>Ga0209270_1000151_pt1 | contig 180918 bp, 178 predicted proteins | sample MTBAKSrepl1MetaG_FD_187456 | JGI IMG/M metagenome (GOLD analysis project Ga0209270, IMG submission 187456) | Enrichment culture microbial communities from Arthur Kill intertidal strait, New Jersey, USA, that are MTBE-degrading - MTBE-AKS1... | ecosystem: Environmental > Aquatic > Marine >... | reverse complement strand
CATAGTCCCCCTTTCCGAAAAGGAAATCAGGACTTTAGCGAATCTAATCCGCTTCTTTAAGCTTTAGGTCGTAAAAACTACAATCCAACAGCCTTCTCAGCTGCCTATTTTAACTCCGCGCTTGACACTCCTTCATTCTAAAAAAACGATTTTCTCTGTTTGAAGGTTTTCGGTATCTCTGATATTTTCTTTTTTTCGAAAACATCGACACCTTTATCCCTTCAAACTCGGATTTCCTCCGTCAGTTAGGCTTATCGTTTATCTCGAATGGGAAAGTTTCAAAGACTGGTTTAAATCACCGCTTAAACACCTTTAAACGAGTGTTTCAACCTCTTTGGGAAAAAACTTGTAATGGGGATAAACGCAATAGGACTAATTGATATTGGAGGGAATGATTGAAGGGGTAAAGGTGGAGGTTTTCAAATGAAAAAAAGTTTTGCATCAAGATGGTATGAATACGATGTAATGTATAATACTGTATTACAAAATTCACCAAAGGAGAATTGTGATGACAGCAACCGTTAGACTCGACAAAACATTAGAAGAAAAACTCGATTTTATTTCTCAATCGCTCCACAAAAAAAAGAGCGATATCATCCGTGAGGCTATTTCATTCTATGCAGACAGTATTGAAAATAGTAAAAAAAGCCGTATCCTAAAAGCGGTCGCTAAAACCAAAGAAGCCGATAAAGCTGAAAATGCCGAATTTGAAGGAACCATTGATGACGGTCTGTAAAGGGGAAATTTGGCTCGTCAATCTCAATCCTCAAAAGAAATCGAATGAAATCGGGAAAACTCGTCCAGCGATTGTGATTCAAAATGATTTACTCAACCATAGTGATTATGCGACGGTGATTATTTTGCCCATGACAACAGTGTTGATCAATGATGCTGAGCCATTGAGGTTTCGAGTTAAAAAGAGAGCAGGGCTTGAATCGGATTCCGATGTATTAGTGGCTCATGCGAGAGCAGTGGATAAAGAGCGTTTGCTTCAAAAGTTGGGGGAACTTTCATCCGAAGAGATGGAACGGATTAGAGTTTTGTTTAATGAAGTTGTATTTTAAAAGGCGAAGGACTCTCATCCCCTTCCTAGACCCGTTCCTAATTAAAGGCGGTACGGCCGAGAGATTCACCGTGTCTTCCTTTTGATAACAGCAAAATCTTAGTGTTTATAGACACAATTGTCAATACATAGTAATTTTTCACGAGTGGTAAAAATCATAAAGTGGTAAAAAAGTGGTAAATAAAATAAATTAAATCCCTAAAAATAGGACTTTTAAGTTAATTTAGTCAGGTTGTAGTATCCCAGCCCCTCCCACATCTTGAGCACGTCATCGAGTTGGGCCTCCGCCACGTCGGCAAACGTCGGGAAGCGTTCGAGAAACGGGAAATAAAACCGTTCCAGAACCGTTTTGACCTGGGTTTGCTGGAGCATGATCTCGCTGAGGTAGATTTTGTACGGATCATCAGTGTTGCGCCAGGGGAGGCTGTGGCGGCCGTGGACTTCGTACCAGTGAAGAAGTGCTGACTTTGGGGTTGGCATACTTTAGCCCAGTGAGGGCGGGTTGAAATACCAGAAGGCGCCAAGGGCGAGGATACCGAAAAAGGCAACTTTGAAAACCCATTTCATGAGTTTGAGATACATCAGGAATACGATGATCCCGATTAATCCTATCGAACTCAAACCGTATCCGCTCATCAAAAAATCGATCATAACGACTCCGAAAATAAAATGCGCCATTATAGCAAATGCTATAATCGCGTCATGAAAACGGTATATTCCCTCTATAGCGATTCGATCGAAGTCAAAGGATCGAAGTTTATCGCCCATTTGATGCCGATCGCGATGTACGAGAGCGAAATGGCACGTTTGCGCCTGGAACATCCCAAGGCGGTCCATTGGGTGAGTGCCTCCCGCAGTCTCAACGAGTTCGATCAGATCGTCGAATCCGCACATGACGACGGAGAACCCAAAGGGACGTCGGGAAAACCGACGTTGGCGGTTTTGCAGGGGCACGAGCTTATCAATGCCGCCATCATCACGGTACGCTATTTCGGGGGCACGAAACTGGGTCCGGGGGGGCTGGTCCGGGCATATGCCGATTCGGCGAATGCCGCGGTGGGAGCCGCCGAATTAAGCGAATACGAAAAAACGTACCGTCAAACTTTTGCCACGGAATACAAAAACGTTTCGATCGTCGAATACGAACTGACGCAAAACGGCGTCGGATGCATTTCCAAGGAGTTCGGCGCGACGGGTGCCGAATTTACGGTGGAAGCGACCGCCGAACGGCTTGAAAAGCTCTACTCGGCTTTGGGACGGCTGATCTCTTAGCGTTTGCTCCACAACTTTTCGTTCAGTTTCAACTCTTCCACCAACCCGATCGTATTGCGCAGGGTATTGACGTATTCCATCGCCTGTTTGTAGTCAAAAAGCGAGGTGAACAAAGCGGGTTCGAAGAGGTCTTTTCCCGTCGCTACGGCGATATGGATATGGTTGTGCACGAACGAGACGAACAACGGGTGGGGAAGGCGACGCTGGAAATCGAGGAGCCGCTTCATCATTGAGTGTGTGAGTATATAGCGCGCTTCGATGGGGTCGTTTCCGTAGACGACGAACGTCTTTTCGAATTCGGGGTCGTCCATGCGGATCAGGCCGTCGCGGCTGAAATTTTTCGACTGGAACCACCCTCCGATCAGGGAACCGAACGTTTTTTCGGCGTGGTCGGGGAGGATCACCGTCTTGGCGCTGAAGTGTTTGTTGAATTCGGCGACGAGGAAGAGCCCCCGAAAAAGGGTGTGCCACTGCGTCCTCCCTTTCGAGTCGCGTGTCTGGTATTCGGCGTGAACGTCTGAAAATTCCAGAGGAACCCCCTCGATGGAGCCTTTGACGTAGTCGTTGCCGCCGTAGCGGTCGATAGAGCGTTTGAAGAGATCGCTGCGCTCGAACAGGTGCTGCGAAACGGTGAAGCCGGGGTTGTAGAGGAGATGGGGATCGATCGCATGGATCAGCGGTGTGATGATACGCTCTTTGAAATCTTTGGCATACCCCGATACCGTCCACCGGTAGATGATGGAGCTTAAGGCGATAAATCCGATGAGCACCGCCATCATCGCCGGATGGAAGAGACCGAACTTCTTTCCTATCCATGCTATAGTGAGCAGCAATGCGACGATCCCCATCCCGGCGTAGAGTTTGAGCCGCGAGAGGATCTCCTTTCGGGTCTTTTCCAGTTCACTGAGTGAGGGATAGAGCTCTCGGTAATAAAAATCGGTGAGTTCCGAGGCGCTTTTCATGAACGGTTGAAGAGATCACCGACGTTAACGTTTTGGCGTTCATTGAGAGTGATTTCAAACACGGCCCGGCGTTGCAGTTTCATCCACCCCGCCACCAGGTTGGTCGGGAACATTTCGATGGCATTGTTCAGGTCGGTGACGGCCTGATTGTAGGCGCGCCGCGCGGCGGAAATCTGCTCTTCGATTTCGGCCAGCGAGCGTTGCAGGTGCATCACGTTTTCGTTGGCTTTGAGGTCGGGATATGCCTCCATTGCCACCGTAATGGATCCCAGGGCGGCGGTCAGTTTGGCGTCAAGAGCGATTTTCTGCTCATCGCTTATTCCGCTTTTCATCCCTTCGCTCCGCAATTGCGTCACTTTTTCCAGCGTCGATTTTTCGTGTTCCATGTAACGTTCTACGGAGGCGACGAGGTTGGGGATGAGGTCGAACCGTTTTTTGAGGACGGCATCGACTCCGGCGAAGATGTTATCGACCTGATTTTTTTTGCCGATCAGCGAGTTGTACATCAGTATCAGACTCAGTGATACCACGGCGAGAATAATCAGAAAAACCTGCATAACGTTCCTTGGTATGGATTTGAATTATTGTAGCGTATAGTTTTGTTACTTAATCATTTTTTGAGTTTTATGGGAGTACATTTATTGTATAGATCAATCACGAAAAGGAGGACGCGATGACGATCAGTTCCTATCTTTTTCAAAGCCCCCATTCCCAGCCTTTCCAGGTGGGGCGACCCGATCCTGCCATGCTCAAAGCACAAGAAGACGAAGCCAAAGAAGAGCAGAAACAGATAGATGAAAACAGCCGCAAATTGTCGGAAGATTATTCGGCTTACCGGGAAAACGGCCTGAAAATCAAAACCGCTGCCGCGTATGCCGCGGATGAAGGTTTCGCGTTAAGCGCCGAACAGGTGGAACAGTTATCTGATGCTTCGTTAAAAACCAACCAGGGGAATTACGTCAAAGTCTATGCACAAGGAGAGAGCGAACGTTAATCCTGTTAACAGTGCATTTATAGAGGGTCAATAGAGCTTTGTTAGACTTATCCGAAAAGGAGTTTGCATGAAAAGCGTTTTGATAGCATTGGCCCTCTCTGCCGCCTCATTGGAATTGATGGGGATGGGGGATGAAGTCCATCAGCATGACCATTCGGAAGAATCGTCCGTTCAGCAGATTTATTCGGCATCTGGCAAGATCAAATCGATTTCCGAAAACGGTGAGTCGGTACGTATATTTCATGATCCGGTTCCCGCGCTCAAATGGCCTGCAATGAACATGAAATTCGAATTTTCAGAAAGCGTAACAGAGCGTTCGTTTACAAAAGAAGAAGCCGTCCGTTTCGATTTCATCGAAAAAGAGGGCCGTTACATCATCATCAAGATTTCCAAATGAGAACGTTGATAATGACGGCAGCATCGGTCGCCGCAGTATGGGGCGGTGTTCCCGAACCCTCAAGTCTTCCACCGCATCAGCCGGATGCACAAACGGGAAAAGAGCGCTACATCTCTGTGCCCGACACCGTGAACGAAGCCGCAGAAAAACGTATTCAGCAAGAAAAAGCGATCCCCGGAGGAAGAGGCGAAGGGATGCACAGTTACGGTTTGCCGGTTGCAGAAAAACCGGAAGCGGACGTAAAGCCATGAAAACATGGCCGGTGATCTGCGTTGCCGCGGTATTGGTGCTGGGCGGATGTTCCGTACCCGGAAAAGAGGGGGTGTTCCGGTCGTTGAACGAAACGATGGGGACCGATCTCGTGTGGATCAAGAGTGAGAGGGAAGCCGCAGCCGTAGAGAAAAACATTACCGCCATCCTCGCCCGACCCTTAAAGGGTGAAGATGCCGTCCGTATCGCCCTGATCAACAACCGTTCGCTGCAGCAAAGCTACGAAGAACTCGGCATCGCGCACGCCGATCTGGTCCAGGCGGGGCTGATGAGCAATCCCGTTTTGGGGTATTCGGTCGGCCGAGGCGGCGGCGTGACGACGAACAAACTGAGCATCGAACTGGCGTTTTTGGACCTTTTGTGGATCCCTTTACGCAGGGACCTGGCCGGGATAGCACTCGAAGAAGCCAAAGCACGGATCGCCGATGAGGTTCTCAAAACCGTACGTGAAACCCGTAAAGCGTATGTGGATGCGAATACTGCCGAAGCGATAGCGCAGCTTCAGGACGAACAGCTGGCATCCGCCTCGGCGTCGGCACAATTGGCAATCCGGCAGTATACTGCCGGAAATCTCGCCAAACGGGATATGCTGAGAATCCGTGCGGAGTATTCGCGTGCCCGCATCGATGCGCTCGAAGCGCGGAAAAATGCCTCGGATGCGAGAGAGGAACTCAACAAACTGATGGGTCTTTACGGCCGGTTTACCGATTATCGTATGGCTTCTGCAGAGAGTTCGCTCCTTATGCCTCCCTCTTCGCCGGAGGGGTTGGAGCGCGAATCGATCCGAAGCCGCTTCGATATCGCCGCCGCCCGAAAAAAACTGGAATATGCCGCCAGAGCGGCTGGGATTGTCGAAAACACCCGTTTGCTGGACGAACTTTCCCTGGAATATGAAAACGAAAGAACGACCGGAGAAGCCCGGTTCAATACGGTAGGGGTTAAAATCCCGCTGCCTCTCTTTGACCTTGGACAGGGGCGCGTCGAAAGCGCGCGTGCGCAGTACAATCAGGCGCATCATGCCCTGTATGCCCTTTCGGTCAATGTGCGAAGCGACGTGCGTCGCGCGTATGCGGCTTTACGGTATCGTTACGATATCGCCGCAGAGTATCGGGACGCATTGTCGGGTATCCACCGTGATATGCTTGAAGAAACGGGGCTTTATTATAACGGCATGCTCGAAGGGATCCACGAATTGCTTGAAGAACGCCGTCGCTTCGGCGAGATGAAAATCGCCGCTGCCGAAGCCGTCGCAGAATACGAAAAAGCGCGAATCGATCTGGATTACGCTGTCGGTACGCGAATGGAGGATGCTAATGGAGCACAATAGACGCAATTTCCTGGGGTTGGCATCGGCGGTTCTTGCCGCCGCCGCACTTCCGAAAGAATCGGGGGCTTCAGAACACGACCATAGTGTTCACGCGGCTCCGAAACGGCAGCTGAGCCGGGTGGAGAACCCGCAAAAAGTTCTCTCCCCTTCGACGATCATAACGCCCAAGAAAGGGAAAAATTACAATCCCGTCGTTACCCTTAACGGTTGGAGCCTTCCGTACGAAATGAAAGAGGGGGTAAAAGAGTTTCGGCTGGTTGCCGAACCCGTCATCCGGGAGTTTGCCCCCGGTATGGTGGTCAACTGCTGGGGGTACAACGGTACGTCGCCCGGGCCGACGATCGAAGCGGTCGAAGGGGACCGCATCCGTCTGGTGGTCACGAACAATCTCCCCGAACATACGACGATCCATTGGCACGGTCTGATTCTTCCCAACGGCATGGACGGTGTGGGGGGACTGACCCAGCCGCAGATCAAGCCGGGAGAAACGTACGTTTACGAATTTACCCTTCGCCAGAGCGGAACGTTTATGTACCATCCCCATGCCGACGAGATGGTTCAGATGGCGATGGGGATGATGGGGATGTTTATCGTTCACCCCAAAAATCCAAAATTGCATCGCGTTGACCGTGATTTTTGTTTTCTTCTCGCCAGTTACGACGTTGCACCCGGCACCTATACGCCCGATCCTGGCACGATGAGCGAATTCAACCTTTGGAGCTTCAATAGCCGCGTTTTTCCGGGAATCGATCCGATGGTCGTGCGCAAAGGAGACCGGGTGAGGATCCGGGTAGGCAATTTGACGATGACGAACCATCCGATCCATATGCACGGCCATATATTCGAAGTGACCGGAACCGACGGAGGTTGGGTTCCAAAAAGTGCGCGATGGCCAGAAGTGACGGCCGATATCCCCGTCGGGTCGGTCCGGTGCATCGAGTTTACCGCCACCGAAGAAGGGGATTGGGCATTCCACTGTCACAAATCGCACCATACGATGGGTCCCATGGGACACGGCGTTCCGAACATGCTCGGCGTCAAACAAGACGATCTGACCGAGAAAATAAGCGACCTTTTCCCCGATTACATGTACATGCCCATGGGGCGAACCGGGATGGCGGAGATGCAGGATATGGCCGAAATGGGGATGGCGCTGCCTGAAAATACGTTGCCGATGATGACCGGGAAAGGGCCGTTCGGGCCGATCGAAATGGGGGGTATGTTTACCGTCGTCAAAGTACGTAAAGATCAGGCCGAAGGAGATTATGCCGATCCGGGATGGTTTGAACACCCCGTTGGAAGCGTAGCACGCAAATTATAGGAAAGATTAAGGGGAAAAAACGATAATACGATAATAGTTATCATTTTAAGGATCTTCAAATGGAAGCATTAGGGATTGCCTTATGGGATCTAAGTGTCGATATGGGGGTTTATATTCTTTTCGGACTTCTGGCAGCAGGTGTTTTACACCAGTTCGTACGGGAAGAAGCGGTTCGGAAACATCTGGGTCCCTCGACGCACGGCGCCGTTTATAAAGCGGCGCTTATCGGAACGCCGCTCCCGCTGTGCTCATGCAGCGTCATCCCCTTTGCCGCTTCCCTGCGTAAAAGCGGGGCGTCCAGGGGGGCTACCCTTTCGTTTCTGATATCGACGCCGATTACGGGGATCGATTCGATTCTTGCCACGTTCGGGATGTTCGGATGGGCATTCACGTTATACCGGGTTGCCAGTTCCGTATTGATCGCGATCGCGGCGGGCCTGTTGATGAATCGTATTGAATCCGATGTGCCGTTTCAGCCCGCCCGATTTTCGGCCGTCGTGCCCGAGGGGAGGATGTCGGTGGTGCAGCCTTCCGCGCCGGCTCCTTCTGAGCCGTTTTCGCTGGGGAAAGTTTTCATCTATGGATTCGGTACGTTGCTGGGAAGTTTCAGCAAGCCACTGTTCTGGGGGTTGGTGATCGGTGCGTTCATCGCCGCGGCCCTTCCGCAGAACCTCCACCAGCTGTTTGAGGATAACCGATGGCTGGGATACCTGATCGCCGTCGCGGTAGCCGCCCCGATGTACGTGTGCGCCACCGCTTCGCTTCCGATCGCGGCATCGCTCATCATGGCCGGCGTCTCGCCGGGGGCGGCGTTCGTCTTTCTCACCGCGGGCCCCGCGACCAACACCGTAACAATGGGGGTCGTCAAATCCATGCTCGGTATGCGTGCATTGGTTGTCTATCTCTCGGTCATCGTAGCGGGAAGCCTTCTCTCCGGCGTCCTGATCGACATCGTATTCGATGCGCTGGAATTTCGCATGGCGATGGGGCACAAAGAGGAGCAGGGGTGGCTGGAACAAGGAGCCGCGGCTCTTTTGTGGGGGTTGATCGCTTATCACCTCGTCCGAAACCGTTTGAGCGCTTCGGACAAAAAAAGCTGTTCGGGCGGGAGCTGTTGCGGTTAAAACGCGCCGGAGGCTTTTAGAGTATCCGTCTCCGCCAAATCAACGCCCCCGCGATAATGCCAAGATAACACATCAGCATGTCTTTCTGTGCGTCCCACTCGTCTCCCTGCGTTCCCAGAAACGCGGTTCCGAGTTCGGCATGGGTCACTTCGGTGGCGAGCCATTCGAGTACCTCGTAAAAACCCGAAGCCGCAATCATAAAGACAAACGCGAAAGCAAAAACCGTTTTACCGGGTTTGGCGGAAACGGCGAAGAGCTCGGCAAACGGTACTAACAGCAAAAACCCGAACAGAAAATGGGCAACGCGGTCGTAATGATTGCGTTCAAAACCGAAAGTACGGGTGAAAAGATCAAACCAGGGCATCTCGCTGTAGGTGTAGTGCGCTCCGATGGCATGCAGAACGAAAAACACAAACAGCATCCACGCGGCGGCAGGCGAAAAACCGAAACGGCGTTCTCCCCATATCACCACGGGAAGGGCAACGAATACCAGAATATTTTCCAGCAGCCAGTCTTCACGATACCACGGATCGATCGCCAGAACTAACCAGACCGTAACATACGCGATAAACAAAAGAGGTTTGAGTTTCATCGGATAATCATAACACAAATACGAAAAGGGGGAAAAAGAAGGGTGGCGCAGCCAACGAGACTCGAACTCGCGACCTCCTGCGTGACAGGCAGGCATTCTAACCAACTGAACTATGGCTGCATAAAAGTGGTGGGAATTACAAGACTCGAACTTGTGACATCTACCTTGTAAGGGTAGCGCTCTACCAACTGAGCTAAACTCCCGGAACGATTCAAAAAACATGGCGCAGCCAACGAGACTCGAACTCGCGACCTCCTGCGTGACAGGCAGGCATTCTAACCAACTGAACTATGGCTGCACAAAAATGGTGGGCATTACAAGACTCGAACTTGTGACATCTACCTTGTAAGGGTAGCGCTCTACCAACTGAGCTAAACGCCCTTACCGAACATCGAACAATGGCGACCCCTAAAGGATTTGAACCTCTGTTCCTACCATGAAGTGATAGTGTCCTTGGCCACTAGACGAAAGGGTCACTGAACCAACCATGGTGTCTCGTGATGGATTCGAACCATCGACCCCCTCATTAAAAGTGAGATGCTCTACCGGCTGAGCTAACGAGACCTCTTCAACCGACCGAATTCGGTGATTGTGAGGGCGAAATTATAGGGGAAATGTCCCGCTTTGTCAAGAAAAAAAACGTGATTAGGCAAAAAAGAGTTCGCGGTCGACGTTGAGGAGCATTTTGACGGCCATCAGGACGCTTTGTTCCTGGATATAGTTACGATCCCCTTCGAAATGGAAACGCTCGGTATGGACGGCGGTTTTGGAACGGGCGCTGATGTAGACGGTCCCGACGGGCTTGGCATCGCTCCCGCCGCTGGGGCCGGCCACGCCGCTGATAGAGAGTGCATAATCGGAAAAGCTGACGTTCATCGCCCCTTCCGACATCTGCATGACGACTTCGGCGCTGACGGCCCCGAAAGCATCAAGAGATTCGTCGTCCACGGCAAGCCAGTTGGCTTTGAGGACGTTGGAATAGGTGATAAGCGAACCGTCGAAAACGGCCGATGCACCGCTTTGGGAGGTAAAGAAATGGGCCAGCGACCCGCCGCTGCAGCTTTCGGCGAACGAGAGCTTTTTGTTGTGTGCCCCCAGCCGCTCGATGATAAAGGCGGCTACGTTCGCCGCGGCGATCACCTTGTGGTGCATCAGCCCCTTGGCCGAAGCGATGAACTGCGAAAGGTTGCCGTGGCGGCGGGCATGAATCCGGATTTTAAGCCACCCCTCGACGAGAAGGCTGAATTCGAGCCGTACGTCGAAGTTTTGCGCCAGCGGCTCAAGGAGAGTCTGGGCACTGGCTAGATCTTCGTTGAAGAGGTGGATGATTGCCTGGCGTGATTCGTCGCCGATAAGTATCGGGGGGAGGGCTTTACCCTCTGTTGCCAGGATGACGTTGATTTCGGAGCTGTTATGGTTCAGAAGGTAGCTGCCGTTTTCGAGGATATCGGCGCGTGAGGGGATGAGCATATTATTTTTGAGGATTTGGTTGTCGGCGGTAACCGTGCTGAGAAGTTTGCCGACGATCGTAAAGGTGGTTTTGGTGGTGACGATGACCAGTTTGGATTCGTGTTTAAGGAGCGCGTCGAGATGCAAAAAGAGGTCTTTGTCCGATTCTTCGAAATAACTGATCGAGTCGATCGAGGAGAAGCGGCTTTTGATGTTTCGGAGAATGTAGCGCTCGTATGCCTCGTTGAGAATCAGGCGGTTTCCGACAAAAATTACGTCGCGTTTCATAGTCCAACCCTGTATAAAATTGGGGTAGTATAGCATAGTGACAGCAAAATTTAATCACCTAAAAGCTATAATGCACCACTTTTTATATGCTCATTATTAAGGGATCCGAATGGATTATAAAGATACCCTCCTACTGCCGCAGACCGAGTTTCCGATGCGCGGAAACCTGGTCCAAAACGAACCTGCGCGCTATGCCGCATGGATCGCCCAAGACGTCTACAACCGGATGAAAGCCAACCGAGCGGGTGCCCAGAGCTTTACGCTGCACGACGGCCCCCCCTATGCCAACGGCCATACCCACATCGGACACGCGCTGAACAAAATTCTCAAAGACATTATCGTCAAATACCATTATTTCAACGGCAAATCGGTCCGTTTTACGCCGGGCTGGGATTGCCACGGGCTGCCGATTGAACAGCAGGTCGAGAAAAAACTGGGCGGAAAACAGAAAAAAGAACAGCTCAGCACCGCCGAAGTGCGTCGTCTGTGCCGTGAGCACGCGAGCGAATTTATCGATATCCAGCGCGAGGAATTCAAGAAGCTCGGCGTCGTCGCCGACTGGGACAACCCTTACCTGACGATGGATTACAAATTCGAAGCCAACATCTACCGAACCCTGTGCGCGGTAGCGAAGAAAGGGTTGCTGATCGAGCGTTCCAAACCGGTCTACTGGAGCTGGGCGGAGCGTACCGCTCTGGCCGAAGCCGAAGTGGAGTACGAGGAGAAAGAGGACTATTCGATTTACGTTGCGTTTGAACTTTCCGATGAAGCCAAAGTGCGCGTAGGGATTGAAGGCAGCGCCGCGATCGTCATCTGGACGACGACGCCATGGACCCTGCCGGCCAATACGGGGATCTCTTTGAACCCTGATGAAACATACGTCCGCACTTCCGACGGTTACATCGTGGCCGAGAAACGCTACGAAGCACTTATCGAAGAGGGTGTTTTCACCGGAACCGTCATGCAGAAGATCGAGGCGAAAAAGTTTGAAAACCTTTATGCGATCAATCCGCTCAACGGCCGCGGATCGCATGTGGTCCTCGGCGAGCACGTATTGATGGACAACGGTTCGGGATGCGTCCACACCGCACCCGGGCACGGGGAGGACGACTATCGCGTAGGGCTTCGCTACAACCTCGAAGTCGTGATGCCGGTCGATGAGACGGGATGCTACGATCAGACCGTCGTTCGCGAAAAGCTTCTTCCGAATCCCGAAACGTTCGTCGGGATGCACATTTTCAAAGCGAACGAACCGATCATCGAGCTGCTCGGCGACAAAGCGCTCAAAGTTAGCAAATTCCGCCACTCCTATCCGCACTGCTGGCGTTCGCACACGCCGCTCATTTACCGCGCGACGAAGCAGTGGTTCATCAGCGTCGACGGCACTCCTGATGGCGAGTCTAAAACGCTCCGCGAAATTGCCAAAGACGAAGTGGGCAAAACGGCCTTTTATCCCGAATCCGGACGCAACCGTTTGGGCTCGATGGTCGAAAACCGTCCCGACTGGTGTATCTCCCGTCAGCGAGACTGGGGGGTCCCCATCGCGTTCTTCCGCGTCAAGGCCACGGGAGAGGTGATCCTGGACGAAAAAGTATTGAACTTTATCGCGATGATTTTCGAGATGCACAGCACCGACGCGTGGTATTCGATGAGCATCGAAGAACTCCTCTACCCGGGTGCTCCGTACAAGCCCGAAGAGCTTGAAAAAGTGTCCGATATCCTCGATGTCTGGTTTGACAGCGGCTCGACGTGGAACGCGGTGCTCAAATCGCGCAACTACGATGCGGGAACGTATCCGGCAGACCTTTACATCGAAGGAAGCGACCAGCACCGCGGATGGTTCCAGAGTTCGCTCTTCCTGAGCGCGTCGGTCGAGCATGTCGCTCCCTACAAAGCGCTTCTCACCCACGGTTTCACGGTCGATGAGAAGGGGGAGAAGATGTCCAAATCCAAAGGCAACGTCGTCGCCCCCGAGAAGGTCCTTAGCCAGTACGGGAGCGAAATCCTCCGCCTGTGGGTCGCGATGAGCGACTACCAGGGGGATCTGAAGATTTCCGACAACATCCTCAAGCAGACGGCGGAACAGTACCGGAAACTGCGCAATACCTTCCGGATTATGCTGGCCAACCTCGATGGACTTGAGGCAATCGTCCCCTACAGCGACATGGGCGAAATCGACAAGTGGATCGTCGCGAAAGCAAAAGCGGTATTCGACGAAACGCACCGTTTGTTCGGCGAGTACAATTTCGTCCACGGGATGAGCGGACTGAACTATTTTATCGTCAACGAGCTCAGCGGCATCTACATCGACATCACCAAAGACCGGATGTACTGTGACAACGCCGATTCTGCCGAACGCCGTTCATCGCAAAGCGCGATGGCGATCATCGCCCGCTCCATGCTGGGGCTGATTGCGCCGATCCTCACCTATACGGCCGACGAGATCTTCGAGCATGCCCCCTCGGTAATCAAAGGGGAAGCAAAAGATATTTTCGACATCGTATACGTTTCGATCGACCCGGTGGAAAGCACGTGGGACGAAACGTACATGAAAACGGTCCGTGAAAAACTCAACGAGATCGTTGACGCCCTCAAAAAAGAGAAGGTGATCAAAAATACCCTCGAACTGGTTGTTTCAAGTGTCGATCCGAAAGCCAAAACGATCAAGAAAAGCGATGCGGAAGAGTACCTTGTCATCTCCAAATGGTGCGCGTGCGTCCTCGATGACGTCAAAGCGACCTTTGAAGTCGAAGGGGAACTGTATAACGTAGCGTTGGCGACCAAAGCCAAATGCCCCCGCTGCTGGAAATACCACAGCCAGAACGAAGAGACGCTTTGTCCGCGGTGTACACAGGTGGTTTCAGGCTGGATGGTCGCCGAATGATCGACGTGACACAGCCGGTTCCGACGGCTTTTATCGCGGAAACGGTAGCGGTTATTTTCGCCGTCATCGGGGCGGGGATCTATATGGTACGAAAAGCAAAACGAACAAAGGAAGGTGAATGATCACACTCAAAGAGGCGTTAAAACTCTCCAAAGAGGAGATAGCGCAGCTAAAGTCGGAGCTTAAAGCGAAAATCGAGGCCAACAGTGACCTCAATGCCTACATCGACGTCCTTAACGTCGGAGAGGGGATCCCGATCGCGATCAAGGACAATATCCAGGTCAAAGGGTGGTCGGTGACAAGCGGCTCGAACATCCTCAAAGGATACGTCGCCCCCTATAACGCTACCGTGGTCGAGAAAATGCTCGACGCGGGGCTCAGCCCGTTCGGGCGGACCAATATGGACGAATTCGCGATGGGATCGACCACGGAGAGCAGCTGTTACGGCAAAACCCTTAATCCCCTCAATCCCAGCCGGGTGCCGGGCGGAAGTTCGGGCGGTTCGGCGGCGGCGGTTGCCGCAGGTTTGGCCGTGGCCGCGCTGGGGAGCGATACGGGCGGATCGATCCGCCAGCCTGCGGCTTTTTGCGGTATCGTAGGGATGAAACCCACCTACGGGCGGGTCAGCCGTTACGGCCTGGGGGCGTATGCGAGTTCGCTCGACCAGATCGGGCCGATGACGCAGAACGTCGAAGACGCCGCGATTTTGTACGATATCATCCAGGGGTATGATCCCAAAGACTCGACCAGTGCCGAGCGTAACGACGGCAAAGTGAGCGACAAACTTGACGCCAGCGTCAAACTGACGGTTGCGATCGTCCCCGATTACGTCAAAGATGCATCCCCTGATGTCCGCAAAGCGTATGCCAAAGCGGTCGAAGCGCTCAAAAACGCGGGGCATACCGTTGTCGAAAAAAGCCTGATGGACCCCAAGTACGACATCTCGGCCTACTACATCACGGCGACTGCCGAAGCGACGACCAACCTGGCCCGTTACGACGGGATCCGCTACGGTAACCGCGTGGAAGGGGAGAACCTCAAAGACACCTTCCTCCAAACCCGCTCGCGCGGCTTCGGGCCCGAAGTACAGCGACGGATCATGCTCGGAAACTTCGTCCTCTCTTCGGGATACTACGACGCTTATTACGTCAAGGCGCAAAAAGTGCGGACTCTGATCCAAGAAGAGTATAATAAGCTTTTCGAAGAGGTCGATCTGATCCTTACTCCCGTCGCGCCACGGACGGCGTACGAGTTCGGGAGCTTAAGCGATCCGCTCGAGATGTATCTGAGCGATATTTACACCATTTCGGTCAACCTTGCCGGGCTACCGGCCATCTCCCTTCCGGTCGATACCGCCGGGGACGGGATGCCGGTCGGATTGCAGCTGATAGCCGCTCCGTATGCGGAGCAAACCCTGTTCAACGGGGCATTGAGCCTCGAAACAAAGCTTAAAGGATAAACCATATGAATATTCGTAAACGTGCCCTCACATTTGAAGATGTACTTCTTATTCCGAAATACTCCGAGGTTCTCCCCAAAGAGGTGAGTCTCAAAACGATGCTGACACGCAACATCCCCTTGAACATCCCGATGGTTTCCGCGGCGATGGATACGGTTACCGAGTATCGCGCGGCAATCGCGATGGCGCACCTGGGCGGAATCGGGATCATCCACAAAAACATGGATATCGAAACACAGGTCAAACAGGTCAAAAAAGTGAAAAAATCCGAAAGCGGAATCATCATTGACCCGATCTATGTTCTTCCCGATGCGACTCTCGCCGATGCGGAACAGTTGATGAGCGAATTCCGTATTTCCGGCGTTCCCGTCGTCGACGCCCACAACAAACTGCTCGGTATTTTGACCAATCGGGACATGCGTTTTGAAAAAGACCTCAAAAAGCAGGCCCATATGGTGATGACCCCGATGCCGCTGGTGACCGCCAAAGCGGGGATCACCCTCGAAGAGGCCGAGCAGATCATGCACAAAAACAAGATCGAAAAGCTCCCGATCATCGATGACGAGGGGTGCCTCAAAGGGCTGATCACGATCAAGGATATCAAGAAACGGATCGAATACCCTCACGCCAACAAAGACGATTTCGGACGCCTCCGTGTCGGTGCGGCCATCGGTGTCGGTCAGCTCGACCGTGCACGCGCCCTCGTCGATGCGGGAGTCGACGTGTTGGTTCTGGATTCGGCGCACGGCCATTCCAAAGGGATTATCGATACGGTCAAAGCGATCAAAAAAGAGATGGTGATCGACATCATCGCGGGCAACGTCGCGACGGCCGAAGCGACCGAAGCACTGATCGAAGCGGGAGTTGACGGCGTCAAAGTCGGCATCGGGCCCGGATCGATCTGTACGACCCGTATCGTCGCCGGCGTCGGCGTACCGCAGATTTCGGCAATTGATGAGTGCGCGAGCGCCGCACGCAAACACGGCGTCCCCGTCATCGCCGACGGCGGTATCCGTTATTCGGGTGATATCGCCAAAGCCCTCGCTGTGGGTGCAAGCGCCATCATGGCCGGATCGCTTCTGGCCGGAACCGAGGAATCTCCGGGAGATACGATCATGTATCAGGGTCGCCAGTACAAAGCGTACCGCGGTATGGGTTCCATCGGCGCAATGACCAAAGGTTCGACCGACCGTTATTTCCAGGAAGGGACCGCAGCCGATAAACTCGTCCCCGAAGGGATCGAAGGACGTGTTCCCTATCGCGGGACAATCGCCGCTGTCGTCCACCAGATGATGGGCGGTCTGCGTTCGTCGATGGGATACTGCGGAAGCGAAAGCATCCCTGTATTCTGGGAAAAAGCCGAATTCGTCGAGATCACGAGCGCCGGGCTTAAAGAATCGCACGTTCACGACGTTATCATCACGCAGGAAGCGCCGAACTACCACGTATAAGTAATTCCTATCGGTTTAATGGTAATTAAACCGTTTGGGAAACACGGGAAAAAAGACGGGTTGTGGATACAATTGCGCCAAACAACCACTAAAGGATGAATATGCAACTTCAAACCGATGCCATCCACGCCGGATACGACAAAGATACGCAGAGCACGATGGCCGTCCCCATTTACCAGACGACGGCGTACGAATTTCGTGACGTCGAGCACGCAGCCAATCTTTTTGCCCTCAAAGAACTGGGGAACATTTATACTCGGTTGAACAATCCGACGACCGACGTTTTTGAAAAACGTTTTGCCGCCCTCGAGGGAGGAGCGGCAGGTCTGGCCGCATCGAGCGGAATGGCCGCCATTTTTTACGCGATCGCCAACGCCGCCGAGGCAGGGGATAACATCGTCTGCGCCAAGCAGCTCTACGGCGGAACTCTGACCCAGGCGGCCCATACCCTTAAACGTTTCGGCATCCAGGCACGATTTTTCAATGTCCATAACCCCGAAGAGATCGAGGCGCTCGTCGATGGCAAAACCAAGGCGATCTTCTTTGAGACCCTCACCAACCCCAGTATCGACGTCGCCGATATCGGCGCGATCACGGCCATTGCGAAAAAACACGGGATCCTCACGATCGTCGACAATACCGTTGCTACCCCGGTACTGTGCCGTCCGCTGGAACACGGGGTCGACGTCGTCGTCCACAGTGCCAGCAAATATACGACGGGGCAGGGGCTTGCCATCGGCGGTATTATGGTTGAACGCCACGGTCTGCTGGATCTGATCAAAGGGAACGCTCGCTATCCGCAGTTTAACGAGCCGGATGAGAGTTACCACGGCCTCGTCTACGTCGACGTTCCGCTGCCCCTTTTTACATTGCGTGCGCGTCTCTCCCTGCTGCGCGATCTCGGCGCGGTAGTCTCTCCGTTCAACTCGTGGCTTTTTATCCAGGGGATCGAAACGCTCAGCCTTCGGATGCGCGAACATTCGCGCAACGCGCTGGCCGTTGCGGAATTCCTCGAAGCTCATCCGAAAGTGAAAAAGGTGAACTATCCGGGGCTCAAAAGCAACGCCAACTATGCCAACGCGCAGCGTTATTTCGATGGCGGAATGGCAAGCGGGCTGCTGAGCTTCGAGGTGGAGAGTTTCGAGGAAGCCAAAAAAATCGTGGATGCGACGGCGCTGTTCTCGCTTGTCGTCAATATCGGCGATTCCAAGTCGATCATCACCCATCCGGCATCGACGACCCATCAGCAGCTCTCGAACGAAGAATTGATCGCCTGCGGCGTCCCCTCGGGGTTGATTCGCCTGAGCATCGGCCTTGAAGACAGCCGGGATTTGATCAACGACCTCAAACAGGCATTGGACGCGTAAAGGAAGTTATGTTAAACCTGCAGATTCACAGCGAGCATTTTACCAACCCTCTTTATCTGGAGAGCGGAAGGATTCTCGAACCTTACGACATCGTTTACGAAACGTACGGAGAACTGAACGACGCGAAAGACAATGTCGTTGTGATAACGCATGCCCTTACCGGATCGCACCATGCGGCCGGTACTTACGAAGGGGATAACAAACCCGGGTGGTGGGACGGACTCATAGGCCCCGGCAAAGCGGTCGATACCGACCGTTTTTTCGTGATCTGTACCAACGTCATCGGCAGCTGCTTCGGCTCGACGGGCCCAATGTCGCTGCGCTACCCTTATAATGAACCTTACCGTTACAAATTTCCCGTCATTACAATCTTGGATATGGTCAAAGCGCAGCGGATACTCTTCGACCGTCTGGGTATCCATCAGGTCCATGCGATCATCGGCGGATCGATGGGGGGGATGCAGGCGCTTGCGTTCGGTGTCTTTTTCCCCAACTTCGCTAAAAAGATCATCGCGATGGCGACCACCGCGGCGACCCAGCCCTGGGCGATCGCGTTTAACAAGGTGGCTCAGGAAGCGATTCTCAAGGATCCCGATTTCAAGAACGGTTATTACGATCCCGAAACGGTACGCGAAAACGGTCTTTCCGGAATGGCGATTGGTCGTATGGCGGGGCATATCAGTTTTCTGTCGCATCAGTCGATGACCAAAAAATTCGGGCGCGAATACCGCCGTAACGACGGGTTGTTCGAGCTTTTCGGGAAATTTCAGATCGAGTCGTACCTCGAGTACAACGGCTACAATTTTACGAAATGGTTCGATCCGCTTTCGTATCTCTACATCACCAAAGCGATCAACATTTACGACCTTTCGCGCGGGTTTGATTCGATGGAACAGGCGTTGTCGAAGATCAATGCGGAACTTTATCTGGTGAGCTTCGCCAAAGACCTGTTGTTCCTCCCTGATGAAATGGAAGCGATCTATACGGCAATGAAGAAACAGGGTAAAACGAACGTCGATTATTATGCGGTCGATAGCGATTACGGCCATGACGCGTTTTTGGTCGAGATCGATAAAATCGACACTTACGTCCGGGAGGCACTATGAACGAAGAAGCCGGTTTCGAAACCAAGATCACCAAGGCCAAAGAGATCCTTGAGAAGCTGATGGACCCCGCGTTGCCGATGAACGAGAGCATCAAGGCGTACGAAGAGGGGATGAAAGAGCTCCAGTCGGCCCAGAAGATGCTCGAAGAAGCCGAATTGCAGATCCAAATCATCAAGAACCAGGAGCAATGATGCGCTGTGCCCTTTTGCAACTCCCCTCGATCGGAATGGGGAGCAACAAACTCGAAAACTACGCGCGGGTCGCGCATCAAAAAGGGGTCAAACTCGTTTTGATGGGGGAATACCTGCTCAACCCGTTTTTCAAAGAACTGATTCAGACACCTGTCTCAATGATCGCCGAACAAAGTGCCCATCAGATCGAGACCCTCAAGTCGCTGGCCGAAAAATACGATCTCGTTTTTGTCGCCCCGATCGTCACCGTGAAGAAGAAAGAGTGCACGAAAACGATCGTTAAAGTAGGTCCCCGAAGCGTCACCTATTACCCGCAGCAGTTTTTGATCAACTATCCTCACTGGAACGAGGAAAAATTCTATAACAATCCTCTCGAAGCGGTCAAACCGCCGATGATTTTTGCGGTGGCCGGATTCAAATTTGCCGTGATGGGAGGATTCGAGACCCATTTCGACCCGATGTGGGAAGCCGTCGAGACCAAAAATATCGATGTCGTCCTCGTACCCAGCGCGTCGACGTTCGAATCGCACAATCGCTGGCGCGAACTGCTCAAAATGCGGGCGTTCACCCATAACTGCTACATTCTCCGCGCCAATCGCGTCGGGGAGTATTTCGACGAAAAACACGCCTGGAAATTTTACGGGGATTCGATGGTCGTCTCTCCCGAAGGGGAGATCGAAGCGGATCTGGGGAATACCGAAGAGCTCCTCATCGTCGATCTGGACCGCAAAGCGCTGAGCGAAGCGCGTAAAGGGTGGGGTTTCAAAGAAGCGCTCCGAAAACGAAACGCCCGCATCTGATTCCCGAGCCGACCGATACGAATTGGGAGGCTTTTAACGTAAACGATGGTACAGTAATCCAACCAGCGTAGCAGAGGAGTTTCATATGATGCACTATTTCCACCGCCAGGTACAGCTCTGGGGCGAAGAGACGCAGCGCAGCCTTCAGAGCAAACGGATTGCCGTGATCGGAAGCGGAGGGCTCGGGTCATCGCTGGCGTTTGCACTGGGGGCCTCGGGGATCGGGGAAATCCACATGATCGATTTCGATACGGTCAGCCTTCACAACATCCATCGTCAGATTGCTTTTAAAACGGGTGATGAAGGGAAGAACAAGGCCGAGGTGGCGTGTGCCCTCATCGAATCGCGTTGCCCCTACGTCAAAGCGGTTCCCCATTCCTGCCGTTTCGAAGAGTTTGCGGAAAAAGGGACCGAGGTGGATCTCATCGTCGATGCGACCGACAATCTGCCGACACGGGGAATGATCAATACCTACGCGAAGGCCAAAGGGCTGCCGTGGGTTTACGGTTCGGTAGAAGCGTTTAACGGGCAGGTCTGTTTTTTCGACCAGGCCTCTTTCAATGAACTGTTTAAAATCACCCAGAAGACCCCTGCGGGGATCGCCGCCCCGATTGTCATGCACATCGCATCGCTGCAGGCGAATCTGGCACTGCGTTATCTTGCCGGGCTGAGTGTCAAAAAAGATTTTCTTTATTACCTCTTTTTTAATGAGGAAGGAGAACTGGTAACGCAGAAATTTGCGTTGCCGAAGAGTCTATAAGAATTTGCGCTTTTTGTTCGTATATCCCGAGGTTATACCCTCGGAATAGGTTGTCATCAAAGGCTTGAGATGTGTTTGCCGAGCGCATCGATCTGTGCGTCGTCAAGCCCTTTGACCTGTCCTTGCATCAATGCTTTCATCTCTTTACCGTACGTCCCCGCCTGATACCCTTTGAGTGCCTCTTTGACCTGCTGTGCACTCCATCCCGCGATTACCTGCGATTTTCCCAGTGCCGGTTTTTCGGCTTTTGTGCCGTGGCACGTAGCGCATTTCTGGCCGAACAGCGCACCGCCGTCCACGGCTACGGAAGTTGGAGCTTTTGCTGGCGCGGGCGCGGCCGTTTTTGCAGGAGCAGGCGCTTTGGCAACGGGTTCCGCGGCTTTCGGCTCAGGTTGCGGTTTGCTTGCCGGTGCCGGAACGGCAACCGGGCTCGCAACCTCGGCAGCCGTTTGGCCGATAGAGCTCTGATTGGTTTCGGAGACGTTTGTTTCCGTCGTTACGTTGGTTTCGCCGGGTGTGGCAGAAGTGTTTTCGGTCTGGGCGGAATCACCGCATCCGATCAACAACAGGGAACAGGCAATGGCGGCAAGGTATTTCATAACGGATCTCCTAACGGTAAAGTATTAGGATATTGTACGGTGTTTAGTTTGAATGAAGTTTAAACAAAGAAAGAAGAGGAGAGAATTTCGCACCGAAGTGCGAAATAAGCGAGTAAGTAAAAACTTACTGAGCAGCAGTAGCGTTAGCTTCTGTAGCGTTAGCTTCAGTAGCGTTAGCTTCTTCCATTACTGGTGCTTCTTCAGTAACGTTAGCTTCAACAGTAGCGTTTGCCTCTTCAACAGGGGCAGATTCGCTACATCCGATGAACATAGCAGCAAGCAACAAAGCAGAAAAGAATTTCAACATGGTAAGGCTCCTTAAAAATTTATGGCGGAAGTATATCACTACCTCCCCCATGCTTGTCAAGAGGTTTTGACAATTTTTTGAAATTTCTTTTTTGAACTCCCTGAAATAGGGCTTTTCAAGGCATCACATTTTTTTCAAAAAAAGGGTTGACCGGTTCAAAACGTGAACTTCCAGAGAGGGAAAAAACCCGTTTTTTTGCCCTTTTTCGGCTTTTGTTTACTTTTTATTATCTTTTCGATGGCATTTCGGGAAGAGAAAAATAGCGCAGATCCGCACCCCGAAGGGTGCAAAAGGGATGAAATATTATCGTCCCGAAGGGTAGTAGTCGAGGGTGAGCGGAGAGATTTTTTCATCCCATCCGCCTCCCAGGGTTTTATAGAGATTGGCGGCGGCGGTCAGGCCGTTTTGTTTGGCTACCAGATAACTTTGGCGTGCGCTCAGCCACTGCTGCTGGACGATCAACATTTCCGAGTAGGAAATACTTCCTACCTGATAACGGAGTTTGGCCTGTTTGAGCGCGCGTGCGATCGCCTCGGAGCGTTTGTGCTGGTAGGCGATCTGTTCGGCCGCCTTGGCGTTTTGCCCCAGGGCACTGTCGGTGTCGTTGAACGCGCTGATCACCGTCTTGCGATACGTTGAGAGCGTGGCATTGTATTCGGCTTCGGCGGTTTTGATCTCTCCGGCGATACGGCCGGCGCTAAAGAGCGGTACCGATACCGACGGGGCGATTTCCCACAATTTGGTGGGATTGGCGACGAAATCGCTCAGTTCCAGGCTCTGTACTCCCAGCATCCCCGTCAGTTTGAAACTGGGGAAATAGGCTGCTTTGGCAATGCCGATCTGGGCATTGGCGGCGACGAGGTCCTGTTCGGCCGAGGCGACGTCGGGGCGCCGTGCAAGGAGAGTGCTCGGGATCGCGGCGGGAACGGAGGGGAGGGCGATCGATTCCAATGCCGCGGTTTGGACCCCCTGGGGATTGCGCCCCAGCAAAACGTTGAATACCGCTTCTTCGGCGATTTTAGAGGCTTCAAGCTGCGAAAGGGTCGCCTTGGCGCTTTCGTATTCCGATTCGGCTTGTAGATAGCTGCTTTCATCGATCACGCCGTGGCGGTATTTGAGCCCCGTCATGTCGTAGAGCTCGCGGCTGATCGAGAGGTTTTCCTTCGCCAGCTCGATCTGGCTGCGCAGCGACGCAAGTTTGAAATACGACGCCGCGACGGCGGTGGCGACCGAGAGGCTCAGCGTTTCCTTGGCGTAAACGCTGGAGAGCAAAAGGGCCCGTGCCGCTTCGTTGGCGCGCCGGACTTTGCCGAAAAGGTCGATTTCGTAGCTCGCCAGCGAGAGCGACGCGGCATAGGTAGAGCTTACCCCTTCGCGCAGGTTTGGCCCCGTAGCGTCGTAGACCCCTTTACGGGTCAGCGAACCGTTGCCGTTGATTTGCGGGTAGAGGTACGACTTGGCCTGATCGAATTTTCCCAGCAGCGCGTCGACGCGTGCCTGGGATGCGTGCAGGTCGTAGTTGGCCCGTAGGGAGGTTTCGACCGCTTCGCTGAGTTTGGGGTCGTTGAAACCCTTCCACCATTGCGTCTGCACGGATGCGGTGCCGTTGGTGTCGCGGAATGCTTCGGGAGCGGACATGGGAGGTTTGACGTAATCGGGACCGATGGTGCACCCTCCCAGCAGCAAGGAGAGGGCCAGCGAGCCGTAGGCGATCTGTTTATTCATGGGATACCCCTTTGCGCGCATTAAATTTTTCGTGTGCCGTCGCCACCCAGTAATAGAGGAACGGGATGAAGTAACGTTCAATGAACGTCGCGGCCATCATACCGCCGAACATCGCCACCCCGATCGAGAACCGTCCCGCGGCACCCGCACCGGAGCTGAAGATGAGCGGAAGCATCCCGGCGAGGAACGCAAAGGAGGTCATCATCATCGGACGGTAACGCAGGCGCGCCGCTTCCATCGTGGCGTCGTAAATGCTTTTGCCCATCTGGCGCTGCTCTTCGGCGAATTCGACGACGAGGATCGCGTTTTTCGCCGAGAGGGCAATCAGGGTGAGCAGTCCGATCTGGAAATAGACGTTGTTATTCAGCCACGGAATGACCCAGACGACCGCGTACGCCCCCATGATTCCATAGGGAACGGCGAGCATGATCGAGATCGGCAGAACCCAGCGCTCGTAGAGTGCCGCGAGGATCAGGTAGACCATCACCAGTGCGAACGCGACAATGATGAAGGCCTTGGAACCGACCAGTTTTTCCTGTAGATACAGCCCTTCCCAGTCGTAGCTGGCGGTTACGGGCAACACGGTGTCGGCTTTGTGCTCGATCGTTTTGATGATGTCCCCGGAACTGTAGCCCGGTGAGGGTGAACCCATGATGGTGGTACTGAGTACACCGTTAAAGTGTTCGATCGACGAAGGCGCGCTCGACATTTTGACCGTCACGACGCTCGAGAGCGGGACGAGCATCCCGCTGCTCGAGCGGACCCATGCGCGACCGATGTCTTCGGGGGTGGCCCGATAGGAACTGTCTGATTGCATCTGTACCCAGTAGGTTTTGCCGTTACGGTCGAACTGGTTGACGTACATCGTTCCGATCGTCGCCTGAAGCGTTCCGAAGACGTCATTGATCGAGAGCCCCAGCGATTTGGCTTTTTCGCGGTCCACTTCGACCGAGAGGGTGGGGGTGTTGACGTTCATCGTCGTAAAGGGCATCTTGATCCCCGGTTCGGCCCTCAGGGTATTGACGAATTCGTTGGTTGCGGCGGCATGGCGGCTGACGTTGTTGTCGCCCGGCTGCAGCAGCCGGAGGCTGAACATATCCGACGCTCCCATCCCCCGAATCGGCGGAGGGGGCATCGCGAACACTTTGGCCTCCTGAATGGCACCCAGCTTGGGTCCCAGCGCGTTGAGAATGCCGAAAACCGAGAGCTCTTTACCCGGACGCTCATCCCACGATTTGAGCCGGGTAAAGACGACGGCCGAATTGGGCTCCTGCGAAAAGGTGAGGATGTTGAGCCCCGTGATGGCCGTGTATTTGTAGACCCCCTCTTGCTGCGCCAAAATCCCTTCGACCTGCTTGACCACTTCGAGGGTACGGTTGGCCGTCGCCCCTTCGGGAAGATTGACGCTGGTAATGAAGTACCCCTGGTCTTCCATCGGCAAAAAGGCGGTCGGAAGGGTTTTATGGAAATAGGCGATGAACCCGTACGTGGTGAGGTAAATCACCCCGAAAATCGCCGCTTTGCGGATCATGAACGCCGAACGGCGGACGTACCCTTCGGTCATGCGTCCGAACGCGCGGTTAAACCAGCGGAAGAAAGCGGCCGGTTCCTTGTCGTGGTATTTCAGGATCTGCGCCCCGATCGCCGGAGCAAAGGTCAGCGCCATGAAGCCCGAGAAAACGACCGAGATCGCGATGGTCGCGGCAAACTGTTTGTAGAGCTGTCCGGTCATCCCTCCCAGGAAGGTCGCAGGGATAAACACCGCACACATAACCAGAACGATCGCGATGACGGGTCCGGAAATCTGCATCATCGCCTTGATCGCCGCTTCGCGCGGGGATATTTTTTCGGTCTGGAGTATCCGTTCCATATTCTCGACAACGACGATGGCATCGTCGACGACGATCCCGATCGCCAGTACCAGCCCGAACAGGGTGAGGGTATTGATTGAATAGCCCAGCAGGTACATCCCGATGAAAGCTCCCGTCAGCGAGATCGGGATCGAAAGGATCGGGATCATCGCCGCACGGGTGCTTTGCAAGAACAGGTAGATGACGAGGCTGACGAGGATGATCCCCTCGATCAGCGTTTTGACTACCTCGTCGATCGAAATCTGAACGAAATCGGTCGTATTGTAGGGGATGTCGTAGGTGATGCCGGCGGGGAATTTTTTGGCCAGTTTTTCCATTTTCGCTTCGACCGCCGCGGAGGTGTCGAGGGCATTGGCGTTCACGTCGGCGAAAATCCCGATCATGGCGGCCGGTTTGCCGTTCACCCGTCCGAAAAATTCGTAATTCTGCGCTCCGAGTTCGACCCGTGCGACGTCACGCAGCCGGATCATCGACCCGTCGTTTTTGGCCCGTATGATGATATTGGCAAACTCTTCGGGGGTCGAGAACCGCCCTTTTGAGGTGAGCTGCATCGTCCACATCTGCTCGTCCGCCGTGGGCGACTGCCCCAGCCGTCCCGGAGAGACCTGGAGGTTCTGGTCACGGATCGCGGCGGCGATTTCGGCGGCGCTGACCCCCAAAGAAGCCATTTTGTCGGGATTGAGCCAGATGCGCATGGCGTAATCGCGCTGTCCGAAGATCTGGCTGCGTCCCGCACCGGGGATCTTTTTGATCTCGTCGAGGAGATTGGAGGAGATGTAGTTGCTGATCTGGGTCGAATCGTAGCTGCCATCGGGCGAAGTGATCGCCACGATCAGCAGAATATCGGACGTCCGTTTTTCGACGGTTACACCCAGGTCGCGGGTGGTTTGCGGCAGCTGGGCGAGGACGGAGTTGATCCGGTTTTGGACGTCGACGGCCGCCATGTCCTGGTTGACGCCGATGTTGAACGTACACGTAATGGTCCCCGTTCCGGGCAATGCCGCGGCTTTTGAGGACATGTACATAAGCCCGTCAGCCCCGGCGATCTGCGATTCGAGGGGGGTGAGGATGTTGTTTGCGATCGTTTCGGCGTCGGCCCCGGGGTATTTGGCCGTAACGACGACGGTCGGAGGGGTGAGATTGGGCAGCTGCGAGATCGGCAGGCTCTTGATCGCCGCAAATCCCAGCAGCATGATGATGATACCGATGACGACGGAGAGGACCGGCCGGTTGATAAAGTATTTGGAAAACATATTTATTTACCGTTCGGAATCACTTCCGCCCCCGGTTTGAGTTTGGGGAGGGCGTCGGCGGCAATTTTCTCATTGCCCCGGAGGCCTCCCTGGATGACGATGTTTTCGCCGATCCACGCACCGACGGTGACGGGGCGCGGAGAAACCGTGTTGTTGGCTTCGACGACGTAGACGAATTTCCCTTTTTCTCCGGTCAGGACCGTTTTTTGGGGGAGGTAATGGGCATCTTTCCACTCCATCCCTTTGACTTTGACCTTGACGAACTGTCCGGGGAGCAATTTATGATCGCCGTTGTCGACGACGGCCCGGTAGAGGATGCTTCCCGTCGTCGAATCGACAAACGGCGCGACGAAATCGATGGTCCCCGTTCGCGAGAGGGTCGAGCCGTCGGCGAGAACGAGTTCGATTTGGTATTTGCCGTCTTGGGGAGGGATCAGTTTCCCCGAAGCGATGGCATTTTGGTGGGCGATTTTCTGGTTTTCGCTGAAGGTGAAATTGACGTAGATGGGATCGTTTTGGTACATCGTCGTCAGCAGCCCGTTCGCCCCCGCCGCGACGTAGGTACCGACGTCAACTTTGCGTTTGTCGACAAAACCGCTGATAGGGGCTTTGACGGTAGTGTAGCTCAGGTTCAGGCGGGCCTGTTCCAAAGAGGCTTTCGCAGCCGCTACGGCCGCGGCGGTATTGCGCTCGTTGGCGGTCGCGGTGTCGAGTTCCTGGCGGCTGGCGGCATTGGCTTCGGCAAGAGGCTTGATCCGGTTCAGCACCGCTTTGGCGTTCGTATGGTTCGCGACAGCGAGATCGTAGGAGGCTTTCGCGCTGTCCAGAGCGTTTTTGAGGTCGCTGGGGTCGATCGTGAAGAGGGTCGTCCCTTTGGCGACGTAAGCGCCTTCGTCATAGTGGCGTTTGGCGAGGTAGCCGTTGACGCGGGCGTAGATCTGGACGGTGTTGTACGCTTCGGTTTTTCCGGTCGCTTCGAGAACGGCGGGGAAATTGCCCGTTTTGACCTGGGTGGTGGTCACGGGAACGGGTCCTTGCGGAGGGGGCTGCATCCCAGCGGCTTTGGGGCGTTCGCACCCGCTGATGGCCAAAACGGCGGCCAGGGATAGAGTCATGAGTGTCAGGCGTTTCATTCGGATTCCTTTGACGGATAATGGAGTAGGTGGCACATTTTTTTGAGGACTCGCAGTGTCGCGGCGAGTTCTTCGGGGTCGAATTCGCGGTGGATCGCTTCGTTGGCGGCGTTGAGAATCTCCATCGTCGGTTTTTCGAGGGCGATTCCCTGCGGCGTCAGGGTCACGAGGTTGCACCGTTTATCATTTTCGTCGGTCGCACGGGTGATGAGGGAGCGTTTTTCGAGTCCCGCGATCAGGCGCGTGATGCTGGTTTTGTCTTTTCCGACGAAATCGGCGATCGCCTGCTGGGTCGAAACTTTCTCTTTCCACAATACGACCATCACCTTGAACTGTTCGATCGTTATATCGATCCCGTGTTCTTCGAGCCGTCGTGTCAGGTAGTTGCGGGCCGCATGCGCCGCGTGGTTGGTGAGGCAGCCGAGCGATTCGTCGATAGGGCATTCGCTGCGGTTCAAAGCGTCCTCCTTCGGAAATCTATTTAGTTGCATATTCAACTAATCGGACGAATTCTAGGACAAACGGGCAACAATGTCAAGAAAAATTGTGTTAACCGTATGAATGAATGCGCTATAATCCCCCCATTTTTATCGATAAAGGTTGAAACAACAATGCTCCGGTTCGTACTGCCGATTCTTTTAAGCCTCGCTTCATTGTGGGGAGCGGCGCTTCCCGTTAAAATCCCCGTACTGTGCTATCACCGTTTCGGTCCCGAAGTGGCCGATTCGATGACGATCAAAACGTCCGCTTTCGGCGAACAGCTCGCGTGGCTCAAACAAAACGGTTATACCGTGATCCCCCTCGATACGGCGATGCGCCATGTCAAGGGAGAACGCGTCGCCCTGCCGGCCAAACCGGTCGTTATCACCGTCGACGACGGGCACAAAAGCGTCTATTCGGAGATGGCGCCGCTGGTAAAGCGCTACAAGGTCCCCGTAACCCTCTTTATCTACCCCAGCGCGATCTCCAACGCGAAGTACGCGATGAACTGGGAACAGCTCCGTGAGCTTGAACAAAGCAAGCTCTTCCGGGTCGAATCGCACACCTACTGGCACCCCAATTTTAAACACGAAAAGAAAAAACTCCCGGCCGCCGAATACGACAAATTCGTCGACAAACAGCTCGCGGGGGCGAAGAAAAAACTCGAAGAAAAGATGGGACACGAGGTGAAATATCTTGCGTGGGTGTTCGGGATCTACGACGACGAACTCGAGAAAAAAGCGGCTCAATCAGGTTACGCGGCTGCCCTCACCATCGACCGTGCCCATGCCTCCGCAGGCAAAAAAATGACTTCCCAGCCGCGCTACATGATCGTGAGCAAACATGATCTCAAAGCGTTCGCGCGGATGGTTGACGGAACCGAAGACCGTATGCCCCCCTCGAAAAAAGAGGTCGTAGCGTACTAAATTACAGCCGGGGGAAGGTATAATAACCCCCACTATTTCATTATAAAGACCGTCCTTTGCATTTTGAACCCTATCCGTTTGAAAAACTCAATGCCCTCCTAAGCGGAATTACGCCGAACCCGGCCTATTCCCCGATCGTCCTTACCATCGGCGAACCGCAGTTCGAGACGCCGGCATTCATCCAAAAGTCGCTCTCCAAACACTCCGAAAAACTCCGCTATTACCCTAAAACCGCCGGAGAAGCGGAACTCAACGGTGCCATGCGCGGCTTCGTCGAGCGCCGTTTCGGGGTCAAACTCCAGCCCGATCAGCTCGTCAGCGCGTTCGGAACCCGCGAAGTGCTGTTCAACTTTCCGCAGTTTTTCCTGTTCGACAAACCGCATCCCGTTATGGCCTACACCAACCCGTTTTACCAGATTTACGAAGGTGCCGCGATCGCGTCGCGCGCACGGGTCATCCATCTCAACCTTACCGAAGCCAACGGCTTTAAACCCCGTATCGACGAAACGGAGCTGGCCGGATGCGACCTCGTCATCCTCAATTTCCCCAACAACCCCACCGCATCGGTGCTCAGCCTGGACGAGCTGGGCGAGTGGGTGAAACTCGCCCTCAAACACGATTTTTGCCTCATCAACGACGAATGCTACAGTGAGATCTACACGAAAGAAAAAGTTCCGTCGCTTCTCGAAGCTTCCCTGCACGTCGGGAACACGGCGTTTAAAAACGTCCTTGTCATCAATTCGATTTCCAAGCGCTCATCGGCACCGGGGCTGCGCAGCGGGTTCATCGCCGGGGACGCGCAGATTCTCAAAGCCTACGCCCAGTACCGCACCTACGTCGGGTGCGCCTCTCCGCTCCCCCTTCAGATGGCCGCCGCGATGGCGTGGAACGATGAAAAACACGTCGAAGAGGCCCGTGCGGTGTATGCCGACAATTTCAAGGCGGCACGGGAGATACTGGGGGTCGAAACGTCTGATGCGACGTTTTACCTCTGGCTGAAGGTGAACGACGCCCTCGAGCTCACGCAGCGCCTTTACCGCGATTACAACGTCAAGGTCCTCCCCGGGGAGTTCCTCGCCCGTACCGACGCCGCGGGGGAAAACCCCGGTACCGGCTATATCCGCATCGCCCTCGTCGAAGAGCGGGGCCGCACCATCGAAGCACTACACCGCCTGAAGGAGGCACTCGCATGAGCGACAAACTGAAAGAGAAAATTTTCAATGCCCAAAGCGAAGGGGATATCGCTTCACTGTACGTTTTGGAGAGCGAAGCGCACGAGAAGTTCGACGAAGACACCCTGATGGCCTATTATGCCAATATCCTCGACCTGGCGCTCGAGCGGCTCACCAACGCCCTCGAAAATCTCGAGCAGCTCGACATGACGCAGGTGCAGGACTTCGCCACGCTGCGCGCCCTCTACGAGTACGCCATCGAACATTACAGCGCGGGGAGCGTCCACGATGCGAGCGCCCTTTTCGAAGTGCTCGGCGGGATCAGCAACGACGGGGCGTTCTCCGAGGCGATGAAAGTGCACCGTGCGGCGTGCGACGCGCAAATCCCGTTTGACGATTTCATCGAGAGCTACGTCGACATGAACGCGACCCAGAACGGCGGGAAATTTTATATCAGTTATTTTACAAAGGGAATCGGAGAATGAAAATCCATTTTATCGGAATCGGCGGAATCGGTATTTCAGGACTGGCCAAATACATGCGTTTCAGCGGTCATGAAGTGAGCGGATCGGACATGAAAGCGACCCACATCACGCAGCGTCTGATCGACCGCGGCATCACGGTCCACATCGGCCACAATGCCGCCAACATCCCCGAGGGGTGCGATCTGGTGATCCACTCGGCCATCATCAAACCGACAAACTCCGAGATCGTCGAGGCGCGTGCCCGGGGTATCGAGGTGCTTCACCGCCGTGACGCGCTGCTGCGCATCCTCAAAGAGAAAAAAGTTTACGCCGTCTGCGGCGCCCACGGGAAAAGCACGACGACGGCGATCCTCGCCTCGATCATGAGCGGCAGCGCGATCATCGGGGCCGAATCCAAAGGGTTCGGTTCCAACGTCCGATATGATGGCAGTACCGACGTGATGCTCTTCGAAGCCGACGAATCCGACGGCAGCTTTTTGAACTCCAACCCCTACTGTTCGATCGTGACCAACGCCGAACCCGAACACATGGAGTACTACAACTACAACATCGACGAGTTCCACAATGCCTACCGCCGTTTCGTCGAGATGGCCCCCCTGCGGGTCATCAACGCCGAAGATCCGTTTATGGCGACGCTCGAGTGCGACGCGATCCGCCTCTACCCCAGCACGGATATCACCAACATCACTTACATTCTCCTCGACGACGAGCCCTACACCCGTTTCACCCTCAAAAACATGGGAGAATTCGAGGTGTGGGGATTCGGCGAACACATCGCGATGGATGCGTCGCTGGCCATCCTCGCGGCGGCCCAGACGATGAGCATCGCCGCCATCCGCGCCAACCTGCTCCATTTCAAGGGGATCAAAAAACGGTTCGACGTTATTTTCAAAGGGACTGAGCGCGTCATTATCGACGACTACGCCCACCATCCCACCGAGATCAAAGCGACGATGGAATCGCTCAAGACGTACGCTGCGCTCAAAGGATTCGACCGCATCGTCGCGATCTGGCAGCCCCATAAATATTCCCGCACCATCGACAATCTCGACGCATTCGTCGAGTGTTTCGAAGGGTGCGACGACCTCGTTATCCTCCCCGTTTGGGCGGCGAGCGAAGAACCCCGCGAAATCGATTTCGAAGGGCGTTTCAAACGTTACAACCCGATGATGTGCGACAAACTCATCCGATCCGGGGACACGATCGACGCGATCGTGGGCGACGCCGTGGCGGCGACGTTTGATAAAGGGTTGATCGTCGGATTCGGCGCGGGGGATCTCACCTATCAGCTGCGGGGAGTCAAATAACCCATGGGCTACCTGCTGTGGTTCGGGATCGTCGTTCTGGCATTCGCGTGGATGCACTATTTCACGGAACTGAGTGCCCGACAAAAAGGGATCATCTCGGCCGTCGTGACCCTGCTCATCGCCGGAGCGATCGCCTACAACGTCCGCAGTGACCGAGAACGTGAGCACATCACCGCGATCGAGCTCAAATACCGCAGCGGCCAGACGCTCGTCTGCGGCGGGGTAGAGGTGAACGCGACGACGTTCGATTACAGCGTCGGGACGCAGAGCTTCATCGGCCTCAAAGGGACGCCCCACTATCAGCGGATTTTTAACGCCCGCGAGTGCGAATGAGCCGTCTCTCCCACTCCCTCTCCGAACTCTTCGGAAAACTCGATCTCCTTCCCCACGTCGGGGCACTGGAGCACTTCTTCTCGCGCGAGCAGAACATCGCGATGCAGGGGGACCAGGAACGGCATTACCGCTACATCGAGGCCCTTGACGCGCTGGAGTTCAAGGCTCCGCCCAAAAGCGTTCCGTTCGAGGCGATCCTCAACCACCTCAAAAAACAGGGGGTCTTGCGGTTCGAGGAGATATTCGAAGTGCTCAAAGTCGTCCGATATTTCCGCTTTCTGCGCAATCAGGGCTACGGCGGCCTGATCGGCGAATGGATGGGGACGATCGTGATCCCGGAGGGGTTCGAGGAGATCGACGAGTATTTCGACGTCGAGGGGAAATTCATCGAAAGCCGCGACGAGGAGCTTTATCGGATCTCCCAGCGGATCAAGGCGATCAAAACCGAGATCAACGACGCGATCAAACGGCTCCTGCACACCCAGAAACTCTCCTCCTACCTCGTCGACACGCAGATCCACTACGTGGGCGACGAGGAGTGTCTGCTCGTGCGCGGCGGGTTCAACCACGTCCTCAAAGGTTCCGTCGTCGGACGGACGGGGGCGGGCTATTTCTACGTCGCCCCCGACGCGGTCCTCAAAAGCAAGGAACAGCTGCGCTACGTCCTGCAGGAGCGCGATGCCGCACTCTACGAGTACGCTAAGCGCTTTTCGGCGAAGCTTTCGGGGTTCGTTCCCTTTATCGGCTTTATCGACCGGGAATTCGACCGCTACGACCACTACCAGGCCCGCGTTCTCTTCGCCCGCGCCCACGATTACGCGATCGTAAAACCCTCCGGTGACGACGCGATCGTCCTCGAGGAGTTCGCCCATCCCGCCCTCCACAATCCCAAGCCCGTCTCCCTCGCGTTCAAAGGGAACCTCCTCCTCATCACCGGGGTTAACGCCGGGGGGAAAACGATGCTGCTCAAATCGATCCTCAGCGCGTGCGCGATGGCCAAATACCTGATCCCGATGCGGCTCAACGCCCACAAATCGCGCATCGGCAGTTTCAAGCGCATCGAGGCCGTCATCGACGACCCTCAAAACGTCGGCAACGACATTTCGACCTTTGCGGGGCGGATGGTGCAGTTCGCCCACCTCTTCGAGCACAAAAGCGCCCTGATCGGGGTGGACGAGATCGAGCTTGGGACCGACAGCGACGAGGCGGCGGCACTCTTTGCCATTGTCCTGGACGAGCTTATCAAACGGGGGCAGAAGATCGTCGTCACCACCCACCACAAGCGCCTCGCCGCGCTGATGGCCGACCGCGACGACGTCGAGCTCCTCGCCGCCCTCTACGACGAGGAGCGGCGCGTTCCCACCTACGAGTTCCTCCACGGCGTCATCGGCAAAAGCTACGCCTTCGAGACCGCCGCCCGATACGGGATCAACCCCGCCATCCTCACCCGCGCCCGCGCGCTGTATGGTGAAAACCACGAGAAACTGAGTGTCCTCATCGAACGCGGCAGCGAGCTCGAACGCGACCTCAAACGCAAGAACAAAGAAGCAGACGAACGGCTCGAAGCGATCCGCACCGAGCAGAACGCCCTCAAAGAGGCGCGGGAAAATCTCCGATCCGATCTGGAACGGGAGAGAAACCGCCTCCGCGCCGAATACGACGCCGCGATCCGCGAGGCGAAAGCCGCCGCCAAAGAGCACGACCAGGCAGCCATCCACCGCCAGCTGAACCGTGCGCAGGCGAAACTCCCGAAAGTCGAAGTCCCCAAGATCGCCGAACCCGAAAAAATTGTCTACGAAGTAGGGCAGACGGTCAAATACCGCAGCCAGCGCGGCACGATTGTGAGCGTCGGGGCCAAAGATGCGATGATCGAGGTCGAGGGGATGCGCCTGCGGGTCAAGCTCGCCGACCTCAAACCCAGCGGCAACCTCCCCAAAAAGCCCAAGGTCACCGTCACCTCGCAGATCGAGCAAAAAAGCGGCCTCAAACTCGACCTCCACGGACTGCGCGGCGAAGAGGCGTGCGAGAAGATGGACAAGTTCCTCTCCGACGCGCTCTTGCAGGGGTTTGATGAGGTGCTGATCTATCACGGGATCGGGACGGGGAAACTGGCCTATGCGGTCAAAGAGTTCCTGAAAGGTCATCCGAGCGTCAAGAGCTTCGCGGATGCTCCGGCGCATATGGGGGGATTTGGGGCGAAAGTGGTGAGGCTTTAAGTGTTCTCGTCATTCCCGACCTGATTGAGAAGCCATCTCTCTGTCATCCTCGGGCGAGACCCGGGGATCCATCCCCTTTTCCCAATATTCCTTGCAATCTTTCTCATTTCACAGTAAAATCTTTATAAATATGTCGTTATGTTAAATTATATTAGATTGTTTTCGATATTAAGACATTCTAAGTGTCCGAAGAATTATCGAATTGGGTCCAAATATAAGATTTTTAGAATGAATAATATATTTAAGCGATAAAGGAACTGATTTTGAATATCGAAGACTTCTGGAAGCCCTTTGAAGTAGAAATAGCTGACTTTGATGGTTTGCTCAAGGTTATCAATCAGATTATGGAAAAGGCTGTAGAAAAAAATATCAAATTCGCTTGGCGTGGACAAGTTGATGCAAGTTGGTCACTACATAGCTCCTTGTACCGAAGAATGAATCTCACAAAGGGGAAAATCCTTGTTGAAGATGAAATTGCAAAAGAAGAAGGTGCCATTCTTGCTGAATTACACAGATGGGGTCTCCACTCTTCAGCCCAAACCGGCAGACTTTCTATTCTGAACCAACTGGCTATGCTTCAGCATTATGGAGCTCCAACCCGACTAATTGACATTACCTTTAATGCATGGGTAGGTGTATGGTTTGCCGTAGAAGAGAAGTGGAGCAACGGTGTTCAAATTAATGAAGATAAAGATGCTAGACTTTTTGCATTCGATGTTACTGATCGTTTAATAAATGAAAGTGATAAGTATCGGTCTTGGGAAGATGATTATAGTAGACCATGGAAGCTAGATAAAAATGGTGGAATTGAAAAAAAAGAATGGACGACTTCGGTTTTTGCATGGAAACCAGCTAATTTGGATGCTCGCATTGCAGCACAAAATGGCGGTTTTTTATTTGGTGGTGTTCCAGCTTCAAGTAAGCCTGATAGTGGAAAATTTCAATTTCCAAAATCACCAAACTCTCATGATGGGTGGTGGTCGATTAAGGAAGGTAGAGAAGCCTGTTGTATAGCAGCCAGACCACATGTATTTGAGCCTGCGAAGGGAAAAGGTGCAGGACCCGGAGCACTTTACACCTTCCGTATAAAAGCTGATGCAAAAGAAGATATCAGAAGAAGACTTGATAAGCTTTTTGGCTATAGGCATTCAACAATTTATCCGGATTTTTCCGGCTTTTCTAGTTTCGGTACACCTAAGATCAAAAACTATTGATGCTGAGTAGTCTGCCTAACAAAACTCTGTACACCAATATGAAAACCCTTGTCACTTTTTTTGTGCCGGCAAAAAAAGTAACCAAAAAAACCTCGTCTTTCGAGCAAATCGCTCGTGCGACTTTCGGCAGAGCCTTCGCGCGCGGCTTTCAAGGGTGCTCGAAAGACCGATTGCCCATTGTTTTCGCGGAACGCGAAAATGATTCCATCAAAATTTATTTGCCCCCGCAACACACCCAGAGCCAGGCCGCTCGCCGCAGGGTGAAGCGGCCGGTTAAGCGACTTGTTTCGGGGGCGCTTTTCTTTTGGTCCTTTGCTTTTCTAAAAAGAAAAGGACATAACATGATCTGATTGATTTTTTGCCGATAGTGCTGTATAATATTCCCACTTTAGTAGGAAGGATGTAAAATGACGGCAATCGGTATCAAAGAGCTCAAAGACAATCCATCCATTTTGACCCGTACGTTGGAGGGGCATGATCTCTCCCTCCTGACCAAGCGGGGAAGTCCCATCGGGATAGCACTGCCGTGGGACGATGCGATTTTCGAAAACGGCTATAAACAAACCCTCCTGATCGAAGCATACCGTGAGGGGCAGATCAGCCTTTCCCAGCTTGCCCGATCATTGAAAATCACTACTGAAGAGGCGCTCGAAATGACGGGGCGGCTCGGGATATGTATGGTCGAGGGTGACGTGGACGATGAGATCGAAACAGCGTACGCATTGGGATGAACTGCGTTGTCTCTGATTCTACAACGCTGATTGTCCTCTCCAAGATTGGGCGGTTCGATCTGCTCTGTAATATCTGGGAACGTGTTTTTGTTCCGCAGGAGGTATGGGAAGAGGTCAACGCCAAGCCGTTTGTTTCACACCCAGTCATCGAGATCGTCGAAGCTCCCTGCGACGTCACCCGTCAAGCCCTGTCGCTGATTCTGGATGAGGGAGAGAGCGCGGCGATCGCGCTGGCCCATCGCGAGGCACTGATGCTCATTATCGATGAGAAAAAAGGGCGTAAATGGGCAAAAAACATCGGCGTGAGGGTGATCGGGCTGATCGGGATTCTGTTGATCAATCTGGAACGCTCTTTGATCACCCCAATGGAGATCAGAGAGATCATGGGACGCTGTGACGGGGTGGGATTTCGGATATCTGCGAGTGTAAAAGAGCGGGTTGAGACGGAGATAAAACGGTATGAATGAACGTACAATTTTTTGGAAAGAGAAAATCGTCACTAAAAAATGGTTTGATGATGAAATGGAAATCAATGTAGCGCATCGTGCATTATATGATGCAAGCGGAACAGAGTTGATCTGGGGCCGTATTGTGATGGAAGCTCTTTTGCGTATCTTTTTCCGCCAGTATCCTGACGCCATTTTGGATGTTAAAATCGATTTCAAAGCGGGGATGCATTGGAGAACGGATATATGCGATGCATTGATTTTTGCGCAGATTGTCAAATATCTTTTTAACGAAGAGGTTGAAATGCCGTTTGTGCATCTCGAAGATATCGAAGAAAATCATACTTCTCATATCAATTTCATATATGGAAAGAGTGAGAAAATTTTCTACGATAATGTATGTCGAGTTATGGAGCATTTGAAGATCGATTTGACGAAATTTAAAGCGTGGCTGTTGCCTGATTTTGACGAGGAAGAGGAAGAATGACCCACACCGAATACCAAAAAGCCGTAGATCTGCTGAAAAAACAGTCCTACCACTACTATGTCCTCGACGACCCGATCACGACGGACGAGGAGTACGACATCCTCTACCACAAGGTCGTTGCGTACGAGCACGAAAACCCTTCTCATATCCTCGCCGATTCGCCGACGCAGCGGGTGGGGGACCAGCCGCAGGAGAAGTTCGACAAGGCGCGCCATCTGTCGCGGATGTGGAGCCTCGAAGACCTCTTCAACCGCGATGAACTCGACACGTGGGTCAACCGGATCACGAAGGTATACGGCAATGTGACGTTCGGGTGCGAGCCCAAATTCGACGGGGCGAGCCTGAACCTGATCTACGAGGGGGGCAGACTTTCGCAGGCGATCACGCGCGGGGACGGTGTGGAAGGGGAAGACGTCACCCAAAACGCCAAGACGATCCAGTCGATCCCGCTTTCTATCGACTACGCCGGACGGATCGAGATACGGGGCGAGGTGGTGATTTTCAAGGACGATTTTGAGCAGATTAACGAAGAACGGCTCAAAAACGGCGAGTCGCTCTTCGCCAACCCGCGTAACGCGGCGGCGGGAAGCCTGCGCCAGCTCGATACCCGTATCACGGCGTCGCGGCGTCTGGTGTTCATGCCTTACGGGATCGGGGAAAACAGTCTGGATATCCCCAACCTCTCCGAGCGGATGGAGTGGGTTTATGCGCTGGGGTTCCGCCGTCCCGCGATGCGCCACGTCTGCCGCAGTGCTGAGGAGATCGAGGGGTTCTATCAGGAGATGCTGGGGGTACGCGACACGTTCGAGATGCTGCTGGACGGGATGGTGATCAAAGTCGATTCCATCAGCGTGCAGGACGAACTGGGGTATACGGTCAAAAACCCCCGCTGGGCGGCGGCGTACAAGTTCCCCGCCATCGAGAAACTGACCGTCTTGCGCGACGTGATCTTACAGGTGGGGCGCAGCGGCGTCGTTACCCCCGTCGCCATCGTCGAGCCGGTCGATATCGAGGGGGTCACCGTCGAGCGCTCGACCCTGCACAACTTTGATGAGATACAGCGCAAGGATATTCGGATCGGGGACAAAGTGATTATCCTCCGCAGCGGCGACGTGATCCCCAAAATCGTCAAGGTGATCGCGAGCGAGCGCACCGGAAACGAGGCGGTCGTGCCGCGTCCGACGCACTGTCCCGTCTGCGGCAGCGAACTGCTCGATGAGGGGGCGCTGATCAAATGCCAGAACCTCTCATGCGAGGCGCGGATCGTCAACTCGATCATCTATTTCGCCTCCAAGCAGTGCCTCAATATCGACGGGCTGGGGGACAAGATCGTCGAAGCGCTCCACAAGGCGGGACTGGTGCACGACGTGAGTGATCTCTTTAGTCTCACGATGGAGCAATTGCTGTCGCTGGAGGGGTTCAAGGAGAAAAAAAGCCGCAACCTGATCGACGCGATCGCGGCGGCCAGAGGGTGCGAGTGCTGGCGGTTCATCAACGCGCTGGGGATCGAACACATCGGGGAGGTGGCCTCCAAAACATTGTGCGGCGCGTTCGGGACGGCGTTCGATACGGCAAACCGCGAAGAGATTCTGGCATTGGAAGGGTTCGGCGGCGAGATGGTCGAGTCGATCCTTGAATTCGTTCGCGTCAACGGCGAGAAAATCGAAACGCTGCGAAGTATCCTGAGCCCCGTGGCCCCGGTTAAGATCGAGGCGGCCGAGAACCCGTTTAAGGGAAAAAGCGTCGTCATCACGGGGACGATGAGCGTGCCGCGCGACGTCATCAAAAATCTCCTCGAATCGCTGGGGGCGAAAGTCGCCTCGTCGGTATCGAAAAAGACCGATTACGTTGTGTACGGCGAAGATGCGGGGAGCAAATACGACAAGGCGGTGGAACTGGGAGTCGCTTTGCTCACTGAGAGCGCATTCAGGGAAATGTGCGAAGCGGACGCTTCAGCGCCGCTTGCCGATGAGGCTACGGCGCCGCAGGGGAGCGGTGTAAAGCCAAAATATAGCCTTTTTGATTAGGTAGGCAAGGTACCCTTTAACCCGGATGCCGCCGGGGAGAAGCCCGGCGCCGTATTCGCCACCCAGAGCGATCATCACGCCGCCGTTTTGGTAGGAAAACGGTGCCGTGGGTTTGCCGCGCAGACGCGCGAGGATGTTGCGGACCGCGTGTTCGGCACTCCGCTCGGCGAGCTGGGCGGTAGGGGGATAGAGTTTCCCATCAGCGTCGGCGAGGTGGGCGACGTCCCCGATGGCGAAGATTTCGGGATATTCGGCGAGGCTGAGGTCGGGCTTGACGATGAGGTGCCCCTTGGCGTTGACGTCAAACGCCAGCCGCTCGGTCAGGGTCGAGGCGCAGACTCCCCCCGTGAAGATCATAAACTCGAAATCGAGGATTTTTCCGTTATCGAGGACGATCTGTTTTTCGCGCACTTCGCCGATCCGGTTGTTGTGCCAGACGTGCACCCCCAGCTTCTCGAGCCGCTCATGCGCGCTGCGGATCAAAAACGGATCCATCCCGAAGAGGATGCTCTCGTACGCGTCGATGAGATAGACGTCCACCCCCCGGCAGCCGAAATTGCCGTTTTGGTAAAAGTGGTTGGCGTAGGCCGCCATCTCCGCGGCGATCTCGACGCCTGAGAGCCCTGCGCCGCCGATGACGATATTGAACGCCTTGACGTCGCATCCCTGCCGCTGCGCTTCGATACGATCAAGGAGGGCCCGTTCGAACTGCTGTTTGAAATCCAGCGCGCTGGGGATGCTTTTGACCCCGTGGGTGTGTTCGCGCAGGCCGGGGATGAAGGCCGGAAAATAGGTACGGCTTCCGGTCGCGATGATGAGGTAATCGTAGCCGATCGTACGGGTCGCGGTGCGTATCGAGCGCTGCGGTGCGTCGACGCTTTGGACCTCTTCGCAGACGAAGTCGACGTTGGCGAAGCTCTTCATCAGGGAGGGGAGGTCGATCATGACGTGGGACATGTCGACTTTGTTGGCGATGAAATCGTAGACCTCGGCCTGCATATAGTGGTAGGCGTTCTGGTCGATCAGGGTGATGGTGATTTCGGGATGTTTGCAGAGGCGTTCGACGGCGCGGATACCGCCGTATCCGCCGCCGATCACTGCGACATGAACTTTTTGCACTCAGCCCCCCTGAAATATTTGTGGAATGGTAGCGGATTTCGGAGCCATTCTCAACCGTTGCGGTATAATTTGCTTACAAATAAGGACGCAATGAATGAGATTAGACAGTTGTTTGGTAGAACGCGGACTCGTAGAGAGCCGTAACAAGGCGCAGCAGCTCATCAAGGAACACGCCGTCAGCGTGGAGGGTAAAATCGTCGACAAGGTATCGTTCGAAGTGGAAGAGGGGATGGAGGTAACGCTAAGCGATACACACCTCTACGTCAGCCGCGCGGCGATCAAACTCAAAGGGTTTCTCCCGTATGCGGGATGGGATTTGCGGGGACTCAACGCGCTCGACATCGGCTCCTCCACGGGCGGGTTCACACAGGTGCTTCTCGAAGAGGGGGTATCGGCGGTGACGTGCGTCGACGTCGGGAACGGCCAGCTTCATCCCTCCCTGCGAGGCGATCCGCGCGTGCGGGTGCATGAGGATACCGACATCCGCGCATTCGAATCGGAAACGCCCTTTGACATCGTGACGTGCGACGTCGCGTTTATCTCGCTCGAGCACATTATCGACGCGATAGACCGCCTAGGGGGACGCTACATCGTCGTACTCTTCAAGCCGCAGTTCGAAGTGGGACGGGAAGTCAAACGGGACAAAAACGGCGTGGTGAAAGACGACAGGGCGATCGCCAAAGCACAGATCCGCTTCGAGGATATGTGTACCCTCAAAGGGTGGAAACGGATCGCCAAAGAAGCGGCCCACATCAGCGGCAAAGAGGGCAATCAGGAGACGTGTTATGGCTTTGTCAAAAGTTGACGCGATCGCCGTCGGCGGATTCGACGGAATGCACGTCGGACATCAGCACCTTTTCGAAGAGCTGGGGGAAAACGGCGCGATCGTCGTCATCGAAACGGGATACGCCAACCTAACCCCAGGCTGCGAGCGCGAACGCTACTCCCATTACCCGATCGTCTATTATTCGCTGGAGGAGATCCGCCATCTCGAAGGGGCGGAATTCGTCGACATGCTTGGAAAGAAGTTTCCCCGTTTGCGCAAAATCGTCGTCGGGTACGATTTTCATTTCGGTAAGAACCGACGTTATTCGCACGCCGATCTGGGGCAACTCTTCGGCGGCGAAGTGGTGGTGGTCGAGCAGGTGTGCATCGGGGGGGACTCGGTCCACTCCCATAAAATCCGCGCCAAGATCCAGATCGGGGACATCGAAGGGGCGAACCGTTTTCTGGGGCACAACTACCGGATTAACGGGACGGTCGTGCGGGGGCAGGGGATCGGCAAAACCGACCTTGTCCCTACGATCAACCTCGAATGTCCCGGATACCTGCTCCCCTACGAGGGGGTCTATGCCGCGCTGACGCGGATCGACGACGAGGAACATTTTCACCCAAGCGTCGTCTTCGTGGGCCATCGGGTGAGTACGGACGGCAGTTACGCGGTGGAGAGCCATATCCTCGGGGAAAATATCCCCGAATGCCGCCGCGCGTCGGTCAGTTTTGTCAAATTTTTACGCAAAAACCGAAAATTCGAGAGTCTGGATGCGCTCAAAAAGGCGATTCATGATGATATTTTGGCCGCACGGAGCGAGCTGCTCCACCTCAGTTTATAGGAATTTAATTTCAAAAGCGGTAAAATCCCGCTAATTTTCTACGCAAAGGAACACTACGTATGGGTGAGTTGTTTACCTTCTTCGGCCTTATCAGCCACGATCATAGCTTCATTTTCCTCACGCACATGCTGCTTACCGCGGCGATTGTCCTCGTGATCGCGAAAATGGCTACTTCGAATCTCCGTCTGGTACCCAGCGGCGCTCAAAACGTTATGGAAGCTTATCTGAGCGGCGTTCTGGCCATGGGTGCGGACGTTATGGGTAAAGCGGAAGCCCGCCGTTACCTTCCTCTGGTTGCGACCATCGGTCTTTTCGTCGGTATCGCGAACATCATCGGGGTTATCCCCGGTTTCGAAGCGCCGAGTGCGTTTTTGGATTTCACCCTTGCCCTGGCATTGGTCGTTTTCGTTTATTATAACTTCGAAGGGATCCGCCGCAACGGGCTGATCAGCTATTTCAAACATTTCATGGGGCCCGTATGGTGGCTGGCATGGTTGATGTTCCCGATCGAAATCGTATCGCACATCTCCCGTATCATTTCACTCAGCTTCCGGTTGTTCGGTAACGTCAAAGGGGACGACATGTTCCTCATGGTTATCCTGATGCTCGCTCCGTGGTTGCTGCCGATGATCCCGTTTGCGTTGCTGACGTTCATGGCGTTCCTGCAAGCGTTCATTTTCATGATGCTCACCTACGTTTACCTCGGCGGTGCGGTTCTCCTTCACGACGAACACTAAGACGCGTCCATGAAGCGGAGTACGTTCGACGCACTGTTGAGCTTCCTGGGAGGCGTCTCCTGGGCATTCGTTATCGTGGGTGTCTGGGTTACTTTCCAGTCTTTCGTTTTTCTCGGGGTGGTTCCCGCCTTGATGTTCTCTTTCATTTTCCTCTTTCTGGCTCTGTTTTTGATCCTGATCCTCGAAGTGATGGGGATGCAGCGTGACCGCCACGACGCGGTGCTCAAACAGACGGCATTGCTCGAAGAGATCCGTGAGCGCCTCCGATTGAAGGAACCCGAATCCTCAGAGGACGAGTGAAACAGTACCTGATCACCGATCCTTCGGCGTACGGGAGTCTCCCCGAGGCTCTTGAACGCTCTCTTGAAACCGCTTTTTCCAAATCCTTTCCCGATTTCGCCCTTTTTCGAGACAAACAAACCTCCGATTATCGCTCGCTCGCCCTCACGTTCATTGCCGTATGCCGCGATCACGCCGTCCCGACGGTTTTGCTGCACGGGGATTATGCTTTGGCTCATGAGCTGAAAGCCGACGGGGTCCATCTGACCTCTGCACAGTTTGACGCCATCACAGAAGCCAAAAAACTCGGCCTCTACGTCATCATCAGCACCCACACCCATGACGAAGCATTGATGGCTCAAAAACTGGGCGCGGACGCGATCACTTACAGCCCGATTTTCCCATCTCCGGGGAAAGGGGACCCCAAGGGTTTAGAGGATTTAAAAGAAATAGTGGCTAAAATAGATATACCTGTTTTCGCCCTCGGCGGAATCGTCACCGAAGCGCAGATTGACGCCGTTGAAAAAAGCGGTGCGTACGGATTCGCATCGATACGATATTTTGTCCCATAAGGATTTTTTGTATGTTTGAAACCATTATCGGTTTGGAAGTCCACGTCCAGCTCAATACCCAATCGAAACTTTTTTGCTCCTGCCCCACCAGCTTCAACCACGAACAAAACACGAATACCTGCCCGACGTGTCTTGCACTTCCCGGTGCGCTGCCGGTACTCAACCGCGAAGCGCTCCGCAAGGCCGGAATGTTCGGTACGGCGGTCGATGCGACGATCAACCGCACAAGTTTCTTCGACCGCAAGAGCTATTTCTACCCCGACAGCCCCAGCGCCTACCAGATCACCCAGCTCTACACCCCGATCGTCGAGCACGGTAAACTCGTCATCGATTTCGAAGACGGCAGCCATAAAACGATCCGGATCAACCGCGCCCACATCGAAGCCGACGCGGGGAAAAACATCCATGAAGGTCCTATCAGCAAAGTCGACCTCAACCGCGCGGGCACCCCGCTGATCGAGATCGTCTCCGAGCCTGATATGCGCAATGCCGAGGAAGCGGTGCTTTACCTCAAAAAACTTCACTCGATCGTCCGCTACCTCGACATCAGCGATGCGAACATGCAGGAGGGATCCTTCCGCGTCGACGTCAACGTCTCGATCCGCCCCAAAGGGGACGAGAAACTCTATACCCGCGTCGAGATCAAAAACATCAACAGCTTCCGCTTCATCCAGCGCGCGATCGAGCTTGAGGTAGCCCGCCAGATCGAAGCGTGGGAAGACGGCACCTACGAAGAGGAGATTGTTCAGGAGACCCGTCTGTTCGATCAGGTCAAACAGGAGACAAGATCGATGCGCGGCAAGGAAGAGGCGGCCGACTACCGCTATTTCCCCGAGCCGGACCTCCTCAAAGTCGTGGTCGATGATGAAATGTACGCCACGATGAAAGCGATTCCCGAACTCCCCGACGCGAAAAAAGAGCGTTTCGTCCAGGCGTTCGGGATCAGCGAGTATCATGCCTCGGTCATTACGGCCGATCTGGAGACGGCGCACTATTTCGAAGCGATGCTGGAGCAGGGGATCACTCCCAAAAATGCGGTCACATGGCTCACGGTCGAGCTGCAGGGGCGTCTCAGCGGCGGTGTGACCCCTGCGACTTCGTCGATTAGCGCCGTGATGCTCGGAACCCTCGTCAAACGGATCGAAGAGGGCGTCATCAGCGGTAAGGCGGCCAAAGAGGTTCTCGATTACCTCCTTGAAAACGGCGGCGATATCGATGACGTGATCGAAAAGCTGGGACTCAAACAGGTGAGCGATACGGGGGCTCTGGAAGCGCTGATCGATGAGATTTTGAACGCCAATGCCGATAAGGTGGCGGAGTACAAATCGGGGAAAGACAAGCTGTTCGGCTTTTTCGTCGGGCAGGCGATGAAAGCTTCCAAAGGCTCCGCCAACCCGCAAACCCTCAACGAAATTCTCCAAGCCAAACTGGCGCAGTAGCGGGCTGCAGCCGATGATAGGCCGGGCGCTGGTCGGGATCGCGTTTTACCTCCACGGTTCGATCCGTTACCGCCGCGCCAAAAAGTTTTTTTACAATCTCCTCGAAAATCCCGCTTACCCCTACAAAAAGTTTTTCGATTACCTGATGATCGGGCTGATCGCGATCAGCGTCTATATCCTGATCCGGCACGTCAAACACGACGTCAGCCCGCAGATGCTCTTTTTTAACAACTACGTCATCTCGATCATTTTCCTGTGCGAATACCTTCTTCGGATGTGGGTTTACAGCGACGGATCGAAAGTGATCATCGACCGCTACGAACACGACCTTTTTTTGCAACGCCCGTTTCGCTGGATCGAGGCGGTACGGGCGATTGCGGCGAAAAAAGGCGAATACGTCGTTTCTCCCTCCGCGCTGATCGATCTGTTCGCGATCATGCCGTTTTTCCACGAGTTGCGGATGCTGAGGATTTTTATCCTGTTTCGGGTATTCAAACTGTTTCGCTATACGAAAAGCCTGACGCAGTTCGTATCGATCCTCTCGTCCAAAAAATTCGAAATTTTCACCCTCAGCCTGTTTGCAACGGTCATCATCGTCGTATCGTCGGTGCTGATATACGTGATGGAGGCGAACAATCCCGAATCGCCGATCAATACCCTTTTTGACGCGGTCTATTGGTCGGTTGTGACGATTTTCACCGTCGGTTATGGGGATATGGTCCCCGTCACCGACGAGGGACGCACCGTGGCGATGGCGATCATCGTCGCGGGTATCGCGGTGATTTCATTCGCGACGTCGATCGTCGTTTCGGCGTTCACCGAAAAGCTCGACGTCATCAAAGAGGAAAAACTGATCGAGGACGTCTCGAAAATCGGCCGTTTTTACCTGATCTGCGGCTATACGCCGCTGGCGGTTCAGATTGCCCGCAATTTTCTTAAAAAAGGCTCAAAGGTCCTCATCCTCGACAACGATCCGGAGAAAACCGCGGTGGCGCTCAGAGAAGGATTCCTCGCACTTGCCTGCGACCCGGCGAGTCTGCACTCCTACCGGATGCTGCGGGTCGATTTCGACCGTCAGGTGATCGCGGCCATTTTGCTGCAGCCCAGCGACGTCCTCAACGTCTATACGGCGCTGACGATACGCGAACTCTCCGCCTCCGTACCGCTTCTGTCGATTCTCGTACACCGCGAAAACCGGCGTAAGCTTGCTCTTGCTGGGATCAACGAGATCGTCTATACCCAGGAGCTGATCGGGCTGGTGAGCAAGGAGATGAGCGGCAGTCCCGTCGCGTTTGAGGTGATTCATGCGTTGCGGAGTGAAAACAACGGCGTTGTGATCGAAGAGATCGCGCTCGATCCGGTCGGGGCGGCGCGTTTTTTCGAAACGTCGCGGCAGAAACTTTTTCATACGCGGCTGATTGTCCTGGGGATCTACGCGACTGCGGAAAAAGCGTTCGTGTTCAACCCTTCGCTCAACACCCCGATCGCTCAGGGGGACGTTGCCATCGTCATCGGCAGCCGGATGCTGATTGATGAATTCAAAACGGCACTCTATCACAAGGGGAACCGATGAGAAAAAAAGGCGCGATCGTTTTCGGATTCAACGAATACGCCAAAGAGATCGCGATGCAGATCGCACCCGAATACTCCTCTTTCGTCGTGTACGTCATGAACGACACCGAAAAAGCCTCCGCCGAAACGAGGGGATTCGAAACCGAAATTTTCGATTTGAGCGAAGAGTGGCGGAGTATCGAAGAGCGTTTTGACCCCGACAGCCTGATCGTGTTCTGCGCATTGGATAACGATGCGGAAAACGTCTTTTTGACCATTTCGCTCCGCTCGGTCTTCGAGGATCTGACCATCATCGCACTGGCCCAGGACAACGAAAGCGCCGCCAAACTTAAAAGCGCGGGGGCGAACAAAGTACTCGCAACCCAGCAGATCACCGCCGGGATCATCGACGAGATGCTCGAAAAACCGACGGTGCGCGAAGTGCTGCACGATATCCTTTACGAAAACAGCGCCCTCAAAATCGTTCAGCTGGCGGTTCCCGAGGGATCGTTCCTGGTCGGGAAGCATCTCTATGACATCGATTGGGCGGGCGAATACGACGTTCTGGTACTGGCGATCGTCGATCAGGAACTTTCCGCCACGTTTAGTTTCACCTCCAAAGGGCATAATCACCACATTGATCCCCACGACCTCTTGATTGTCGCGGGATATGAAGATAAAATTGCGGCATTGAGCGACGCGATGGGAGAGAAGAGATGACAAAAGTGGGGGTAATCGGAGCGGGGAAATGGGGGGAAGCCCTCAGCTTCGCGATGGGCGAAAAAAACGACGTCATCATCACGTCGCGCACTCCCCGCCAGATGAGCAATTTCCGCCCCCTTTGTGAAGTGCTCGAACGCCCTTACCTGATCGTCACCGTTCCGGCTCAGCAGGTGGCGCAGTGGTTAAAGGAACATTTCGTCTATTCGGGACAAAAGGTACTGGTCGCGGCCAAAGGGATCGAAGCCTCCAGCGGCCGTTTCCTGAACGAAATCTATTCCGAATACGTCCCCGAGGAGAACCTGGCGTTTCTCTCAGGCCCTTCGTTCGCTTCGGAAGTATTGCGCAAGCTCCCCACCGCGCTCGTCGTTAATTCGCGCTCGCCGCAGACGGCGGACGCGTTCGCTTCACTTTTCCCGGGGTTCATTCGTACCTATGCGAGCGATGACGTGATCGGGGCCGAAGTCGCCGGGGCGTACAAGAACGTGATCGCCATCGCGGCGGGAATCTGCGAAGGGTTGGGACTGGGGCACAACGCCGCCGCGAGCCTGATCGCGCGCGGACTCGTCGAGATGGAACGGTTCGGTCGTGCTTACGGCGCCCGCGAAGAGAGTTTTCTCGGGCTCAGCGGGGCGGGGGATCTGTTTCTTACCGCCAGTTCGTCGATGTCGCGTAATTACCGGGTCGGTCTGGGATTGGCCGAAGGGAAAAGCAAAGAGGCCGTCTGCGCCGCCATCGGAGAGGTGAGCGAGGGGATCGGAACCGCTTACGCACTGCACGAAATCGCCCTTTCCCGCGGCATTTATCTCCCGATCGCCGGAGAAGTGTATGCGATTTTGGAAGGCAAATCCCCCCGCCAGAGTTTAAAAGATTTGATAGAGAGGTAGTAGAATTATGTTGGTACACATCGTCATGTTCCAGTTCAAAGAGGAAAACAAAGAGGCCAATATGGGCCGGGTGAAAACGATGCTCGAAGCACTGCCCGCGAAAATCGCGACGCTCAAGAGCATGGAAGTCGGGATCGACGTCAGCCGCAGCGAGCGTTCGTTTGACATGGTGCTGGTTTCCACGTTCGACGATCAGGCGGGATTGGATGCGTACGCTCCCCATCCGGCCCATCAGGAAGTGGTCGGCGTGATCAAAGAGGTGACCCTTCTCTCCAAAGTGGTCGATTACGAAAAATAGGGGTTTAGGGGATGGGATGGACCTGCCAGCATGATGCCAAAGGTTTTTGCAAACTGCTAAACGTCCCCTGCTTACCCGGCATCAAAGGGTGCACGCTCAATAAAGGGGCCGAAGTCGTTTTTACGACGGGAAGTTACGAACAGGACAAACAAAAGGCCGAAAATCGTTCCGAAGAGATCGATTTTTCCCAACTCGCCAAAAGCCATTAACCGTCTAAGGATATTTGTGAACGAACCATTGCCGGCCGAAGAAACCGCCGTTGAAAGCCAACCTACAGCTCTGATCCCGGAGGAGCCATTTTACAAAAAATACAAAATCCATCTTTCGGTAGCCGCCGCGATCCTTGTCGCCGGAATAGGGGCTTTGTCCCATTACAAAAACGAACGGGTCAAAGCCGAACTTGAAAAAGCGATCGGCGAATACCAGCAAAACCTTTTGCTCGTCGGCGGGGAGATGCGCTACGATTCTCTCGAATGCAGCGGGGTCATCTGGACCGATTGCGAAATCGAAGGGATCCGCCTCTCAATGCTCGGACAGGAGCAGCTCTCGATCAAGAAACTCCGTCTGGGGGATGTCGAGGAGTTCGAAGCGCTGAAAGCGTTTTCGGAAGGGGGAAGCGTCGATGCGTCGGTCGATATCGAAATCGAAGAGATCGCTCTTCCCAAACCGATGCTCGCGCAGATGGTTGCCGAAAACGTCAGCAACGCTTTCCAGCAAAGCACTCTTGAGAAACTCAGTACGATGAACATCTCCATCGAAGGGGAAATCGAAGGGAACTCCGCACTGATCAAAGAGATCGAAATCGAACGTTTTGCGATCGACAACGCGATCATGCCGATCGAATTTTCGATGGAAGCGCGCGACATCGTCTCGGGGAAACCCGATTCCATGATCCTGGAGAACTTCTCGCTGAGCGTAGAAAATCGGGCGGTATCGGATGTCACCTACGAATCGGTCAAAAGTTTTATGACTCTTCTCAGTCCTGCCGAACAGGCCGCATTTTTGAAAGAATTCGGCCTCAAAGCGTCGGATATGGGGGATAAAACCAAAGCGTCCGAAGCGATCAACCGCACCATCGCCAAACGTTTTGAAGCCGATCTGGCGGTTGCTTCGGGAATGGTTGAAAAAGAGCTGATCCGGGCAATGGTCGCGATGCTTCGCGGAGAAGCCGACGAGATCGTTTTGCGCGGAGAAAACAAAAACGCCCATACGATGGGGCAGGTTCAGAATTTTCTGCTCCAGTCGGCGACGATGGGCGAAAAAGAGGCCAAAGCGTTCATGGAGGACAAATTCGTCATCGACGTCGAAGCAGATTAATTTTCTTAACCATAATTTAACAAAACTCTATTACAATGAGGTGATATACTCAAAAGGAGTTTAGCATGAAAACATTGGTATCGATCGTCACGGCGTCTCTTTTGCTGTGCAGCGCGGGGTGGGCCGAAGAGCCGGTGAAGGCACAGATCCAGAACGAGAACCAGAACCGTTTCAAAAATATGAGTACCGACGAACTGCTTGGACAGCGGGGCCATTTGCACAACCAGCAAGAACGCGAGCAGCTTCATAACGAACTGATGAACCGTCAGCAGACGATGACTGCCGAGCAGAAAGAAAAATTCGGAAATGTTCCGGGGAAAACTTCCCAGCAAATGGGTAGCCAGGGTAAAGGTATGGGTTACGGCCAGGGGCAGGGAATGATGCAGGGACAAGGTCAGAATATGCAGGGAATGCAAAAAGGCAAAGGGATGATGCAAGGCTCCGGCGGAGGCATGGGAGGCGGCATGATGAAAGGAAAAGGGGGGCGTTGACCCCTTTTCGGACCGTCGAAGCGCTAGAGGTTTTTCAGCGCTTCGATCTCCTCGATTTTTTCTTCGATACTCAGCAGTTCATCTACTTTTTCTTCGTATTCCGCTTTGATTTTTTCAAGCTCGGCCGCCAAAACCGTGATCCCGATTTTTTCGTATTGTTTCGGGTCGGCCAGTGCGGCGTTTAGCTCGTCAATCTTCGCCTCCAGCGCCTCGATCAGGGCGGGGAGCCGTTCAAGCGCTTTTTGTTCGTTGTAGCTTAGTTTGAGCGCTTTGGGTTTATCGGAAGCGGGTTTGGACGCCGCCGCGCCGGGTTTGGAAAATTCCGCTTCCATCGCATCGATTTCTTGTAGCTCTTTTTCGTCTTCGAGGTATTCGCTGTAGGGCTTGTAGCTCTCCTCGATGGTCCCGTCCCCTTTGAAGATGAAGAGTTTCTTCGCGATTTTGTCGACGAAATAGCGGTCGTGGCTGACCAGGATGACCGCTCCGGGGAAGTTCTGGAGCTTCTCTTCGAGGATATTGATCGTCGGGATATCGAGGTCGTTGGTCGGTTCGTCCAAAATCAGACAGTCCACTTTTTTGGTAAAGAGCAGTGCCAGGGCGACGCGGTTCTTCTCCCCGCCGCTGAGGATGCCGATTTTTTTATCGAGAAACTCGCGGGGAAAGAGAAAGTTTTTGAGATAGCCGTAGACGTGGAAATCCTGTCCCTGGGCCTGTACACGGTCTCCGCCGTTGGGGCAGAAGGTTTCGATCAGGTTTTTGGAATCATCAAGCATCTCGCGGTGCTGGTCGAAATAGCCGATCGAAAACTCCCCCTGCTTGATGGCACCGGATGTGGGTTTGAGCCGTCCCAACAACGCTTTGAGAAGCGTCGATTTTCCGCTGCCGTTGGGGCCGACGACGGCGATAACGTCTTTTTGAAGGATCCGGGTCGAAAAATCGCGGATCAGCGTTTTATCGCCCAGTTTCAGCCCCAGGTGATCGATCTCGAAAAGCATCTTCTGGCGGTTTACCCCGTCGGCGCGGTTGAAGTGTTTGGCCTCGCGTTCGAGTTCGAGTTTCATTTTACGGATTTTGGAAGGGTTGTGCTTGGCCTGTTCGCGCAGTTCCAGCACCCGCTGCTTTCTCCCTTCGTTCCGTTTCAATCGCGCCTTGACCCCTCGGCGGAGCCATTCGTTTTCGGCTTTGAGCAGTTTGAGTAGGTTTTCATGCTGCTGCGCCATCGTCCGCAGGAGCTCTTGTTTTTGCTCGAGATAATGGCTGTATCCTCCGTTGAATTCGCGCAGGACGCATTCTTCGACCTCGATCGTCTTTGTCGCGACCTGATCGATGAAATAACGGTCGTGCGAGATGAAGAGGAGGGTGAAACGCTCTTTGAGGATCAGCTCTTCGAGAAACTCGACCATGTAGACGTCGAGATGGTTGGTCGGCTCGTCAAGAAGGAGAATATCGGGTTTTTGGAGCAGCAGTGAGGCCAGTGCGACCCGTCGCTGTTCTCCCCCGCTGAGGAGGTTCACCTTTTTCGTTTCGTACTCTTTGAGCATGAAATGCTGCATTACCCGTTCGATTTTGTCGTCGAGGTTCCATGCGTTGTGGTGATCGAGAAAATTGGTCAGGCGCGACTGCTCTTCGAGCAGTGCGGTATCGTCGAAGCGTTCGGCCAGCAATAGGGAGATCTCGTCAAAACGGATTTTGGCCGTTCTGAGTTCCCCAAGCCCCGCTTCGATCGCTTCGCGTACCGTATGCTCCGGATCGAAAACGGGTATCTGCGAGAGCATTTTGATCTGGATCCCCTGACGGGTGATCCGCTCCCCCTCATCGGCGTCGAGAACCCCCGCGACGATTTTCATCAGGGTCGATTTGCCGCTGCCGTTTTTGCCGACGATGACGACCCGTTCTCCTTCGTCGATGTGGAAGTTGACGTTCTCTAAGATTTTCTGGGCTTCGTAGTGTTTGGAGACACCGAGCAGATCGACTAATGCCATGAAGATTATTCCTTAGGGAGACTAAAACAGGTATGGCGCGAGAGATACCACGACGCGATGGCGTAGTCGGTGTAGGACATTTCACGCTGTGCGATCGGGATGGAATCGGCACGCAGTTTACTGCGAACGATCCCGAACACGATGAACCCCAGCAGCAGGGAACCGATGGCGATAAACCAGTCGCTTTGCGTCCACACGAGTCCGGCAACGAGATAGTTCCCGTAACTGAGGCCGTATCCCAACGCACGGGCCAAAAGACGGCATCGGCGGGTCGGAAGGGCGGGTGTGGGATCGATCGTGAAAAGTGCTTGCTCGCTGTTCATGGGGCGAATTATAGCGGAAGGGAGTTTAACGGGGGTTATGATTCTTTTGCTATACTGTTCGAAAAATCACAAGGATGACGAATGAACGTATTATTGCAGATCGATTTTCCCTATTCGGGACCCTACGGCGAAGAGATGGCACAGGCGTTTGCGGGGCTGGCCGAGTCGATTGCGCAAGAAAAGGGGCTGATCTGGAAAATGTGGACCGAAAACCGCGAGACCGGCGAAGCGGGGGGGATTTACCTGTTTGAAGACACCGCATCGGCCCAAGCGTATCTGGCGATGCACACTGCGCGTCTTGAGAGCTTCGGGGTTGAGGGGATCCGCTCCAGGGTGTTCGCCGTAAACGAACCGCTCTCGCGGATCACCAAGGCTCCTTTGAACTAACCTTCCATAGAGGGGGCGGGTTCTGCGAAATAATACCCCTGCATCGCATTGATCGGCAGCGTCTGAAGGTAGTGGCAGATTGCTTCTGAACTGACGAATTCAGCCACGGTTTCGACGCCGAGTTTGGAGGCGAAATCGAGGATCGTATCGAGGATTATCTGCGAGGTTCGGTTCGTATCGACGTCACGGATGATGGAACCGTCGATTTTGACGTAGTCGATGTCGAGCCGGCTGATGTAGGCGAAATTCGAATATCCCGCCCCGAAATCGTCCAGGGCGATTTTAACCCCGTATTTTTTGACTTCCGTAATGAAAGCATTGACGACGTCGTAGTTCTCGATCCCCTCGGATTCGAGAATCTCGAAGATGAGCTGCGGGGAATAGGCGCAGTTGCGGACTTTATCGATGATGTAGGCGTACATCGACTGGTTGTGGATGTCTTCGATCGAGAGGTTGATCGAACAGATTTTTCCCGGATTCTGCCGAAGCGCTTCGAACACCTTGTCGATCATGATCCGTGTGACATGATAATAGAGTTTCACTTTTTTCGAAATTTCGAGAAAATGAAACGGCGTGACGACCGAACCGTCATCTTCGATGATCCGCACCAGCGCTTCGTATTTTTCGATTTCGAGCGTTCGGGCGTTTACGATGGGCTGATAGTAGGGGACGATGCGGTCTTCTTCGATCGCTTCGCGCAGCCGTTTGATCCAGCGTATATTTTTTTCGTAGTCTTTTTTGATGTGCAGGGACGGGTCGTAGACGATGTAGTTGCGCCGTCTTTTTTTGGCCAGTTTGAGGGCCATTCCGGCACGCAAAAGTACGCTTTGGCGCGTGTCGGTCAGATCGTTCGAACACGCGATCCCTGCCGTTGCGTTGAGGTTCATGTCGTGATCTTGGATGCGGAAGTTGCTTTGGGCGATCTGTTCGACCACATAAGCGGTGAACGCTTCGAGCTCTTCGCGCGAGGGGGGCGCGGTGATCAGCAGCGCGTATTCGTCCACCGGGAGTTTATAGAGGGTGCTGCCGCTCATCTGCTTGGAAAGCTCGTCCAGCAGTTCGGCAACGCTTTCGAGAAGCTCGTCACCGATCTCATGGCCGTAAAAGCTGTTGATTTCCCCGAAACGGTCAATGTTTAAAACGACGATCGCATAAGGCTGTTCAAGATTCTCGGTGTCGTGGATGAGTTTGGTGCGGTTGGGAAGACGGGTGAGGGAATCGTAAAAAAGGCGGTAGGTGAGTTCGCGGGTCCGGTTGTCCACGATCCCTTTCAGATCATCAGTGTAGCGCTGTAATTCTGCTTTTGAAAGGGAGAGCTCTTTGTTGAGTTCATGCAGGTGCGTCAGATCCCGTATGCTGACGACCGTCGTCTGGATATTTCCGCGATCGTCGTAAAGCGCTTGAACATTTTTGGCAATATGAATCAAAGAACCGTCTTTGCGTTTGAACACCGTTTCCTGATCGTTGCAGTAGCCTTTTTCCAGAACACTTAATCTGCAGCTCTCTAAAATACCGAGGTCATGGAGATGCTCAGTGATGCAGGTACCGACCAGTTCTTTGGACGAATAACCCATCATTTTGCAAAAAGCCGGATTCGCATAGGTAATGATGAGATTGGCGTCGTGCGTAAACATGCCATCAGGCATATGTTCAAGTATGTTATGGACGTGAACCCGATCGGCAGGAAAAGGGTTTTGCATTAATTATCCTTATGGATTGATAAGCGGTCATTATAATTCAGAATAGCTTGAAAGTTTTATTAACCCAACGGTTTGAATGTTATTTTAATAATAGAAAATAACTTTTCGTACCGAGAGTATATTCTCTCTTTTTAGTGTAAAATTTTTGTAAAATTATGGAATACAAGGATTACAGAATGAAAAAAAGCCGTACAAAAGCCATTCTCGGAGTATCGGCCCTGCTGCTGAGCATGCAGGCTCATGCCGCTCAGATTGACGGTTCGGCCGTGCTGGGCAGCGCGATCGGAGCAGCGGCGGGATCGGCTGTGGGATCGGCGGTCGGAGGCAAAGAGGGTGCGGTGATTGGTGGAGGGCTCGGCGGTGCCGTCGGCGCTGCGGCCGGAAGCAGCAAATCCTCAGTTCAGCCTTCTGCCCAGGTACGGGTAGGAACATCGGCCGTTGCGGTGGACGATGATCGGGGACATCGCGATAACGGCCTGCATAAGGGACACCACAAACACAAGCATAAACATAAGTAGTCTACAGTTTAATCTTTTATCCGTTGAAGAAAATAGGGTTAGAAGGAGTTGCCGATGCTTCAGGAGTTCAAAAAGTTTCTCATTACGGGGAATGTCGTCGACATGGCGGTCGGATTTATCTTCGGTGCGGCGTTTGCGACGGTGGTCAAATCGCTGGTTGCCAACGTGATTATGCCGCCGATCGGGCTGCTGATGGGCGGGGTCGATTTTTCGTCCCTTTTTATCGCGCTTGACGGGAAGGAATATACTTCCCTCACAGCGCTGGATGCGGCAGGGGCACCCGCCATCAAAGTGGGGGTGTTTCTCAACGACGTGATTTCGTTTACGATTCTGGGGTTTGTGATGTTTATGATGGTCAAAGCATACAACCGGCTCAAAGCGGCCGAACCAGCCCCTGAACCGGCTGCACCGACGGGCAAAACGTGTGGGGAGTGCGGGATGGAAATTCCTGTCGCCGCGAAAAGCTGTCCGTATTGCCGGACTCCGCAGTAAGGGGGGTCAGATGCTCGTATCGAGGAGGTTGCCGCCGAGTGCAGCGATCCTTTCGTCGATAAGGGCAAGGGTCCGCTCCTGCGTTTGATAGGAGATGTCGGGCAGTTTTCCTCCCCACATCGCCTCGGCTTCCTCGAAGCCGCGGACAACGCCTTCTCGTCCGGCTTTGAGGCGTTCCAGATCTTCTCCTGCTCCCGAAATGACGAAACCGGCTACCCGCTCGGAAGTCTGCTTGATCCCGAAAAACCCGTCTTCGGAAACCAGTGCGGCCGCTTCTTCGGGGGTCATGTCGGCAATCGGCTTGCCATCGTATCCGATCGCTTCGAAATCGATCGTCTCGAGCAGATCACGCACTTTTTTCAAATCGAACACGCCGCCTTGCGCGGCAAAATTGTCCGCACTGTTTTGTTGCGCTTTTTGGGTGTATTCGACAAGATACGCTTCGGTCAGTTTTTTACCGCTGATCTCACCGCTTTTGACCTTTTCTTTGAACTCTTCGCGTTTGGTTTCATCCGCTGAAATCCCTTTTTGGACGTAGGGATTCGCCGAGGGGTGTTCGGAACCGATTTTCATGATGCGCTCCTTTGTCTGAATATTATAATATCGTCCGATTTATTCGTGACGTAAAGCGTCGATCGGATTGAGCCGTGCCGCTTTGCGCGCGGGGAAATATCCGAACACGATCCCCACGAGGGCCGAAAACAAAAAAGCGACGAGGATGATGAAAGTGTTGAAAATGAGCGGCAGGTCGAAAAACAGGCTGATCGCGATCCCCGCCCCGACGCCCAGCACGACCCCTATGATACCGCCCAGCGATGAGAGGACGATCGCTTCGACGAGAAACTGAAGCAGCACTTCGCGCTCCAATGCCCCGATCGCGAGGCGTATTCCGATTTCGCGGGTCCGCTCGGTGACGGAGACGAGCATGATGTTCATGATCCCGATCCCCCCCACAAGGAGGCTGATGGCCGCTACGGCTCCCAACAAGATGGTGAGCATCTGCGTCGTCGAGGAGAGGGTCTGAACCATTTCACGCATGTCGCGTACGTTGAAGTCGTCTTCTTCCCCCTGCTGGATGCGGCGTCGCTCCTGCATTAAAAGGGTAACGGAACTTTTGACCGCTTCGATCGCCGATGCCGATTCGGCGGAGATCATGATGCGGGAAATATCCTGGTTGCCGCTGATACGGCGCTGAAACATACGGATCGGCACCACGACGATATCGTCTTGGTCCATCCCGAACATCGCTGCCCCTTTGGGTTCGAGGACGCCGATCACCTCGCAGGAAAAATTCTCCAGCCGGATCGATTCGCCCAGGGGAGGCTGGTTGCCGAAGAGTTCGCGCCGAACCGTTTCGCCGATGACGCAGACCGCTTTTCCCCCCTGAAGCTCCGCGTCCGAAAAGGGCCGTCCGGAAGCAAACACCCAGTCTTTGATCGTAAAGTAGTCGTTGTCGCTCCCCTCGACGGTCGTGGAATAATTCTGGTTGCCGTACACCGCATGCATCGAAATCGACCCCACCGGGGCGGCGCCGCGGATGCGGTCGATTTCGTGCTTGAGGGCTTCGACGTCGTTGTGGGTGAAACGTTTGGCGGTCAGGTCGCTGCTGGGGGGGCCGCGACGTTCCTGCCCCGGGATGACGACGAGCATGTTCGTTCCCAGTTTGGAAATACTGTTCGTGACGTAGGCGGTCGTGGCGTCGCCGAGCATTACCATCGCGATGACGGACGCAACCCCGATCACGATCCCAAGGGTGGTGAGGATCGAGCGCATGGCGCTGCGGCGTATTTCACGCAAAGCCAGCAAAAAAGCGTTCCAGATCATGCGCCGGCTCCGTCGATCAACCCGTCGCGGAAGCGGACGGTGCGCGAGGCGTATGCGGCCATATCGCTTTCGTGGGTCACCATGATGATCGTGATCCCCCGCTCACGGTTAAAAGAGGCCAGAAGCTCCATAACCTCGATGCTTTTGGCCGAGTCGAGGTTCCCGGTGGGTTCGTCGGCCAGCAGGATGAGCGGGTCGGTGACGATGGCCCGGGCAATGGCGACCCGTTGCTGTTGGCCTCCGGAGAGTTCGGCAGGGGTATGGTGGGCGACGTGTTCAAGCCCGACGCTGCGGAGTGCTTCGAGCGCTTTTTCCCGCCGCACTTCCGCCGCGAATCCGCGGTAGAGGAGGGGAAGCTCGACGTTTTCGACCGCAGAAGTTTTTCCCAGCAGGTTGAACCCCTGAAAAATGAACCCGATGTAGTTGCGCCGCAGCAGAGCCCTCTGATCGCGTGTCAGTGCCCCGACGTCGACCCCTTCGAAGAGGTAGTGTCCGTCGCTAGGTGTGTCGAGGCATCCGATGATGTTCATGGCGGTCGATTTTCCCGAACCGCTGGGCCCCATGATGGCGACGAATTCTCCCGCCCCGATCCGGAGGTCGACCCCGCGCAGGGCATAGGCCGCGGCCTCCCCCTCGCCGTAGGACTTGACCGCGCTTCGCAGTTCGATGAGCGTTTGGGAGGAGGGTGCCATCAGTGTTTTTCCCGGGTGCCTACGATAACGGCGTCCCCTTTTTTGAGTGACGTCGAGGTGACCGCAGTCGACGAACCGTCGGTACGGATAATCTTTACGGCTGTTTTGAGCGGATTCCCATCGCGCAGCGTCCAGACGTATCGGAGATTCCCCGAGGAGAGGGGTTTTGCTTTTTTGACCCCGTCCCCTTTTTCCGAATCGGGGGTAAACCGCAGCGCCGCGTTGGGGATGGTAAGCTGAGCGGGATAGGTTCCGGTGACGATGCGGGCCGAAACGGTCATTCCCGGCCGCAAAAGCAGTTTTTTGTTATCGATTTTTACCACGGCGTCGTAGGTAACGACGCCGTTGACGATCTGGGAGTTCAGGCGTAGCTGCGTGATGATCCCTTCAAAGATCCGGTTGGGATACGCATCGACGGTGAATTCTACTTTTTGATTCTCTTTGACCTCCCCGATATCGGCTTCGTCGACGCTGACGATCGCTTTCATGACGCTGAGGTCTTCGGCCATCGTAAAGAGGACCGGGGTCTGCATTGATGCGACGACCGTTTGCCCCGGCTCGACTTTGCGTTCAAGGACGATCCCTTCTACGGGAGAGACGACGGTCGCTTTGCGGATGTTCTCTTCATCGGTCTGGAGCTGGGCGCGGGCCTGTTCCGCCTGCGCTTTTGCGGCTGCGACCTGGGCATGGGCTTTTTCGACGGCAGTGCGGGCATCATCGATCTCCTGCGCAGAGGGGTAGTTCCCGCGGGTTGCCGCCGCCATCTTCATCACCCTATCCAATTCGTTGCGGGCATTTCGGTACGCGGCTTCGGCTTCGGCGATGTTGGCACGGAAACGTTCGAGGGAGGCTTTGGAACCGACGGCCTGGGCGAGGAGTTTCGTCGTATCCAGCCGTGCCATCACTTCCCCTTTTTTGACGCGGTCGTTATAGTCGACGTTCACCGCTTCGATCGTCCCGGAAACTTCGATGCCCACTTCGACGGTGTTGGTGGGTTCGAGGTTCCCCGTTGCCGAGACGCTGGTGGTGAGGGTCTTGATGGTAACCGGTTCGGTCATATATTCTAGGGGTGTCACTTTGGTATTTTGATACCATATGCCCGATCCGACGGCCAATACGGCCGCCGCGGCAATCCAGGCAATCCGTTTTTTACGTGTGCGCTCCGGGGGGGTGTCAAGTCCCAAAGTTTGTCGGATCGGATCGGAATTCATGGCAGTTCCTTGGAGGGATTGAGTGCAAAATGGAGTTTGGCCAATTCGATTTGGATATCGATTTCGTAGATACGAATATCAAATTCCTCGATTGAGCGGGAATTTTGAAGCGTCTGAAGATCGTAGCCGGTTTTCGTTCCGGCCTCTACCCCAGAGCGTATCGCGCCGATCAGGTCATCGTAAAGGGATAGATTGCGCCGGATGAGGGCGATCGTCTCCTCGAAACTTTTGATTTTTTCGACCGCCTGTGCGTATGATCCCTCAAGAGACCGCCGTTTGTCGGCGACAGAGGCCGCTTCTTTGAGATAGAGGGCTCTGGCTTCCTGCACCGTCGACGAAGCGTTATAGCTCAACGGCAGCGTGAGCGAGATGCCGGTATTGTAATAGTGTCCGTCGTAGTCGCCCGTACGCTCTTTGGGATCGTAACGGCGGTATCCCAGCGCGGCGTTGAGGGCAATTGAGGGAAGGTAGTCGGATGCGGTCACTTCATAAGCGTAACGTTGCGTCTGGGTGTTGGCGCGGGTGTAGCGGAGGTCGAGTTCCTCGTCGAGGTAGGCTTTGCGATCGATGAGCTCGAACCGCGGAAGCTCAAAGGAATCGGCGGCTACATCGCTGATTTTGGCAATTTCGTAGCGCTGTTCGGCGATCGAATACTCTATAGCGGCGAGCGATTTGAGTTCGGCACTTTTTTCCATCAAAGCGTTGTTGAGCTCGGTGATGTCGGCTTTGCCAGCGTCGAAAAGATGGCGTTTGATCGCAACTTCGATCTCTTTATTTTTGAGTTTGAGAGCGGTTTGCTCTTTTTCGAAGAGGGCTTTGCGGTATTCGAGGATCGAAACAAAGAGCTGTCGGTTGAGTAGCGCGATCTCTTTCTGTCGCGAAAGGGATTCACGCTCTTTTTTTGCGTCGGCATAGGCGATCTGATAGGTAATCCCCCCGGAACGGAAAACGTCCTGTGTGATCGATCCCGAAACGGTTTCGGTCGTGCTGAAAAACTCTCCTTGTGCGCTACGGTCGTAATCGTACGTGCCGCTCAGGTTGAGCGGGGCGATCCAGTTTGTTCGCAGCTTTTCATGTTCGGCTTCGTACGCTTCGCGTTCCAGGCGCAGCATTTCCTGTTTCTCGGGGGAAAGGAGTGTGTAGGGCTCGTCGGCACGGCAAACGTCCGACAACAAAAAAAGGATTAACAATACCGGGTATTTCATACCGCCATCATACACCGTTTTTTGCTAACAAAGAAGCAAAACGTATAAACGGAAAGTTAATAAAGGAAAAAAATTATCCTTTAAGTGAAAACGCTCTACCATAGGCGAAATTGTTTTAAAGGAAACGCATGAAAATTATAACGGCTTTAGCGGCAGCGGTTGTCTCGTTGATGGCAATCGAGCCCGTCGTCACCCCGCAATGGCTCAATGAACACAAAAACGATGCCCATCTCCGGATCGTCGAAGTTTCCGAAGGGGATTCGTACGCGCTCGGGCACATACCCGGTGCGGCCCATACATCAATCGCCAAATGGCGTTTTGATAACGGTACGTTCCTCTCGGTACGTCCGGTTGCCCAGATCGAAGCGGAAATCTCCCGGCTGGGGATCGACGCTAAAAGCGATGTCGTACTCTATGCCCCCATCAACGATCCGAAAGACCTGCTCAAAACGAGTTATATTTACTGGGCTCTCAACTACCACGGGATCAAAAACGTAGCACTGCTCGACGGCGGGATGAAAGGTTGGACAAACGCCTCTTTGCCTCTCACCCAGGAGGAACCGGTCCTTAAACCGACTGCCTATAAGGCCAAAATCGATCCGGCCAAAATCGCCGATATCGGCTATGTCAAAAACCATCTCGGAAAATTGCCGATGATCGATGCCAGACCCGGCGACATGTATCTGGGGGTAACCCCCACCCCGACGGTGAAGCGTAACGGTCATATCCGGGGAGCCATGAGCTATTCGTGGAATTATTCGGTAGATAAAGATTATATCCTCAAGCCCAAAGCGATGCTTGAAAACGTATTCAAAGAGGGCTACAAACTTGACAAGAACAAAGAAGTCCTGGTGTATTGTACGGGAGGGCTTGAAACGTCATTCAACTATTTTATCCTCAGCGGCGTATTGGGATACAAGAACGTCCGTCTGTACGATGCCTCGATGAAAGAGTGGGGGAACCGTGAGGATACTCCGATAGCGCAATACCGCTACGAAACGTTTTCCGAGTAACCGTTATGATTAGCGATAAAACTTATCCGCAAGATAAGTTTTATCCTGTATAATTCCGCTTGTGTCCACTCCTTCTTTTTTTTCACACCTAAAAGTTCGTGTGGGCGCATCTTTCCCTACTGCATTTTCTCCGGTTCACACAGGTATTTTTTCTCTATTGCAACGCGCGCGCATTTGATACAGATATATTTCGGATTTTTGACGATTTTAACGATTTTTTTGAAATCCGATTTCAGATCGGATTTTCCCAGTTTGCAGAGTTCTTTCACGGGGTACTCCTTGTCCCCCCGGAGGAGGGGGCTTAGTGCAGGTGCTCACGTTTGAAATATTCACGCCCTGCTTTGCACAGCGGACAGGCGACAGGAGGCTTTTTCCCTCTGTGAACGTGTCCGCACACTTCACAAACCCAGATTTCTTCATCAGGGCTTGAGAAAAAGCCGTCAGCGATCAGGGCTTCTTTGAGAGCCGCGTATTCACGTTCGTGTTCCACTTCGACCTTTCCGATCGCCGTGAAAAGACGCGCAAGTTCTTTGTGGCCTTCTGCCGTCGCGATTTCGGCGAAGGAAGGATACATCACCGTGTGCTCGTAATTTTCCCCCTGCATCGCCGTATCGAGATTTTCGGGCGTTGCATCGATCTCGTGGCCGTAAATCAGTTTGTGGTACGCTTTATATTGTGCGCGAGCGTGATACATTTCGTTGAACGCCGCTTCGCGGAAATGGCGTTCGACCGCATGCCACCCTTCATCGCGTGCGATGTCGGCGAACAGCTCATATTTGTTCCGGGCCATGCTCTCGCCCCCGAACGCTTTCATCAGGTTCACCGCCGTGAGGTTTTCGGTGGTCATTTCCATCTCTTCACCGCAGCACACCAACGTTCCCCCGCCTACTTTCTGGATTTCGACTTCGTTGCCGCAGACATTACACCGATAGGTTTCGTATTGACGCATCATAACTCCTATTTCGAAGGCTATGTCTGTATCATAACGCAAATAGCCGAAAAAGAATAATATGATATCTATTATCAATATTATTTTATTTTAAGGGATAAACCCGTATTATTTGATATCTATTATCAAATAAAGGAGTGCAACATGTCCGTTCTCATCATCGGCGGAGATAAAGTCACGCGCCTTCAGTCGTTGTTGCAATCGCTGGGTGCGACCGAAACGCGTCACTGGGACAGCCGCCGGAATTCGACGTCCCATAAAACCATTCCGCATAATACCGACATGATCATCATGCTGACCGATTTTTTAAAACACAACTCGATGAACCATTTCAAGCGGGAAGCGAAAAAAAGCGATATCCCTTTTTTGTGCGTCAAGGGACTGAGCGGATGCAGCGAATGCCAAATCCGCCAAATGGTCGACGGGATCCGTTATGCGGATCAAACCGACCGTTTTTGCCGCGGCACCTGCAGCCGTTAATGCGATGAAAGGAATTACACATTATGAACCTTCCGTGTGAACCCAAACCCGATACCACGCTCCCTCCGTTACACCGACTGCTGCGGCGCGGATGCGCTTGCTAGGAGAACGTATGGAAACCGAAAGCTCATCATTGAAAGAGTATAATGGCATCGTTATTGAATCCAAGGAACTGTTCAAAAACGACAGTTCGATCAGGATTGTCCACGGTAACGATGTTTACATCCTCCGTATTACCAAAGGCAATAAACTGATTCTCACCAAATAAGCGGCGCCTAAAGCGCCGTAAGCCGAAGGAATTTTTTTGCTGCGTCCGTTGTTTCTAGCCGCTTTTTCACTCTCTGTCGTTTGCGCGCAGGAGATTATCCAACTTGATAAAATCGAAGTCGAAGAAGAATATACCGTCCTCGAGGAACGTAAAGACCAGTCGATCGCCAAACGGATCATCAAAGGCGAAGAATTGAGCCAGTACGGCGATCTGAACGCGCTTGAAGTGCTCAAACGTACCCCCGGTGTCACGGTTCCCGAAGGAAAAGGGAAAAAAGGCGCTCCCGGCAAGGGATACACGAAAGTGCTGATCGACGGCGAAGAAGTTTCGTCTACGAAACGGGGAAACCCGCTCGAGCAGATTTCGCCCGAAATGATCGAACGGATCGAAGTGATGACCAACGGATCGGCCGAATATAGCGCCGAAGCGATGGGGGGAATCGTCAACATCGTCCTGAAAAAACCGTCATCGGAAGGAAAAACGATCGCCAAACTGACAGGAGGCGTATACAACGCCCAGGCGATGGGATCGGTTTTTGCGCAGCGAGAGGGGAAAGCGGGAGAGTATTCGTACCTCTTCAACGCGACATATGCCGATAATACGCACAAAGACGACGCGTCAAACCGGATTGACGACACGGTGAACATGACCGAAAAACTGCGCGATTCGCAGGGACGTTACCGTGCATTGAGCCTCAACGGAAAACTGATCTATGCGCCCGATACAAAAAACAAATACGCTTTCGACGCCTCGATGGGGCTTAACGCAAACAGCGCTACCGCGGACGAGCGGACCTATACGAACGGTGCGTTAAGTACAACCCTTTACAACCGTGACGAAAGCGACGCGATGATGCTCTGGACAAAACTCTCGGGAGAACATCATCTCTCGGGGACGGAACTCGTTGACTGGAAACTGAAATTCCATCAAAACGATTCGGAAGGAGAAAACCATTCGGGGACGAAGCTGCAGTATGACGATTCGCTGTTCCGTGTGTTCGGAGCGGATGGAAGCTACTCGCGTGTAGTCGGAGAACACTTTGTGAAAACGGGGGCCGAGGTCAAGCGTCTCATGCAGGATGAAAGCATCCGGGTACTCAGCGGCGGCGTCGAGACTTCAAATGTACATCAGAGCCTGCGTCAGGATAAAGGCTCGCTCTACCTCCAGGACGAAGTGGGGATCGGAGAAGATTTCCTTGTGACTCCCGGGATACGGTACGAAACCGTTTCACGCGATTTCGCCGGATCGTCGAATATCGATTATTTCGCCCCTTCGCTGCATCTACTCTATCGCCTCAGCCCCGACGATAATCTCCGCGCAAGTGTCTCGAAAACAGTCCGGTTGCCCCGTCTCGACGAGCTGACTGACACCGTTGACAGCTCGCTCGAGCTCAACGACCTCACCCGTCCCGACGTGAGAGGTAATCCGGCCCTGAAAGAAGAAAAAGCGCTGAGTTACGAATTGCGCCTGGAACATTATTTCGCCGACAAAGGGATCATTAGTGTGGGCGGATTCTACCGCGAAATCGACGACAAGATTGAAAAACTGACCACCTATGAGGGGGGACGTTACGTCGAACGACCCTATAATGCGGGTGAGGGGAGATTGTGGAGCGTTGAGTTTGAGCTGAAAAAATCACTTGATGCGTATGTGGGCGGTTTGGGAATCTTCGCGAACGCGACGGTTCAGAACTCCTCGCTGAGCGTCAACGGTTTTAAACGCCCCATCAAAGCGACCAACGATTATCTTTACAATATCGGTCTTGACCATACGCTCAGCGCCTACCGCCTGACGTACGGCGCGGCCTATCGCTACGTCGGAGGTTACGACGACCCGACCGACGAAAACGGGATCGCCGAATCGCAAAAAGGGTACGGAACGCTCGACCTGTACGCCAAAAAGCGGATTGATTCGACGTTTAGGGCCGGAATCAACCTCAAAAATCTCACCGGCGAAACGATCACGACCACGACCCGCCGCTATGCGTCGGGAAACCTCGTCGAAACGCAGGCTTATCGGGAAAATACCCGCCCCTATATCCTCATGACGCTCGAAGGGCGTTGGTAATTCGCGCTGCTTAAACCGGGATAAACCCCGGTAGTTTATTTATTTAATAATGCTTATCACTATTGACATAATAATCCGAATGCGCTATAGTTCCATAAATTGAAATCAATTATCAATTGCTTTTATAGAAACTAGCCAGCAAACGCTCTTCGAGCCGGTAGCCAGCCACTTCATCTTTTAAGGAGTGCTTATGGCCTACCACAACCGTTTTCTCAACTCTCAGATGCTTCCAATTGGTGCGATGCTTTTGAGCATCGGGGCAAGTTCGGTATTGGCGGATTCCGCCGATTCGAACGCAACGATCAAGGCGATCGACATTCAAGACATCGTCGAGATCGAACTTCCGCGTTATCAGCCTGGTATTTCAAAAACTGCCAAAACCGGGCAGCTTGCGCATGACGTTCCGCAGGCGATTACTGTCGTTACCAAAGAACTGCTGCACGATAAATCGGAATTTACCCTCAAAGAGGCGCTCAGCAACGTGTCGGGGCTCACTTTTAACGCTGCCGAGGGGGGGCGTATCGGGGACAACATGAATTTGCGCGGTTTTTATACCTTCGGGGATCTATACCTCGACGGCATCCGTGACGTTGCGCAATACAACCGCGATACGTTCAACCTGGAACAAGTCGACGTTCTGCGCGGCGGCGCGGCCATGTTGTTCGGCCGCGGGCAGGCGGGTGGTGTCATCAACCAGGTGAGCAAAGACGCCGAAGCGGAAAATTTCGGGAAACTGTCGATGACACTCGGCACAGATGAGTATAAACGCGCTTCGACCGATATCAACGTGATGCTCAACGATACGACGGCGTTTCGTCTGAATGCTATGGGGATGGACGCGGGGAGCACCCGAAACGACGTTTACAACGAATCGTACGGCATTGCCCCTACAATTACTTTCGGATTGGGGACGGACAATGAGTTCAGCCTGTCGCACTTGTATCTCAACACCCATATTACCCCGGATTACGGTGTTCCTTTCGACAGTGCCACCAAACGTCCCATCGACGTCGATAAAAGTACGTTTTACGGATTTACGGACGATTTTGAGGATAACCGCGTCAACATCACGACCGCCAGTTATACCCATAAGTTTTCCAAAGAGACACAGCTGCGTTCGGTGATCCGTCATGCCGATTACCTGCGCGACAACTGGGCGATCGCCCCGGGGGGATACGATCCGGTGACGGGGTCGGTGAACCGGAGTTCCAAAGGAAACGGGGCGAAAGAGAAAACCGATACATGGCAAAACGATTTTACGACGAAATTCGAAGCGCTCGGAATGAAACACGAAGCGCTCGTGGGGACCGAGTTTCTGCGGGAAGAACAGGTTCGTTGGGGGCATGACGGCCTTTCGTCGTATTTTCCGAACATCAGCGATGCGAACGGTCCGGCCAACGGATTGCCCGATACCGCAACGGGACGCCATGTGGCAAGTAACGGCATTATTTATTCCCGTACCAGCGCCACCGGGTCCTGGGTAGCGCAACTGCCCAATTCCCTGGAATCAGGGTCGTCGATCCCCGAAGCCTATAAAGCGGTTTACGGTAACAAGGAACGCAACATCAACGCCGGATACAAAGGGCATACGTGGGCCCTCTACGCCCAGGACGTCGTGGAATTCGTCCCCAAGTGGAAAATGATGGCGGGATTTCGCAAAGACTGGTTGAAAATGGATTACTACACCGGTGCGTCGCTGACGCAAAACGGAGACCTCCGTTATAACGAGATGAGCTACCGTGCGGGATTGTCCTATCAGCCCAACAGTCGTCAGCACTACTATCTGGCATGGAACAATTCGTTCAACACGACCGGAGATCTGTATTCGTTTTCAAACCGATACGATCCCGAGCGGAGCGTAACGTACGAGCTGGGGGCGAAATGGGAACTTTTTGAAGGGGATTTGTCGCTGCGTACCGCGGTTTATCGTACCATCAAAGAGTGGGAACGCAATACCGACGTAATGAGCGCCTCGTCCAACCCGATTCTTTCCAAAGAGCGCCATACCGACGGTATTGAGCTCGAAGCGGCCGGCCGGATCACCGACAACTGGGACGTCTTCGCCGGCCTCGCGCTGATGGACCCCGAAGTCGATGCGGTCGCACCGGGAAAATCGGACATCGTGGTGGGGCAAAAACCGCCCAACTCAACCGATTACACGTTTAACGTATGGACAACCTACAAACTCGGCGGCGGATGGAAAGTCGGCGGCGGTATCGAGGGGAAAGGGGACCGTGCGGTCTATAGCTATCCCAATTCCGGAACAACGTCGTTCAACCCGAACGTAGCGCCCCATTACATCCGTTACGACGCGATGATCGGCTATACGCAGAAAAACTATGCGGTACAGCTGAACGTCAAAAACCTTTTTGACACCACCTATTACGAATCGGCTTACATCAACGGCGGATTCGCCGTACCCGGAACGGGACGGACGGCCCAGGTGACGCTCGATTACAAATTCTTTTAATCCGTGGCTCCCTCCGGGGAGTTTTGATACGGCTCCATGCGGTGCGTGGGACCGTATCAAAACTCAGGCAAAGGAAAACACCGTGTTACTCCATATACCCAACGTACTTACTCCCGAACAGGTGGCGGAATGTCGCCGGATATTGACGTCATCGACGTGGGTGGACGGTAACGTCACCAGCGGTACCCAGGCGGCAAAAGCTAAAAACAATCTTCAGCTTCCCGAAGATTCCGAAGCGGCGGTCGCATTGCAGAAAATCGTACTGGATGCGCTTAGCAACAACGCGCTGTTTTTTACCGCGGCACTCCCCAAAAAGATTTTTCCGCCGTTATTCAACTGTTATACGGGTGAATTCAACACTTTCGGAAATCATGTGGACAACGCGATCCGTACGATGCGCGGTGGGGGAAAAAGGGTACGCAGCGATCTGTCGTTCACCCTCTTTTTTTCCGATCCGGAAGAATACGACGGGGGGGAACTGGTGATTGAAGACACGTTCGGATCGCAAATCGTGAAACTTCCCGCCGGAGATATGGTTCTGTATCCTTCATCGAGCGTCCATCGCGTCGAACCGGTAACGCGCGGCGCGCGTATCTCGTGTTTTACCTGGCTGGAGAGCATGATCCGCGAGACGGACAGACGCCGATTGCTCTTCGACCTGGACATGAGCATCATGGCGTTTCGAGAGCGGCTGGGCGACGATGAGGATACGGTCAAGCTGACGAGCATTTACCACAATCTGCTCCGTACCTGGGCGGACACTTAATACATCATAACAAACAGGAGACAAAAATGGAAGAATTGAAACTGGCGGTCGATTATGCGACCTTGGGAATTTTGGGAATTATGAGCGTGATCGCTTTCGCCTATGGAATAGAGCGTTATTTCTATTATCGTTCGGTGGATGTCAGCAGTTACGAAACGAAAAACAAGGCGGAGGCGGAGCTGTCGAAAAACCTCACGGCCATCTCGGTAATCGGGTCGAATGCCCCCTATGTAGGCCTGCTCGGTACGGTTGCGGGGATCATGGTGGTGTTTTACGAGATCGGCCAGAGCGGTGGGATGGAACCCTCGGCGGTGGTTATCGGTCTGTCGTTGGCACTTAAAGCAACCGCGCTGGGACTGCTCGTCGCGATCCCGTCGATGATGATCTACAGTGCGTGCCTTCGGAAGATGGATCTGCTGATGGGGGCATGGGAAGATGCGCGCGCTTAAACGGGTAGAGGGGATCAACGTCGTTCCCCTTATCGACGTCGTCCTTGTTTTGCTGGCAATCGTATTGACCATTTCGACGTTCGTCGCGTCGGGAGCGATCAAGCTTGATCTTCCCAAAGCCGCCAGTGCGAAAGAGACTTCTGCACAAAAAATCGAAATCGCGGTCAATGAAAGCGGCGAGATGTTCTGGAACGGCAAAGCGATGCAGCGTGTTGAACTGATTCAGGCGATTTCGACATTGAAAAGCGACGCAAGCGTGAGTGTATTGGGGGATAAAAAAGCGTTTTTCAACGATTTCATCTTTATTCTCGACCGCTTGAAACTTCAAGGAATCGAAAAAATCTCGATCGTGACGAAGAGAGACGCATGAAAACGCGCGGCTCGTTCATATTTTCGGTATTACTGCATGCGCTGATCATTGCCGTTGCGGTTGCTTCCCTTCCCGTGGAGGAGACCGAAGAAGAGATTGTTCTGGAACTGGCGCTGACTCCTGCCGTGTCCCCAGGGCCAACTGCGCCGGTCGTACAAACGGCCGTGCCGAAATCCCCTGAAGCCAAACCGCTGACCGAAAAGAGGCCCGATCCGCTACCCGAAACCCCGACGATCGATAAAGAGGATCCCGAACCGGTCGTAGCGAAAACGGTTGCCGTCCCTTCCGAACCTGTCCGCGCGGTGCAGACGGCACAACCCGAATCCATAGCCGCTCCGAAACCCGTTCCGGCCGTCCCTGTAATCGATGTGGAAAAGGAATATTTGGACGACCATCTTTCGACGATTCGGGAATTGTTGGTGAAATACCGTAAATATCCCTCGCAGGCCGTACGCCTGAGACAGGAAGGGAGCGTCAGAATTTCGTTTCGTTTAAAACATGACGGCGAGGTCGATGACATCAGGATTGTGGACGGGTCGGGATTTCCGATACTCGATGAGGACGCGATCGCGCTGATACGCAAAACAGCCGAATATTTTCCAAAACCTCCCAAACCCGTGCGGATTACGGTTCCGCTCAACTATACGCTGAAAATGCGTTCATCGTGACGATAAAAAGAACCAATAAACAAACTTAAACCGTCAGAGTAGGGGAGATTCGTTAACTCGATGTAGGGTAAGATGGCTAATATTATCGCATCATCTGCATAAAAAGGAACTACCCATGAAAGACAATGAACCTACTCTCAGCTCGATTGAGGACTACGATACGCTCAAAGGGGAGAAAAAACGGATCGTCTGGACCGTTATCGTGATCGGATTATTCATCGGAGCGGTGTTTGTCGGTGCCAAATACTATTACGGCGATGCAAACGATTCGATTCCCGTCGAAGATACGATCGGTAAAGTTCCGGTCAAATAATGGTAAAATCCCTTTCAAAAAAACGGGACAGTGAATGATAGCCACGATCATAGGCGTGTACACATTTTATATTTTCATCCGGACATACGTCAGCGTGATGCAGATCGGTTACATCAACCGCCTCAAATGCAAGGGTGCGGTGTTGATGGGCGAAGCCGATTATCGCGATGCCGCAGCGTATGCGATCGCCAAAGAGAGGCTTTCGATCATCGAAGGGATGGTGGAATATTTTCTATTCCTCGCATGGATGGGAGGAATGATCGCATGGCTTGATGGCGCATTGATGGAAGAGGGCGGAATGACCCAAACGATCGGCGCCGTAATGGGCCTGGTGCTTATTAACGCTTTTGTAACGCTTCCGCTGGGATGGTATGCCAAGTTTAAAATCGACGCGCGTTTCGGCTTCAACCGTTCGAGCACGGCTCAATACGTCAAAGATACGTTGATCACAACCTTCTTGAGTGTTCTGTTCGGAAGCCTCGTCGTGTGGGGCGTCGCTTCGATCATCGCTTCGAGCGAGCAATGGTGGTTATGGAGCTTCGCGTTCATCATGACCGTCGTCGTGGCGATCAATATGTTTTTCCCCACCGTCCGTGCCCTGTTTTTCGATAAAGTGACGCCGCTCGAAGACCCCGAACTCAAATCGAAGATCGAAGAGCTGATGCAAAAAACCGGTTTTGTCTCAAGCGGCGTATTCGTCAGCGACGCGAGCAAGCGCGATGCGCGGCTCAACGCTTATTTCGGAGGGCTTGGGAAAGCCAAACGGGTGATTTTGTTCGATACCCTCATCCAGAAGCTTACTCCTGCCGAACTGATCGCTGTGCTGGGGCATGAACTGGGACATTTCGCCCACGGCGATCTGTACAAAAATATCGCGATGGTGGGTGCGATGCTGTTTGGAATGTTCGCCTTTTTCGGCAATCTCCCCCAAACGCTGTATCTTGAACTCGGCGTAGCCCAAAGCCCGCATGTAGTCATGATGCTGTTTCTTCTGATGCTCCCGATGGTGAGCTTTTTCATCATGCCGCTCTTTGGTCTCATGAGTCGTCATAGCGAGTATGAAGCCGACCGAAGCGGTGCCGAGCTCGGAGGGGCCGGGCATCTGGCCGACGCGCTCAAAAAACTGGTGAGCGAAAACAAAAGCTTCCCGCTATCCCATCCGCTCTACCGCTTTTTCCACACGACTCACCCGCCGGTCGTCGAACGGCTGCGGGCGCTGGGTTACGAGATCCGTATCGATGCGGAGGAAGGGTACGGTGATCCGTGTCCCAACGACTAAGCAGTCTCCACGAAGTACTGACGCAAAAACTGTCGGGAGTCGTCGAATCTCCCCGCCGTGAAGCCGAATTGCTTCTGATGGCGTATCTGGGAAAAGATCAGCTTTATTTCATAACCCATCAAGACGATCTGATAGACGACAGTGACCCGAAACTGTGTGAATGGATCGAAAAACGTTCCCGTAACGTTCCCCTTGAATACCTTACCCGGCGTGTCAGCTTTTACAGTCGGGAGTTCTACGTCGACGAAGGGGCGTTGATTCCCCGCCCCGAAACGGAGCACCTGATCGATGAGGTCCTCAAACGTGTAGACCCGCGCGAATCGATCAGTGTTGCGGAAGTAGGAGTGGGTAGCGGGATCATTTCGATCATGCTGGCCCTGCACCTGCCCAACGCCCGTTTCATTGCCGTGGATATCTCTCCGGCGGCACTGGCGGTAGCGCGACGTAACATCGAAGCGTTCGGCCTCAGCGAGCGGATCGAGCTGCGGGAGGGGGATCTTCTCTCCTGCGTGGACGAGACGATTGATCTGCTGGTATCCAATCCCCCCTATATCGCACTGGATGCCCCGCTGGAGAGCAACCTCTCGTTTGAACCCCAAAACGCCCTTTTCGGAGGGGAGATCGGGGATGAGATCATCCGGCGCCTCATCGGTGAAGTATATGCGCGTCGAATCGGTTGTTTTGTTTGTGAAATGGGATACGACCAACGTACGAAAGTGCAGGAATATCTTACGCCATTTGCGGTACAATCATTGGAATTTTATACCGATCTCGCGGGATTCGACCGGGGGTTCGTTTTAAAGGCGGTACATGAATAAAAAAGCAGCGGTCGACGCACTCTATCTGCTACTGGTCGGGATGACGGCCGGCGCCGTTCAGGTTCTAGGCGTTTTCGTCGCGGCGGTTGTTTTCCACTCCGAACTTTTCTTGAGCGTACCGCTTCTGTCCCGTTTCGAAGAGGGAAAAATCATGGGAGAGGTGTTTCGCCGCTTCAGCTACTGGGGATACGTGATGGCGGCCGTTATCGTTCTGTATGAAGTTTCCCGTTACAAGGTGATGCAAATCGACAAAATCGCGATTCTGAGCGCATTGGGTTCGGTCGCGACGCTGCTTCTTTTCAGCGCGGTGTACACTCCGAAAATCCTGGCCTACCAGGCGCTCGGGGAAAGCGGGATCGACGAAGGGTTCGAAGCGCTTCACAAAGCAAGCGAGATTGATTTCAAAATTCTCTTGATCACTCTGAGCGTACTGTTTGTGCGCCGTGCGTATCTGATGGCGGTAAAACGATGATCCGGTTTGAAAACGTGACCAAAAGCTTCGGCTCACGCCAGATTCTGCGCGGCGTCGATCTCGAGATCGAAAAAGGGAAAACGACGGTCATTTTCGGCGTATCCGGAGGCGGAAAATCGACGATCATCAAACACATCGTCGGCTTGCTCAAGCCTGATGGCGGTTCGATTACGGTGGGGGGAATACGGGTCGACAACGCGGACGAAACAACGTTGCGCGACATTCGGACAAAGGTGGGATTCCTGTTTCAAAACGGCGCGTTGTTCGACAGTATGAACATCCGCGATAACGTTGCGTTCCCGATGATCGAGCACCAAAAACTGACCCCAAAAGAGCTGGAATACAAAATCGATGAAAAATTATCGATGGTCGGGCTCAAACCCGACATCGTCAAACCGCTTTATCCCGAAGAACTCAGCGGCGGGATGCGCAAACGGGTCGGACTTGCGCGTACGCTGGCACTTGAACCGGAGGTCATTTTGTACGATGAACCTACTTCCGGACTTGACCCGGTTACCAGCGATTTCATTACCCAGATGATCTGTCGTCTGCGCGATGAGATCGGCATGACGTCGATCCTGATCAGCCATGATGTTAACGAGAGTTTCAAAGCGGGCGATCGTTACGCGATGCTGTTTGAGGGGGTTATAGTGGAAGCGGGCGACAAAACGTCGTTTCAAAATTCCTCCAACCCCGTCGTTCAGCAATTCATCCATGCCCGTTCCGAAGGGCCGATCGCTTTTCACTAAACGACCGCATGCCGCTTCAGAGCGGTATGCCGTACCACACTCTCGAGCCCGTGCGCGAGCCCAAAACCGTCGAAATCCTCTCCAGTATCAGATTAACCCTCACCGCGTATTCGGCGAATACCGCCTGATGGTTTTCCCTCTCCCCCACACCGGCTTCCAACATCTTTAACGTTTCCATGACCGAGCGGATGAAATTGCGGTGATCAATGCAATTGTGGTCGATCGCCGCGTTTGCGCATAACCCCGCATCCATCAGGGCATATGCCTCTTCGGTGGCGGTGCTCAACTGTTTGATATAGTCATGCGCGAAGATTTCCGGATAGCTCAGGATGGCATGAACGGTTTGAAAACGTTTTTTAGCTTCATTAAAAAGATCCATAATGGTTTTCTCCCGTTGAGATTTATGCCATTATAATGAAACAACGATAAACAAAAATAAAATAAATATATTATAAAGCGGCAAAGGTGGGGAAGGCTTCCGGATCAGCGTCCGCCGAATTTTTTGGTCCACCATTCCTGGGGGGTGAGGGTCTGTTCTTTTAAAAAGGCTTCGTCGAAGTTGTACTCATAGGCCGAACAGTATTCGAGGAGGGTAGCGTAGGCCTCGTTGATTTGTGCGCTCATGGCGTGCGCACCCTCCGGATCTTCGGGGTGTTTGTCGGGATGCCACTGGTGCATCATGTTTTTGTAGCGGGTCTTGATTTCGGAAAGGGTGGCTTTGTCGTGAAGGCCAAGGAGCGTTTTGGCCTTCATGAGTTTGTCAAAAGAGAGCATGGAAAAAGGGCGGATTAGTCTCTTTGCTGACGCATAAACGTCGGAACGTCAAGGAAATCTTCACTGTAATCGCCGTTGGCTACCATTGCGGGGCGGGCAACGACGCGCGGTTTGGCAACGGCTGCGGTAGCGGCTGCGGCGACCGCTTCTTTGTTCTCGAATTCGCAGTTGTTGATCCCCATCGTCGCTTTTTTCTCGAAGCCTGTGGCAACAAGAGTGATGCGGATGTAATCTTGCGGTAGATTGGCATCGGTGGTTGTTCCGAAAATAACGTCGGCACCGTCGTCAACGCTGTTGTGGACGACGTCCATCGCCGCCGAGAGTTCCATGAACGGAAACTCGGGATGCATGCTGAAGTGGACGAGCACTCCAAGCGCACCGGTGATCGACATGTTATCCAGAAGAGGAGATTCGATCGCGTTTTTGATCGCTTCGTACGCCGCGTTCTCCCCTTTGTATTCGCCCACACCCATCAGCGCGAGGCCGCGATGGCTCATGACCGTCTGAAGGTCGGCGAAGTCGAGGTTGATGTCGTTGTCCCCGCTGGCGAGGATGACGCCCGAAGTTCCGCTTACCGCGCGGGCCAGGACGCTGTCAACGATTTTAAAACTCTCTTTGATCCCCAGTTTGGGATCGATGATCGAGAGGAGTTTGTCGTTAGGGATGACGACGATCGAATCGGACTCTTTTTTGAGTTCTTCCAGCCCTTCTTCGGCAAGTTTAAGACGTTTTTTCCCTTCGAACGAGAACGGCTTGGTAACGACCGAAATCGTCAGGGCGCCTACCTCTTTGGCAATTTTGGCGATGATCGGAGCCGCACCGGTTCCGGTGCCTCCCCCCAGGCCTGCCGCAACGAAAACGATATCGGCCCCTTCGAGTGCACGGGCGATATCTTCGTAGCTTTCCAGTGCCGACTCTTTGCCCACTTCGGGTTTCATCCCCGCGCCGAGTCCTTTGGTCAGTTTGGCCCCGAGCTGGATTTTGCTCGCCGCGCTTCCCTGCTCAAGTACCTGTGCATCGGTGTTGGCCATAATCAGCTCGATGCCGGGGATCTGCTCTTTGAGCATATAGCCGATCATGTTGCCGCCGCCGCCGCCGACGCCGACCGCTACGATACGGGCCCCCGTTAGAGAGGTTGATTCTTCAATTGAAAATGGTTCCATGCTTGCTCCTTGACGTAATTAAAAAAGTTGAGTTGCCCAATTCCAGAATTTGGTGATCGGGTTAGGCTGGTCGTCCTGTACCGGCTTATTCGACCCGATGTTGACCATCTTCGACACATCCGCCTTCTTCTCTTCCTTGACCGGTTCGGGCTGGGGAGGAGTAGGGGCGGCGTTTGGAATGTCGAATTCCGGTACCTCTTCGTGGAATTGAACCTGCGGCTGGGTTGCCGGTTCTTCGCTCGCGTGACGCATGTGTTTGTTCACGTCGATTTCATAGGGGGTATAGCCGCCGGCCATGTATTTGACCAATCCGACCGCCCCTGAATAGGAAGGATCTCTGAGAGTATCGAAAAGACCTCCCATGTCGCTTGGTTTTGCGAGGCGCACGGGCATGTTGTCGAAAATTGCGACCGCCAGTTCGCGCAGCCCTTCGATTTTGGTAAATCCGCCGGTCAGGACGACTCCCGCTCCCATGTGTTCTCTAAGGCCGCTTTTTTCAAGCGACTGGGCGATAATCATCAGCGTCTCTTCCACCCGGGCGTAGATGACGTTATGTACTACTTCGAGTGAGACTTCGTGGGTTGCGTTTTCGTCTCCGATGACGGGGAGCTCGATCAGGTCGTTGCTCGGTGCGTAGAGGGAACCGTAGTTGATTTTGACGTTGTCGGCGGTCTGAAGCGGCGTATGCAGCGCCATGGAGAGATCGTTCGTTATATGGTTAGAACCGACTCCGAGAAAATCGTTGTAGCGGATGGCGTGCCCGGAGTGGATCACGATGTTGCTGGTGTTTCCACCCATATCGACGACGGCCGCTCCCAGTTCTTTTTCGTCTTGGTTGAGGACGGCGATTGCCGAGGCGTATCCGCTCAATACGACGCTTTCAACTTCGACACCGGCGGCTTTGACCGCTTTGCGGAGGTTGTTGAGATTGCTTTTCTGGGTAGTGATGATGTGGGTCTCGACCTCGAGGCGCGCGGCGTTCATCCCCAGCGGGTCTTCGATGAAATCCTGATCGTCCACTTTGAAATTGTAGGGGAGGGCGTGGAGCACTTCGAATTCATTAGGGATATTCGCGTTGTAAAGCGAGGTATGCATGACGCGGTTGATCTCTTTGAGGGTGATCTCTTTATTCGGGATATTGACGATACCGCTGGAATTGAGGCTTTTGGTATACGCTCCCGAAATCGATACCACGGCGCTGCGCAGTTCCGTACCCGCAACGCGTTTCGCGTCGTTCAGGGCGCTTTTGATCGATTTGCTGGCGAGCTCGATGTTGGTAATACTCCCTTTGCGAAGCCCCTGCGCTTTTGAGATTCCGGCTCCGATGATCTGCGCACTGTTGTCATCGTCGATTTCGGCGATGATGGCGCAAACTTTTGTCGAGCCGATATCGATGGCTAAAACGGTTCGTTTCAAATCAGATCCCTTCCACATAGATTTCAACAGGGTATTTGTTTTCAAGGACTTTGATCAGTCCCTGATCCAATACATTGCCCTTCAGCTTCGCAACGGCTGCTTCGTTCGCAATTGCTTTTGTTTGAAGCAACTTTTGTTCCAAAACGTTATAGATTATAACATTTCCGCTTTCCAAAGCGATAAAACCCTGTTTTTGTTTGGAGGTGAAGAGTTTGGAAAGGAATTCGGACGTTTCCGTAGGAGTTAAACCGGCCAGTTCGGGAGTTTCGGTGCGGCTGATGAAGTCGGTGGTCGTACCCGTGAACGAGCGATAGCTGTTTTTAGCCAGCTCTTCGAGTTTTTGCGTTTTGAGCTGAGCGGTATACAGAACGTTAGCTTCGTTTTTCGCCTCTTCGTACGTTTTGGTCCGTGAGGGGATCGATTTATCGAGTTTGATGACAACGAAATCGCTTCCCGCTTTGCGGGGTTTGAGATAGGGCTTGTTCGGATTCAGCGCGGCGATCTCTTTGGTCAGCGCGGGATCGAACGGTGACGCGGAAGCGCTGAAAGCGGCTTTTTCGACCGGGATGTTTTGGAGCTGCCCTTTTTTGTAATCGACGTAGAGGCGAAGCGCTTCTTTTTCAGTTGCTTTTTCCTGCAAAGCGGCAACGACGGCCTCACGGGCATCGGCCGGAGGGAGGATTTTTCCCGACGCGTCTTTGAGCGTCAGGCGGTTGGCTTCGTAATATTCGGCAATTTCGCGTTCCGAAGGAAGTTCGGTAACCGGTGCCTGGCGAACGAAGGAGATTTCATAGCCGGGTTCGGTTTTAAATTCTTTTTTGTGTTTTTCCCAGAACGCCTTGAGTCCCGCTTCGTCTGCGGAAACGTCGATCATCGCAGGTGTCAGGAGCTTGTAGCTGATTTTGTCGGAAACACCCAGCGCGCTGCCCAGTGCGCGGGTTTCGAAAGGACGGGCGTTGGAAGCGAGCATGTAGAGGGTTTTTTGGATCAGCAGCTCTTTGCGCAACGACTCTTCGTACTCTTTTTTCGTGAGGCGGTTATCGGAAAGCGCTTTTTCGTAAACGGTTTTGTCGAATGCTCCCCCCTTGAAAAACATCGGCTGAGACTGGATCACTTCGGCGAGTTCCTTGTCGCTGACGACCATTCCGTAACTTTGGGCGAGGTTCAGTACGAGCGCCTGATTGACCAGCTGGCGGAGGGCCTGGCGCTGCAAGCCAAGTTGCTGGGCCATTTTTTCATCCATTTTTCCCTGAAACATCTGATTGTACTGGTTGAAAAGAGAAGTGTAGCTTTTCTGGAACTCTTCGGCGGTGATCGAAATATCGCCCACTTTGGCGACGGCACCCGCTTTGTCCCCGTAGCTGTATTGTCCCCATCCGACGAATCCCGCACCGATAAAAGCGATCGTGGAGATCCAGATCGTTACGACCAGGTATTTGCGATGGCGCTGCATCCATGTGATCATTAAAGCGTCCTGTTGTAGAATTCAGATATTTTATTGCGTTTAGCATTAAACTTGGATGAAAAGAACCCTTGGCTAACGCGTGTTATCACATTATAACCCAAAAAAGGGAGGTTTTCATGAACAATTCGGAGATGGCGCGGCGCGATTTGAACGTTGTGTGGCATCCGTGCACACAGATGAAGGATCACGAGACTCTTCCGATGACGCCGATTTCACGCGGTGAAGGGGTCTGGCTCGAAGATTTTGAAGGGCATCGCTTCATCGATGCGATCAGCAGCTGGTGGGTCAATCTTTTCGGTCATTCGAACCCCTACATCAACGGCAAAATCAAAGAACAGCTCGAAACACTCGAACACGTCATTCTTGCAGGATTTACCCACGAGGGGGTCGTGCGCCTCTCCGAACGGCTCGTCGCCCTTTCACCCGAGGGGCTAACGCGCTGTTTTTATGCCGACAACGGTTCGAGCGCCATCGAAGTGGCGCTCAAGATGAGCTACCATTTTCATCGTAACCGTGGGGAGGAACGCCCTCTCTTCGTCTCTTTATCGGAGAGTTATCACGGCGAAACGCTCGGAGCCCTCGCGGTTGGGGACGTTTCGCTTTACAAAGAGACTTATGAGCCGCTTTTGATCCGTTCACTGGTTACCCCTTCGCCCCGGGATCAGAGCCTTGAAGCGGCGCTCGAAGCCTCGGAAACATTCGGAAGACTTTTGAGGGAACGGGGCAAAGAGATATCGGCGCTGATCGTGGAACCGCTAGTGCAGTGCGCGGGAGGAATGAGAATGTACCATCCCCGTTTTCTCAGCGAAGCCAAGCGGTTGTGCGAAGAATACGGCATCCATTTTATCGCCGATGAAATCGCGGTCGGATTCGGTCGTACGGGGACGTTGTTTGCCTGCGAACAAGCCGGGATTTCACCTGATTTTATGGCTTTATCCAAGGGGCTTACCGGGGGGTATCTTCCTCTTTCTGTGGTTCTAACGACCGAAGAAGTGTACGGTGCGTTTTACTGTGATTACAACCCTGCAAAATCGTTTCTCCACTCACACAGTTATACCGGAAACGCTCTTGCCTGCGCCGCTGCCAACGCGACTTTGGACCTGTTCGAATCGGAATGTGTTATTGAATCGAACCGCCGCCTCATCGGGGTGATCGAACGGGAACTTAAACGGTTTGAACGTTATGAAAAGGTCAAGGAGACACGCCAGTGCGGGATGATCGCCGCCATCGAGCTTGACGGGTTCGATCCCAAAGCGCGGATCGGACTCGAAATCCACCGGCGGTGCATGGAAAAAGGGGTGCTTATCCGTCCGCTGGGGAGCGTCGTGTACGTGATGACGCCCTACGTGATAACCCCTGATGAACTGGTGCGGGTATTCGATGCGATCGAGAGTGCGGTCGCGGCGATTTCAGTCGATGTCTAAACGTGCCTGGGAGTGATCGAGCATCAGGATCCGGCAGCTGCGTTCGAGGATCGAGAGCTGACGCACCATCGAATGGATATCGCGGCTGAAAGCGTAGACGCCGTATCCGCGGATCACCATGATCGAGGTGTTGTTCTGCTGGAAGTACTGAGGGATTTCGCTCACCGCCCGTTCGTACCAGTCGTCGAATTTTTTCGGGTCGTAGATGGCGATTTTGCCGAATTCCTTGAAGCCGAAATAGTCGTTGGGGATGATGATGCTGTGGTTCAACGAAAAGGCGGTCGTAAAGGGGGGCATCGTAAAGGTGATGAATTTGGCGTCCGATATCTGACGGTAAATCCCGTGGTGGATCGAGGCGTCGATGCTTGCCTCTTTCCAACGGTAATCTTTGTTGTAAAAAAGATCGATGAGGCTGTTTTCGCCGATCGAATCGAAAATGGCGTTTTTCGTATTGATCGTGAAAAGATTGGTATCGAGTTTGGCCGAGAGCGAACCGTGATAGATTCCGAAAAAATCTTTCCGGAACATCGACAGGGCGAATGCGGCGAGCTGACGTTTTACGTTTTGTTTGTCCATGAAAAGGATTTTAGCATATAATAGTGCACAAATGAGGGGTGAAAAGATGTTTACGCTGCGTCAACTTGAAATTTTTACGGCCCTGGCCGCCTCGTCCCGCGTTATCGACGTCGCCGAAACCCTCTCCATGAGTCCTTCGGCCGTTTCGATGGCGGTGCGGGAGCTGGAGAAAGATTGCGGCGAAGAGCTGTTCGAGAGGATCGGCAAACGGCTGGTTCTTAATGAACGGGGACGTTATTTTTACGAACATGCGGCCCGAATCGTCGACAAATCGCACCGATTGTTCGAAACCTTTCAGGCCGATTCGATGGGCGGACATCTCTACCTCGCCGCCAGCGTAACGATCAGCAACTATCTTTTGCCCGAATGGATCGGGGATTACCGTTCCGGGAATGAGACGGTCAAGGTATCGCTCAAAACCGCCAACAGTACCGAGGTGATCGAAATGGTCCGCAACGGGGGGTGCGATCTGGGATTCGTCGAAGGCAAATTCGACGAAAACGACATGGAATCCCTGCGGCTCATGAGCGACGAACTCGTCGTCATCGGAAGCGATTCGTCGTTGGCGGAGCGGGAGTATTTCATCGACGAACTGGCCCTTAGACGCTGGATCCTTCGCGAACGGGGTTCGGGAACGCGCGAAATTTTCCTTTCGCAGATCGCCCCGGTCGACAAGGAACTTCAGATTGATATGGAATTCCAGCACAACGAAGCGATCAAACGCTACCTGATGCACGACCAATCGGCTCTTTCGTGTCTTCCCCGCCTCAGCGTTGCGGAGGAGCTGGATTCGCAAAAAATGTTCGAGGCGCGGATTGCCGGCCATCGGTTCGAGAGGGAATTCCGTCTGATCTGGAGAAAAGAGAAGACGCTGACACGGGTGATGCGCGATTTTAAACGTTATGTTAGTGAGCTTAGGATAGTATAGGGCGATAAAAACATGCAAGGAACCCCAGTGCAGGAAGCCCCCCACATTCCCGTTTTGTACCGCGAAGTGATCGATGCGTTTTCGCCGTGTACGGAGGGGGTCGTTATCGACTGTACGATGGGGTATGCGGGGCATTCGTCGATGCTGCTCGAACGGTATCCGAAGATTGCGCTGATCGGGATCGATCAGGATCCCGAGGCGATCGCGTTCTCTTCCCGCCGGCTTGCTCCGTTCGGCGATCGCGCGCAGATACGGCGGGGGCGTTTTTCCGAAGTCGCGCGTGCCGCCATCGCCGAAAAAGGGGATGCGCTTTGCGGCATATTGGCCGATATCGGGGTGTCGTCGCTTCAGCTGGACCAGCGCGAGCGGGGCTTTTCGTACGAAAGCGACACGCTCGACATGCGGATGAATCCCGACGCACCGCTGAGTGCGGCGGAAGTGGTCAATACCTATGCTCAAAGCGAGCTGGAGACGATCCTGCGCGAATACGGCGAAGTGACCAACGCCCGCCGCGTTGCCGAAACGATCGTGCAGCGTCGCCCGTTTCATTCGGCCAAAGAGCTTTCCAACGCGATTTTCCACCTGATGCCCAAAGGGAAAAAGATACATCCCTCCACGCTGGTGATGCAGGCGATCCGGATCGAGGTCAACGACGAACTCGGAGAACTCGAAAGGTTGTTGGATGCGGTTGAACAATCCGACGTAAAGCGGATGCGCGTTGCGATCATCACGTTCCATTCGCTCGAAGACCGAATCGTCAAAAACCGCTTTGCGAAATGGTCGAAAAACTGTATCTGTCCTCCCGAAGCGATGCGTTGTACCTGCGGAAACAACCATGCCATCGGTAAGGCCCTCACCAAAAAACCGCTGAGCGCGCAGGAGGACGAACTGCGTTCCAATCCGCGCAGCCGCAGTGCGAAACTTCGCGTATTCGAGATCCGACGATGAACGACAAACACGACATCCTGGAAGAAACCAGAGCGATAATCGCCCCCGACGAATCGATGGGGCCGGTCTTTTTGCGCAACGTCTTCGTCGGGGTTTTTTTGGTCCTGATCGTCGTTTTTCCGAAAATTTTCATCAACACGCAGATCTATTTCAAAAGCCGCGAAATTTCGACCCTGACGCATGAACACGATGCCCTGATGGAAGAAAACCGCCTCATCAAGGCCAAAGTGGAAGCCCTTAAATATAAAAACGAGATTCTAGATACTCAGTTTTAGAAAATTTCCGTTAAAGCGCTAAGACCATTCTGGTCCCCTTGCATTTCATTCGGTTTGGCTATATATTGTTTCGCAAAGCAGTAGAGATTTCTACCCAAAAGACCCCTACATACCCCTATGTGATACAATTTTGGCGGCTTTGTCATCTGTGCCCAGCAGGTTTTAAGACCCCTACATACCCCTATGTGATACAATCTCAGGATGATCTGAAACATCATCGAAAAGGTTTTAAGACCCCTACATACCCCTATGTGATACAATACCTTTGTTTCACCTACTCAATGAACGGTGGTTTTAAGACCCCTACATACCCCTATGTGATACAATTGTAGGAGACTACACCAACTACAAAATGGCGTTTTAAGACCCCTACATACCCCTATGTGATACAATGCGAGATCGGCAAGCGTGATAGACTGAGCGGTTTTAAGACCCCTACATACCCCTATGTGATACAATCGGATCATGTTTTATCTTTCGATGAATATAGTTTTAAGACCCCTACATACCCCTATGTGATACAATGACACGCGACAGCGTGGCGCATAAATTCCCGTTTTAAGACCCCTACATACCCCTATGTGATACAATTTGATCTGTTTCCGCAATATCAAGTGCCATGTTTTAAGACCCCTACATACCCCTATGTGATACAATGCATAAGCCGTGAGAAGATTGCAAAGCACGGTTTTAAGACCCCTACATACCCCTATGTGATACAATGATTCGCCGTGCGTATTGTCAGGCATCGTGGTTTTAAGACCCCTACATACCCCTATGTGATACAATGAGACTTAGCCAAAGAAGCCCATTCATTCAGTTTTAAGACCCCTACATACCCCTATGTGATACAATCGAATTGGAAGGAATACCACACTCTCATTTGTTTTAAGACCCCTACATACCCCTATGTGATACAATCTTTTTAAGGTATCGAAACCCGTTTTTATCGTTTTAAGACCCCTACATACCCCTATGTGATACAATACTCTCTCTGATTTTTCCCCAGGGAAATTTGTTTTAAGACCCCTACATACCCCTATGTGATACAATGATCGTCAGCTCTTGGAACTGCTCAACAGAGTTTTAAGACCCCTACATACCCCTATGTGATACAATTTGATTGTCGATTACAAAGAGATCAAGACGGTTTTAAGACCCCTACATACCCCTATGTGATACAATAATTGAGGATGATGGGTTAAAGCAGAACTGGTTTTAAGACCCCTACATACCCCTATGTGATACAATTGCCGTTCTGTCCGGGGTAGACGGACTTGCGTTTTAAGACCCCTACATACCCCTATGTGATACAATCCCTTTTGCTTTGATGATCCGAACATCAACGTTTTAAGACCCCTACATACCCCTATGTGATACAATTTTCCTTCTTACGTCATACACGACAAATCCGTTTTAAGACCCCTACATACCCCTATGTGATACAATCTCTGGCTGGTAGTGATGTGTCCCTTCGGTGTTTTAAGACCCCTACATACCCCTATGTGATACAATCAGCGTTTTCGACTGGATTAACAAAACTTAGTTTTAAGACCCCTACATACCCCTATGTGATACAATAACTCCTTTACCATCGATGCTGCAACCGTAGTTTTAAGACCCCTACATACCCCTATGTGATACAATTGTGGTAGTTTGCGGAACATGAGCGATGACGTTTTAAGACCCCTACATACCCCTATGTGATACAATAGGGTGTACGAATTCGGGATCGTCTTTTTGGTTTTAAGACCCCTACATACCCCTATGTGATACAATCACGTTGCGAAAGTCTCCGCAAGGAGAACGGTTTTAAGACCCCTACATACCCCTATGTGATACAATACAGCAAAAGACATTTACTCTCGATGAGCTGTTTTAAGACCCCTACATACCCCTATGTGATACAATAAACCGCGAAGAAGCAATGCAATTCATTGAGTTTTAAGACCCCTACATACCCCTATGTGATACAATATACACGCTCAAAGTCGTGTCTATTGAAGCGTTTTAAGACCCCTACATACCCCTATGTGATACAATCAGCGTTTTCGACTGGATCAATAAAACGTAGTTTTAAGACCCCTACATACCCCTATGTGATACAATCACGCGAACCGGACAGATCAAGATGACTGCGTTTTAAGACCCCTACATACCCCTATGTGATACAATTGAACTCCCGCAGACGTTTGACATTGGCCTGTTTTAAGACCCCTACATACCCCTATGTGATACAATAGGAGTCTCGATAGCCCCATAAAAATGGGGATTTGAGCATGGTTTTGTTGAAAAAAATTGACAAAACGGTGTAAAAAAGATTATACTTTTTGAAGTTCTATCACATAGGGGTATGTTGAAGGGGACTTGAAATAATCGCCTTTTAGGCGAGATTTTGGAAGCATCAAAACAGCAATAGCTGTTTGGGTGCATTCTTTTCATTTTCTGTTATTGTTCCGACGATTATATCCATACTTCCAAACTGCTTATCCGTAAACATCAACATTCTGATACTCCCTTTTGCAATATTCGATGCGATAAAGTCTTTGACCCTTTTTTTCCCGTGAAGCGCCGACTCGTAGGAATGAAACGAGCGGATATAAATCGAAAATTGCATCATTATATACCCCTCTTTTAGGAGTTTATTTCGCAGATAGCGGTATTTTTTACGGGCTTTTTTGGTATCGGTCGGCATATCGAACATGATCATCAACCACATGAATCTATACGCACTCATTCTCGTACTTTTCAAAATCGATGGAAGGGAGACGTAAATATTCTGGACTGTTTTCGAGGTAGCATTTTTGCACTGATTGTACGGCTGTATCGATGGCGATACGTAGATTGCTGATACTGCCTTCATATGAGGCGTATTCGAGGTTGAGGATATTGACGAATTCTGATTTTATAGGCGTTGTGAGGACTTCATCATCGTATTTTAAAAGGGTGTATTTGACGTGAAGATCGACAAAAGGGCGGAACGGTTCAATCAGATCGTCTGCGAGATTGAAAGCGTTGTAGTAGTTTTGGTGATGCAAACCGAACGAGGGCATCAATCCTGCATTGACCAGCGACCTGGAGACGGCTCCTCTAACGATCGCGTAGCAATAATTGAGAGACGCATTACGAATATCCTCCGCCCCTTTTTGAACCCGGATAAAATTCTCGAATAGCTCCCCCCAATAGATCCGTGCCGCTTTGGCTTCGTCATTATCACTGTCCCCCGATTTGACGGATGCGGCGTATTGTTTGAGGAGTTGAACGGAAGTGCCTTTATTGAAATATCCCAGTACGGCGGATTGGTTGGTGATTTTGGCACGGATGACCTCTTGCCATAACTGTTTTTTGAGCGGTTTGGAGATATCGATTTGGGCATGGACGATTTTCGAAAAGGTCGAATGGGTGTGAAAGGGGAGGGTGATTGCGTTAAGGTTGAATTTTTTATCGACATAGAGGACGCTTACACCTGATTCGGCAAGTTTGGCGATAGCATACGTCGTGATGGTGGCCCTGGGAGTTTCGATGACGATGGAAGCAATACTATCGAGGGCTACGAGGTTGTCCTGATCCTCTACTGTAATGATCAGATTGTCGTTTTTGATCGAGATTTTACACGGGTTGGTGATAAAGATACTTTTGAAACTCATAGCAATTTCCGATACGCTACTACGGGACTGAAGAGTTCTGCACTTTCCTCTTTAACCCTGCCGAGATAATAAAAACCCAATACTTTTCCGGTGGCATCGGTTTTGTATTTTTTGATGCCACAAATAGAGCCAATTGATATTTCGTTTTGATAGATTTTAGGTTGCTTCTCTTTTAGTGCCGGGAATTTTGGATTTCGAATATTCGCTCTTCCACCTTTGCTTTCAGTAAATCCTTTTAATATCCCTATTACTTTAGACTCTATACTTTTTGATTTAATTATAAAAATTTCGATCAGATCATTATTGTAAATATCGATCTGATGAGCTTTTATCTGATCTGAAGAAGCGAAAGCACGAATATCTATTCGTTTTAAAACAAGTTTTGTTGTGTCGGCATATTCACACCGCATCGACAACAATGATGGAGCGGTATAGGCTACCCCTCCGCGAACCGAAATGGAGGCTTCCTCTCCCACCCGTTTGACACGTCGCATGGGGTTACCGTTGACATCGAGAATGGGTGCGTTATAGGCAGAACGCAGGGCTTTATCGATCTCGGATTGCTCATCTTTTGAGGTAATGAAATTTGCTTTGTTCAGAATGGCGATAGTTTCATCGCGTCTTGCAACAAATGCTTTGGCGGTATGATCTTTTGGATTGGTTTGAAAAACCTGCAATTTTTCGAGTACTTCGGTATCGTAACTTTTTTTAAAATCATCCGGGTGCATTTTGTGATTGGGTTTAATTCTGCCCAATAGGGACGCTACGGGAACATAATACGCAAAGTTTTTCGCTGATTGGATAGTTTCGTTGTGTGCTTTTGTACCGATCGGTTTTTTGGATACCCAGTAGGATGGGATACGGAGTGAACCGTCCAATCCCTTGTAAAAAGGGTTGGTTTCGATCTCTTGCTCATAACTTTTACGTAAATGGGCAAAAATCTCGTTGGGATGCGCCCCGTCGATCAGTGGGATGATTTTTTTGAAGTTTTCTTTGGCTTCCTGAACGGTTTTAGCGTAGTTTTCGGTGAAATTGGTCGAAATGTTTTGGAGATAGCTACGGCTCATTAATCCTAAGATAATCGCATCTTCGGCATGGTGGAAATTCGTATCCCGCGATTTGTTTTCGATACTGAGAATTCGGCGCAAATAGCTTGTCGCACGTCCTGAGATGTGCATTACTCCGATGCCGTTACGCCGTTTACTCTCGTCCATGAACGGATAATAGCGTTTGATGATTTCACCTAGTAACTTTTCGGCATAGCTGGTTGCGTGGAGCGAAATGGTATCTTTCGCCTCCTTGTAGGTTTCATCGAGCGATTCGGCTAAAAGGTTTTTCATTTTTTTCCAGTTGATTAATCCCGTTTCTTTGAGTTCGGCGACAAACCCGATAAATATGCTTCGCCGCTCATCATGCAGATAATCCAGCGGTAGCCGATTTCCCTTTTGCATGTTTTCGTTTTTAAGATCGACGGCTTTGTTGTATTCGGCATTGCTCCCTCCGCACGCACGGGGGACGATATGTTCGATTTCGGTTTTTTCCGAGAGGATGTCGTCGATACCCAGCGGTTGATGTGAGTAAATTCCGAAAAATTTCTGTTGCTCCCAAAGTTTGAGTTTGAGAACGTATGAAGGACTCTGCGAGAGATTGATCCCCTTTTGTATGGCATGAGGAGTATATTTGCGTATAAGCTCTTGCCACTCTTTTTCATTGGCATCGTTGGATGATTTGATCTGTCGTTTGATCTCTTCGGGCTGAGAAAGTTCGCGGGTCGATTCGATATTGATCTGATCAAACGGTCCGTGTTTGTCGTGTAAATCTTTGATGATCCGTATTGCCCATGAGGCGATGGATTTTACGATGTGATTGGAAATTACGGCTTCGTCATTTTCGTATTGATTGACATGTAAATATTTTATCCCTTTTGCAAAAGATTCGTAGTTTTCAGAAGATGAAACCCCCAGTACCGTTTTGGCGTCGGTTTCATTTTTCCCTTCGAGAAGTAATCGTGTCAAATCGCCGAGTGCTTTAAACGAGTAATTTCCGCTTCCCGATTTTTTCTCTTTGAAAAGGGATAGTGCAAAGGTACGGATGGTATCCTCGTCTGTATTCAAACGGATGGTTTGAAATAGCTCTTTGAAAGCATTCAACATATTTTCGGGATTGATATTTCGCTGTATGATAGTGGCAATTTGATCGAAAATTTGATCTCGTTCTTGGTGGGAGAGGAGTGTTTTTAAAAGGTCGGAATCAAATTTGGAAAGTTTTGAGACAAATGAAAATTTGATCAGATGATTCGGTTCTTTTTTTCCTTTGATCGTGCGGTACTCTCCGTGATTGTTGAGTTTGAGGGCTTCATCGTTGATATCCAAAATGGCTTTGAGTTCTTTGACGCTTAATCCGACTAGATTTTTGGCTTCGGCTATTTTATTGTCGATGTAAGCGATTAATCTCTCTTTTTGTTCGGAAGTTGCGGAATTATTTCCGATTTTTAGATCGTTTATGAGTTTGTATGCGTTAAATCTATCGTATGCAAGCGAATAGATCGGAGCACATTTTTCATTTTTATAGATCGTACAATTTCCGATCAATGCTTCATTGAGTCGTACTGGAGCTTGGTACAGAATAATTTTTTTAAGTGAATCGATAAACGTTTCAATATCAAAACCGGGATCAAAAAATCCATAAGTATGTTGTGTGCGGACAATCGTTTCGATCTCTTTGCCGATATCGTCACGACGAATCATGTATCGGTAGTTGTCATGATTTCGAAAGGTTGGAGTAGGCGAAGCCGATTCGATTTCCCACAAAATTTGGGCGACGGTTTTTTCTTTATGTTTGCATTTAAGCGCATCGAGATAGGCTAACGTATCGGAGAATTTTTCCAAATCTTTGGGTGGGATGATTTCACCGCCCTCACAGTCTCCAATTTTCTCTTGAGATTCTATTTCTGCAATCAGATCTTCAATTTTTAGGGATTTGTAGCCGCGATGCTTTGCGAAATAACGGAAAAGGGCGAATAATTCATCATTTGAGAGTTTTTCGTTAAACGATTTTACTGCTCTTAAGTACCATATGTCGTAATTGATCTTGTCTTTATAGTTCAAGCCTGCTAATATAAAAAGCGTTTTGATCTTGTTAACCCGATTTTTTTTCTTCTCTTTGAGAGAGCGACTTTGTAGATATCCGCTGCGATCTTTTTGTGTTCCGCCATCACTGGGATTATCGCGCATAACGACTCCAAAGTCTTGAAGCTTATAACTGTTTTGTTCAATTGAATTGATTACGGAAAATCCGCAAGAGGTAACACCAAGATCAAGAGAAAGAATTTTCATTGTTTAAATCCATTGTTAATGATTATGAATGCAACAATTGTATCGTACGATTCAATATTAGCCAAATAGGATTTGTTCGCTTTGGCTCCCTGTGGAATCCATGAAGTCAACTAAGAATTGTGGTGGTATAATCGCGATCCTAATGTTTGGACCAACAAGGGGCCGAAACGATCAGGATGGCGGATGAAAAAGCTTTTTTTCGTTTTAGCGATGACGGCGGCGATGCTTCAGGCGGCTCCGTGGAGGGAATCGAAAAGCTTTGTTTTGCCGAAGGACCGTACCGTGAAGGTGCTGGTAAAAAGCGAAGGGCTCGAACGTCTTCTCTCTTTTCGATGGACGCTGTATGCCGATAAAGGGCTCGTCGTGCACGAAAATTTTGATCGGTTTGTGGGACAGCATGTTTTGTACGCGTCACATACTAACCAAAGTTTTCGAAAGCGGCTGCTTCCGGCGAAAAAGAGCGAAAAAGACGTTCCCTACATTGTCGTCGTATTCAAAAAATTCGACGAAGGGGCGAAAACCGCGCAGCTTGACCTGCTGTTGTTCGACAAAGAACAGCGGATCATGCTCGAGTATTTAACGGAGAAGTGATAAAGAGGATGCAAGAAAAGGTAGAAACACTCATTGCCAAACTCGTCGAAGAGGTCGATTATCCCAAAGCGGCGGAGCTTTTTGCAAAGCTTTCGGGGGGAAAACGGCTCCGCGCGCGGCTGATCCTCACGATCGCCCCCGAAGCCCCTGAAGCGCCTCTTCTAGGGGCCATCGTCGAACTGATCCATGCGGCCAGCCTCCTGCACGACGACGTAATCGACGAAGCGATGCTCCGGCGCGGCGTCCCTTCGGTGAATGCGACCCACGGCAGCAAAGTCGCCATTATGCTCGGCGATATCCTCTACTCCAAAGCGTTCAGCTCTCTTACGGCTTTTGACCCCGCCATTTCCCGTGCCGTTGCCGAATCGGTCACCCGTCTCTCGATCGGGGAGATGATGGATGTCGAGATGGCCGAAACGTTCAATACCGATCGGGAACTGTATCTTAAAATGCTCTATCTCAAAACGGCGACGTTGATCGAAGCCGCCGCCTTTTCGGCCGCTCTTCTGGCAGGCAAGGATGCACAGTCGTACGCAACGTACGGAAAAAATCTCGGTCTGGCGTTTCAGATCGTCGATGACATCCTCGATATCACTGCCGACGAAGCGACGCTCGGTAAGCCCTCATTGAACGATTTTGTAGAGGGGAAAACGACGCTTCCCTACATCGATCTGTACGATGCGCTAGACGTTCCGGGTCGTGAAAGGCTCCGGAATTCCCATGCCCGTCCGATCGACGAGGCGGAGAAAAGGTGGATCCGTTCGCGAATGGATGAACACGGGGTGATCGAGCGTTCATACGCCTTCGCGCGCTCCCTTTGCGACGAAGCGACTGCGGCGGTAGGGAATGATCTTCCTCTCCACGCCATCATCGAATCCGTTTTGAAAAGAAGTAACTGATGCACTATCTCATCGTCAGCTTTTCACACCGCAACTCGACGCTTGCCATCCGCGAAAAGCTGGCATTTGTAAACGAATCCGAACAGCTCGAAGCCCTGGCGGCGCTGAGACGCTGTAGCGCCATCGGCGAGTCGATGCTCCTCTCCACCTGCAACCGGGTCGAAATTTTTTGCAGCTGCAACGATACCGAAGCGGCGACAGAAGCGATTTTCGCTCTTCTTTCGAAGCGTTCGGGGATCGGACACGAAGAGTTGCACGAGCGGGGCGATATTTTCGATGACGAAGGGTGCATCCACCACCTTTTCAGCGTTGCCAGTTCGCTCGATTCGATGGTTGTGGGTGAGACTCAGATCGCGGGGCAGCTCAAAGACGCGTTCCGCCTTTCGCAGGAAAACGGCTATTCGGCTCAGAAAATTTCGCGGGCAATGGGATTTGCGTTCAAATGCGCCGCAGAGGTCCGAAACGCAACCAATATCTCCTCCAAACCGGTTTCGGTGGCGAGCGTGGCGGTATCCAAAGCCAAAGAAAGTGTCGGTAGCCTTGAGGGGAAAAAAGCCCTTGTCATCGGCTCAGGGGAGATGTCGGTCATCACCTGCAAGCACCTGAGCGCTCAGGGTGCGGAGGTGACGATGATGAACCGCACCTTCGAGAAAGCCGAAGAGATCGCGCGCGAATGCGACGCCCGGGTCCGGTCGTTCGAAGAGATTGCTTACGCCATCAACGATTACGAGCTGCTCTTTACGTCGACAGGGTCGATCCATCCCATCATCACCGAGGAGATGATTTCCCAGACGCCGTATAAGCGGTACTGGTTCGACATGGCCGTCCCGCGCGATATCGATTGCGATGGGGCGAAGTGGGGAATATCGCTTTATTACGTCGATGATTTGCAGGAGATCGTGAGCGAAAACATTGCCCTGCGCGAAGACGAGGCGAAAGTCTCCTATGTGATTGTCCGCCGGCATGTCGTGCAGTTTTTCGAATGGCTTAAAACCCTCTCGATCGAACCGCTGATCAAGACCCTTTATCTTCGTGCCGAAGAAGCGGCCGATGAGGAGGCGTTCCGCGTTATCCGTAACGGCTATATCCCCGAAGAATACGAATATGCCGTCCGCAAAGCGGCCATCCAGACGCTGAAGCGGTTTTTGCACCCCTTCGCCGAACGGATGCGCGACGGATCGGATCCTCTCAAAGTGGATGCGCTGATCGAAGCGATGAATTTTTTACTCGACAGCGAGGACGGATCCGACCTCTCCCAAAAAGCCTGTACCTATCATACGAAAGGAAAATGATGCGTTTTAGCAAAGCCTATATCCCCACTACCAAAGAGTCTCCCAAAGACGCCCAGCTCCCGAGCCACATCTATCTCTCCCGCGCCGGTTTTATAGCGCAGGTCGCGAGCGGTCTGTACAACTTTCTGCCGCTGGGCAAGCGGGTGTTGCGTAAGATCGAAAACATCATCAACGAAGAGATGGCCGCATGCGGCGCGTTGGAAGTCGACCTGAGTTTCGTGACCCCCGCCGAGCTGTGGGAAGAGAGCGGCCGTATCGAAAAATTCGGCAAAGAGCTTCTCCGTTTCCGCGACCGGAAAGAGAACCTTTTCGTCCTGGGGCCGACGCACGAGGAGATGATGGTCAATATCGTCCGCAACCGCGTCACGAGTTACAAACAGCTTCCACTGAACGTCTACCAGATCAAAACGAAATTCCGCGACGAAGCGCGTCCCCGTTTCGGCCTGATGCGCGCGCGCGAATTCGTGATGAAAGACGGTTACAGCTTTCATGCGACGACCGAGGACCTCGACCGTGAATTCGATGCGATGGAAGCGGCGTACAAACGGGTGCTGGAGCGGCTTGGATTGACGTTTCGCATCGTCGAGGCCGACAGCGGGGCGATCGGCGGGACCGGCTCGAAAGAACTGATGGTTCTCGCCCAAAGCGGCGAAGACACCCTCGCCGTGTGCGATACCTGCGAATACGGTGCGAACGTCGAAGCGGCCCGCCGTGCACCGCGTTCGGTCATCCCTGAAGCGCCTCAAGCCGATTTCATGCGGTTTAAAACACCGGGTGTCAAATCGATCGGGGATCTTTCAAACTTTTTCAAAGTCGATCCTTACTATACGCTCAAAGCGGTCGTGCAGCGTGCTGTTTACACCGAAGGGAGCGAGCTGGTCTGTTTCTTCCTTCGCGGATGTGACGAACTTCAGGAAGTCAAAGCACGCAACAGCGTGGGGGCCATCGATCTTGTCGATGCCGGCGAAGACGAACTCCGCTCCATCGGTCTTGTTCCCGGATTCATCGGACCGCTGGATCAGGATAAAATCCGTATCGTGATGGACAACGACACCCGTAATGCAACAGCCATGATCTGCGGAGCGAACGAAGCGGACTATCATTTCGTGGGTGTCGATCTGAGCGTGATGGGCGAAGCCCATTTTGCTGATCTGGCCAGCGTTCAGGAGGGAGACGGATGCCCTCACTGCGGAGGGAAGATTCTCCATACCAAAGGGATCGAAGTGGGGCATATCTTCAAGCTCGGAACCGTGTATTCCGCGCCGTTGAAGGCTGAGTTCCTGGACGAAAACGGTCGGTCGCAGCCCTTTATCATGGGAACCTACGGGATGGGCGTCAGCCGTCTCGTCGCAGCCGTCATCGAACAACACCACGACGAGCGCGGATGTATCTGGACTCCGGCAACCGCTCCTTACCTCGTCAACGTCATGGTTTCAAACGTCAAAGAGGAGGCGCATCTCTCCTACGCCGAAAAACTCTACGGCGAGCTCCAGGCCAAAGGGATAGAAACGATTCTCGACGACCGGAAAGAGCGCTTCGGGTTCAAGATGTCCGATGCCGAACTGATCGGTTTTCCGTTCACCGTCATCGTGGGGAAAGAACTCGATAACGGTTCGGTGCAGATCATGGTTCGCGCCACCCGCGAAATGCTCACCGTCGACGCCGACAAAGTGCTTCAAACGCTTGAGGAACTGCGGGGATGATCTATTTTCTGATCTACCTCTTCGTCGAGGTGATCGTCACCGTCGAGATCGCGTCGCGGATCGGCGGAATCGCCACGTTTCTCGAAATCGTCGGGAGCGCTTTTCTGGGGATTTTCATTCTCCTCAACTTCCGTCATACCCTGGCGGAAAACCTGCATGCGCTCCAAACCCGCCGGATCGACGTTCAGGGATTCGCGAACCGCAACCTCATGGGTCTTGCGGGGGCATTTCTGCTGATCGTCCCGGGTTTTCTGAGCGATTTGGCAGGGATTGCGCTGCAGCTTTCCGTGATCGGTTCGTTTCTTGTTAACCGTTTTGGGCGAAAATACGAATCGCCAACCCCAACACAAAAGGATGAATATGTCATTGATGCCGAAATTATCGACGATACTCCTTCTCTCCGCTAGCCTGTTTGCGGCAAGTGATGCCGAAGTGGTTTCGTTTTTGAAAAAAGGGATCGGAAACAATCCCGCCATCAGCAATCTGAACATCGAGATCAACGGCAAAAAGCCAGTTCCGTCCATGAGCGGATGGCAGGCGTATTTCGTCAGTATCGGTGCGGACGTCAAGCAGGGGAACGAAAAACGCCGGATCAACCAAAACGGCATCTACTTCGTCAGCGGAGACGTGATCGCCCCCGAACTGGTCAATTTGAAAACAGGGGTTCGCTACAATGATACGATCACCCCCGATTTCAACGCTTCGTATTACACGAAAGCCAACCGTATCAGCGGGGATGCCAACGCGACGCATAAAGTGGCGATTTTTTCCGATCCGCTGTGTCCGTTCTGCCGCCGTTACGTTCCCGAAGCCATCTCGTACATGGCCAAGTATCCCAAAACGTTCGCCGTTTATTACTACCATCTCCCGCTTGCGGGGCTTCACCCCGCGGCGGTGACCCTCACCAAAGCCGCGATCGCGGCCGAAGAAGAGGGGATGGGTAATGCGGTGATGAAACTCTACACCGTCGATATCGATGCCAACGAGAAAAACGAACAGAAGATACTCGATGCGTTCAACAAAGCGACCGGGGCAAAAGTGACGCCGGCCGATATCCGTCGCCCTTCCGTCCTCAAACAGTTCGAATTCGACCGCAAAGTAGCCGATGAGATGATCGTCTCGGGAACCCCGACGGTCTTTTTTAACGGCGAAAAAGATCCCAAAAAAATGAAATACAAAGACGTAAAGGTTAAATAATCGATGAAAAAACTGACCATCGCAACCCGCGGAAGCAAACTGGCCCTGTGGCAGTCCAACCACATCAAATCGCTCATCGAGACCAATTTTCCCGAAGTTTCGGTCGAACTGAAAATCATCATCACTTCCGGTGATAAGATTCTTGATGTTCCGCTCGCCAAAATCGGCGGGAAAGGGCTGTTCCTCAAAGAGATCGAAGAGTCGATGCTTCGCGGAGAGGCGCAGATGGCCGTTCATTCGCTCAAAGACGTTCCGACGGTGATGCCCGAGGGGTTGCTCCTTTCGGCGATCACGACGCGTGAAGACGTTCGTGACGCGATGCTCAGCGAAAAATATCCCGATATTTCGTCGTTGCCCCAAGGCGCCGTTGTCGGGACCTCTTCACTCCGGCGTCGGATGCAGCTAGCGCTTCAGCGGCCCGATCTCGTGATCAAAGACCTTCGCGGAAACGTCGATACCCGCATCCGCAAACTCAAAGAGGGAGAGTTCGACGCGATTATCCTCGCGGCCGCCGGGATCAACCGTCTCGGGCTCCGTGACGCGGTGACGTATTTCTACCCGATCCCGCTGGATGAAATGCTTCCGGCAATGGGGCAGGGGGCATTGGGCATCGAAACGGTCAACGAGCCGTGGGTACTCGAAATTGCCCGTTTTCTCGATGATGAAAACAGCCGTATCGAAACCTCCATCGAACGCGGATTCGTCGATACCCTCCAGGGGGGATGCCAGGTTCCCATCGGGGTGAGCGCGCGCGTAGGCGAAGACGGAAAGGTAGTGGTCCGTTCGACGTTGGGAATGCCCGATGCGAGCGAAACGATGGGGGATGAGATCGTCGTCTCCCGCGATCAGACGGCCGGCGTGGGCGAAGCGATGGCGAAGCGTCTTATTTCGCAGGGTGCGATGGAGCTGCTGCAACGTGCCGAAGCGATGGCAAACGGGGCCGCGCAATGACCCTTCAAAAGACGATCGATCTGCTCCAGTCGCAGGGTGAACTGCGCATCATCAGTGAGCCTTTGGACATCTATCTCGAAATTCCACACCTGGCGTATGCCGAAGTAAAAAAAGAAGACGGGGGCAAAGCGCTGCTGTTCACCCACCCGATCGACCGCAAAAGCGGAAAACGGTTCGATGTCCCTGTAGTGATGAACCTGTTCGGGTCGTTCCGTCGAACCGAACTGCTGTTCGGGCGGGAGATCGAAGGGGTAGCCGAAGAGATCGAGAAACTGCTTCACATGAAGCCGCCGCAGAGTTTCAAGGAAAAAATCGGAATGCTCGGCGACCTGTTCTCGATGAAAGACATTTTCCCGAAAAAACTTCCCAAACGGGGAAGCTGCCAGGAGATCGTCAAAGAGGGGGAAGATGCTTCTTTACACGATATCCCGGTTCTGACCACGTGGTCAGAAGACGGCGGCCCGTTCATTACGATGGGGCAGGTCTATACCCAAAGTCTCGACGGCGACGTCGTGAACCTGGGGATGTATCGTCTTCAGGTCTATGACAAGCACCGGCTGGGGATGCATTGGCAGATTCACAAAGACTCGTCCCATTTTTTCGACCAGTATCAGCGTGCGGGCAAAAAGATGCCCGTCTCGGTAGCGATCGGCGGGGATCCGCTCTATACCTGGTGTGCGACCGCGCCGCTGCCGTATGGGGTCAATGAACTGCTCCTTTACGGTCTGATCAAAAAAGAGGCGCCCAAACTGGTCAAATCGATCACCACCCCTCTCTATATCCCCGAGGATGTCGATTTTGTCATCGAAGGATGGGTGGACCCCGAAAAAATGGAACTCGAAGGACCTTTCGGTGACCATACCGGCTATTATACGCTGCAGGAGTATTATCCCGTTTTGGAAGTGAGTGCGATCACGCACCGTAAAGATCCCTATTATCTTGCGACCGTCGTCGGAAAACCGCCGCTCGAGGATAAATACATGGGATGGGCGACCGAGCGGATCTTCCTGCCGCTGCTTAAAACGAATGCGGCCGATCTAATCGATTACCACATGCCCGAAAACGGGGTCTTCCATAACCTGATCCTCGCCAAAATGAAAACCCTCTACAAAGGGCACGCGAAACAGTTCATGCACATTTTCTGGGGATCGGGCCAGATGAGTTTCGTCAAGCATGCCCTCTTTTTCGGAGAAGACGCACCCAAACTCTCCAATTACGAAGCGCTGGCAACGTATGCGCTCAACCGCTTCCAGCCCAAATGCCTTTTCCTCTCCGAAGGGATCACCGATGCGCTGGATCATTCCAGTCCCGAAGCCCTGATCGGCGGAAAACTGGGAATCGACCTTACCGCGTCGCTTGCGCCGCAGCAGCCCGAATCGATCGAAACGGCCGCATTGCTTGAAAAAATCGCCGCGTTGATTCCCGAAACACTCAACGTCGCGCAGTATATGCGCCATACGGCAAATCCCGTAACGGTGGTCAGCGTCCGAAAAGGGGAGCGTTCCATCCGTGAGCGTTTCGCGTCGCTTGAGACGCTGGAGCGCTATCTGCGGATCGTCGTTTTCGTCGATGAAGCCAAAAACGACCTTTACAATCCGTACATGCTGATCTGGCGGGTGAGCAACAACCTCGACGCGATGCGCGATCTCTATCGCGGCAATGTCGTCGTGGCACTGGACGGAACGGCCAAAACCGCCGCGGACGGCTTTGAACGCGAATGGCCAGGCGACGTCGAGTGTACCCCGGAGGTCGTCGAACGGCTTAAGGGAATGGGTGTCTGGGATCTGGAAGAAGCCCTCGAGAAGAAGTACCAGATCTGAGGTAAAAAGGGCGACTTTAAGCGCCTTTTCGGCCTGAAAAATGATTAAGCATTCTATTAGATTTAGTAATGTAAGATTAATTTAAATTTTTTTTAACAGGAAGAGCGATTCCGATGCGCACATTATACGCTACCGTAGCCCTTACGTTTTTAGCCGGTTCTACCCTCCTCAGCGCAGCGACCTACAAGGGTCAGAAGATCTATATCGAATCGTGCAAAGAATGCCACGGCGGCGGCCAGGAACTCGCGGCTTCCAAAAAACAGCGCGCGTGGGAAAAGCTGATGAACGCGAAAGGGCAAAAACTCGCCGACATCCATCTGGGCTCCAAAAAAGCCCAGGCTTCGTGGGAGTATTTCGGAAGCCGCGCCTTCACGAAAAACGCGAAGCATCTTGAGGATTTCCTCGTCGAATACGCCGCCGACAGCGGAAACGTCCCCGCCTGTAACTGATACCCTTTCGGGGCGGAGCCGTTTTCAAACTTTCTTCTAAACCAAACTGCGCTAAAATATCCCCATTTATTACGATTCGGAGATACTATGAAAAAAATGTGGTCCGGACGCTTCGCACAGGATGCGTCAAAGCTTCTCGAACAGTTCAACGCCTCGATCATGTTCGACCGCAAGCTGTACCGCGAAGACATCGAAGGTTCCGTCGCGCACGCGCAGATGCTGGCCCATCAGGGTATTTTGAGCCAGGCGGAGCTTACGTCCATCGAAAAAGGGATGGCTCAGGTGCTCGAAGAGATCGAATCGGGCGTTTTCGAATGGAAGATTGCCGACGAAGATCTTCATATGGCGATAGAGAAGCGGTTGACCGAAATTATCGGAGAAGCGGGTAAAAAGCTTCACACCGCCCGCAGCCGTAACGACCAGGTTGCGCTTGATTTCCGCCGTTACGTCCTGAGAAAAAACGGCGAGATCGTCGAACAGATTAAAGAAGTGATGGGAGTCCTCGTCGACATCGCACGGAATCACACATCGACCCTTCTGCCGGGGATGACCCATCTTCAGCACGCCCAGCCGATCAATTTCGCGTTCCATCTTCTGGCTTACGTTTCGATGTTCAAACGCGACTGTGAACGTTTCGAAAGTTCGGCGGAACGCAATAATATCTCTCCGATCGGATGTGCCGCACTTGCCGGAACGCCGCACAACATCAACCGCGAAATGACCGCGCAGAGCCTAGGATTTCATTCGGTCAGCATCAACTGCCTCGACACCGTCAGTGACCGCGATTTCGCCCTTGAAATCCTTTTCAACATTTCGACGCTGATGATGCACGTTTCACGTCTGGCCGAAGAGATCATTCTCTGGTCGAGTTACGAATTCCGTTTCGTTGAACTTTCCGATGAGTATTCGACCGGAAGCTCGATCATGCCGCAGAAGAAAAATCCCGACGTCCCCGAGTTGCTGCGTGGCAAAACGGGCCGGGTCTACGGCAATTTGATGGGGCTTCTGACGGTGATGAAAGGGCTTCCGCTGGCCTACAACAAAGATACCCAGGAAGACAAAGAGGGGGTTTTCGACAGCGTCGAAACAATCGAAATTTCGCTCGAAATCCTTCGCGAGGCGCTTCGAACGATGACGGTTAAGCCTGACAATATGGCCCGCGCATGCAAACTCGGGCACCTTTCGGCGACCGATCTGGCCGACTACCTCGTCGAACATTGCGGTGTGCCGTTTCGCGAAGCGCATCATATCACCGGGCGGGCCGTTGCACGCGCGGAACAGCTTGGGTGCGATTTGAGCGATATCCCCTACGCGGAACTTTATGCGATCGATGCGCGGATCAAAGAAGATGTCTGCGGCTATCTCTCAATCGAGCATTCGATGAATGCCCGCACCTCTGCGGGAGGGACTGCCGAAGTGCGTACCCTCGAGCAGATCATGTTTTTCGATGAGTATCTCAGGGCGAAGGGATACAATTCCCTTCCCGACGTATAAAAGGAGATTTTTTTATGAAAGTTACCGTTTCCCATCAAGACGCGATGCGTTTTGAAGCGCAGACTGAAAAAGGGAGTTTTATCATCGACTGCCCGCAGATTTCCCCGATCGAATATTTTCTGAGTGGAATCATTGCCTGCAGTGCCACCGATATCGTGATGCTCCCCCAAAAGCAGGGTCATGAGGTGAAAAACCTGGCCGTTTCGGGTGAAGTTGTCCGCAACGAGAGCGCACCCAGAAAGTTCAATACGCTGCACCTTGAATACCGTTTCGATTCGGATGCGGACGATACTACGGCGGCTCGCTGGGTGATGGCGAGTCTTGAGACCTATTGTTCGACGATCAACACGATCCGCGACAGCGTGGCGATTACCTATACGATCGTCCATAACGGCAAAACCGTCCGTGAACACGAGAAAATGATCAGCGGCGGCGGAAGCAGCGTCGATTTCGGTACCCTTCAAGGGTGCAACGCCTGATAAGGCCCGGTCGTGGAACGGACGAAAACCGCGCTGGTCACCGGTGCCGCTCAGGGGATCGGGCGCGTCATCGCACGTTTGTTTGTCCAGCGCGGATGGGAAGTATTCGGTCTTGACTTCGATGCCGAAAATCTCGCATCTGCCGCCTCGGCGGAGGGGTTTGAACCGATCGTCTGCGATCTGGCCGATCCCGAAGCGGTCGAAAAAGCTGCCGAAGGAATCGTATCGCTTGATTTACTCGTAAACAACGCCGCCTACAGTGCGCAGGGCGATCCAAGGATACTTCCGTTGGCCGAATGGAACCGTGTCCTCGCGGTCAATCTGAGCGCCCCGTTTTTGCTCTCCCGTCTATTGGCCGATAAACTGACCCTGAAAAAAGGATCGATCGTCAACATCGCTTCCACGCGGGCATTGATGAGCGAACCGTTTACCGAAGCCTACAGCGCGAGCAAGGGGGGATTGCTCAGTCTCACCCATGCGCTCGCCATGAGTCTCTCCCCGGTTCGGGTGAATGCGATCAGCCCGGGCTGGATCGAACATGCCCACCCGGGTTCTCTTCGCCAGATCGATCACGATTTTCATCCCTCCGGGCGGGTCGGACGTGCGGAAGACATTGCCGAAATGGCCTGGTTTTTGGGAAATCAGCAATCGGGGTTTATTACGGGACAGAATTTCGTCGTAGATGGAGGGGTGACCAAAAAAATGGTCTACCCCGAGTGAGGGTCAGATAAAATCTTTGGGGTCGGCGTCGGCGAAATGGCCCCATTTGAGCTTGGCGCCGCCGAGGAGATGGAAATGGAGGTGTTTGACTTCCTGTCCGCCGTCCTCGCCGATGTTACTGATGATGCGGTAACCGCTTTCGTCGATGCCGAGTGTTTTGGCGGTTTCTTGCATAAACGTGCTCATCCGTCCCATCACGTCGCCGGGGATCTCTTTGAAACTGTCAAAGTGGGCCTTGGGGATCACCAGTACATGGACCGGCGCTTTGGGATTGATATCGTGAAACGCATAGAACTCTTCGTTTTCGGCGACGGCATTCGAAGGGATCTCTTTTGCCACGATTTTGCAAAAAATGCACATAGGTTAACCTCTTTTTTTCTCCCCATTGTAGCACAAGTTGACGAGATGGATCGAGCCTTGAAGCTGTTTATAAAAGAGTTTAGAATAGAATATCCCAAAATATTGCCCGTTTTTCGAAAACGGATACGATCAACAATTTTTAGAATTTCATGTAGGATGGAGACACTGCTTTGCAAGAGTGGTACGACGCGATAAAATCGGCCGATACGATTGACAAAATCGAAGAGATTCGGATTGCCGTTTTCGGTAAAAAAGGGGTAATGAACGCCGAGTTCGCCCGGATGAAAGACCTGAACGATGCGGAAAAAGGCGCTTTCGCCAAAGAACTGAACGTTCATAAAGAAGCGCTGAACGCGCTGTTGCTGGATCGCAAACTCTTTTTGGCGATGGAACACCTCGAAGCGACGATGAAAGCCGAAGCCATCGACGTAAGCCTCTACTCGCCTTCGAGCGAGCGCGGTTCGCTTCACCCCGTTATGGAGACGATGGACCGGATTGTCGAGTATTTTTTGTCGATGAACTTTGCGGTTCAGACCGGGCCGATGGTGGAAGACGACTTCCACAATTTCGAAGCCCTGAATCTTCCCAAATACCACCCCGCGCGCGACATGCAGGATACGTTTTACTTCAAGGATTCGATGCTGCTGCGTACCCATACCTCTCCGGTACAGATTCGGACGATGCTCTCGCAAAAACCGCCCATCCGGATGATTGCCCCGGGCGCCGTTTTCCGCCGCGACTACGATTTGACCCACACACCGATGTTCCACCAGGTCGAAGGGCTGGTCGTCGAGGAGGCGGGGAAAGTGTCGTTTGCGAACCTCAAATTCATCCTCGAAGACTTTCTCAAAACGATGTTCGGAGACGTCGAGGTCCGTTTCCGTCCGAGCTTTTTTCCGTTCACCGAGCCTTCCGCCGAAGTGGATATCAGCTGTATTTTCTGCGGCGGGGAAGGGTGCCGCGTCTGTTCGAAAACAGGATGGCTTGAAGTCCTCGGATGCGGTATCGTTGATCCGAACGTCTTTAAGGCGGTCGGTTACGAAAACGTCAGCGGATACGCCTTCGGCCTCGGGGTCGAGCGGTTCGCGATGCTGATCCACCGGATCGGCGATTTGCGGTCCCTTTTTGAAGGAGATACGAGACTATTGGAGCAGTTTAGATGATCGTTACGAAGAATTGGTTAAACGAATGGATTGATCTTGGGGGTATCAGTACCGAACACCTCCTCAAAACGTTCAATGCCATCGGGCTGGAAGTCGACCGCCACGAAACGATCCGCGTCCCTGACGGCGTCGTTATCGGATACGTCGAACAGTGCGAACGCCATCCCGATGCCGACAAACTGAGCGTTTGCCAGGTCAACATCGGCTCGGGCGTCCGGCAGATCGTCTGCGGCGCTTCGAACGTCCGCGCGGGAATCCATATCGCGCTCGCAACCGTCGGGTCCGAACTTCCCGGCGGGCTGAAAATCAAAGCGGCCAAACTTCGCGGCGTCCCCTCGGACGGAATGATCTGTTCGAGTAAAGAGATCGGCCTCCCTTCGGCCGGCGAGGGGATTATGATCCTTGATGACAGCATCGGGGAACTGGTTCTGGGAAAAAATCTCAACGAGTACCCGCTTTTCAACGACGATCTGATCGAAATCGAGTTGACCGCCAACCGAGGCGACTGTCTGAGCATCCGGGGTATCGCCCGCGATCTGCGCGCCGCTTTGAACCGCCCGTTGCGCGAATGCGCCAAAAACGAGAGTCAGGAACGCCTGGGAATCGGCCGCATTTTGCAGCTCCATCACAACGAAACGTTTGATGCCGATTTGCTCTTCGGGGCCGTCGAGGTCAAGGAGTTCGACGTCCCTTTCATGATCGTGTTGCGTCTGGCACTGATCGAGGGGGAATATTCGACTCCGGTTGAAGCGGTGCTGCTCTATTCGACCCACAGCACTGGGGTAATCCTCAGGGCGTACCCGTTTGAAAAATTCGGCGACCACGATACCAAGGGAATCATCACCCTTGATACGGACGAAAACGGCTACACGGCGCTTTATGGCAAGGAAAAAGTCTCGGTGATCGGCGTTTCGCAGGAGAAAGAGGCCCGCTTCAGTGCCAAAGAGGGGCTGGCAATCATCGAAGCCAGTTATATCGCTCCCGATATCATCTCCAAAAAGATGGGGGAGAAGAAAGTTCCCAGCTGCGCGCACTATTACCGTACATCCCGGGGCAGCGAACCTAAAATCGACATGGGGATCGCGTATGCGATGCGTCTGTTCGAAAAATTTTCGTCGTCCCAGGTGTACGGCGGGAATATCGAGCTGCTCTCTTCGTACGAGCCGCGCATCGTCAGCATGAGCGAAGAAGAGATCGCCTCGTTTATCGGGATGCGCGTCGATAAAACGACGATTACCCAGATTTTCAAAAACCTGGGGATGGAGATCGGCAAGCCCAAAGGATCGACGTTTGCGATTTCGATTCCGCAGTTTCGTCACGACATCGTGAACAAGCAAGACATCGTCGAAGAGATCGTCCGCATCGTCGGCATCGACAACATCCCCTCCAAGCCGCTTTATTTCGCCGAAGCGAACCGTGCGGGCGATGACCTGAACGAATATCGCAAAACGCGGATGTATCGCCATCGCGCCGCGCAGAGCGGGTTTTACGAATCGGTCCATTTCGTTTTTAACGAACGCACACAGCTTGAAAAATACGGGTTCGTCTGCACCGACGAATCCAAAGAACTGCTCAACCCGATTACCGCCAATTTCGATACGCTTCGGCCGACCCTTCTTATGGGGCTTTTGAACTCCGCATCGGCGAACGTCAAAGTGAATCAGAAAAAAATTGCCCTGTTCGAAGCGGGGATGGTGTTCGATGCGGATCGTAAAGAATCCAAGCGTCTAGGGTTTATCGTTTCGGGTGCGGTGCAGGGTGAAAAAGTTGCCAATGCCGGCAAGCCCGCCTCCATCGATTTCGCGTCGTTCGTCCAGATGATATCGGACGTGGCGGGTTCGTTTGAACTCGTTTCGCACGTTCCCTCCCATTCCCTCGCACACCCTTACGTTTGTGCGAAAGTGATGATCGCCGGGGTCGAGGCGGGGGAACTTTTCCGCGTTCACCCCAGTGTGGAGGAAGCGTTCGACCTTCCGCAGACGTTTATGTGCGAGCTCAAAACCGATCTTCTCCCATACGGCTTGATCCAGGCGCAGCCGTACTCGAAGTACCAGGCGTCGTATCGCGATTTGAGCATCGTCGTTTCGAAAGAGACGGCGTACGAAACGATCAAAAACGTCATTGAAAAACACGTCTCCCCTCAGGTCCGTCGGTTCTATCCCGTCGACCGCTACGTCTCCGAAGCGCTGGGTGACCAGATGAGCCTGACGCTGCGGTTTGTTCTGCAGTCGGAGGAAAAGACGCTGGAAGAGGAAGATATCACCGCCGCGATGGAATGGGTGCTGGACGGTTTGAAAAACGAACTCGGGGTAAGCTTGCGATGACGAAAGCGAAAGTCCATCCGGTCCACTCCTTCGCGTTCAAGAGCAACGCGATCGCGCCCGACAAATCGATTTCGCACCGATGCGCCATGTTCGCCGTTCTGGCCGAAGGGGAGAGTAAGGTCCGCAATTTTCTCCGTGCCGAGGACACCCTCAATACCCTCAAAATCGTCGGTCATCTGGGGGCGGATATCCTGGATGAGGGAGAGACCATCACGATCCGCTCCAACGGGATAAAAGAGACGAGCGAAATCCTCGACTGCGGGAACTCCGGGACGGGGATGCGGCTGTTTTGCGGCCTCCTCTCTTCGGCGGAGGGGCATTTTGTCCTCACCGGTGACGAGTATCTCAAACGCCGCCCGATGAAACGGGTGACCCAGCCGCTGCGCTCCATCGGCGCGAAGCTCGACGGACGCAACAACGGTGACCTGGCTCCCCTTTCGATCCGGGGCGCGTCGCTCAAATCGTTCGATTATATATCTCCGGTCGCATCGGCGCAGGTCAAAAGCGCCATGATGCTCGCAGCGCTCCGTTCAGACGGTGTCTGCACATTCCGTGAGCCGGAACTGAGCCGTGACCACACCGAACGGATGTTGCGGGGGATGGGGGCACGCATCGAGGTAAACGGCCTTGAGACCAAAATATGGCCTTTGGAAAAACCGCTTTCGCCGCTGGATATCCGTGTGCCTGCCGATCCTTCCAGCGCTTTTTTCTTCGCCGTAGCGGCGGCGATCGTCCCCGGGGCATCGGCCCTGATCGAAGGGGTCACCCTCAACCCGACCCGTATCGAAGCGTTTAAAGTATTGGAAAAAATGGGGGCCAAGATCACCTATACCCTCACCGACGAGCGGTACGAGCCGATCGGCAACATTCGCGTCGAGTACGCCCCTCTTAAAGCCGTTACCGTCGAGGAAAACATTGCGTGGCTCATCGACGAGCTCCCGGCTCTTTCTGTGGCCATGGCGTGCGCGGAAGGGAAAAGCGTCGTCAAAAATGCCGAAGAACTTCGGGTCAAAGAGTCCGACCGGATTAAAACGGTGGTTGATAACCTGAACCTCTGCGGCATCGAAACCGAAGAGTATCCCGACGGCTATGCGGTGATCGGCGGAGAGCTCAAATCCGCCACCGTGAACAGTTACGGCGACCATCGGATCGCCATGAGTTTCCTGATTGCGGGGCTGAGATGCGGGATGGAGGTCGAAGACGTCGAATGCATCAATACCTCCTTCCCTAACTTCTTTGAGCTCCTCGGCACTTTTGCGAAGGTAGAACGATGAAAATCGAGCTGGCCGAAAGTTACGGATTCTGTTTCGGTGTGAAACGGGCGATCAAAATTGCCGAAGAAAACCGCAACTCTTCCACCTATGGCCCGCTTATTCATAATGCCAACGAGATCGCGCGACTCAAAAACGATTTTAACGTCGCGTTGAGCGAAAATCTCGATACCTTCAAAGCCGGAGATACTGCCGTCATTCGAACCCACGGTATTCCCAAAGAAGAACTTGCCCTCCTGAACCGCCGCAACGTGAACGTCGTCGATGCGACGTGTCCTTACGTTACCAAGCCCCAGCAAATCGTCGAGGAGATGAGTACTCAGGGGTACGATATCGTCATTTTCGGAGACGAAGCCCACCCCGAGATCAAAGGGGTCAAAAGCTATGGTGTGGGCAACGTGTTCGTCATCAATGCTCCCGAGGAGATCGATGCGCTCAAACTGCGCGAAAAGGTCGCCACCGTCGCGCAGACGACCCGCAAGATCGAAGATTACCGTCAAATCGTCGGAAAGCTGATGGAAACGCACAAGGAAGTGCGGGTATTCAACACGATCTGCAACGCAACGTTCGACAACCAGGACGCCGTGCGTGCCTTGGCGAAGAGAGCCGACGTCATGGTGATTATCGGCGGCAAAAACTCTTCGAACACCAAACAACTCTATGCCATTTCCAAAGAGTTCTGTCCCGACAGCTACCATATCGAGAGCAAAGACGATCTCGAACCCGGCTGGTTTGTGGCAAAAGCGTTCTGCGGGATCAGCGCGGGAGCCTCGACGCCCGACTGGATCATCAACGACGTTATCGAAAAAATCAATCTTTTGACCAACGGCTGACCTTATCCGCTCTTTTATCTAAACTCAATCCAAGCATTTTTGCGCTATAATCAGCCAATTTTTAGTTACAAGGGATTAGGTATGGCTTTCGATAACGAAGCGTTCGAAGAAGAAAATTTTGCCGAGATGTTAGAGGCGTCTTTCAAAGAGCAAGAATCTACTCGCATCACCGAAGGTGAAATCGTAGAAATCCAGGAGGGTGACAACCGCGCGTTGGTAGGCGTCGGCGAGAAACTCGAAGGGATCATTTCACTCGACGAGATCCGCGATGCGAGCGGCAAACTTCTTTTCAACGTCGGTGACAAAATTACGGTAATGATTACGGGACACTACAACGAGCGTCCGAAAATCTCGTATAAAAAAGTGCTGGAGCAGGAGAAAACGCTTGCGTTTATCAATGCCCACAAAGACGATTTCGAATCGGTCATCGTCGATGCGGTCGTGACCAAGAAAAACAAAGGGGGATACCTCCTCGAAGCGGACGACGTCCACTTCTTCCTCCCCCGCTCGCTCGCGGCGTTCAAAGAGAGCGACAACGTCATCGGCAAAACGGTCAAGGCCCAGGTCGTCAAAATCGACCCGGCGGAAGCTTCGATCGTCGTATCGCGCCGCAAGCTTTTCAATGATGAGCGCAAACGGAAAAAAGAGGTGATCGACGCCCTGATGGAAGAGGGTAAAATCATCCAGGGAACCGTCAAAAAGATCACCAGCTACGGTATGTTCGTAGACGTGGGCGGAATCGACGGTCTCGTTCACTACAACGAAATCAGCTACAAAGGGCCGGTCAACCCTTCCAAACTTTACAAAGAGGGTGACGAAGTAACGGTCAAAGCGATCGCGTATGATAAAGACAAACGCCACCTCTCCCTCTCGATCAAAGCGGTTCAGCCCGATCCGTGGAAAGAGGTCGAAGAGGCTCTGGACGAGGGTGATACTATCACCGTTACCGTCAGCAACATCGAGCCTTACGGCGTATTCGTCGATCTTGGGAACGATATCGAAGGGTTCTTGCACATCTCCGAAATCACGTGGGACAAAAACATCAAGCACCCAAAAGACTACCTCACCGTCGGTCAGGAAATCGACGTCGAAGTGATCGAAATCAATTCGAAAACGCACAAACTGCGCGTTTCGTACAAACGCCTTCAGCCTAAACCGTTCGAAGAATTCATGAAAAAATGCAAAGAAGGCGACGTGGTCAAAGGGACCGTCACCTCTCTGACCGATTTCGGCGCATTCGTCAAAGTGGGCGGCGTCGAAGGGCTCCTGCACAACCAGGACCTGTCATGGGATAAAAACGTCAAATGTAAAGATACGCTCAAAGTAGGCGACGAGATCGAAGTGAAAATCGCTAAGATCAACGCCGAAGACGAAAAAATCTCGTTGAACCGCAAATCGCTCGAAGAGTCTCCGATCGATCAGTTCGCGACAAGCCACAAAATGAACGACGTCGTCAAAGCAACCGTCCGTGATGTCAAAGATTTCGGCGTGTTCGTTTCGCTCGAAGGGGGAGTCGACGCCCTGATCCGTAACGAAGACCTTTACCCCCTCGTTGCCGAGGAGCTTCAGATCGGACAGACGATCGAAGCGGCGATTCTCGTGATCGATGCCAAACGCGACCGTATCCGCCTCTCGGTGAAAAAACTCGAGCGGATCAAAGATCAGGAAATGCTCAACGAAATCAACGACGATGAGTCGAACAGCCTGGGCGACCTTATTAAAGACCAATTGAAATAAGACCGATGCGACGGGTTGCCTACTGGCTGTTTCCTCTTATAGCAGCTGCGGTAGCCGCGTTCATCGTCATTTTCATGATTCAGATCAATCCGTCGGTTCCCCTCTCGGAACGTTTTACGGCGGAGGGAGATGAAAAATCCTCTTTCAGCGCTTCTTCCGAGGAAGAGGGTTGGCTGGAACGTTTCTCCCGAAGCGAAGAAAAAGACTACCATTATCCCGTCAACGAGGTCCATATGGTACTCGACGCGGGAGAACATCCCGAAGTGCCGGCGTACCGGATGACGGTACCGCTGAAAGATTCGTACGAACTTTTTTGCGTGAAACAGGAGCTTTACAATAAAGCGCTCCCGTATTTTCTGCAAAAAGAGGGTGACGCGATGACCCTCCTGGTCGACTCGAACGACCGAAACGTGCTCGCATCTCTTGTAACTAAACTAAAAACCTACCAAATCACGGCGACGGTGTCGCCTTATACAGAGGAAAAGTAATGGAAAAATATAAAATTGTCGTATGTGACCATATCCATGAAGAGGGGCTGAACATTCTGCGTCGCGACGATAAAATCGATATGATTTTTGCCGCGGACATGGACAAAACGGCTCTGCTTGACGTCATCAAGGACGCGGATGTCGCAATTACCCGCAGTTCGACCGATGTCGACGACAAATTTATCAATGCCGCAAAAGGCAGAATGAAAGCGATCGTCCGTGCGGGCGTGGGTGTCGATAACGTCGATATCCCCGGATGTTCTAAAGAGGGGATCATCGTCATGAACGTCCCGACGGCGAACACGATCGCGGCGGTCGAGCTTACCATGACCCACATGCTTTCGTGCATGCGTATGTTTCCCTATTCTCACGACCATCTCAAAAACCAGCGTATCTGGAAACGGGAAAAATGGTACGGTTACGAACTCAAAGGGAAAAAACTGGGGATCATCGGTTTCGGTAACATCGGAAGCCGCGTAGGTATCCGCTCCAAAGCGTTCGAAATGGATGTTATCGCATACGACCCTTATATCCATCCTTCCAAAGCGACCGATGTGGGCGTCAAATACACGACGAATTTCGAGGATATCCTTGCCTGCGACATTATCACGATCCATACTCCCAAAAACAAAGAGACGGTCGGGATGATCGGTGCGGATGAAATCGCCAAAATGAAAGACGGCGTCGTCCTCATCAACTGCGCACGCGGCGGATTGTATGACGAAGAAGCCCTCTACGACGGCCTCAAATCGGGCAAAATCCGTTTCGCCGGAATCGACGTGTTCAACAAAGAGCCCGCAACCGATCACAAGCTTCTTGACCTCGACAACGTCACCGTCTCTCCGCACCTGGGGGCGAACACGTTCGAATCGCAGTACAACATCGCCGTCGAAGCGGCCCAGCAGGCGATCGAAGCGGCCAAAGGGATCGCGTATCCGCACGCCCTGAACCTCCCGATCGACGAGACGAAGATCCCTCCGTTCGTCAAACCGTTCCTTGAAATGGTGCAGAAAATCGGGTTCCTCAGCGCCCAGATCAACAAAGCTCCCATCGTATCGATCAAGGTGAGCGGCCGCGGCGAGATCGCCGAGTATCTCGCATCACTCGCAACGTTTGCAACCGTCGGTGCGCTGGCGGAGATGTCGGGCGAGACGATCAACTACGTCAACGCCGATTTCGTCGCCAAAGAGCGCGGCATCAAAATCGAAACGGAAGAGCTCCCTGAAAGCCCTGTGTATAAAAATCTCGTTACCGTGAAACTTACCACCGACAAAGAGGCGTTCGAGATCAGCGCGACGATGTTCAACGAAGACGTACAGCGTATCGTCGACATCAACGGCTTCGGCGTCGACGTCGAACCGACGGGTAATCTGATCCTCTTCAAAAACACCGATGTTCCCGGCGTGATCGGACAGGTCGGCACACTGCTGGGCGCCCACAACGTCAACATCGCCGACTTCCGCCTCGGACGCAACAAGAGCGGCGAAGCGCTTGCGGTCATCATCGTCGATTCCGCCGTCAGCGACAAAACCCTCAAAGAACTCTCTGCCCTTAACGCCTGCATCAGCGTTTCGTACGCAAGAATCTGATTTTAACCGCTAAAGGGGCAACGCTCCTTTGGTTACGCGTGCCGTTGGCACTAAAGCCTGCCTTTTCGAGGTAGGCATCCTCCTGTAAATATTTTCCTTATAGTCTTTCTTTTAGCCCCCCTGAGTTATAATAAAATACTTTCATTTTCACGCGGAGAAGCTATGAGTATCGAAGAGATCGGGGCAATACTGAACGACAAAAAAAAGCTCCTCTCCGAAATCTATTTCGAGCTCCAGGCGGCGTGCGAAGCAAAATACGGCCCTGATACCCTCGTCATCATCGAGGTCGGCTCGTTTTTCGAAGTGTACGAAGTCAACAATGAAGAGATGCAGATCGGCAAGGCCAAGGAGGTCGCTGAATTCCTGAACATTCAGCTCACCCGCAAGAACAAGACAATCCTCGAAAACTCGATTCAAAACCCTCTTTTGGCGGGGGTGCCGACCGTCTCGATCGAACGCTATCTCGCGCGGCTGGTACAGTCGAAAAAATACACGATTGTACTGGTGCGCCAGCAGGGGGAACCTCCCCATATCCGCCGCTACATCTCCAACATCATCTCTCCGGGGACCAATTTCGACTACATCGCCGAGTCGAGCGAAAACTATATCGCGTCATTGCTGATCGACCAGAACAACGGCGTCTATTCGGTCGGGTATGCCGCCATCGACGTCGGTACGGGCAAAACGCTCATCAACGAGATCCACGGCACTCGCGAGGACAAAACGTTTGCGCTCGATGAAGTGTTTACGCTGTTGCAGAGCTATCAGACCTCCGAGGTAGTTGTAACGTTTTGCGACGCTTCCATCGATACTGAAGAGGTGTCGCGTTACCTCGAGCTGCGATCCCACCACCGCAGCAGTACAAACGAGAAGCGGCTTCGGATCGATTACCAGAACGAGCTTTTCGCTCGGGTGTACCAGATCCGATCCCTTCTCAGCCCCGTCGAGTATCTCGATCTGGAGCGTTATCCCTATGCCTCCGAATCGCTGGGGGTGCTCATCAACGTCATCATCGACCACGACAGCGCGATCATCGAGAAGATGAACCGCCCGACGTTCCTGGGGACGGCGCGCTACATGTACCTGGGGAACAATGCCGCCGAACAGCTGGGGATCATCTCGCGCGACAGCGATGAGATGACGCTGCTCAAACTCATCGACAAGACCTCCACGGCAATGGGAAAACGGCTGTTGCGGGAGCGGCTTCTCAACCCGATCTGCGATCCGAAGCTCCTCGAAGAGCGTTATGACCTGATCGAAAAGATGCAGCGCCATATCGCCCCTTTTGAAACGCGCCTCAAAGAGGTGTACGATCTCGAACGGATCCTTCGGCGGTTGAAGCTGGGGAAACTCCACCCCTTCGAACTGGCCTATTTCCATACGTCGCTGCGGGCCGCGGAGAACCTTTTTGACGAGGCGAAGAAACTGGGGATCTCGTATGATCGTTCCAGCGCCGTTGAATGCGCCCAGTGTGCGCAGGAACTCAACCGGATTTTCGTCATCGAGCGGTGCGCGAAGTTTCGCCGCGATCAGGTTGATGAAAATATTTTTCATGAAGGGATCGATCCGCAGATCGATGCGCTCGAAGCGCTTCAGCGCTCCAACGAAGCCAAGATCGGTGGGATCGTCGAACACATCGGCACCTTTTTCGAAGGGGAGGGGGGACCGTACGCCTCTATCGGGTGGCTGGAGAGCGAAGGGTACCATCTGCTGATGACCCGCAACCGCTATGTGAGCGTCGAGGAGAAACTCCATAACAGCTTTTTTACGGTCGGGGAAGAACACCATTTCTTTCGCGATTTTCAGGTCCGGAAGCTTAAGACGACCGTCAAACTCACCTCGACCCTTCTCGATGAACTCTCCATCGAGAACGCGGGGGCTAAATCGCGGATGCTTTCGCAGGTGCGGGAACGTTACCGCGAACAGCTCGAACAGATCGAACGCCGTTTTTCGCACGCGATCGAGCATCTGATCGGTTTTCTGGCGGTGCTTGACGTCGCGCTCAGCAGTGCCAAATGCGCACAGCAGTACCGCTACGTCCGCCCCGAGATCGTAACGGACGCGAAAGAGGCGTTCATCGAGGCGGTAGGTTTGCGCCATCCGCTGATCGAGTCGCGCGAGGAGAACGGGATATTCGTCCCCAACGATCTGTATCTGGGAAAGACGGGGCTGCAGAGTTTCGAAGAGCACACGACACTCGAGGCCAGCGGAGGCGAGGACGTCAAAGGGGTACTGCTGTACGGGATCAATTCCAGCGGGAAATCCTCGCTGATGAAGAGTATCGGCCTCTCGGTCGTGATGGCGCAGGCGGGATTTTTCGTCCCGTGCGCCGCGTTGCGTTTTGCCCCGATCGACAAGCTCCTCACCCGTATCGTCTCCAAGGACAATCTCTACAAAGGGCTCTCTACATTTGCGGTCGAGATGCTGGAGCTGCGCAATATCTTTAACCGTGCGACCCCCAACACCCTCATACTCGGAGACGAGATCAGCCACGGCACCGAAACCGAATCGGCGCTGGCCATCGTCGCCAGCGCGATCCTCAAACTCCGCGAGATCGGGAGCCTCTTCATCTTCGCGACGCATCTGCACCAGCTCTCAAGCTTGAACGAGATCCAGAAGGCCAAGGGGATCGTACTGCTGCACCTGGGGGTCTATTACGACGAAGCGGCCGACCGTCTCGTCTATGACCGCAAGCTCAAAAGCGGGAGCGGTTCGACGCTGTACGGTCTGGAGTTCGCCAAATCGCTTCATATGGACGAGACTTTCCTGAAAAAAGCGTACGAAATCCGCGGCCGGATCACCGACAAGACCCACGAGGCCTCGATGCTCAAACGGGAGAAAAAGAGCCGCTACAATACGAAGCTCTACCTTACCAAATGCGCATTGTGCGACGAGGCGGTTGACGAGGTACACCATATCATTCCGCAGGCGAACGCCGACGACGGCGGCGGGGTGGGGCATTTTGGCGTTAACCATCGCTACAACCTGATCCCGCTGTGTGCCAAGCATCACCGCCTCGTGCATGAGGGGAAAATCGCCGTTCACGGGTTTGTCATGAGCGAGGAGGGGCTGCGCCTGAGCTACAGCGAAAACACGTTAAAGGATGATCTATGAGCGTATTACTCGAATTCGCGATGTTTCCCACGAGCGACGAATGCCGCAAAGGTGCTTCGGTGTCCCATCAGGTGGCCAGGATTATCGATATGATCGACCGCTCCGGGCTGGCGTATCAGCTCACGCCGATGGGGACGATCGTCGAGTGCGCGAGCGTCAAAGAGGCGCTGGGAATCGTCGAAAAGGCGTACGAACGGCTCGAGGAGTGCGAGAGGGTTTATTCGACGATCAAGCTCGATATCCGCAAGGGGGAGCTCGGACGGCTGAAGGGGAAAATCGCATCGGTCGAAGAGAAGATCGGCCGCGAGGTGCGGCACTGATCAGGCCATTACGCGGCTGAGCGGACGGGAGTAGGGCTGTACGAGCTGGCCGTAGATTTTCGGGACGTCGATGATTGAGATCATTTCATTGCCGAAATCCTCGGCGCGGTCGGGGATGATGACCGCTTTGGTCAGCGAGTTCTCGTTTTTGAGGACGTTGCTGTAGTGGCTGATCGACCGCAGCGGGATCTCGGGGCTGCTGAAGATCGCATCCACCGCGAGCCCCAGATGAAGCAACTGACCGTCGATGTCGGCTTTGACGACGATGATCGTATCGCGCTCTTTGTCGTACTTTTTCTCCATTCCCATCAATTTTGCGAGGGAAATGACGCTCACCATCCGTTTATCGAAACCGATGACGCCGAGATTGTACTCGCTGGCGTGGAGGATCGGGGTCAGTTCCTGGTGCATCAGCGAACAGACCACCTCTTTGGATTCGACCGCAAAGAGGGTATTCCCGATAAAGAACGTTGAAATTTCGCACGTCTCCTCAAGTCCGCTGGGTTTGGGGTAGACGTATTCCCGGCGCAGCTGCGTTTCTTCTTGGGCCATTGTACATTCGCCGATCGGGCGGAACAAGACGGCGATGATGTCGTTGCGGTATCCGTCGCTGTGTTTGTACTCGCGGTAACCGCTCGAACACGTCGCCCCCAGTGCATAATACAACCCGTTATAGGCGATCATCTGGGCATGGCTGCGGCCGCAGGGGAGGTTGAGGACCGATTCCCCCAACGCGATCGTGCTTCCCACCTCGATCGACTCGTCGGTCGAAGAGAGGACACGTCCGCGCCGGTCGACGAAGAGGGCGAACATCCCCTCTTTGATTTCCCCTTCTTCGTTTTTGGGGAGGATATCGTCGAGCATTGCCTGAAATTGCGGTCTCGAATCGAAAACGATCCCGATCCCGCCGACGCTCTCTCCGGCAAAATCGCGGATGCAGGCGTTGTAAACGTAGGTGTGGTCATTGTCGTAAAAGGGGCTCGGTTCGAATTCCGAGACGATATATTCCTGCGTCGTCTGCAGGCGAAGGGCGTCGGCGGCCCATGAATGTCCCACTTTTCTTCCGACGTAATGCTCGTGCGCAGCGTTGGAAACAGCCTGGATCGTTCCGTCTCGGTCGTATACGAACATCGTTGCATAGACCGTGTAGAGCGAATTGATGTACTCGAGGATCGATCCCATCTTCGAGCGTTCTTCGGGAGCGAGTTCGCGTTGCGCCAAATATTCGCGGAACGTCGTCGTCAACGCCCACCAGCGGCAGTCGTTGGCCCGTTCGTAGAGGTTGCGGTCCATAATGTCGATCGCCAGGGACGACTGGAACCGAAGGTCTTCGAGATAGCGTTCGAGCATCGCGGTGTTGAGGTTGGTGACGGTTTGTTCGAACACCTTTTTGGTCTCTTCGCCCGTTTTGGAAATTTCGCCCAGCAGCGCTTTGGTAAAAGGGTTTTCCTTGTTCGACGCATTGGCGATCTGGACGTTGCCGTTCCAGACGGTGATATCGAGCTCGGTCTGGATCTTTTTGGCTTTGTCGAGGATATCTTTGAGTTCCTGCGGGAAATATTCGGTTGTATTGGCGACTTTGTCGAACATCGGGTCGTTCGAGAGGGACGAGTGCGATGATGAACGGAACGCAAGATGCATCGGAACCATCGCGTGGCCGATCCAGCCGGGGCCGGTATATCCCTGGTATCCGGTCGTTTTAACCGCTTTGTAGAGGTATTCGAAACCGGCGTAGTAGGTTTGGTGCGTCGGGGAATTGCGCGCTTCGAGGATTGAACCCACCGGAACGTGATAGGGGGAGGAGGATGCGATGACCTGTCCGTCCTGATCGAGCAGTTCGAGTGCGATGTAGGGGTTTTCCTGAGTCAGTTTGCGGAAAATGCTCCGAAGCTCGTCCTCGAATCGGAAAACGAGGCATAAGACGCCCAGCGCTTCGTCGGTCGAGGGGTCGCTGACGCGGTAGGAATAGATCAGCGAAGGTCGGTTGTGGGTCAGGTCGCTGGGACGGAAGGTCTCGACGTAGCCCTGGTGGGTCTGGAGCGATTCACCCAGCAGCGGATCTTTGGTCGCACTTATAGGGTTGTCGTGATCGAGCTGCACCAGTACGCGTCCTTTGGTATCGAGCAGGATGATGTTCTCATAGACGCTGTATTTGGCAACGTATTCGGCGAAGCGCTGCGTCAGCGCCTCCTTTTTCTCCATTTTCAGCTGACGCAGTTCGTCGGAGATCGAAAGCTCCGCCATTTTCAGGAACTGGAGGTAATGGCGGATGTCGTCGTCGGTTGAGAGAAAACCAATATCGGCGGTTCTCTCGAAGAGGTTGCGGATCAGGATGTCGATCGCCGATTGGGCTTTCGACGAGAGCTCGTCAAGGCTCTTGTTAAACGTCTCCTGGATCAATCGTACCAGCGGCTCGTCAAGCAGGTCTTCGAACGCTTTGCGCGTCTCACTGGTGTCCATACCGATGTTGGACATACTGCCAAGCAGGGTCAGCAGGTCCCATTTGTCGGAAAGGGAACTCATATTTTTTTCAAAATTCTGGACATCGGACATATAGCCGATGAGGTGGTCGCGGTGCATCAAAACTCCTCGTTATTTTGCTGCGACAGTATAAAAGCTAATCAGGATGAATAAGCGATATGATTGATTAATTATTAAACAGTTTTATGATTATTACACCGCGGTTACGGACAAAAGCGTGGTAACGGGCGATGCCGAATCGACCCGATTCCGCATCACAGGGCAAAACGGAAGCAATATGCTGAGAAAATAATCAGTTTCGGCGTGAACGATTACGACGAACAACTCAGTTTGAGATTGGTCAGGCTATGGGGCGTCGGGCGCGCGAAACGTTCGAATCCCGGATGTTCCCCGTACGGGTCGCGGGCGAGCTGAAGCAAGCTCGCTACGAGCGTAAAATCCTCTTCCTCGGCTTTTTCTATCGCTTCTTGGAGGATATGGTTTTTCAGAACGTATTTGGGGTTTGTGCGAAGCATCTCCCGGTGCCGCTGCGCCGTCGTGCCGCTGTTATCGGTGAGTCTTGCTTCGTAGGCATCGAGCCAGACGTTGAGTTCGTCGGGGGTGAGAGTGAGGGCAAGGAGCGTTTCGCGCTCACCGTCAAAACGGCTGAGGATGCGAAAAAACGGAGTCATATCCACCCGACCGCTTTCGAGGATGCGAAACAGCGACCGGAAGAGTTCGGGATCGTCTTCACGGGGCTCTTCAAGCCCCAGCTTGGCGCGTAAGAGTTTCATGAGCGTCGCAGTGAACCATGTCCCGTAATGTTGCAGAGATTCTTCGAGTTTCGCCTGCGGTATGAGGGGAGAGAGGGCGTGGGCGAGGCGCTGGAGATTCCACAAGCCGATCCCGGGCTGGCTGTCATAGCTGTAGCGGCCGTAGGTATCGGTGTGGTTGCAGACATAGCCGCTCTCGAACGTATCCATAAACGCGAAGGGGCCATAATCGATCGTGATCCCCGCGGAGGACATATTGTCGGTGTTCATGACGCCGTGGTTGAACCCCACCGATTGCCACTGTGCGATGAGTTCGGCGGTGCGCCGGACGATTTCGCCGAACATTGCGACGTAAGGCTCTTCGCCGTGTGCGAGTTCGGGGAACGATTCATTCAGCAAAAAATCGGCGAGCTTTTCGAGCTCGGCGTGACGGTTCGAATGAAAAAAATACTCGAAGCTTCCGAAGCGTATCCACGAGGGGGCCATCCTCAGAACGATTGCCCCTTTTTCCCACCGCTCCCTCGCCACAGGCTCATCGGAGGTGATGATGGCCAGAGCCCGCGAGGTGGGAATCCCAAGACCCGCCATCGCCTCGCTCATGAGATATTCCCGGATGGAAGAGCGCAACACGGCCCTTCCGTCCCCCTGTCTGGAATAGAGGGTTTGCCCCGAACCTTTGAGCTGAAGGTTCCACCCCTTTGTTTTGCCCAGGTTGATCGCGCGCCCGTCGCCCAGGCGCGGGACGTAGTGGCCGAACTGGTGCCCCGCGTAACACATCGCGTAATAACGGGCTCCATCCGGGAGGAACCGACCGTTAAGGAGCGACACGAGTTCTGCCGCTCCCAGGGTATCGGGCGAGAGTCCTAAAAGACGTGCCGCGTCGGGATTGCAGCTGACGAGTCTCGGATTTTTGAGCGGAGTAGGAGGTGTTTCATGGTAAAAAATCGGATCGAGATCCAGATAGGGGGTGGTAAAAGTGAGGTCGGATAATTTCATGCAAGAGTTTTACCCCAAAAAGATAAAACTACGAGACGCTGTTTAAACGAGATGAATCGTTTTAGGATTCTACGAGGAGCTGTTTTTCGTCCCCTTCGAGCCGCAAACGGATGTGGGTCGCTTTACCCTGCGGGGTAAGCGCGTATTCCTCGGAGGTTTTGGAATCGATAAAACTGACCCGTGTATGGCCGTCGTAGACTCCGTGGTGGGTAATGGTCGCGTGCAGGTCCGCTTCGTAGAGTTTTTCAAGTTCTTCGCGCAGGGCATTGAGATGCTCGTTTTCTTGATTCAGCCGCTCTTCCTCGTGCTTGAGGTTTTCGGCTTCGACACGGTACTGTTGAAGCCGCACGATATCGGCACGCATCGGTGCCGTACCGTTTTGGACGGCATTTTTGATCCGTTGCTGGAATACTTTCATTCGGTTGCTTTTCTCTTTAAAGGCGACCTCTTTGGCGATCAGCTCTTTGCTTTGCTGTTGAAGTCGGGAAGTTTTGGTGCGGATATCGAGTTCGAGAGATTCAATCTTGTTGTGGTAGGTTTCGATCGCGTGCGGATTGATGATCAGGTTATTCCCGTCCCCTTCGATCGTTTCGACCGTAATCGATTCGAGCGCGGTGATTTTCGCATTCGAATAGAGGGTTTCGACTTCGACGATGCGGCCGATTATTTCTCCCCCCACCATTTTTTTGACCCGGACGATGTCGGCTTCGACTTTTCCGATTTCAAGAATTTCGATGATCGCCTCTTTGGCCTTGAGATTGCCCCGATGGAGATGGATATTGGCCGTTTCGGTTGCCTGGATCTCCGATTTTTTGTGGGTTTGCGCACCGATATGGAGCTCGCATGCCTGGATTTTGGCGTTGGCACCGACGGTACCGCTCACTTTGAGCTTCTGGACGTCGATGTTGACCCCCGTACCAACCGAATCTTCGGTCGCCTCTTTCTTTTTGATGCTCAGCGAGATCTCTTTGTCCGTTCCCGCTTCGATGGAACCCGTTTTGCGCATCGAGGCCGCTTCGATCTGCAACTCCTGGGAGATGCTGAAAACCCCCTGCTTGCGCTGGAGGTATCCCGAAACGCTGGCGTAGAAACGGACGCTTCTTTCATCTTGTTCGGTCACGATCGTGTTATCATCGATCATGATTAGGCCCGCGTGGCGTATGAGGGGCTCGGGCATAGCGATATGCTGCCCGTCGCATCCCCTGCCGTCGAGGCCGTTTTTCGGGAGGATGTATTCGAGCAGCAAATCGCCGGGATGAATCCCCTCGATCATGCTGTTGTTCTTTTTGAGGTTTTTGTAATGGAGGATCACTTTGTCGTCCACCGGAGGTACGGGAGGATAAAACTCGCCGACGGGGAGACGGTAGGGGGCATTGAGCCCCCCCTCTTTCTGAAGTTTGAGGAGGAGCCGGTTGATCTCTTTGTCAAGATTTTGCTCGTACAGTCCGATCAGGAATCCGTGCCGGAGCTGACGGTTTCGGAGCGCTTCCTTGATCCAGTCCTGGACCCCTTTTTTGAGTGGAATGACCGATTTGGGATCGATGATGGCTACGACTTTGCTTTTGTATTTGTCGCTTGCAAGGCTGAAGCGAAGGTTGAGCAAGGGGTGGGGTCTGACTTCGCGGATACGGATCTGATACTCCTGACGGAGTAAAAAGGTGCTCGAACGGATCTCTATTTCAGTCGTTTCGGTCAGGAGGTCTTTGCCTTTGAGGAGCTGCCACTCCTCGTCGACCGTCCCCTGATAATAGGTCGTATACGACAGGAGGTCGAAGTCGAAAGCATCGGCCGAAATCCCCTGTTCGTTCGCTACTTCCAGCAGCGTATTCATGACGTTATCGGTAAGTTTGACGACCGGCGAAAAGGTGGACAATCATGGCTCCATAATCGAAACTGCTTTGCGCTCCTTGAAATCGAAATGGCGTTCAAGATCGGAATTGTCGATCAGGACGGGTACGACGACCAAGGATGCGATGACTGCCGCTATTGTACCAAAAATAAGTGAAACGCCAAGCCCTCCGAATACTGCGTCGCTGGCCAGAAGCGTCGATGCGAGAATGATCGCCGCTGCGGTCAGGAAAATCGGTTTGGCACGCGTTGCCGTCGCATAGGCGATCGCCTCTTTTTTGTGCATCCCTTTATCGACCATAAGCGATTTGGTAAAATCGATCAACAGAAGCGAATTGCGCGAGCTGATTCCGATGAGGGCGATGAAACCGATCAGCGACGTCGCGGTGAGGAAGAAGGTATCGGCGGTGAAGAGATCGACGATGCCGTGTCCCACGATGACCCCGATGATCGAGAGAAAACTGCCCAGGAGCACGATGCCGCTGAGTACGAAGCTTTTGTAATAAACAACCATCAGTAAGAAGATCAGCACCAGCGCGGCGATAAAGGCGCCTCCGAGATCGACGAAGGTGTCGAGAGTGACTTCCATTTCGCCGTCCCAGAGCAGTTCGTAGATTTTCCCCGTTTTTTTGTCGGTCAGTTCGAGATTGAAAAGGCCGATTTTACGGATTTCGTACTCGTCCCCAAACGTATCGAGGATAACGTTGCGGGCATCCATGAGCGGGTAGACCTGCGAAACCATGTCGGTTTCGGCGAGGACATTGGTCATCTGGTGCAGGTTCTTGGACATGATCATCGGGTTGGATTTGACCGGTACGATCTCCACCACTTCGGTGATCGGGACCATCATTCCCATCTGGTTCATCAGCTTGAGCCCGGCGAGTTTGTATTCGATCGCCGTTTTGTCGCGTGACGCGAATTTTTTCCCTTCGGGGGTCAATGTGAGGAAAATAGGGATCTGGTCGGTCGCTTTCTGCGAATTCTTGACGGCGACACCCATCCCCTCGAACGCGAGGTACAAGACGTCGTTGACGTGTTTGACGTCGAGGCCGGAGAGGCTGATTTTGTCGGTGTTGACCCGCACTTCGAACTTGTCGTAGATCTCGTCTTGCATGATGTCGATGTCGACGAGACCCTCGGTCTGTTTGAAAACCCCTTTGACCCGTTCGGCGAGGTGGCGAATTCCCTGGGCGTCGTTTCCGTAGATTTCGGCCACGACGGCGGCCATGGTCGGAGGGCCAGCGGGAGGCTCGATGAATTTGATGCTGGTTCCGGGATAGAGGTTCTCGCACTCTTTGACGATCACCGGGCGCAGGCGCTGCACCATCATGTAGGAGGGCTCGTCGCGATCGTGTTTTTTGGTGAGGTTGACGACGATTTCGGAGACGTTTTCGCTGTTTTTGAAATGTGAACCTTTGATGAGTCCCGCGAAATCAAGCGGCGAACCCGTTCCGAGGAATACTTCGGCGTCCAATGCCTCGGGTTCGTTTTGCAATACGCCCACGACGCATTCGCTCACTTCGCGGGTCTGCTCGATCGAACTTCCGCCGGGCAGGTCGATGTAGACACTGTAGGTGTCGTTGTTTTTCCCCGGAAGCATTTTTGCCAGAACGAGTTCCGTGGGGATCAGCGCGACCGAAAAGACAAACGCCCCGAGGGTTCCCCACAGCACCTTTTTCTTTTTGGCGGGGTCGTTGAGGATAGAGAGCAGATAATTTTCAAATTTTTTATACATCAGTGAACCTCTGCGTGATGGTCGGGTTTTTTAAGAAGCCGCACGGCAAGGTACGGGGTGAAAATATAGGCTACGAAGAGCGAAGCGATCAGCGCGACGGGGACGTTGGCGGGGATCGGCTTCATGAACTGCCCCATCATCTGCCCGACAAACGCCATCGGAACCATGGTGAGAATAATCGCCAGCGTGGCGATGTTCGTCGGCGCACCGATCTCGTCGGTCGCCTCGATCATCAGTTCGTCGGCATCCTGGTCGGCCGCGTGGGCGGAGTGGAAATGGCGATGGATGTTTTCGATGACGATGATCGCCGCATCCACCAGCAGCCCCAGACTCAGCAAAAAGGCGAACAGGGTAATCCGGTTAACCGTCTGTCCGGTGATGTAGGCGATGAACAGCGTGATCGCCAGGATCGCCGGAACGGTGAAGGTGACGATGAGCGATTCGCGCCACCCCAGCACGAAAATCAGCAAAACGGCGATGATGACGATCGAGAGGATCAGGTGAAAGACGAGTTCATTGACCGCTTCGTTCGCCCGTTCGCCGTCGTTGCGGGTGATGACGTAGCTGATCCCCTCTTTTTTCATCTGTTCTTTGTACTTTTCGAGTTCTTCTTTGACCGAATCGGCGATGACGACCGCATTGGTCCCCTGGAGCTTCGAAACGGTGAGGGTGACCTGGTCTTTGAGCGGTGAGAATTTCCCGTCTTCGCCGCGTACGGTCACGAGGGCCGATTTGAAGTTCTGGATATCGCTTCCGGCGGTGACGGTGGCGACGTCACGCAGGTAGATGGCCGATCCGCCGTATTGGGCGACGATGATGTTTCCGACGTCTTCGACGTTTTCGATCGCGTTACGCACGCCGATCATGACGATTTCGTTTTTCTCGGTTTTACCCTTGATTTCGGGAACGTTGTAGGCCAGAGACTGGGTCGCCATGACGATCTGTCCGAGCGAGAGGTTGTAGCCCGCGAGGCGGTTCATGTCGACGAGGACGTTGAACTGGTGTTTTTTGGCCCCTTTGATATCGGTGACGGCGACGTTTGGAAGGCCGTTGATATGGTGCTGGATCGCCTTGACGTGGTCGTAGAGGACGGTCGGGTCCATTTTCGGATCGTTGGCGTAAAACGCGACCGAGAGGACGGGGATGTCGACGTCGATGTCGAGCGGTTTGATGATCGGCTGCATTGCCCCCTTGGGGAGGATATTCATGTTCTGCATGATCTTGTCGTAGATTTTGAGGTTTGAGTCCTCTTTTTCCTCACCGATGTAGAAGGCCGCGTTGATCACCGCGACGTTGTCCATCGCCATCCCGTGGATGTGCTCGATCCCTTTGACCTCTTTGAGTTTGCGCTCGAGCGGTTTGACGATGACGTTTTCGACTTCGCTGGCGGTCGCGCCGGGAAGGGCGATGATGACCGTAGAACCGCTCACGACCATCTGCGGGTTCTCTTCGCGCGGCATCATGATGAGGGCGATGTAGCCGATCACGAGGAGAAATACCCCTAGGATCGGGGTGAGAGGATTGCGGATAAACCCTTTGGCGAGTTTTCCGGCAATATCTTTGGGCTGGTAGGCGTTCGGTTGCATCGGCTACCCCTTACTGGATCTCGACGGTAGCGTACATACCCGGATAGACGGTTTGTTTGGCCGAAAACGATACCTTGATGCGGAACGTATGGGTCATCGGGTTGGAACTGGGGATGATGGCGCTTACTTTTCCGATACCGCTGTATCCGACCGAGGGGATCGATACTTTGACCCGCTTCCCTACGGGAACGAGCTTGAGGTTGTTTTCGGCCACTTCAACTTCGATTTTGAGCGAGTTCAGATCGGCCAGAACGATCGCGGGCATCCCCGGCATCGCCATTTCGCCGACTTTGATGTTCTTGGAGATCACCACGCCGCTGTTGGGGGCGGTGATCCGGAGGTAATTGTACTGGTTATTGACTTCTTTGAGGCGAGCCTTGGCCTGATTGACCTGCCGTTCGGCGATTGCGATCATGTTCTGGAGGTTTTTCTTGGAGAGTTCGAGATTTTCCACTTCGTATTTACTCACCATGTCCTGCTGCAACAGTCGGCGGTTACGCTCCAGGTTCAACTCCAGGTTGGCGTATTGGTTTTGGTACATCTGCAAAGAGAGTTCGGCCTGGGCGATCCCCAGCTCGACCTGCGTTTTGGCCGAATCGATTTCGCGCGAGTCGATCGTGTACAGCAGCTGTCCTTTGGAGACGCGGGAACCTTCGGAGACGTTGACGCTGGTGACGAAGCCCATGTTACGGCTTGTGATCATTTTCTGGTTGTCGCTGATGACGCTTCCAGAGAGGTTCAGTCCCGCTGCGGCGAGGGAAGAGGCGAGGGCGATCGTAGTGATGAGAAATTTCATTATTTGACTCCGTTGCTAAGTTTTTCGAGGGCGAAAATACGCTCGTTGCGCTGGTTTTTGACCATTTGAAGGTTCAATACCTTTTCAATCTGCTGGGACTGTTTGACGATGACGTCGCTCATCGAGGCAAGGTGTTCGTGGTAGCGACCTTCGTAATTTCGGTAAATCTGGCTGGCGAGTTCGAGCTCTTTTTCAAGGCTTCTCACCTGCGCGTTGAGGCTTTCGATTTCGGTGCGGATCTTGTCGTATTGCAAAGCGATCCCCTTGCGGGCGAGTTCGACCTGCGTTTTTGTTTTGAGGCGCTCGATACGCGCTTTTTCCAGCGATGCGCCGTCGACGCCCCCGTTAAAGAGGTTCCAGGTCAGGCGGGCCCCGAACGTGTACCCCTTATGGTCTCCGAAATCGCCGCCGAAGGTGTCGTCCGCGGTGCTGGTTTCGGCAAATGCGCCGATCTGGGGGAGGAAAGGGGCATAGGCCAGATCGACCATGCTTTCACGCACTTCAAGCCCTTTGGAAGCTTTTTGAAGGTCGATGTTATGGGCGAGAACATCGTCTTCGCCGACGGCCGAAGCGGGGTAGTCGCTGCGGGGAAGCTCGATTTCGGCCACGTCGCGGTTGAGAAGAAAACTGATGTAATGGTACAGCAGCTTTTTGTTCGCTTCCATTTCGCTCAGGCTCCGCTCGACGTTCGCTTTTTTCGCCTGCACTTCGAGAAGGTCCACTTTTTTGGCATACCCTTCGGTGATCATCATCTGTGTCGTCCGCTCAAGGGTGGCGATGTTGTCACGGATGATGCTCATGTGGTCGATGCTGTTTTGGAGCAGGGCCATATCGTAATAGCTTTTGCGCAGTTCGTAACTTTTTTCGGTTTTCACCTGCTCGGCGTCGAGTTTTTTGATTTTTTCCATTTTTTCGGCGATGTCGCCGTACGCGCTCAGTTTGCCTCCGGTATAAACGGGGAGCATGTAGGTGAGTTTTGTCTGGAAATAGTTATGGTAGCCCGGATAGTTGAGGTGTTTGGGGGGCTTGGTGTAAAGGTCGGGCGCATCCGCCATCTGGTTGGCGACGAACTCGTCGGCGCTGAAATCGCCGAATGTCGCTTCCCGGGAGCTGAGTTTGAAACCGAAAACGTTGCTCGGGTCGTTGGAACGGCTGAACGTCTGGGTCAGGTCCAGCGAACCGAAGTGGTAACCCCGGGCGATGTCGACGTCGGTTCCGGCCGTCTTGGCATCGAGGTCGGCCGTTTTGATTTCGAGGTTTTGTTTGTGCAGAATATCGAGTGCTTCGCCCAGGCTCAGCCCCGCCGCCTGCAGGTGGCAGGAGGTAAGCAGCAGCGATGCGGACAGGATACGGGATAGTGCTGACATGAAGGTTATCCTTGTAACTATTTGTGTTAATAATCAAATGTATAAGTATTATTATACACGTTTGCGTATTGGACGAAACTAAAATGAAGGCGGAACAAACCGCTCAAACGGATGAATAGTGTACCATAAGTTACACCCGGTTTGAAATTCGTCGCCGTTTCGGGTAAAATTCGCCCATAAAAGAATCGCAAGGAATCAGAAAATGGCAACAATCGGTATGGGTGATATCAAAAAGGGCGTACGTCTGGAAATCGACGGCAACCCGTTTAAAGTTGTGGAGTTCCAACACGTTAAACCGGGAAAAGGGGCGGCGTTCGTCCGGATGAAAATCAAAAACTTCAAAAACGGAAAAGTGATCGAAAAAACGGTTCATGCCGGGGATAAATTCGAAGTGCCGAACATGGCGCACAAAACGATGCAGTTCCTCTACGACGACGGCGAAATGCTTCAGTTCATGGATAACGAAAGCTACGAGCAGCTCGGTCTGACCTACGATCAGTGCGAAGAGGCGATGAAGTGGATCAAAGACGGTACGAACGTCCAGATGGTTTTTCATAATAACGAAGCGATCAGCGTCGATGCTCCCGAGATCATGGAACTCAAAATCGTCGAAACTCCGCCGAACTTCAAAGGGGATACGTCAAGTGCCTCCAAAAAACCGGCTACCCTTGAAACCGGTGCGGTTGTTCAGGTCCCTTACCACGTTCTGGAAGGCGATATCATCAAAGTCAACACCGTCGAGGGCGAATACCTCGAAAAAGTGAAATAATTTCTTCTTTTCCTTCTTTAGGGCGGGGCTTGACCCCGTAACTTTCTTTTTGTATCATTCACCCTATATCTGAGAGATAAGTCATTTCAGCCGACAAAGGACCTCCCATGCCCAAAGTTTTAGTTCCCCTTGCCGAAGGATTCGAAGAGATTGAAGCGGTCAGCGTTATCGACGTGATGCGACGTGCGGGCATCGAGGTCGTTTTGGCTTCCCTGGATGAACGGATGAACGTGAGAGGAACCCACGGTATTCAGATTCAGGCCGATCGGAGTATCCAGGGGATCGATGCGGACGATCTCGACATGATCGTACTTCCCGGAGGATGGGGCGGTACGAAAGCTCTTGCGGCCGATGAACGGGTCCAGGCGCTGCTCAAAGCGATGGATGCGAAAGGAAAAAGGATAGGGGCGATCTGTGCCGCTCCGTTTGCCCTTGAAGCGGCAGGTGTGCTCAAAGAGGGCTACACCTGTTATCCCGGGATCGAATCCGAAATCAAGACGGGCGGATTTACTCCGCAAAACGACGTCGTGACGAGCGGTAACGTTATGACCTCCCGCGGCCCGGGAACGGCGATCTGCTTCGGTCTGGCCATCGTCAAACAACTGGTCGGACGCGAGGCGTGCGAAAAATTGCGTAACGGCCTGCTGGCGGGTTATTGTGCGGATTGTTAATCTTGGCTGGGTGCTCGGCATCGCCCTGTGTGCCCAGGCCGAAAACCGTTTTTCCGCTACCGAAACCCTGACGCAGGAAGAGGCGATCAAATATTGCCGGGAACTCGGGCCCGGCTGGAGGGCGATGGAGATCGGCGAACTCTTCGCCATGCCGCGCGGGGGTGCGTTTAGAGAAAATTTCAGCTATTGGTCGGCAAACCAGGGTCCTTCGGACAATACCGTCATCGGCAGCGGCAGCGAAGGGGACGGCGGGATCATCGCGACGGTGGGATATGCCTTCTATCCCAAAGAGCGCAACATCACCCTCTCCCCTCCTGGAAAACGGATTGCCGCGGCATGCACCGACGTTCCGAAGAAGCTGCGCCAACGTGATTACGTCCTGACTGCCGAAGGGACCCTTGATCGGGAAAACGCTTTGCTGTGGCATGCGTTCGATGCGACCGACAAACGACTCAAATATACGTTCGAAAAAGCCGAAGAGATGTGTTCGAACCTCTCGTTGCACAATCGCAGCTGGCGTCTTCCGACCCTGGACGAACTTTACGGAATCGTCGATTACTCCCGCTTCCGCCCTACCGTCGACATGAAATTTTTCGGGCCGATGATGCATCGGTATTACTGGACATCCGATACGCTTAATTCCCAGGAAGCGTATGTGGTCGGTTTCAAGCTCGGTTCGGTCGCCACCGTCCCAAAAAGCGAAGAAGCCCACGTCCGCTGCGTGAGCGAATAGCCAAGATTTTGGCTATAATACGCCTAATAAACGGAAAATCCGTAAAGCTCTCTGATCTCTGCACTTGTTCTCCGCTTTCCAACACCTAAAGGAACTCAAAACCCAATGTCATTTACCAAACTTAACCTTTCCGCACCGATACTTAAAGCGGTTGCCGAAGAGGGCTACACAACACCGACCCCCGTACAGGCCCAGGCGATTCCCTATATTCTCGAAGGACGGGATATGCTCGCCGGCGCCCAGACGGGAACCGGGAAAACGGCGGGGTTTACCCTTCCGATGCTTGAACTTCTGGCCCGCAACAAACCTGCCAAAGGACCACGCCACGTACGGGTTCTGATCCTCACCCCGACGCGTGAACTCGCCGCGCAGGTGGGGGAGAGCGTCAAAACATACGGGAAATACCTTCCCTTCAAAAGTGCCGTCATTTTCGGCGGCGTCGGGATGCAGCCGCAGATCACGACGCTGCGCAACGGCGTCGACATCCTTGTCGCCACTCCCGGACGGCTGCTCGATCATGTCTCGCAGGGAACGGTCGATCTGCGCCATGTCGAGATGTTCGTCCTCGACGAAGCCGACCGGATGCTCGATATGGGATTTATCCGCGACATCCGCCGCGTCATCGCCATTTTGCCGCCCAAAAAGCAAAACCTCCTTTTTTCAGCGACCTACTCAGATGAGATCAAGAAACTGTGCGAATCGATCCTCCGTAACCCCGCCGTTGTTGAGGTGGCCCGCCGCAACACCTCCAGCGAACTGGTCCGCCAAAGTGTGATCCTTGTCGATTGCAAGCGCAAAAGCGCGCTGCTGGGGAAACTGATCGCCGACAACAAATGGGAACAGGTACTCGTATTTACCCGCACCAAGCACCAGGCGAACAAGCTCTCCGACTATCTGGGTAAAATCGGGATCAGTGCCGCGGCGATCCACGGGAATAAAAGCCAGAATGCCCGTACCAAGGCGCTGGCCGATTTCAAGAGCGGTGCGGTGAAAATCCTCGTTGCGACCGATATCGCCGCGCGGGGCCTGGACATCGACCAGCTCCCGCATGTTGTCAATCTCGAACTTCCCAACATCGCCGAGGACTACGTCCACCGCATCGGACGTACCGGACGGGCGGGAAATGCCGGAGAAGCGGTATCGCTGGTGTGCGTGGACGAATACGACTACCTCAAGGGGATCGAGAAACTGATCAACCGCAAGCTCGACCGCAGCATCATCGAAGGGTTTGAACCCGATCCCTCCATCAAAGCCGAACCGATACAGCAAGGACGCGGCGGACGCGGCAGCGGGGGAGGGCGCGGCAACGCCCCTCGCTCCAAGCCGCAGGGGGAGAAGCCGCAAGGCGGGCGCAGGGAACCGCAGAAACGGGAAAACCGCACCCACCACGGCGAGAGCCGTCGGGGACGCTAAACGGTGAAGATCCTCGTCGACGCCGACGCGTTCCCCAACGCCCTCAAAGAGATTTTATTGCGGGCGGTACTTAAGCGTCAGATTACGACCGTTTTTATCGCCAATAAGAAAATCAGCGTTCCCGATGTGCACCACGTCTCGATGGAGATCGTCGCGAAGGGGCCGGACGAGGCGGATCACCGCATTGCCGAACTGTGCGAAAAAAGCGATCTCGTCATCACCGCCGACATCCCTCTGGCCGACCGTGTCGTGACCAAGGGCGCCGTGGCCCTCGATCCGCGCGGGACGATCTACGATGAGAACAACGTCAAACACCTGTTAGCGATGCGGAACCTGATGGAGGAACTCCGCAATGCGGGGGAGATCACCGGCGGACCGAGTGCCATCGGGGAAAAAACGGTGAGGGCGTTCGCGGACGGGTTGAATAGAGTGCTTTCAAAACGCTAAGTTAAAACTTCATTCCGACGTAACCTATTGCTTGGATCAAGTTTTCTTTTTTCTCGTATCCACCATAATCGACCGTGAGAGTTCCGGTCGTGAGTCCAACGCCGAGAGTGAAAACGGGAGTCAAGTCGTAATGGATCATGCTTCCCCATGTCATACCGTCAAATGCATGGTCGTTTCGCCCTGCCGTACCGAAGGCATATCCCGCTTTAGCGTAGAGATAGAGATCTTTACTGATTCTGTAACCTATCATAGGGGAGAGATCCATCAATATATCAAATGATGTGTCAGAATTGGTTGAGCACCCTGTACTGTTGAATGCGGTTCCACCGATTTGCATCCCTATATAAACGTTATCAATAATAGCTGATGAAAAAGCAGCGTTTATTCCGACACCGCCGAAATGGTTGCTTCCGATTGCAGTTTGACCGGCGCCGAAAGAAATGACGGTACGTTGCATACTTTCGGCATATAAAGAGAGTGCAAAAAAGCAAAAAAGAGCAGCAAAGCGCATCGGTTATTTTCCGTTGACAATATCCCATGCGGCTTGAGCATCATTAAAAACTTTTCTATCTCCACTTTGTTTCGCGAGTCGCAACCCTTCCGAGGCTTTTACCTTGGCTTCGTTAAGATGCCCCTCCTCATAGTCGATTACGGCAAGAATACTTAGTGCATGTGATTCATCGTCTATCGCACGTACTTGACGTGCTAGGATTAGTGCTTTTTCGAGAGTTTTACGCGCGTCGCCATATCGGTTTTGTGTGAAATAAAAAGCTCCTAAATTTTTTTGAAAGGTTGCCAAGCCGTTTAAGTTTCCAGTTTTTTCAGCTATCTCGATGGATTTTTGGTACATCTCTTCTGTTTTATAAGTATCGTTTAACTCCTGATAGGCGAGTGCTATATTTGCATATATGTTCGAGTGTTCATTCTCGTCTCGATAATCGAGTGCTTTTTCATAATATTCTATGGCTTTTTTTGGTTGGCCATGATCGAAAAAATATACTCCAAGATTACTATATGCTCTGCCAATTTCATCACGGTTTCCTGATTTAAGCATCAAATCCAGACTCTTCATCCGATAGGCAAAGGTTTGCTCGGAATCGCCCATAGCACCGTAGCATGTACCTAACCAACTGTAAATAATGCTATAATCAAAGGAAGTACGTGCTTTTTTCTCCGCTTCTTTGAGAAAGGGGAGTGCTTCTTTGTAGCGGCCTTGTTGTACAAAAGAGAATCCCACGCCTTTTAAATTATAAAAAGAGCGGTCTTTTTTCAGTTGTTGACCGAAGCATTGGGCAGCCTGATCGTAATTTTTCGCTAGATAAGCGCCATCGCAGGGACTGTTTGCAAACGAGGCCGTACTGATTATACCTGCATAAAGAAGAAAGAAAATGGGATGTTTCATTGTCCAGCTTTTCCCTTATGATAGGATCGAATTGCATAGATGGTTTGTGTGATTTGTGTTTGAATAGATACGCGATCGGTTCGCTTTTTATATTCTGCATAAATACCATATCCCAAACATCCTGCCAGTATAGTCGCAGCGATGGCTATTGAATATACATCATTGGTTTTCAAGTTGGAAAGCGATGAAATACGATTACCAACCAATGCAACCATCATGGCTCCCAATGCTACCAATAAAGTGATGATGGTTAAAATATCACTTACTCCATATTCTAAATCAATTTGTTTGGAAATCAGTTCTTGAACTTTGTGTTCTTGAAAAGCCAACTGCGTATCGTTTTTAATCTCGGTAGAATCGATGAATAGGGAATCTATAGCCACTATTATCCTTTTAATATTGGTTTAAGATTATTTTAGCAGAGAGAGAGAGAAGTCAAGGCGTTTCCAGGGATATCCGGAAAAGTCAAATGACGATGATATTCAGGAACGGTTGCTCCAATAAAACGGTTTTTGATGCTGGTGCATAATGGCGATGATAATGATTTCGTTATTGCGCTTTTGATAGACGATGCCGAAAGGGAAACGGTTCGTCAAACACCGTCGTGTTTGTTCCGTTATCGGTTGCCATGCGTCGGGGAAGTCGATAATGCGGTGGATCGTAGCGTAAACTTCTTGTGCAAATTCAAGCCCCAAGTTTTTTTGACACTCTTCGTAATAGTCGATGGCATGGTTGAACTCGATTTCTGCATCGGGATGGAACCGGAAATTCATTGCTCAAAACGGGCTTTGATTTTTCGAAAAACGTCGTTTCCGTCGATAAGGTTTATCTCTCCTTTTTCGATGGACGCGACGCGGGAATCGATCTCGCGTTTCCAGAGAGTTTCGACATCATGATGCGGAGGATTGAGGCTGCTCAAAAGCTTGTCGATCAGCTTGGTTTTGAGATCGGTCGGCATCGAATCGATTTCGGCCAAGAGCTGCTGGGTGTTCAACGCGAGCATGATCTACTCCTTTTTCCAAATGGCATCATTATAACATGTATTTTACACCTGCTTTTCTTCCAACACCGCATACGTTCCCGTAGCAAAAGCGACGAGATTTTCCCCGTCGTGGAGTTCGATGGTGACGAACGACGTCTTTTTCCCCTGACGGAGTACCTTCCCGAGCGCGTGCAGATGGTTGCCGGAAGCGGGTTTGAGGTAGTTGATCTTGATTTCCATCGTGACCGACGTAAAACCCTCAGGGAGGTTGGAGACGGCGGCATACCATCCGGTGTTGTCCATCAGGGTCGAGATGACCCCTCCGTGGATAAACCCCAGATGCTGCAGATGATAGGGCATCGTTTGAAGTTCCACCTCGGCACTCCCTTGTTCGTAGCGGATCAGTTTGCCGCCGATATGTTCCAGAAACGGGAATTTGATTTCATGCATATAATCGTTCCTTAGGCTACGCTGGCCGCTGAGGCAGAACGTTGCTTGTACGTTTCGTAGGTTTTGGCGATGATGGCGATTCCCCGGCGCATCTGTTCGGGGGTTGAACCTGAGAAATTGAACCGTGCCTCCGGACTGATGGGCGTGCCGGGATAGAACTCACCCCCGGGGACGAATACTGCCCCCTCTCTCAGACACTCCATCGCCAGTTCCTTCGCATCGACCCCATCAGGGAAGGAACCGTAGATGAACATCCCTCCTTGGGGTTTCGTGAAGCGAAAATCGCCCAGTTGCGTTTCGAGTTCATGTGCGAGGGCGTCGCATTTGGCTTTGTAGGTCGCGCGGACCCGGCGCAGGTGTTTGCCGAACAGCCCGCTCTCCCAGAAGCGCTCCGCCAGCAGCTGTGAGAGCGTCGAGGTGTGCAGGTCGGAGCGCTCTTTGAGGGCCAGGATCGGTGCGAGGAGCGCCGCGTCGCCGCGGATCCACCCCAGACGCAATCCCGGGGCCAGCGTTTTCGAGAACGATCCGACATGAAGGGTGCGATGGGGGGCGTACAGCGCCATCGGCGCGAGGCGCTCCTCGAAAAAGAGCTCCATGTAGGCGCCGTCCTCGACGATGATTCCCTCGTGTTTGATCGCGATCCGGGCCAGTTCCTCGCGCTGCGAGGTGGAATAGCTGAAACCCGTGGGATTTTGGAAATCGCACATTACATAGGCCCGCTTGGTGATGGCGAAACGGCGTTCGAAGGCCTCTAGATCGATGCCCTTTTCTCCGAGTCGTACCGGGGTAAGAGAACACCCGTTGGCACTGAAGGCGTTGAGAGCCCCAAGATAGGCGGGAGACTCGACGAGCGTGCCGAAGCGGAAATAAACACGGCTGATCAGATCGAGCGCCTGCTGAGCCCCCGTCGTGATCAGGATCTCTTCGGGCTTGGTCTCCAACCCCATTGCGGTGTAATACGAAGCCAGTTTTTCGCGCAGCGCCGGGATCCCCGCGCTCACCGAATACTGTAGCGCGCCGGGGGTGGCGAACACATCGGCCGCAGCCTTTTGCATTGCTTCGAGGGGAAAGAGGCTCTCATCGGGGAGCCCCCCGGCAAACGATACCGTATCGCTTCCGATTACTTCGAGAATTTCCCGGATGAATGAGCGTTTCATAGGTGATCCTTTTTTTCCGCCATTGTAGGCGAATCGGCTGTTTTATTCTTTATCCAAAGATACATAAAAATTATTCAAAATAGTCATTATTTTTATTTAAATATGCTAATATTGTTTATCTCTCCTGCATCCGAAAGATGCAGGTAGCTTTAGGGGGTTGCAAGGGACAAACCTGTCCCTGCCATCCCGAGCGGCTTTGCCGGTAGGGATGAATGAAATAATATGAAGCGGGAAACAAAACATCTTCATTCTGACATTGTCAACAGTGTGTTGTCGTACATCTATCTGCACATCGACACGGAACTGAACGCCGCCGAGCTGGCGCGCCGCGAGAGTCTGAGCGTCTATCACCTGAAGCGGATATTCAAAGAAGAGACGGGAAAAAACCTCTACGAGACGGTCAAATCGATACGGCTCCAAAAGGCGGCCAGCCTCTTGCTGACCAACAAGTACGCGACCGTCTCCGAGATCGCCCGGATGTGCGGCTACAGTTCCCAGACCTCGTTCATCAAGGCGTTTGGGGAGCGGTTCCATACGACGCCGAAGGTGTGGAAAAGCGGCGCGTACCTGGAATATTCCAAAAAAATTCTCGCCGGTTCCCCCTACGGCGCGCAGGAGCGCGATTTTTCCGGGACGATCCCCCGCATCGTGAAAGCTTCCCCCATCTACGCCGCCTATATCCGCCACCGTGGCTACAACATTTCGATCAAGAACAGTTGGAACCGTCTGAGGGGCTGGAGCATCGAAAACGGCCTGGGCGAGAGTGCCCGCCAGATCGGGTTCCACCACGACAACCCGACGATCACCCCGCTGGACGAGTGCGCCTATATCGCCGCCATCGAGGTCCCCAAGGGGAGCCGTCCCCACGGATCGGTCGCCTATTTCGAAATCCCCGCGTCGCTGTGCGCCGTGTTTCACATACAGGGCAAATACGGCGACGTTCTGCATTTCATGCGCTACGTCTATCAGATATGGCTCCCCGAGAGCGGGTTTGAGACGAAAACGCTCCCCCCCTACGCGATCTACCGCAAAAACCATTTTCTGGACGAGTCGGAGGAGTTCGATCTGGAGTTCTATCTGCCGATCCGCGTCCTCTGAACCGTCCCCGATTTAAACCTTTTGTTCTGCCTATTCACTACATATTCATTTTTAAAAAATGAACTCCGATGGATAACCGATTTTTTTTTATAAAAATAGGAATGTGGTGGTCGATAAGCACCCCAAAAAGCAAAAAATTATGGTGGAATATTAAAAAAACCCTGACGGGGTCGAATGGTATTCAAACGAGGGGGCTCTAGTTGTGTGGGAAATCCTGATGCAGAACAAAACGGCGGTGGACGCTAAATTGTGGGAATACCATTGTGAGGATTTGTCATTTTGATTCTTGCTTATGATATGATTAACAATATTCATAAAAGGAAATAATTTTGAAAAGACATTCTTGGATAGAAAAAGATGATATTATGACTTTATACATTTATAAATTTGGCTTACAAAACATACCATTTAACAAACAAGATATTGCTAATAAAATTGGAGTTTCCGTTGGGAGCTTAAATTTTAGAATAGGAAATTTTAAAGCTATCGAAGGAATAGGGAAAGCAACTCATTTTTCGAAACTATCATTACAAATATATAACTTATACGGTCATACAAAAGAAAATGAATTGCGTTCCTTGGCATTTGATTTATAAGTTATTTACAATCTACTTGTTCAGTTGAAATTTTATATTGAAAGTCCAAGGGTTTCTCAAGATTCATCCTATTAATAGTTTGCTCAATCATAAATTTATACAATTTATCTTTATCACACTGCTTTTCATAAGTTGAACCCATTACAAAAAATCTTCTTTTAGATTTTGACTCATCAAACCAATGAGTCAAAAAATAATATCCATGCACAATATCGTTTTTAGTGGAATACCCAACAACACCATAGGATGTATTATTTGTTGTAGTACAATTTATATTGCTTCCAATTGAATTACAATCAATCCTTCCTATGCCATTATTTATTGTTCCGTAATCAGCTGAGGCATATTGGTATGAATCCATTTTCTCTTTTAAAACTATCACAACTGTATTTTTAGGTTCGTAAATTTTAAAAGTATCTTTTCCATAAACATTGCTAAAACCAGCATTTTTAAGTTTTTCAATAACATGTTTGACATAATATTTTGATGTCAAATCATCATCCATTGCAGTTACCAATAATGCTTCATCTTTATTAATTTTATAATCAGGATCGACTTCAGAATAATAGTTTCCACTCACATATTTCGCGCATCCACTTATTAAAAACATCGAAACTAACATAAGAATAATCAAACTAAATTTTTTCATTTTTATATCAATTTTCCTTCTCATCTTAACGTTTCATGCCAACAATAATATCATAGAGTTTAGATATTAAGATAACACTTTTTAACATAAGTTTTGGATCCTCATACCCTTTCGATACTTTTGAAGTAATTTCACTATCTGACATTTAAAACTATGGGACTCCATCTATTTTTTCAACTTGTCCATTTCAATTCTGGCTCCACATGCCGTTTAGCACAATCGGTCAAATAGGAATTGATGAGCGTTTGATAAGGTAATCCCATTTTGGCTGCCAGCTCTTTGAAATACTCAATCGTATCAACATCCACATTGAGTGAAATTTGCTTTTTAACCTTTTTAGCATAAGGGTTTTGGATGGATTGTGAAAAGTCGTATTCTTCTCTCATGGTAAAAACTCCTTGTATTGTCGTTCCTCGTTTTTGGTAGAAGCTCTGGCGGAGATAATCCGTATCACTCCATAATCGTCCCTGTAACAATGAACGACCGTTAAAATTTTGAGGGTATAGCTCATCCCCAAAAGGATAAACCTCTCCTCACCCTCTGAATGATCCGGATCCGGTATCAACCTTGCAAAATCATCATCAAAAACCGTTTTGGCTTCGTCAAACGAGATGCCGTGCTTTTTGATATTCGATGACGCTTTTACCGGATCCCATTCAAATTTCAATGACTTCATAATGTTATTGTAATGATTATATCATTATATGTCAATTGCCTGTCGTAACTTTAAAAGTTTTAAAACCCCCTATTTCATTGGATTTATTCATTTTTAGAGCTATTAAAAAAATAGTTATAGCCTGTTTCCACGCATATGCCGTTTTGAAACCTTTTGAGCGTTGTTTGAACAGGGTGAAAATAATATTATAAACATAATAGTTATCATAATAAGTATTTAAGGCGTATCGCTCTACACTTCCGCCAAATTTTACGGAGGAGGGATACGATGAGTTTCGAATCGGACAATTCGGTCGCGTTTTTGATCGCCAAAACACGCAACATTCTCAAAAACGAACTCGAAAAAGGGCTCAAGCCCTACGGCCTAACTTATGCCCAGCGGGTCATTCTGATCCGGTTGTGCGAAAAAGACGGCCTGACCCAGAAAGAGCTGGCGCAGGACACCTATTTCGAGCAGTCGAACATGACGCTGATGCTCGATAAACTCGAACTCAAAGGGCTGATCGTCCGCGAGCCGAAGGAGAACGACCGCCGCGCCTATCTCGTGCGAATCACCCCCAAAGGGCGCGAACTCTATGAGGACCTCGTCGCTCTCGGCGACGCCATGATCGAAAAAGCCTTCTGCGGGATCAGCCATAGCCAGAAAGAGGAACTCTCCCGCGTCCTCCAGACCATTTACGAGAATCTTCAAAGCCCAAAATCATGAATCCCTTATCTCTTGCAGGGCTTTTTGCCGCCCTCGTGCTCCTCGGCGGGTGCGTCCCCAAAACCGATACGGCCACGCCGCTTTCACTCGCGGAAGTCAATGCCGATCTCGAACGCGAACTCGCTGACTTCGACAAACAAACCCTGGATGAGGAGTGGTGGAAGGGATTTGGCGATCCGCAACTGAACGCGATCATGGCCGAAGCGCAAGAGCACGCCCCGAGCCTCAAGAGCATTCAGGCGCGTTACGCTCAGGCCGAGAGTATCATCCGCTCCGCGCAGTCGCGCAATCTGCCGAGTGTTTCGGCCGACGCCGGGGTTTTGCGGGAGCGGTTCAGCGAAAACCATATTTTCCCCGCCCCTTTGGGGGGGAGTGTGAACACTCTCTATCACCCCTCGCTGGGGATGCGGTACGATTTTGATTTCTGGAATGCTCGCGAGTCGCGGATTAATGCGGCCAAAAACGGCGCGTATGCCCAGAGGGCGTATCTTTCGGCCGCACGGCTCACACTCTCAAGCGCGATCTGCGAGACCTACCTCGCATGGCACTACGACGAAGAGAAGCGTCGGGTGCTCGGTACGCTGGAACAGAGCGCTCTCGAAGAATATTCCATCGTACGCCGCCGATATGCTTTGGGGCTGTGCAGCAAAACGGAGGTTCGTGAAAGCGAGCAAAAACACGCCCGCATTCAGCAGCGCATTGCCGCACAGAGGGTGCTCATCGAAGGGCGGAAAAAAAGCCTCTGCGTCCTCGCCGGGTTCCTCCCCTCGCGTGCTTCGCAGCTTCGGGAGCCTCGCGTTTCGGAGACCTTTCGCGCTCCGATCCCCAAAGAGATCGTGCTGAATCTCCTCTCCCGCCGTCCCGATATTGCCGTCGCCAAATACACACTCCTCTCCAAAGGATACGGAATTGAGCACGCCAAGGCGCAGTTTTATCCCAACATCGTCCTCTCGGGCAATCTGGGATTCACGTCGTTCGGGCGCTCGTCATTGCTGGAATACGCCTCAGCTACCCCGGGAATCGGGATTGCCGTATCGTTGCCGCTGTTTGATGGGGGGGAGCGGGAAGCGAACCTCCAACACGCCGCGAGCGACTACAACGCATCGGTCTACGAGTACAACGAAGCGGTGACCCGTGCCGCAAACGAAGTGGTGGGGCTCCTCAAGCAGTCGGTGTGGCTGGAAGAGCAGCTCCGGTTCCATCGCGAGGAGCTTGCCTCACGCGGGATGAACGAAGAGAATGCACGGAAAAAACACCGTCTGGGACTCAGCGACAAACTTCCCGCTCTGGCCCGCAAAAGCGAGGTGCTGGAAGGGGAACTGGGGGCACTGGAACTCGAGAACGTCAAAGTGTCGCTGCAGATCGCGCTCGTACGCTCCCTCGGTGGCGGCTACAGAGAGGGCAAAGAGTAGACTATGGCAACGTTAGCACGAACCACGGCCTCCTATCGCCTTTTTTGGCGTACGTTCGCCGAATGGCGCACACAGGATGCTCCCGTCCTGATCTACATGGTCAAGGCGGCCCTTGCCGGATTGCTGGCGCTGTCGGTCTCGATGATCCTGAATCTCCCCGATCCCCGAACGGCGATATTTACGTCGTTTATCGTCATGCAGCCCCAGAGCGGGCTTGTGTTTTCGAAAAGCTATTACCGGATTCTGGGGACGGTGGCGGGGGTGGCCGTCTCGCTCGCGCTGATGGGGATGTTCGCGCAGGAGCGGGAGTGGTTCATCGCGCTGTTTGCCCTGTGGATCGCGATCACGACCGCCGCGGGGCTTAAATACCGCAATTTTCAGTCGTACGGATTCGTCCTCGCCGGATACACGGTGTGCATCGTCGCGTTGCCGGTCATCGAGATGCCGCTGCAGGTGTTCGAGATCGCGACGTCGCGGTTTTCGGAGGTGTTGGTGGGGATCATGTGCGCGACGCTCATCAGCGACCTGATCTTTCCCCGCCACCTCTCCGATTCGCTCCTCGCCGCGGAGCGGGAGCGGTTCGGCGGGGTGCTCAAAAGCCTTTCGAACCCCAATGCGCTGTACTGCGGCGAAGCCGCCACGGGACGTTTTGCCAGCGGGGTCGTGGGGCTGAACGCGACGCAGGTGAACACCGCGTTCGAGGGGAAAAACGACCGCAGGATGCGCCAGCTCTACCAGCATCTCAATATGTCCTACATGAACCTCTCCACGACGTACCATTCGCTCCGGACGCTCCTTTCACGGCATAGCGGCTCTGATGCGTTTGCGGAGGGGATAGGTAGAGTCTACGTACCCGTTGCCGCGGCACTGGCGGAGCTTCCCCAAATGGCTCTGGAGAGCGAAGAACTCGCCGCAGCGGTAGAGACCCTCGAAGCGTTCAAACGCTCCCAGGAGGGGCTGATCGAAACACAGCGCGAGACGATGGATGCCGGGGAACTGGAGCGTTTCGATGCGGCCTCGCACCTGCTGCGACGGCTATTGAGCGAACTGCACCACTATTGCGTCACGTACCTTTCGCTGCTGCGTCACCGCCGATTCGGGGACAGTTCTGAGGAACTGAGCCGGAGTGTCCGTTTCAAGAGCCACACCGATCCGCTCCTTGTCGCCCTTGCCGCACTCCGCGGGGCGTCGGTGCTGCTGGCCGGAATGGCACTGTGGATTTTGAGCGGATGGGCGCTGGCTCCGCAGAGCATCATGCTCTCGGTCGTCATCACGCTGCTGATCGCGACGCTTCCCAACCCCCTCGACACGGTTATCAACTTTTTCAAAGGGGGGATCGCAGCGATCGCGTTTGCGGCGTTGTACGATTTTTACCTGATACCGCGGTTTGCATCGGACCTTTTCAGTTTGTGCCTGATCCTGTTTCCGCTTCTCGCCCTGCTGGCGTGGTGGACGACGCGTCCGAAGTGGGGCGGTTTTTCGCTCGGATTTATTTTCATGTTCATGTACCAGACCGCCCTGGACCCCCACTATAAGATGACGGCGACTTTTTTTCTCGAGAATGCGTTGGCCAACCTGATCGGGATCATTCTGGCCGGATCGGCGTACTATCTGATCAATTTCTGGTCGCTTGCCTGGACGCAGCGGCGGGTCGCCTCGGCACTGCGCCGCCAGATCGTCTTGCTGTGCGACGCGGAGCTGAGCGCCCAACGCTCGACACTTGAGAGTACGGCCAGAGACATGGTGCAGCAGTTTTCAACCCACGGGCGCCTCAATGAACGCTCCGCTACGCGGATGTTCGAATGGCTCCTCTCGACGCTTGAGATCGGCCGCGCCGTGATCGCTATCCGAAGACAACTCGAGCGTGGAAGGGTGCCGCACGAATCGGAGCGCAGGGCGCTCGGAGCGCTCCGTGAATATTTTTCGGCCGCGTCGGAGGCGGAATATACGGTCCTCACGCGGCGTCTGGACGTGGCGCTGCATGAGCTGCACGAAGTGCTGCAAGGGGAGATGGCCTCCGAAAGGCTCCGGAGACTACGCGATGAACTCTCCCTGATCCGCATTCTGGTGTCGGAGAAAGAAGCTCTACCGATCCTCAAGGAGTCATGATGCCGCTGGATATTACGCTGTTCGGGATTCAGATGCCGACGCTGCTTCCCGTATTTTTCGTCACGGCGCTGTTTCAGATCCTCATCGACCGCGCTTTCGCCGATGCGGGGGTCTACCGCCACGTCTGGCATCCCGGGCTGTTTCGGACGGCGGTGTTCGTCTGTTTGTTCGCGATCCCCTGTATCACCATTTACCGTTAAGGAACCCGTTATGAATAAAAATACCCGATTGAGCAAATTTTTCCGTTTCGCGATCACGTTTGCCGTGGTCTCGCTGGCCCTGTTTCTGGGGCTGATGCTGTGGGAGTCGTACATGAACTCCCCCTGGACGCGCGACGGACGGGTACGGGCCGACGTGACGATGGTCGCCCCTGACGTCAGCGGGCTGGTGAGCCGTGTCGCGGTGCGGGACAACCAGCACGTCAAGGCAGGGGAGGTGCTCTTTGAAATCGACTCCGAGCGGTTCCGCCATGCCCTCAGCGAAGCCGAAGCGACACTGGCGGCGAAAAAAGCGGTGCTGGCGATGAGAGCGCATCAGGCCTCCCGCCGCGCCGCGGCGGGTGACGAGGTCGTCTCGCGCGAAAGCGCCGAGGATGCGGCGTATGAGGCCGCGATCGCCCGTGCCGACGTCGAAGAGGCGCACGCCCGCGTCGAAACGGCGCGGCTGGAGCTGGAGCGCTCTTATGTCCGCGCCCCGTGCGAGGGGTGGGTGTCGAACCTCCTGCTGCGCCGGGGAGATTACGTCAGGGCCGGGGAGAACCGCCTCAGCCTCATCGAGAGCGGGACGTTCTGGGTGTACGGTTATTTCGAGGAGCACAAGCTCTCGAAAATCGGTGTCGGCGACGCGGCGGTGATGAACCCGCTGGGGACAAAAGTGTGGCTCCGGGGACACGTCGAGAGCATCGCGCGGGGGATCACCGACCGCGACAATGCGACCGGAGAGCGGCTGCTGGCCAACGTCAACCCCACCTTTACATGGGTGCGCCTTGCGCAGCGGATCCCCGTGCGGATCAAAATCGATGAGATTCCGCAAGGGTTTACTCTCGCCGCCGGGATGACCTGCTCGGTCCGGATCAATCCTGACCAAGGAGCGCGATGAATCACAAACGACAAACGCTCTTTCTCAAACCTATAATCATACCAAGGAGATATCCATGAAAAAGCTACTGAACCTGATCGCCATCGCGGTGGTCGCAATCCCGTGTTTCGCCGACGGATTGGGAGAAGGAAAAACGGCGTTGGAATTCAACGATTACGTCAAGGCCGCAGAAGCATTCGAACGCTCGTGCACCGGGGGAAACGCCCAAGGGTGTTTAGAGCTGGGAGCGCTGTATGAACAGGGGGTGGGGGTGGCCCAGAACCCCTATAAGGCTTCGAGCCTCTACGCACAGGCATGCCGGGAAGGAGAAGCCAAGGGGTGCAGCTGCATGAGCTTAACCGTCACCCCATGACCCTTTTAAATGAGTTCTTAACCCTGGGGTGACTATAATCCTTTTAGATTTGACTGGAAGGTTTTTTTGATGAGCATCCCCCCCTTTACCCACCTGCACCTCCACACCGAGTACTCGCTTCTTGACGGTGCGAACAAAATCTCCGCGCTGGCGAGCCGGGTAAAAGAGCTTGGGATGAGCGCCGTGGCGATGACCGATCATGGCAACATGTTCGGCGCGATCGATTTTTACCACCAGATGCGCGGGGCGGGGCTCAAACCGATCATCGGGATGGAAGCCTACATCCACAACAGCGACGACCTCTCGGATAAGAGTGTCAAGCAGCGTTTCCACCTCTGCTTGTTTGCCAAAAACGAGATAGGCTACAAAAATCTCATGTACCTCTCCTCGAAAGCCTACATTGACGGCTTCTACTACTTTCCCCGGATCAACAAGCAGCTCTTGCGGGAGCACTCCGAGGGGCTCATCTGCACCTCGGCGTGTCTTCAGGGAGAGGTGAACTGGCATCTGAACACCAACAACGAACGGAATGTCCGTAACGGGGCAGGGGGATACGAGGAGGCTAAACGGGTCGCCCTCGAGTACCGCGAGATTTTCGGGGACGATTTTTACATGGAGATCATGCGCCACGGGATCGGCGACCAGCTCTTCATCGACGAACCGGTGATCCGCCTCTCGCGCGAAACGGGGATCAAGCTCGTTGCGACGAACGACACCCACTACACCTACGCCGACGACGCCCAGTACCACGAGGCGTTCATGTGTATCGGGATGAATAAACTCTACGACGATCCCAACCGCCTGCGCCACTCGGTCCATGAGTTCTACATCAAATCCCCCGAACAGATGGCGAAACTTTTCGCCGACATCCCCGAAGCGCTGCACCATACCCAGGAGATCGTCGACAAATGCCAGCTTGAACTCAAACTCGGCAACCCAACACCGCCGAATTTCAAATTTACCCGGGAATATGCCGCCGCCGAGGGATTGAGTATCGATAACCAAGGCGACGACGAGAGCGTCGAACCCAAAAAACGGCTTACCGCCGCCGATAAAAACGACGCGGAGTACTTCATCCACTGCTGCCGAAAGGGTCTGGAAAAACGGCTCGAACACGTCCCCGAAGCCCGTCATACCGAATACCGCGAGCGCCTCGAATTCGAGATGGACGTCATCAACCAGATGAAGTTCCCCGGTTATATGCTCATCGTCTGGGATTTCGTCCGCGAAGCGAAAAATATGGGTATTGCCGTGGGCCCCGGGCGGGGATCGGCGGCGGGGAGCCTCGTTGCGTTCGCCCTCGAGATCACCGACATCGACCCGATGAAATACGACCTTCTTTTCGAGCGTTTCTTGAACCCGGAGCGGGTATCGATGCCCGATATCGATATGGACTTCATGCAGGCGCGCCGCGGGGAGATCATCGATTACGTCGTCCGCAAATACGGACGCGAACAGGTGGCGCAGATCATCACGTTCGGTTCGCTGTTGGCCAAGGGGGTCATCCGCGACGTTGCCCGTGTCCTGGATATGCCCCTCTCGCAGGCGGACATGATGGCCAAACTGATCCCCGATGAGCTTGGGATTACCCTCAACGGCAAAACCAAAGGGGGAGAATTCAAACCCGGAGCATTTCAGAAAGAACCCAAGATCAAGGAACTGATCGAAAACGATACGCAGGCGGCGCGCGTATGGGAATTCTCTAAAAAACTCGAAGGACTCAAACGAAACGCCGGGATGCACGCGGCGGGGGTCGTCATCTCCAATGAACCGCTCTGGAAAAAAACCCCGATCTACAAACCCTCGGGGGAGGAGACGTTCGTCACCCAGTATTCGCTCAACTACCTTGAAGACGTCGACCTGATCAAGTTCGACTTCCTCGGCCTCAAAACGCTCGACGTCATCGACAACGCGATCAAGCTGATCCAGAAACGCTACGGCAAAGTTATCAACTGGCACGAGATCGACGAAAACGACCCCAAAGTGTACGAAACGATCCAGAGCGGGGAGACGATCGGGATGTTCCAGATCGAGAGTTCGGGGATGCAGGACCTGAACAAACGGCTCAAGCCCAGCTCCTTCGAGGACCTGATCGCGGTACTGGCGTTGTACCGTCCGGGACCTATGGAGTCGGGGATGCTCGATGATTTCATCGAACGTAAACACGGCCGTCAGGCGATCACCTATACCTTCCCCTCGATGGAGCCGATCCTCAAACCCACCTACGGGGTCATCGTCTACCAGGAGCAGGTCATGCAGATCGTCCAGACGGTCGGGGGCTTTTCACTCGGCGGCGCGGACATTGTACGGCGTGCGATGGGGAAAAAGAAGATCGAGGAGATGCAAAAGTACAACAAAGAGTTCTCCGAGGGGGCGGCCAAGCAGGGGCTCGATTACCAAAAGGCTTCGGAACTGTTCGACCTGATCGAAAAATTCGCCGGCTACGGGTTCAACAAATCACACTCGGCGGCGTATGCGATGGTCACCTTCCAGACGGCGTGGCTCAAGACCTATTACCCGCAGGAGTTTATGGCGGCATTGTTAACGTCGGAAAAAGACAACACCGACAAAGTGGTCAAATACATCGACGAAGCCAAGCGGATGAAAATCTCCCTCGGCGCCCCCGACATCAACGATTCGCAGCTGGAGTTCTCGGCGATCACCAAAGACGGGGCCGACCAGATCCTTTTCGGTCTGGGGGCAATCAAAGGGGTTGGCGAAGCGGCGGTCGAATCGATCCTCGAAGCCAGAGCGGAGGGGGAATTCACCGACCTCAAAGACTTCATCAACCGCATCGAGCCGCAGAAGGTGAACAAAAAGGTGATCGAGTGCATCATCAAGGCCGGAGGCTTCGACCGCTTCGGCTACTCGCGCCGCGCGCTGCTCGAGCAGGTCGAAATCCTCGTCGAGGCGGCCAAGCAGGGATCGACACTGAAAAAAGAGTCGCAGTTCAGCCTTTTCGGCGACGATGCCGAGGTGACGACGGTCGATTTCAGCATCAAAAACTACGACGAATACGACCTCAAAGCGATCCTGGATTTCGAAAAGGAGACGCTCGGATTCTACGTCTCGGGCCACCCGCTGGACGGCTTCAGAGAGCAGATCGACGCAATCAACTACACCCTCTCCAGCGAGATCGAGAACATTGCCGACGGCTCCAGCGCGATTTTCATCGGAAAAGTCGAAGAAATTACCAAAAAGATGTCGAAAAAAGGGTCCATGTTCGGCCTTGTCAACCTCATGGACTTCCACGGCAACATTGAAATGATGCTCTTCTCCGACAAGCTTGAACAGCTTGAGGGTATGGACCTCGACGAGCCGATCGCGTTCAAAGTCAAGGTGACCCACACCGAGATGTTCACCCGCATCAGCGTCACGAAAATTATGACGTTGAACGAAGCGAAAAAAGAGGCGAAAAAGGTGGAGACGAAAATCGTCGAAAACCTCCCTCCCCCCGAACCGCTGAACCTTCGTATCCGCCTCAGCGACGACCTGGAGAGTCTCCAGAAGCTCTACACGCTCGTCCGCCGCCACCCCGGCCGCCGTCCGATCAAACTTACGATCGTCTCAAAACTCGTCGACGTCGTCATCGATTCGGCGATCCGGGTCGATGAGAAGGTGATGGAAGAGTTAAGTGTTTTGGAAGATGTGGAAGTGATTTGACAAAGCGTACGCTTTTCGGTACGATTTGTTACTAAGGAGCTAAATATGACCAAAGTTATAACCGCCAGTCAAGCTCGATCAGACATCTACAATCTCATCGATGAGACGGCACAGAGCCACGAACCGATCATCATCACGGGCAAACGCCACAACGCCGTCATGGTCTCACAGGAAGACTGGAAAGCGATCGAAGAGACCCTCTACCTCACCTCTATTCCCAACATGGCCCAATCGATTACGGAAGCCATGAATGCTCCCGACAGCGAATTCAGCGAATCGGTCGAATGGTAGAGTACAAAATCCTCTACAGCAAAGAGGCGCAAAAAGATGCGAAAAACCTCTCTGCCGCGGGATTGGCTGATAAGGCGAAGGAACTCATTTCCATTATTGCGAAAAATCCGTTCCAAACCCCTCCGAGTTATGAAAAACTGGTCGGAAATCTCAGCGGAGCTTACTCCAGACGCATCAATATCAAACACCGTCTCGTCTATCAGGTGAACGATGAGAGCAAAACGGTGAGAATCTTGCGGATGTGGAGCCACTATGGAGAATAAGTCTCGTCTGAAAGGAATGTATTTTGCTTGTCACGGTTATTCTCAACGGGAGGTGAACCGTGAAAGTCGAATGCAGTTCCATCGCGATGGAGTCCAAACACGAATCGAAGCGTGAAGTTCAAAGCAGTTTCGAAGCACTGCTTGAAACCGATGCCCCTTCGCCGCAAGAGGTCCAACGTGTTAAAAGCGAGCAGGAGCTGATCGAACAGTTCCATTTCACGCTCCTGTTACGGTTGCTCGATATGCTGCAGGGGCGAACGTGCAAACGCGAGCGGTTTCGCATCGATGAAGCAGACGATGTAGTGGATATCGCCCCTTTCCGCAACATCCGCGAACGGATCACCTATACCGAAACCGTCGCCTCCTTCGAAAAACTCGAAATCTCGATGAAGGGGTGCGTCAAAACCGATCGCGGAGAGATTGCGCTGGATCTGAACCTCTCCCTCTCCCAATCGTTCGTTCAGACCCGCCGGATTTCCAAAGAGGATTTTATCGATCCCCTTGTGATCCACATGGGAGGGGAATTTCCATCGCTTTCATCGACGACGTTTCACTTCGACATCGACAGCGACGGAGTCGAGGATGAAATTGCGAGGCTGGGTGCGGGGAGTGCCTTTTTGGCACTCGATCGCGACGGAAGCGGCCGGATCGAAGAGGGCAGCGAACTGTTCGGCACGAAAAGCGGCAACGGTTTTGGCGATCTGGCACAGTTCGACCTCGATAACAACTGCTGGATCGACGATGCCGATCCGATCATGAAACAATTGAAAGTCTGGATGGTCGACGAAGAGGGAGAGCGGTTGTTGGGGATCGCCGAAGCCGGTGTCGGCGCCATTTACCTCGGGCAGGTATACTCTCCATTCATCCTGCGCGATGAAGAGGGAATACCCCTGGGACGCTCAAAATCGAGTAGCCTGACTCTCAACGAAAACGGCACCGTCGGGACGATCGCGCAGCTCGATCTGTGCAAACGCGCCTCGAGCGTCCAAATCGAGAAACCCGCCGAGCCCCTCGCACAGGCACTGATGGCGGTTTGAGCCCAAAATACTTTTCAGGATAACGGATGAGAGAATTCAACGAAGAACTATTAAGCTTTATCGACGCTTCCCCGACCCCTTTTCATGCGGTGGAATGGATGGCGAGAACCCTCGAATGTCGGGGGTTTCACCGTCTTGAAGAGGATGAGGAGTGGACGCTTCTTGAGGGTCAGGATTACTACGTAACCCGTAACGACTCCTCGATCGTCGCTTTTACCTACCCTCCCTGTGCCGAAAAAGGGTACATGATCGTAGGGGCCCATACCGATTCTCCCCATCTGCGTCTCAAGCCCCATCCCCTGACCGAGTCGGCGGGGGTCAAACGGCTGGGGGTCGAACCCTACGGCGGGGTATTGCTCAACCCGTGGTTTGACCGCGATCTTGGGATCGCCGGACGGATCGTCTATCTGGAGGGGGAAGTGCGCAAAGAGGCACTGATCAACATCTCCCGCCCCGTTGCCATGATCCCCTCGCTCGCAATCCATCTGGACAAAGAAGCCAACACTTCCCGCTCGATTAACGCCCAGACCGATATCGTTCCGATCATCGCTACCGGAGAGGTCGATTTCGAAAGATTCATCCTCTCCCAGGTTGCCGAGGATACCTCTCATCTGAGTCTTCTGGCCCATGAACTGAGCCTCTATGACCTGCAAAAAGGTTCGTTTGTCGGCGTCAACGACGATTTTATCGCATCGGCGAGACTTGACAACCTGATGAGTTGTTTCGTCGGGCTTCACGCGCTGCTTGATTCGACCTATCCGATGATGCTGGTGTGCATGGATCATGAGGAGGTGGGGAGCGAAACCCATGTCGGTGCTGCCGGGACGTTCGCACAAGAGGTATTGCAGCGTATCGGTGGGGATCAATATTCCGTTTTGATGCGCCGCAGCCTGATGATCTCGTGCGACAACGCCCACGCCCAACACCCCAATTTTCCGGCCAAACATGAGAGCGAACACGCGCCGCGACTCAACGGCGGGGTCGTGGTCAAAATCAACTCGAACCAGCGATATGCCACCAATTCGCGGACGCAGGGGCGCTTCGTGCAGTGTGCACGGGCGTTGCATGTTCCTTTACAGACGTTCGTGACCCGCAGCGACCTGGGGTGCGGATCGACGATCGGGCCGATCAGCTCGGCGCGTTTGGGGGTCGAGACGATCGACGTGGGGATCCCGCAGCTAGGGATGCACTCGATCCGTGAACTGGCGGGGACGCGCGATGCCTACGGGCTTTACCGTGTCCTGATGCAACTGGGGGATTTTTAGGAGATGGCGGAGATCATTTCGGCCGACGAACTCAGGGCGCTGATCGACCAAACCTACCGTGTCGAAGAGGAATACGTCGCGCTGCGCCGTTCGTACGAGCACCTGCAGAGCACCATCGAACAGGTGATCGAGTTTCTCCCCAACGCGATCTGGATCGTTGACCCCGACGGGCGGATTTTTCTTCAGAATTCGCAGGCCAACGCACTGGAAGACCTTTTCGGAATTCTGCGTCTTGACGAAGAGGATTACGAGATTACCTTCCATGATCGCTCCTACCTGATAAAATCGGCGCTCCACAACGACAAGCGGCTCCTCAGCGCGACCGACATTACCGAACAAAAACGCAAAGAGAACCTGGCCACGATGGGGCAGATGGCGGCACACCTCTCGCACGAGATACGAAACCCTATCGGTTCGATCGCACTGCTCACCTCGACGCTGCTCAAACGGGTCAAGGAAGAGAACCGCCCTATCGTCGAAGAGATCCAAAAATCGCTTTACCGGATCGAGCGGATCATCAAAGCGACGTTGATGTTTTCCAAAGGGGTCAGCGCACAAAAAACTCCTTTACGGTGGCTTCAAATCCGCGAATCGCTCGAAAACGCCATCGGCTATTACAGCTACGGGAAAAAGATCACGTTTTCTTTTCCGCATGAGGACTTTGAGTTGCAGGGGGATCTGGACCTGCTGGTGATGCTGTTTAGCAATTTTGTTTTCAATGCGATCGACGCGATCGAGCTGGATGAGGAAGAAGAGGGGCACGTCGAGATCGTCCACTCCGAAGAGGGAGCGTTTCATCTCTTCGAGATTTACGACAGCGGGATTCCGATCGAAAACAAAAAATGGCTTTTTGAAGCGTTTCGCAGTACCAAGCTCAAAGGGAACGGACTGGGACTCGTCCTCTCCAAAAACATCGCCGAATCGCACGGCGGCGAGATCGCATTGTGCGAAGGGGAACGCAAAGGGTTCCGGATCAGTCTCTTACGCTAGGGGATGGGGAGGGGCGATGTAGTAGCCCTGGAGATAATCGACCCCCAGTTCGCGGCATTTGTCGTAGACTGCTTCATTGTGGACGAATTCGGCGACGGTTTTAAACCCGAGGTGCTTGGAGAACTCCGCAACCGCGTTAAGGATCGTCTGGGCGTTGGGGTCGGTGTCGACGTTGCGGATCAGGCTGCCGTCGATTTTGAGAATGTCGACGTCGAGTTTGATAATGTGGGCGAAATTCGAATACCCCGTTCCGAAATCGTCGATGGCGATTTTGCATCCGAACCGCTTGGCTTCGGTGATGAACGCCGAAACCTCCTGGTAATTCTCGATCCCCTCGCTCTCGAGGAGCTCGAAAATCAACCGATCCGAATGGATTGAATAGCTCAGTTTTTTCATCAGGTATTCGCGGGTGTGCGGATCGATAATGTCGTCGACGGAGAGGTTGATCGCGTAACTGTACGAGGTCGTTTCGAGCATTTTGAACACTTCATCGATCACGAAACGCGAAATCAGGGGATAAAGGCGCGATTTTTTGGCGGCCGAGAGGAAATAGGCCGGCGAGATGACCGAGCCGTCATGGTCGATCATCCGGATCAGCGCTTCGTACTCGACGACGGTACCGCCCTTATAATCGACAACGGGCTGGTAGTGGAGGGTAAAGCGGCGGTCTTCAATCGCCTCTTTGACTTTTTTGTTCCACAGGATATTTTGCTCGTACTCTTTTTTGATCTGCATCGTCTCGTCGTAGAGAAGATAGCTGAGGTGGCGTTTTTTGGCCGACTTGAGTGCCATGTCGGCATTTACCAGCAGCGCGATGCGATTGGTGTTGCGGCTGCTTTCGGCAATGTCCATTCCGACGGTCAGTGAAATGTAGATGGTTGCGCCGTCGAGGTCGTAGTTTCTTTCTTCGAGGTGGTTGACGATGGTGCTGCGCGCCTGTTCGAGCTTCGCGCGGCTCAGCGGTTCGGTTACGACGAGCGCGAATTCGTCCGAGGGCATTTTGTACAGTTTTATCGGAAAATGGCGGATGACGTCCGCAATCGAATCGGCAAGGCGCAAAAGGGTTTTGTCGCCCATTGCGTGGCCGTAGAAATCGTTGATCTCTTTGAAGTTGTCGATGTTGAGGAGCATCAGGGCGTAGAAACGCTCTTCGTGGATGTCGCGCAAGAGAGCCTGACGGTTCGGCAGGGAAGTCAGGTGATCGACATAGAGCTGCTGTTCGAGCCGGTGATTCAGGGCTTTGGTGATTTCGGCATCGCGGTTGATGCGGCGGATCAGCGCCGAAAATCCGTAATGCAGGGCAATCCCCATACCGATGAGCAACAGGGCGCTGGCAATGAGCAGATTGCGGAATTCCTCGCGGTAATACTGGACGTCTTGGGTAATATCGAACGCGCACGTCATCATCGCAATGGTTTCATTTTCGTAATTTTTCAGCGGGCGCGAAGCGATGACGTAATCGGCATCGTTGATGTGGTACTGGTCGCTTTTGGCAAACGTGAAATGATCGGGCAGGTGTTCGAAGAGAGGATCGTTCGAAGAGACGAGCGAATAGCCGCGGTAGTCGATCGCGTCTGAATCGGGGAGAACCTGCTTCAGACGCGCCGTATCGAATACGATGGCGCTTTTGACACCCGAATTGACGTCAAGCCGTTTCTGGACCCGGTTGATTTTGGCGACGGTCTGGACGATGCCGATGAATGTTTCGTCTTTGAATACGGGGATGATCGCCACGACCGCTACGTCGTAAATCGTGACGTCGAGCGACATGATCGGTTTTTTCGATTCGATGGCGCGGGCGAGGATGGGACGTTTATGAACGATGTTGTCGCCGTATTTGGCGGGGTCCTGAACCCGTAAAAAGTGAATTCCGTCCGCACCGATGAATCCGGTGAGGTCTGCGTCACCGTGTTTTTTCGCTTCCTGGAAATAAGGGAGGCTGTAGCGGTAGAGAGCTTCGCGGTCGCGTGCTGCGAAGGCGTCGACGACGTTACGGTCGCCGGCAAGTTTGTAGGCAAGCGTGTTAAGCCCCGCATACGTATCGGCCATGGCGAGATCAAACGAGTTTTTGAGAAGCTGACGGTGAGCAAGGGTTTTTTCTTCAAGGACGTCTTGTTTGTCCTGCACGATGGCAAAGGTAAACATGGCGATGATGACGAGGACCAGGCCCATCGCGATCAACATTGCCCTGGTTCTGATTCTGTCCATCCGTGACCCTTACATCGTTGTTGGCATATGCCTAAGCAGATGATTATAGCACAACCCATCCCGATTGCGGGAGAGCGGATAATAAAATGTTATCGGGGAAAGAGAATTGATCCCAATCGAACCATGTTCGAGCCGCATTCGATCGCCAGTTCAAAATCGCCGCTCATCCCCATCGAGCAGACGGATGCGCCGTCCAGACGGTCGAAAAGGGAGCGGGTCGTTTCAAAACTTTTGCGGATCAGGGCGGGATCGTCGACGTGCGCCCCGATGCTCATAATTCCCTGGAGTTTCAAACGGGGGCACTCACGGGCGATCTGGTCGTAACGTTCCAGGAACTCTTCGGGCGCAAAGCCCGCCTTGCTCTCTTCGCGAGCTGAATTGACCTGCACCAGCGCCCGTAGGGTTTTCCCTTCGCGTTCAAGCCGCTCGTCGAGGGCGCGGGCCAGTTCGAGCGAATCGATCGAATGCATCAGATAGGGGTTCAGGGAAAGGAGATGGTTGATCTTATTTTTCTGCAACGTGCCGATGAAATGCCACTCGATCGGGAGGTCTTCAAGCGCTTCGGCTTTGGAGAGCAGATCCTGCACGCGGTTTTCGCCGAACGCGCGCTGTCCGATTGCGTATAGGTCGCGAACGGCGTTTGCGTCGACGTATTTGCTCGCGGCGACGATCTTGACGATATGGTGGTCGTTAACGCGGAGCCGGGCTTTTTCGATCCGCTCGATGATCCGGTCGAAATGGAGTTTGTATTCCAAAGAGGTCATTGCATCATCCTTGTAATGTCGTTGTAAAGACCAAGGCCCATCAGCCCGAGTAAAAAGATCCACCCACCAAGGGTGAGGCGGTAAACAGCCTCGTCGCTCGGGGCTTTTCGGACGATCATTTCATAAAGGTTGAACATGATATGACCGCCGTCGAGCGCGGGGATCGGAAGGAGATTGAGCACTCCCAGGTTGACCGATATAAGCGCCGCGAAAAAACACAGGCTCATCCAGCCATACGCCGTCGCGTCGGCTGTGATGGAAACGATGCTTACCACCCCTCCGATCTCTTCTGCGGGGACAACTCCGGTGACCAGTTTCTGCACGCTTTGGAAAATCAGCAGTGATGCGGCATAGGTCTCCTTGCCGGCATAGGCGAGTGCTTCGACGGTCGAAAGCCGCATCGTATGAACTTCCCCGGACGGGGCGATTCCCACCATCGGCTGGCGGATCGTCTCTTTGAAGATGTTTTTGCTTTCGCTGATGCGTGGGGTGACGCTCAGGAAGTAGATCGCGTTGCCCCGTTCGACCTGAAGGCTCAGGGGGGCTTCGGAACTTTTGATGATGTCGGAGAGCTCGTTCCATGTCGCGATCGGTTCGCCGTTGACACTCAGTACGCGGTCACCCTGCCGCAACCCCGCCGTTTGGGCGGGAGAATCGGCGACCACTTTGCCGATTACGGGAGAGAGGGCTTGCGGCCCTCCCAGGGCGATCGCGAAGTAAAATACCCAGGCGAGGGCGAAATTGGCCAACGGTCCTGCGAGTAGGATCACAATGCGCTGCCAGGGTTTTTTGGTGTTGTAGCTGTCGTCGTCGCCGCTGCGTGCCGTGGGATCGGCATCGTCCTGGCCTTTCATCTTGACGTATCCTCCCAGCGGGATCGCGGATAGCTGCCAGCGGGTATTCAGCCAGGTAAACGAAGCGATCTTTTTACCGAATCCGATGCTGAAAACCTCGACATAGACGCCGAAATAGCGTGCGGCGACGTAATGGCCCAGTTCATGGAAAAAAATCAGGGCTGAGAGGACGAGGAGCGCGACAATCCACGACATGAATTACATTTTCCCTTTGTAGGCTCTGGCGAATCCGACGAGGTACTCCGCACCCGAATAGACGGTGAGGGCCACCGCGATCCACAGCAGTGCGTCGGCAAAAGGCCAGTGCATCAGTAAAAAGCCGATGGCGATCATCTGCGCTACCGTTTTGACCTTTCCGGCCAGTGAAGCGCTGACGTCGATCCCCTCGGAGATTGAAAGGGTTCGGAGCCCGGTGATGAAAAGTTCGCGGACGATGATGATGTAGATGGCCCATGCCGAAGCCGCACCGCTCATCATCAGCCCCAAAAATGCGGCAAGTGTGAGCATTTTATCGGCAAGGGGATCGAGGATCTGTCCCACAATCGTGATCTGGTCGAGTTCACGGGCGATGTAGCCGTCGAAAAAGTCGGTGACGCTGGCGATGACGAACAGCAGCGCCGCGGCGTAATAGTTCCAGCTCACGTGCCAGCCCGCATCGGTAAAAATCTGCGGGTTCAGGATGATCCAAAACATCACAGGGGCAATGAGGAGGCGGATAAACGCCAGGATGTTGGGAAGGTTGATCACTGGAAAGTGGTCCCGCCGTCGACGACGATGGTCTGTCCGGTCACCCACGAAGCGCCGGGACCGCAAAGGAAGAGACACGCACCCGTGAGATCTTCGGCTTCTCCCATGCGCGAGAGGGGCGAGCGGGCGACGACTTCGGCTTTTACTTCTTCGTAGTTGGGGAAGGCGCGGAGCGCGTCGGTATCGATCGGTCCGCCGCTGACGGCGTTGACGCGGATCCCTTTTTCACCAAGCTCGGCCGCCGCGTAGCGCACCATCGCTTCGACGGCCGCTTTGTTCGTACCGTGTCCGGCGTAGTTGGGGGTGTAGACGAGGTTTCCGGTCGAACTCATCGAAATGATTGAGCCTCCGCCCGTTTTTTCCATCCGTTTTGCCGCTTCCTGAGCCCCTACGACGAAGGCGTTGACGGTTGCGGTGTAGATGTTGTTAAGCCCTTTGGGCTTGAGGCGCATGAAGGGACCGAATCCGCCGACGACGGCGCGCCCGGAGATGATCGCATTCGAGATGAAAAAGTCAAGGCGCTCATAATCGGCGTCAAACTGTTCGAAAACCTGTTTGTACTCGTCGGGTTCGAGGATGTTGAGAGCGTATCCGCGACATTTGACGCCGTAGGTTTTTTCGACGTCGTCGGCGATCTCTTTCGCGATTTCAGCATTGGAGTTATAGGTAAAGGCGACGTTGCACCCTTCTTTGGCGAAAGCATAGACGATTGCTTTACCGATACCGCGGGTTCCGCCGCTGATGAGTAGAGTTTTTCCTTGAAATGACAAATTAGGCTCCTTTGATGGTGTAGTTTTTCATTACCTCTTCGAGGCGTTTGAGGTTTTCTTTGGCCGGCGGCACGAGAGGGAGGCGATATTCGAGGGTGTCGATGAGTCCCGCGACGTACATCGCCGCCTTTATCATGATCGGGTTTGATTCCAGAAAGAGGGCTTTGTTGATCGGGTAAAGAGCATCGTTGAGGGCTTTGGCACCTGCAAAATCGCCGGAGAGAGCTTTGGAAACGAGCTGCGCTTTCATGTCGGGCAGCAGGTTGGAGGTGACCGAAGTGATTCCCGCCCCACCGCAGGCAAGAATGGCGTAGTCGATCGCGTCGTCACCGCTGAACACTTTGAGATCGGGGCGGCGGGAGAGCAGCTCGATACTTCGTTCGATGCTTCCCGTCGCCTCTTTGATACCGTAGATGTTGGGGACGTCGTCGAAAAGACGGATCACGGTATCGGCACTGATGTCGACGACGGTGCGTCCTGGAACGTTGTAGAGCATCATCGGAAGCTCCGGGACCGCTTCGGCGATGGTTTTGTAGTGCTGGTACAGCCCTTCCTGCGAAGGTTTTACGTAGTAGGGGGCAACGGAAAAAAATGCGTCCACACCGCAGTCGCGGGCCATTTTAGCCGCCTCGACCGCTTCGGCGGTCGAGTTGCTGCCCGCCCCGGCGAGAACTTTCGCACCGGTTCCGCGGCATACTTCGACGGCAATCTCCATACAGCGGCGGTCTTCATCGTAGGAGAGCATCGCACTCTCTCCCGTCGTTCCGACCGGGCAGACGGCGTCGATGCCGTTTTGTATCTGCCTTCGGATCAGTTCCGCATATTTTTGCTCGTCGAGTTTTCCGTTTTTAAACGGTGTGATCAGTGCGGTAGTGCTTCCGGTTACGATGTTCATTTCTGCCCTTTTCTCAAAATAAGTGTGGTTGATTTTTCAGGTATAAGATAGGTTTTGGCAACCGACTGGATGTCGGACGGTTCGAGTGATTCGATCGTCGCTTCGTAGCGTTCCAGCGGCGCGAGGTCGCCTCGGGCGAGATAGCTTCCGAAAAGGTCGGCGACCGACGTCGAACTCTCGAGGGAATAGATGAAGTCGGCTTTGGTGTTGATTTTGATCTTGTCGAGTTCGGCTTTGGCGACAGGAGTTTTTTGGAGCTCTTTGATGATCGTCCATATCTCTTTTTCGACGCTTTCGGCTTTGACGCCGTTGTTGCAGACGGCGAGGAAGAGAAAAACGCCCGGATCGATCGTCTCCATGTTATAGGCGTAGATCTGGTTGACGAGCCGTTTTTCGTCGACGAGGATACGGTTGAGACGCGAACTTTTCCCCGAACTGAGGAGCTCGCTCAACGCCGAAAGTTTGGGCTGGTCGGCATGGCGGAAGTCGGGGATCGGAAAGGAGAGGGCGAGCATCTCCACTTCGCTCTCCTTGTGCACCTCGACGCGGCGAGCCCCGTCCTGGACGGGTTCGACCGTCTTGACCGAAGGGACGGTGCGGGCGTTGGTGATGGAACCGAAATGTTTTTCGGCCTCCGCGAAGACTTTGGCAGGCTCGATATCGCCCGTGACGAGAAGAATCGCATTCGAGGGCTGGTAATAGGTCTCGTGAAAATTTTTGATGTCTTCGAGGCTCCACGTCTGGATGTCGTTCATGAAGCCGATCGGCGTCCAATGGTAGGGGTGGTAAACGTAAGCGGTATTGAACAGCCGGAAATACAGATACCCCATCGGGTTGTTGTCGGTGCGCCAGCGCCGTTCTTCGGCGACGACGTTGCGTTCAGGCTGGAACTCGTCGTCTTTGAGGTTGAGGTTCTGCATCAGTTCGGCGAAAAGGGACAACGACTTGGGAAGGTTATCTGAACTGGACTTGATGTAATAATGGGTGAAATCAAACCCCGTCGAGGCGTTGTTGAGCCCCCCGATGCTTTTGACCTCTTCGTCGAATTCCCCGGCTTTGAGGTTTTTCGTCGATTTGAAGTTCATGTGTTCGAGCATGTGGGCTATCCCGCTCTTCCCCATCACTTCGTTACGGCTTCCGACTTTGTAAAAAATATCGGTCGAGATGACGTTGGTGCCGTTGTCCATCGGGATGGCGACGACCTGTAGTCCGTTGGGAAGCGTCCGCGTTTCGTAGCGGGGAAGGGATGATGCCATTAGGGTTCCTATCGTGAAAAGTGTCGCGACGAGAAGTCTCATCGCCGATCCGCACCGATTGCTTCGGTGATCGAGGCGTAGCCGTCGCTTGCGATCAGATCGATCAGGCCGCTGTTGATCTCTTCGACCACTTCGGGTCCTTTGAAAACGAGGGCGCTGTAGAGTTGGACCAAAGAGGCCCCGGCGCGGATGCGGCGGTACGCCTCTTCGGGAGTGCTGATGCCGCCGACGCTGATGAGGGTCGTTTTGCCGAAGAGTTCGCGCGCGATCGCGTCGAAAATGTAAAAGCTCCGTTCGCGGAGCACTTCACCGCTCAGACCGCCGATCTCTTCGGGTTCGGCGACGAGGGAATAGTCGATCGTCGTGTTCGTGGCGATGATCCCGTCAGCCCCGCTCTCGACCGCGTGTGCGCACAGCGAAACGGCCTGGTCTTCGGACATGTCGGGGGCGATTTTGAGAAGGATCGGCTTGGACGTGAGCGATTTGGCTTCGGCGAAGAGGCGGGTAATGAACTCCTCGTTTTGGAGGTCGCGGAGCCCCGGGGTGTTCGGCGAGGAGATGTTGATGACCATGTAATCGGCGTAGGGGTGCAACGCTTTGATCAGGGTCGTATAGTCGCGCAGGGCATTCTCTTCGGGGGTGATTTTGTTTTTCCCGATGTTGACCCCGATGGGGGTGCTGAAGGGATAAATGTTTTTGAGGCGGTGGCTGATGCGGAAGAGACCGTCGTTGTTGAATCCCATCGCGTTTTGGAGCGACTCTTCTTCGATGTGGCGCCACAGCCGCGGGCGCGGGTTCCCTTCCTGCGGTTTGGGGGTGAGGGTGCCGATTTCGGTGAAACCGAATCCCATCGCCTGGACGCCGTGGAACATCGTCGCGTTTTTGTCGAATCCCGCTGCGAGGCCTACGGGATTGAGAAACGTACGGCCGAAGAGTTCCTGTTTCAAGGAAGGGTGGGTGATAAAATGTTTGGCGGTCCACCCGTTGAAAAGAGGAGGGCAGAAACTTGCTCCGCGGAGTACGACGGCCGCAAGAGTATGGGCGCTTTCGGGTTGAAGTTTAAAAAGCCAGGGTTTCAAAGATTCGTAATCAAACATGCCGTCTCCGCCGATTTAAAGTTATCGGGATTATACACAAACTCGTGTTAACCCGTGTTTATTCTTCCATTTTTCCCGCAAGCCGGCGGTAGTTTTCAGAGCTTTCCAGAAGCTCTGCATGGGTACCGCGTGCTATGATCCGTCCCTCTTCGAAATAGAGGATCGCGTCGGCGTCTTCGACGGTGCTGAGCCGGTGGGCGATCGTAATCGTGATCTTGTCTTTCGTATAGTTCGCAAGCGCTTTTTGGATCCGTTTTTCGCTTTCGTTATCCAGCGCACTCGTCGCCTCGTCGAGGATCAGCAGCGAGGCATGCTTGTAAACGGCCCGTGCGATCGCGATCCGCTGACGCTGTCCGCCCGAGAGGTTGGAACCGAACTCCATCATCATCGTATGGATCCCCTCGGGAAGTGATTCGGCAAATTCGAGGGCGTCCGCCGTTCGCAGCGCCTCCCGGACACGTGTTTCGTCTATTTCGCTGCCGTAGGCGACGTTTGCGGCGAGGGTGTCCTGGAAAATATAGACCCGCTGCGATACCGACGCTATCTGCGAACGCAGGGAATGCTGGGTGTAGTCGCGCAGGTTACGGCCGTTGAGGTAAACGTTCCCCTCGTCCGGATCGTAAAAACGCAGCAGGAGGTTGACAAGCGAACTTTTTCCCCCTCCGCTCTGACCCACAAGTGCGATGTTTTCTCCGGAGCGGACGTCGAGGTTCAAGCCGCTGAGGGCCGTTTTCTCACCGAAGCGGAGCGTCACGTCCTGGAAGCGGATGTCGCGGATCGGTTCGCGAAGTTCCGTATCCCCGTCCTTGATTGCATTGTCAAGATCGAAAACCGCAAAAACCCGCTCGCTCGCGGCCTGGGCATCCTGGATACGGCTATAGATTGCGCTGACCCGGCGAAGCGGCTGAAATACCAGCCCCACCGCCGTGAGGAACGCGGTAAACTCTCCGACGCTCATCGCCCCCGAATAGACCTGCTGCCCCCCGACGAAGATGACGCACGCCAGACCGGTCGCGGCGATCATCTCCATCAAGGGAGAGACGAGTTCTCCGGTGTAGACGGCTTTCATGTTCAGTTTGAAAAAGCGGTCGTTCTCATCGCGGAAACGCCCCATTTCGTACTCTTCGGTCGCGTTGGCCTTGATGATTTCGCTGTTGTTGAACACTTCGGTCAGCCGGGTGATGACGTCGGCGTTTTTCTCCTGGGAACGGTGGGAGAGGCGTTTGAGCCGTTTGGTGATTTTCAGCAGCGGGACGATGATGAGGGGCATGACGAACAGCGCCCAAAACGCCAGCGTCGCGTTGAGATAGACGACGTAGACCACCAGCGCGACGACGGTGAGGCTTTCGCGGATCAGTTCGGGCATCATCGTCGAGACGAAATACTGGATGCGGGAGATGTCGTTGGTGATGCGCGAGATCAGCTCCCCGCTGCGGTTCGTGTAGAGAAACTGCATGTCCATCCGCACCATTTTGTCCAGCAGGTCTTCGCGCAGCCGCGAGACGATGTGAAGGCCGATATGGGTATTGTAGACCGACTGCAGATAGCGGCCGATCGATTTGATGACGTAGATTCCGACCAGCAGGGCAGGAATGACGTAGAGCATGTGGGGTTCTTTTTTGATGAACATGTTGTCCATCAACGGCTGCATGATGTGGGCCGTCCCCGCGGTCGCGGTGACCGTGAGCAAAATACCGATGAGGACCATCGCGTACTGGAATTTGTACCCTTTGATGTAGGGCCAGTACCGTTTATAGATTTCGTTGAATTTCACCCCTGCATCTCCCAGAAGGTCCCCGAGGGGGTATCCATGATCATCACCCCCATCGCGACCAGCTCGTCGCGGATCGCGTCGGAAGCGGTAAAATCCTTGATTTTTTTGGCTTTGCCGCGCCGCTCGATCAGTGCGTCTATTTTCGCTTTCGTCGCTTCGTCAAGGCCGAACTGGAAATACTCGTACGGATTCTGAGCCCCGAACCCCATCACCTCTTCGATCACCGCAAGCGATCCCAAGAGGTTCTGCCGGTAGGCTTTGTCTTTTGGATCGGTGTCGAGCTTTTCGTTTGCCGCGGCGATCAGCTCGTCGATGAGGGCGTAAGCCTTTGAAACGTTGAGATCGTCTCCCAGCGCTTCGAGCAGGGCGGATTTGAACGCGGCGTTCGATGCCGCGCCGCTCATCCCGAAGAGCCGCTTTTTGAGACGGTAGAGACGGTCGAGCCGTTTTTTCGCCGCGATAAGGTCCTCTTCGTTGAAGTTGAAATCGCCGCGGTAGTGGGTGCTGAGGAGATAAAAACGGATCACTTCCCCGTTATAGGCGCGTAGCGCATCTTTGAGGAAAAAGCTGTTTCCGAGGCTTTTGGACATTTTTTCCCCGCCGATCGTCACAAAGCCGTTGTGCATCCAGTAGCGGGCGAGCTCGCGGTTGGTGGCGCAGCGGGTTTGCGCCGCTTCGTTCTCATGGTGGGGAAAGAGGAGATCCGCGCCGCCGCCGTGGATGTCGATCGCGTAGGGGGTCCCTTCGCGGGCAAGGTAGGATTCGATCATCGCCGAACACTCCAGGTGCCATCCGGGGCGTCCGGGGCCGAAAGGGGAATCGAACGCGACGCCGTCGTCGTTTACCGCTTTCCAGAGGGCAAAATCGGCTTCGTGGCGCTTTTCGCTTACTTTTTCGACGCGACTGACGTTCTCGCTGCTTTGGCGGTTGGAGAGGGAAAGATAGCCCCCGTCGCTTTGAGTGTCGAAGTAGATGTCGCCGTTGGCGATCCGGTAGGCGTGGCCGGTGTCGAGCAGTTTTTGGATCATCGCGCTCATCGCACCGATCGATTCGGTCGCTTTGGGTTCGAGGGTAGGGGGACGCACGCCGATAGAAGCCATATCACGATGGTACGCTTGGGTGTAGCGCTCGGCGATTTCGCCGGTGGAGAGACCCGATTCGATCGCTTTGTTGATGATTTTATCGTCGATGTCGGTGATGTTGCGGGCGAATGTCACCTCGTACCCTTCGGCCTCCAGAACGCGGCGCAGCAGGTCAAAGACGAGGGCGCTTTTTGCATGCCCAAGGTGGGCGTCGTCGTAAACGGTGGGGCCGCAGACGTAGAGGGAAACTTTTCCCTCTACTTGGGGTTCAAATCGAAGTTTTGTTTTCTGAACGCTGTCGTAGATAGTCATGAAAATCCTGTCGTTTTATCGGATCAAGTGTATCAAAAAGTCGTTTAAGGCGTAGAATGCCGCTCCGAATGCCGCCGTTCCCGCAACAAAATAGAGGCTGTAACGGCTTTTGAGGAGGTCGAAAAAGAGTTTCCATCCGACTTCGCGGACGGTGAGGATCATCTGCACCGCACCGCCGATGCTTCCGGCCAGAGCGAGTCCCGCCGCTCCCATCGACTGCATCAGGATAACCGAGAAAATGACGTTGACCACGAGCGAGATAACGGCAATCTTGGCGGCCATCAGATGTTTGTGCATCGCGTAGAGGTACATCGAAAAAAGTTTGGCCAGCCCAAAGGGGATAAGCCCCACCATGTACATCATCAAGACATCCGCGGTGTTGCGTGTGTCCTCGATGTCGAAGGCCCCCCGTTCGAACAGCAGCCAGATGATCGGTTCGGCCAGCAGCATTCCACCCAGTACCGAGAGCCCGAGCAGTGCGCTGAGGAGCCAGAACGACTTGTGGAGATTCTCATAGGCGAGGGTATGGTTGTCGTTTTTGATCGCTTTGGCGATTTTTGGGAAAAGGGCGGTCGTGATCGCCAGCGCGATGATCGCAAACGGCAGCTGGAAGATACGGTTGGCGTAAAAAAGATACGATACCGACCCGGCGGCGAGGAACGACGCGAGGCTCGTGTCGATGAACGATGCGATCTGGGCGGTGGAGTTTCCCAGTACCGAGGGGAAAAAGAGGGAGCTGAACTTTTTTTCTTCGGCTTTGACGTCTTTGGTACGGCGGTATTTCCACCCCCCGATCAGAATTTTCATCAGCCCCTGTTTACGGATGGCGTAGAGATGGGTCGCCACCTGCAGCAGCCCTCCGATGAGGATCGAGAAGCTCAGGGCGTAGACGATGGTGGCGGGATCGGAGTTGGTGAAGAGGATCAGGGCGACGATCATCGCGATGTTGAGCCATACCGTCGAGAACGCGGTCGTAAAAAAGTGCTCTTTGTGCTGCAGCAGCGTCCCCAGGAAGGTCACGATGAAGATGAGGTCGAGGTACCAGAAATTGATCGCGGTGAGCGGTGCCGTCTGGGCGATCAGCTCTTTTCCCCAGTCCCATGCGAGGAGTTTGGTGAAAAATCCGGGAAAAATGGTGACGAGGAATGACAGTGCGACGATAAACGCCATGAACCGGATGAAGATCGCCACCGCAAAGACGCTTTTTTGATTCGATGCGATGTAAGAGGGCATGAAACTCTGGGTAAAAGAGCCTTCGGCGAAAATACGGCGGAAGAGATTGGGGAATTTGAACGCCATCAAAAAGACGTCGCTCCAGACGCTGGCACCCAGCGCCGAAGTCATCATGATGTCGCGTCCGAGCCCGGTCACACGGGAAATGAGGATGCCGAACGAATTGGAAAAAATCGATTTGAACATCGGATCGGGAAGCGCCTTTTTTAACTTTTACACAATTTTAACCGATATGTGATTAAAATAGGGCCACATTAGAAAAGGCGGTGCAATGGCATTGTTCAGCAAAGAGGGGGGCGAACAGCCTTCCGATACACAGCTCAAGCCGATTATCGTGCGGACGTCGAACGTCGCCAAGGAACTCCTCCAGACGGCCGCAAACGCCCAGTGTCCCGTACAGACGCTCGATTTCAACCTGCTCGAAACCCAGACGTTCAGTCGCAAGGACGCCAAGGAACACGAGGGATGGAACGAGATGAGCGACGACGAGGTGCGCGACATCGCCGAAGAACTTTTTCTCGATCCGGGCTTCGAACTCAAGCAGGTCCATGAGATCGAGATATTCCAGTCCGTTGAAAAAGGGCCGCTGGATTCCATCGATATGACGATCGGCGGGAATCCGACGCTGTGCAAAGTCTATCTTACGATCAAACCCGGCAGCGTAGCCCGATATTACGACGGGTTCCGTCAGGATTTCCTGCAGGCGGTACGGAAAAAAATGCTGCGCGCCCATCTTATGATTAACGTTTTCGATTCGATGATGGCCGAAAACCTCAAAGAGCTGATCGCCAGAATCCGGGTGCAGGGGACCTATACGTTCGAGAAGCCCGAGCGGTATCTGATCGCGCAGGCGTACGAACCGGTTCCGACGGTCAACGATGCCCTTGTCCTTCACTACGAAGCCAAACGGAAAAATCAGGATGAGCACGGGCGGATCGATTACGCCAAGCGCGGATACGTCATCAGTGCCGTGGCCGATGAACTTTTGATCGAATACGTTAAGCCCAAAATCGGCGAGAACGGGCGGAATTGCCGGGGCGAGTTCCTGACCCCTCCCGAGCCGACGGTCAAAAACGAGCCGACGTTTACGGTCGGTGAACACATCGCGGTCGTCGACACCCCAAACAGCATCGAATATCGCGCGAAAACGGGGGGATACGTCACGTTCGAGGGGGGAATGTACGACATCAAGACCGAAGTGGAAGTGACCGAAATCAGTTTTAAAACGACCGGTTCGATCAACACCGAACTCGATGCGGATGTCTCGATCAGCGTCAAAGAAAAAGATTCGCTCAAAGACGCCATCGGTCAGGGGATGGAGGTAACGGTCAACGTCATCCACATCGACGGAAGCGTCGGTGCCAACGCCAAAGTCACCGCGAACAAGGCCGACGTCGAAGGGCAGGTGCATCAAAGCGCGCTGATCCGTGCCGAAGAGCTCAACATCAACATCCACAAAGGGACCGCTTACGGCAAAACGGTACACATCACCCGTCTCGAACACGGCACGGTCGAAGCCGACGAAGTCTTCATAACGCAGGCGATCGGGGGGAAAATCAAAGCCAAAGAGATTACGATCGAAATGCTCGGTTCGCATGTGAAAATGACCGCTTCACGCAAAATCGAGGTCAAAAAACTCGTCGGCGGGGAGAATCAGTTCGTCATCGATCCCCTGATCAACGAATCGGTCGAAAACCTTTCGGAACGTTACGAGAAAATGGAACAGGCCAAACGTACCATCCAGGAGGTCAAAAAAGAGCTGGCGGGGTACGAGCAGATCTGGCAGGAAAACGCCGCATCGATGGAGGACCTCAAACGCAAACTCGCCCATTACCGCAGCAACGGGGTGAAACTTCCGACCGCATTCGTGCAGAAATACCAGCAATTCGTCCATTTGAAAGAGAAAATCGACGCGCTGCGCGAAGAGCTCAAAACCAAAGAAGACCAGTACGACTGGCTGGCGCAAAAACATATCGCGCTGCAAAGCGAGATTTTTGACGCCCGTATCATCAACCACGACGGGTGGCACAACCACAACGAGATTATTTTCAAACTCATCAATCCGCAGATGAACGTCAATTACGTTCCCCATGACGAAGATGACGAAAATATCCTGGGACTCTACCAGGACGCGGACGGAGAATTCAGTATTAAGGTGATGCCCGAATGATTGTCGGATTGGAAGGAATTATTGAACACAAAGAACCCTCGCTGGTGCATCTGAACGTCAACAGCGTGATTTACGAGGTTTTCATCTCGCTCCATACGTTCAGCTCGATCAGCCACGACCGGGCGCGATTGCACATCAGCCACATTATCCGCGAAGACGCTCAGCAGCTTTACGGTTTCACCCAAAAAAGCGAAAAAATCCTGTTCGAAGGGATGCTAAAAATCAACGGAATCGGTCCGAAAGCGTCTCTTGCCATCTGTTCGACCTTTACGCCGGAGCAGTTTGCGGGTATTATTTCATCCAAAGATATCAACGCGCTCAAAAAAGTTCCCGGCATCGGTCCCAAAAGTGCGGGACGGATTATGGTGGAGCTGGCCGGTTTCGACGCCGTATTGCTGGGAAACACAACGACGGCCAATACGGCGGTGAGCGAGGCGACGATGGCATTGGAGTCTTTGGGCTTCAAAAAAGAACAAATCGCCAAAGCATTGAGCGGATCGTTAGCGAACGATACCGCAACGCTGGTCAAAGAGGCGTTGAAACAGCTTCAAAAACTTTAACACAAAAAGGAATATCCATTGAAATTAGCCATTCTTTTCGGCGGAGCCAGTTTTGAACATGAAATCAGTATCGTCAGTGCCATAACGGTCAAAGAGAAACTCGGGGCGTTCGATTTGCGGTTCATTTTTTGCGATCAGGATCATACGTTCTACCTGATCGAACCGTCCAAAATGAAAGCGGTTACGTTTTCGCGCGGCGAGCACCGCAAAATGCCCAAACTGAGTATGACCAACGGCGGATTTGAACAACGCTCGCTGTTCGGATCGACCAAGCATGACATGCCGGTGCTCAACCTGATCCACGGCGGGGACGGCGAAGACGGCACTCTCGCGGCGATGCTCGATTTCTACGGAATCCCTTTCATCGGTCCGCGTAAAGAGGCTTCGATGCTCAGTTTCGACAAGGTCTACACAAAATGGCTGGCCGCGTCGCTGGGTGTCAAAACGCTCCCCTACGAAATCCTCCGGAAGGACGGCGCGCGCAGCGTCTCGACGGCGTATCCTTTCATCGTCAAACCGGCCCGTTTGGGCAGTTCGATCGGGGTGAGCGTCGTACGCGAAGCGGGCGAGCTCGATTATGCCCTCGACGTCGCGTTCGAATTCGACGATACCGTTTTGATCGAGCCGTTCATCGCAGGGGTCAAAGAGTACAACCTCGCCGGTTTTGCCGCCCGGGGCGAGATTACCTATTCGATCGTCGAAGAACCCCAAAAGGCCGATTTCCTCGATTTTGAGAAAAAATACCTCGATTTCTCGCGCAGCGGTACGGTAGCCGAAGCGGACGTCCACGAAAAACTGGTCGCACATCTGCGTGAAGCGTTTGCGGCCATCTATCTCCCTTTGTTCGAAGGGGCGTTGATCCGCTGCGATTTCTTCGAGATCGAAGGGGAAGTTTATCTCAACGAGATCAATCCGATCCCCGGATCGATGGCCAACTACCTGTTCGACGATTTCCAGGGTGCGGTGCAGAAACTCCTCGGATCGCTTCCCGATAAACGCGCCATCCGCGTAAAATACGATTACATCCACTCGATTTCTCAGGCCAAAGGGAAATAAGTGGCACTCAAGTCGGTCCAGTATAAGAATCACACGTTTTCGATCAGTTACGAGATACTCAATCCCTCAGCCCACTACGACATTATCTTTCTTCACGGGTGGGGATCGCATAAAAATCTGATGAAGCACGCTTTCGGGAACCATTTGCGGCAGTTCCGGCATGTCTACATCGACATGCCCGGATTCGGGAACAGCACCTGCAACATGCCCCTTGATACCGAAGACTACGCCAACATCCTCGAGTCGTTCATTTCACAGATCAACGTCTCCAAAACGATCATCGTCGGCCATTCGTTCGGCGGGAAAGTGGCGACGCTTCTTAACCCCGACATGCTCGTTCTCGTCGCGTCGGCGGGGATTCCCGTCCCCAAACCGTTTAAAGTACGGGCCAAAATCGTCCTGTTCAAACTGCTCAAATTCAGCGGGCTTGCGGGTCTGCGCCGTTTCTTCGTCGCACCCGACGCGCAGGGGCTCTCTGAACCGATGTACGAGACCTTCAAGCGGGTTGTCAACGAAGACTTCACCGACGCGTTCCGCTCCTTTAGCGGCAAAGCGCTCCTGTGCTTCGGCCGTCAGGACACCGCGACCCCGTTGTGGACGGCCCACAAAATTGCCGAATTGATCCCCGGATCGAAAGTCGTCGAGTTCGACGGCGATCACTATTTCTTCCTGGAACAGAGCGCGACGGTCTCCAAAGAGATCGAAAACACATTCCTCAAAACACTGGAGCACTGACGTACAATGGATATCCTGCATCTTCTGGACTTCGTCACCAATTTTTTCTTCGTCATGGCACTGGGATGGTATCTCATTACCAATCTCCAGTGGTACGACTACAAAATCGAACGGGTGGTTTTCCGTCATCACAAGAGCTGGTGGCACGCTCTTTATTTCTTTGTGCCGTTTGTTCTGTATTACGTCGCGTCGGAGTATTTCAGTGCGATTTTCTTCCTGATCGTCCTCCCTTCGCTGATCCTCTGGCACCGCAAGCTGGATAAAAAGCTCGTCCTTACCTGGCGCGTCAAACGGTTTTTGATCCTGCTGGGGTCGTTGACCCTGCTGGTGAACCTGATGATCGCGCTCAAGGGGTGGGGAGAGACCTACAGCGTTCTGATGCCGCTGGTTGCGGCATACCTCCTTTCCGGCGGGGCTGAAAAGTTCCTTTTCCTGGCGTACAAAAAACAGGCCAAGCAGAAAATCGCCTCGATGAAGGATCTCACCATCGTCTGCGTAACGGGGAGTTACGGGAAAACGTCGATGAAAAACTTCATCGCGCAGGTTTTGGGGACGAAGTTCAACGTTTACGCGACGCCGCGCAGCGTCAATACCCTCGGCGGGATCATCCGTGACGTCAACGAGTCGCTCCCTTCCGACACGCAGGTGTACGTGTGCGAAGCGGGAGCACGGGAAGTGGGCGATATCTACGCGATCGCGCAGCTGCTGCATCCCCAGATCGTCGTGGTCGGAAAGGTAGGGCCGCAGCACCTGGAGTATTTCAAAACCCTCGAACGGATCAAACGGACCAAACTCGAGATTATCCATTCCGATCGGCTCAAACGGGCTTTTGTCCACACTTCGGTGACCGACGAGCCGCATGAAAAAGTGACGTTTTTCGGCAATGAAATCCAAAACCTTGACGCCACGCTCGAGGGGACCGCATTCGATATGGAACTGGGTGGCGAAACGGTCCATTTTCATACATCGGTGCTGGGGGGATTCCAGACGATCAATATTAATGCGGCGATTCTGATTGCGCAGGAACTCGGGATGAGCGCGCAGGAGATCGTTTCGGCGGTCAATGCCCTCAAAAGTGTAGAACACCGCCTCGAACGGATCGATGCGGGCGGCAAAATCATCCTTGACGACGGGTACAACGGCAATATCGACGGGATGCTTGAGGGGATCCGGCTGTGTTCGCTCCATACCGGGCGCAAGGTGATCGTGACGCCGGGGCTGGTGGAGAGCACCGAGGAGCTGAATTCGCAGCTCATCGGCGCGATCAACGGCGTGTTCGATATTGCGATTATCACCGGCCAGCTTAATGCCGCCCAGTTTGACAAAGAGCTGAGAGTGCCGCAGAAAATCATGCTTGCCGACAAATCGCAGATGGTCAAAACGCTGGGTGAAGTGACCCGCGCGGGCGATATCATCCTCTTCGCCAACGACGCGCCGAATTTTATCTGACCCACTCTCGGGGCGAAAGGGAAACCATGCAAGAGATTTTGTACGCCCCGTGGCGGACCGAATACGTTTCGGGCGAAAAGATCGAGGGGTGCGTTTTCTGTCACATCAGCGCCCACCCGGACGATGACGCGCAGCTGCATGTCCTGCACCGTGACGAGCACTGTTTTGTGGTGATGAACCGCTACCCCTATACTCCGGGCCATTTCATGATCATCCCCCACCTCCACACCGACGCCCTCGAAGCACTTGACCCGCAGGCATGGCTTCACATCACGGCGCTGGCCCAAAAAGGGGTTCGGATGCTCAAGGAAGGGTTCGGGGCACACGGGGTTAATCTGGGAATGAACCTGGGGAAGGCGGGAGGTGCCGGGATCGCCGAACACATCCATCTGCACCTCGTTCCGCGTTGGGAGAGGGATACAAATTTTATCACTTCGATCGCGCATACGCGGGTCTATTCAACCGATTTCGACCGGATATACGCCCGGCTCAAAGAGCTCGGCGAAACCTATTTTTAAACGTTCGCGCTATTTTTTTTTGCGCGTGAGGACGAATCCCATGATCGCGATCATCGCGACCATCAGCACGAGGTCCATTCCCGTCGTATTTAATTGTTCCATAATCTCTCCTCTAACAGTTTTTTCATGATCTCAATGTGGTAGCTCTCCTGGTAATTGATGAACTCGAAGAACGCCGAGAGTTTTTCATCCGTTACCGCTTCGGAGAGGCGGCGGCACTCTTCTTTGGCGTTTTCTTCTTCGACGATCCCGTTGCGGAGGAACTTCTCCATGTCCTCGATCACGTAAGTGCGCGGATGCAGTTCCCTCGGTAACGCCAGAATCCCCATTTTCGCCATCATTTCGCCGAACGATCGGAGGTGGAAATGGGATTCGTCGATGAGATCGGTGAACGAAGAGCTCTGTATCGCGCTCCCCGCCCGTACGAGACGATAGAGATAGATCAGGATCAGCTCGTATTCCTTGTACAGCTCTTCGAACAAAAAAAGGCTCAGGGCGTCGGTTTGTGCCCGATCCAGCGGTGCATCGCTCCAGACACGGCGGCGGTCGAATGCCCCGGCGATATCGAGGGAAAGAGGGCGGTATCCCTCGAGAACGCCCTGAAAATAGCGTTCATCCCGGCGCATCCGTTCGCACAGCAGGGAAGCGTCGTAGAGGGTATCGAGCGTTTGGAGCTGGGCGAGGGCAGCATCCAGCCCATCGCGGAGGGTGCCAAATTCGATACCGAATGTTTTGTCACGGCCGTAATCGTAAGGAATTGCGGCATCGTAGAGGTGTTGAGAGAGCCATTTGAGGTGGCGGAACTCGATTTGGGAAAATTCATAAAGGCGGCTTTTGATCTGCGGATCGGGTGCGGCGAACGAGAGAAATGCCAGGCGCAGCCACAGCTGGTGTTTAGCGCGGAAGAGTTCGGCGTCCATCACGGTTCCACCTCGCATTCCATCCCGATTTCGATCGCGTGAAGTTCTTCATCGGACCCTTCGCGTCTGTGCCGCTGATGGATTTGTGCGGCGTCGAACGCCGTGAGGACCATATGGGCGCACGCTTGTTGTTTGAGAGGCCCCTGTGCGACCTTTTCGCGCAGTTTTTCGGCGGCCTTGGCGGCGTATTCAAGACTTTCGCCTTTGACCATTTCGGTAAACATCGATCCCAGTACGACCGTGTCGTGGCAGCCGTTGGTCGCATAGCCGATATTTCGGATGATTTCCCCCTCGCAGTCAAGGTAGAGAATAACGAATTCGCCGCTTTGCTCGGAGTGTCCGACGCCCACTCCGGTGGGATTTTCGAGCGGGCCGTAATTGCGGGGGTGCATGAGATGCTCGATGATCTCTAGGTTCAGATTATTTTCCATTCGAAGATTATAACGTAGCTTGAACCTCTTTGTAAGAGTATGCGCCGTACAATCGCGTTATGAAAGTAACCCCCGAAACCCTCCGTTATCTCCCCACCACCCGTGCCGAAATGGATGCGCGCGGCTGGGAGCAGTGCGACGTCATCCTCATCAGCGGCGACGCCTACATTGATTCGCCGTTTATCGGCGTCGCGGTGGTCGGACGGATACTGGAGAGGGAAGGGTATCGCGTCGGGATCATCGGACAGCCCGACATCGCGACCGACGACATTATGCGGCTGGGAGAGCCGCGCCTTTTTTGGGGGGTGAGCGGCGGGAGCGTCGATTCGATGGTGGCTAACTACACCGCCACCAAAAAATTCCGCAAAAGCGACGATTACACCCCCGGCGGGGTCAATAACGCCCGTCCCGACCGCGCGACACTGGTCTACACCAACCTGATCCGCAAACATTTCAAAAACACCGTTCCCATCGTGCTGGGGGGGATCGAGGCGAGCCTGCGCCGCGTCACCCATTACGATTACTGGACAAACAAACTCCGTAAGCCGATCCTGTTTGATTCCAAAGCCGATTACCTGATTTACGGGATGGGGGAGGGGGCCATCATCGAGCTGCCCAAACGGCTCGAGCGCGGCGAGTCGCCACACGATATACGTGGATTGTGCTATATCGCAAAAACCCCCGTCGAAGGGTATCTGACGCTTCCCTCACACCAGGAATGCCTCGATAACAAAGAGCGCTATATCGATCTGTTTGATCTGTTTTACGACAACAACGACCCCATTTCGGCCAAGGGGCTGTGTCAGGAGGTGGACGGCCGCTACGCGATCCAGAACCCTCCCGCCGATTATCTTGATGAGAGCGAGATGGATGCCGTCTCCGCACTCCCTTTTACCCGCGAGCTCCATCCCTATCACCGCCCACAGGGGGGCGTGAAGTGTCTTGAAACGATCAAGTTCTCCATCATGACCCATCAGGGGTGTTGGGGGGAGTGCAACTTCTGCGCGATCGGGGTCCATCAGGGGCGTACCATCCGTACCCGCAGCGAAGAATCGATCCTCTCCGAGGCGAAGCAGTTCACCGAGTATAAGGATTTCAAAGGGATCATCAGCGACGTCGGGGGACCGACTGCGAATATGTACGGCTACGAGTGCTCCAAAAAGCTCAAACACGGCACCTGCGATCATCAGCGCTGCGTCGACGACACCCACCTGTGCAAGAAAATGAAGGTCGACCACACCCGGGTCATCAACCTCCTGCGCCGTCTGAGGGAAGTTCGGGGGATCAAAAAAGCGTTCGTCGCCTCCGGCGTTCGGTACGATCTGATCAACGAGGACAAACGCCAGGGGTACGAGTACCTCAAAGAGATGGTGCGCCACCATATTTCGGGGCAGATGAAAGTGGCTCCCGAGCACACGTCGCCCCACGTGCTGCACCTGATGAACAAACCGGGTAAACAGACCCTCGTCGATTTCAAAAAACTCTACGAGCGCCTCAACCGCGAAGAGGGGAAAAACCAGTTTTTGACCTATTACCTGATCGCGGCACACCCCGGATGTACCGAAAAAGACATGCACGACCTCAAGCGTTTCACGACGCAGGAATTGAAGATGAACCCCGAACAGGCGCAGGTGTTCACTCCGACTCCCGGAACCTATTCGGCGGTGATGTATTACACCGAGATGGACCCTCAAACGCGTCAAAAAATCTTCGTCGAAAAAGATACGACGCGCAAAGAGAAACAAAAACAGATCGTTGTCGCGAAAGATACCTTCAAAAGCGGTTTTGCGAGTTAGAAGCGAAAATCTGCTATCCTACCTCCTTATTAGAACGGCAAGGGGCGAAAGGGAGCGATGGTAGATCCGGACGTATTGAAAAAACTCCGCAAAGCGCTGCACAACTACCCTCTGCTCTACGTCGAGGAAAATTCCGCGCTGAACGCGCAGGCTTCCGCCTTGTTCAAAAACATCTTCGACACCGTCTACGCGACGTGCGATGCGACCGAGGCTCTGGACCTCTACGAACGCTACCGCCCGGCCATCGTTGTCGCCGACATCAAAACGCCGCTTCTTGAGGGACTCAAACTCGCCAAAAATATTACGGCGATCGATCCTTCGGTCAAGATCATCTTTACCTCTTCGCATGACGACAAAGCCCTTCTTCACGAAGCGATCCGGCTGGGGGCGTTCGATTACATCGTCAAACCGATCACGGTGCAGAGCCTCGTCGATGTACTGGTGCGGTGTGCTCGGGAACTGCGGCTTCAGATGCACCAGCGTCTTTTCAACACCTACCTGCAAAACATCTTCAACTACCAGCACAACCTGATTTTGCTGCTGCACCGCGAAACGGTCGTGATGGCCAACCAGCCCTGCCTGGATTTTTTCGGAGCCTCGAGCGTCGAGGAGTTCGGCCGGCGTTTTCTCAATTTCGGGGATCTGTTGCTCGAACACAGCGGTTTTTTGTACAACCACGACAAGATCGAATGGCTCAAAGAGGCCAAAAACCGCCCGGGCAAACTCTTTAACGTCAAAATCGCCGACGCCGAGGGGAACAGCCACCACTTCGTCCTAAACATGCAGGCGATCCCCGACAAAGAGGACTACTATATTCTTTCGCTCAACGACGTGACCGAACTCAATTTGCTCAAACTCTTCGATCCGAGCGCCGCAGAAAAAGAGTCGATCCAAAAAGACAAACGGATTTTGCACGGTTTGCTGGAAATGGCCAAACGCAATAACGCCAAAATCAAGATCCACAACCTTTACAAAGGGCTCAGCATTACCAACGACGGCGTGATCGACGGACTTGATGACAATTACGTCTGGATCAAAACCACCTTCATGCAGCTCAAGGCGATGCAGTTTGAGCGCCGCGTGGTCCTCGTTTCGGACATTTTCCCGATGTTCATCGTGTCGACCGATCTGCTGCGGTTTAATTTCGACCGGATGACGGTCAAGCTGGGCGAATGCCGGATGACGACCACCAGCCCGACCCGGCGGCAGTATATCCGCGTCCCCCCCGATGCGGAGGCGAAAGCGACGCTGCTGTTCCAGGGGCGAAAATTCGAAACGGAGATCCAGATCGCCGATATTTCGATCAAAGCGATGCGTTTGATCCTGGCCTCTCTCCCGGCGGGGTTTCAGGCCGGATCGAAAGTGATCCTCGATTTCGTCCTTGGGGCACCGCCGCTCAAACCGATCATCATCAACACCGAAGCGGAAGTCTACCGGATCGGGGAACTCTACCATCAGTACGAAGCGGTTTTTACCTATGAGCTTCGGGGCCGCCACCATAAAGAACTCATCGACTATATCGCCAAACGGCAGATGCAGTTAATTCGGGAATTCAAGGAGAGACAAAATGAATAAAGAAACCGTATTATTCGAAGAGGGGACGCACAAATGCGTTATGTTCAGCCTCGAAGACGAAGAGCAGGAAGAAAACTCACTGTCGGTCAACCAGTTTCTGATCGTCCAGGGGGATAGCGCGGTATTGATCGATCCGGGGAGCGGGGCGATTTTCACCGAACTCTACGACGCCGTTGCCCGCCACATCGATCCCAGGAAGATCAAATACATTTTCTTTTCGCACCAGGACCCCGACGTTGCGGGGGCAATTGCGGAATGGAGCGTTGCTACGAGCGCACAACTCGTTATTTCGGGGCTTTGGAGCCGTTTCATGAGCCATTACGGGCTGACCGATTCCTCACGGATCATCGCACTGCCAGACCACGGAGGACGGGTCCCGTTCAAGGACGGTTTCATTCAGTTCATCCCGGCTCATTTCCTTCACAGCCCGGGTAACTTTTCGCTTTACGACAGCCGTTCGAAAATCCTCTTTTCAGGGGACATCGGTGCGGCGATCCTTTCGCCTCAGAACCTGAACAAGCGGGTGGACGATTTCGAAAGCCACCGTCCGTTCCTGGAGAGCTTCCATCGCCGTTACATGGCGTCGAACGTTTTTTGCCGGGCGTGGGTCCGCGAAGTGAGACGTTATGAGGTCGATACGATCGCTCCCCAGCACGGTTCGCTTTTTCGGGGCGGGAACGCCGCGGCTTTTCTGGAGTGGTTCGAAAACGTCGAAGGGGGCGCCGAGCATATCGACGGGCTCTATCTTCCCAACGTGGAATAATGGCGCGACCCCTCGGGGGAGGAAGTGGAACATTTTTTGCGCTCTTACCTCCCTTTTAGTTTGAATCTCCTACAATAAACGCTTCAAATACAAGCATACGGATCACTCTTTTGCGAATTGACAAATTTTTAAATGCGGTCAATCTGACCAAACGCCGCGCCGTAGCACAGGACATGATCGCCGAAGGGGTAGTCTACATCAACTCCCAAGCGGTCAAAGCGTCCAAAAACGTGATCGTCGGCGATATTATCACGCTGGTCTACCTCGACAAACAGATGCGTTATGAAGTCCTCGCGATACCGACGGTCAAATCGACGCCGAAATCGGCTCAAAACCTCTATGTCAAGGAACTCTCATGAACCCCATGAAAAGCGATTTCGAAGCGCTCTTCGAACACCGTCTCAGCGACGAGGAGATGCGCGATTTCCTCCTTTCGCTGACGCTGAACGACGCGACATCGCCCGCTATGATCGCGACGGCTGCGGAAGTGATGAAGCGCCATGCCCTCGCGCTGGACGTTTCGGCCGAGCTCAAAGAGAAACTGATCGACGTCGTCGGAACGGGAGGTGATAAAAGCGGAAGTTTTAACGTCAGCTCCACCGTTTCGATCCTTCTCGCCGCATGCGGGGCGTTTGTCGCCAAACACGGGAACCGTTCGATTACTTCCAAATCGGGAAGCGCCGACGTCCTCGAAACACTGGGTGTCAAACTCGACCTTAGCCTGGAGAAAAGTGCCGAGCTTCTTGAAGAGACCGGGTTTACGTTCCTGTTCGCCCAGTATCACCATCCCGCCATGAAATTTATCATGCCGATCCGCCGTTCGATCCCGGAGAAGACGGTTTTTAACATTCTCGGTCCCCTCACCAATCCCGTCGGCCTCTCGAAAATCCTGCTGGGTGTTTTCGATGAGGTATTCGTCCCCAAAATGGCCGAAGCGGCACGCGAACTGGGGATGAAATCGGCGATCGTGGTGAGCTCGCGCGAGCGGATGGACGAGGTGAGCATCAGCGATATCACCTACGCCGCGCACCTTCGCGGCGGAAAAATCGATTATTTCGAAATCGATCCCGAAGCGCTGGGGATCAAAAAAGCCCCTTTTGAAGCTATTTTAGGCGGCGACGCGGCACTCAATGCGAAGATTCTGACCGATATTCTCCATAACCGTGCTACCGATGCGCAGCGCGATATGGTGCTGATCAACGCCGCCTACGCCCTTATCGCCGAGGGGATGGCACGTGACGCGCAAGAGGGGCTTGAAATCGCCCGTGACGCGCTATTCAGCGGAAAAGCGGCGGCCAAACTGGCCCAGATCGCGGACGTATCCTCAAAGCTATGAACGAATACCCTCTGGACCGGCTGGAAGAATTGTGCGCTCAGATCGTGGGTGAACTCCCGGGCGGCGGGATCGTGATCCTGCGCGGCGACCTCTCGAGCGGAAAAACGACCCTGACGCAGGCGTTTGCCCGCTATTTGGGGATGGAAGATGCGGTTACGTCGCCGACGTTTTCGCTGCAGCAGATGTACGGGGACAAACTGTACCATTACGATCTGTACAACTACGGGTTTGAAAAATTTTTGAGCCTTGGAATGATGGAAGAGCTCGAAAAACCGGGGTATCATCTCGTCGAATGGGGTGATGATACATTGGTCGGATGGCTTAAACGGAGCGGTTTGGATACCGTGATCGTCAAAATTACTAAATGCGGCGAAACGTCGCGATGTTATGAGGTGTACCGTGCATGAATTAAAAGTCGACCGTCTGGTCAAAACGATCAAAAAACACGAAATCGTCCGGGGGATCAGCATGGAGCTGCGCACAGGCGAGGTCGTCGGACTGCTGGGGCCCAACGGCGCCGGAAAAACGACGACGTTTTACATGATCTGCGGCCTCGTCGAAGCGACGGAAGGGAAAGTATTCATCGACGGTGCCGACGTCTCGGACCTTCCGCTCCACCAGCGTTCCAAAATGGGAATCGGCTATCTGCCGCAGGAAGCCTCTATATTCAAGGACCTTACCGTTGAGGAAAATCTGATTATTGCGGCCCAGGCGGGGAAACTCGATCCTCAGACGCAGGAAAAGCGGATCGAAGAGCTGCTGGAGATGTTCAACATCGAGCCGATCCGAAACCGCCGGGGGATCAACCTCTCAGGCGGCGAGCGCCGACGGGCGGAGATCGCCCGCGCGCTGGTCAATAAACCCCGATTTCTGCTTCTGGACGAACCGTTTGCGGGGGTCGACCCGATCGCGGTGATGGATATTCAGAGCGTTATTTCCCAGCTTGTCGAATTCGGGATCGGGGTGTTGATCACCGACCATAACGTCCGTGAGACCCTCGCGGTCTGCGACCGCGCCTACGTCATCAAAAACGGGACCCTTCTGGCGTCGGGTACCAGCGACGAAATCGCCCATAACAGCGACGTGCGTCAACACTATCTCGGTGAATCGTTCAAGTTCTAACCGCGCATGTTACGGGTAAAAACAAACGTCGAGCTTAAAAACAAGCTTTCCAATACGCTTCGCAACTGGCTCCCGATTCTTCATTCGAGCCTCAGCGACCTGGGCGAAGCGATGGCGCCGTTTGTCGAAAACAATCCCCTCATCGAGGTCAAGTCGGGATTTGAAGAGAACTTCGAATCCCGCATCCCCAAAAAAATCCAGTACGGCTACGTTCAGAATTCCCAATCCGAGGCGATCGAAGCGCTGACCGTCCGGCACAAAAGCCTCTACGAAGTGCTCGAAGAACAGATCGATGCGCCGCTTTTTCCGACCCCGTTGTCGCAGCTGATCGGACGGCACGTGATCGAAAACCTCGACGAGGGGGGATATTACGAAGGGGATACGGAGGCCTTTTGTGCCGAACACGCCGTTTCGATCGAACAGTTCGAGAAAATCCGGGGGCGCTTCGTCCACGTCGAACCTGTCGGAATCGGGGCGCGCAGCGTCTCCGAATCGTTTTTGTTCCAGCTCGAATCCTCCCAGATCAGCGACGAAGCCTATCCTCTGGCACGGGAGATGATTACCCACCTCGACGAATTGAGCCGATACCGCAAGGAAAAAGCGTTCGGCGAAGTGATGAAAGTGATCGCAAGCTTCAAAAACCCTCCCGCCATCGAATATCTCGAAGACTCGGCGCAGATCGTTCCGGACCTGATGATCTATACCGATCCCGAAGAGGGGATCGAGGTAAAGCTCAACGACCGCTATTATCCCTCCATCGCGATCGACAACGCCTACGGGGTCGACCATGCGTTCGTCAAGGAGAAAATCAAAGAGGCCAAAAGCCTCGTCGATGCGCTTGAGATGCGTAAAGCGACGCTCTATAAAGTGGGACTGATGATCGTCGAATACCAGTACGACTTTTTTACCGGCGGGGCGATCCGGCCGCTGACCCTCAAAACCCTCGCCGACGAGTTCGGTCACAACCCTTCGACGATTTCGCGCGCCATCGCCAACAAATACATCGCCTGTGACCGCGGGATTTATGCCATGAAAGACTTCTTCACGACCGCCATCGACGAGGATGTTTCCAATGCCGCGATAAAGGAATACGTCAGTGAACTGGTCAAAAACGAATCTCCCAAAAAACCCCTCAGCGATATGAAACTGCTCGAACTGGTGCAGAAAAAGTTCAATATCACGATGGTGCGCCGTACGATTGCCAAATATCGCAAACAGCTCGATATCCCCGGATCGAGCGAACGCAAGCAGCTCTATCTGCTCGGCGGATCGTGACCCGATGGAGCATGGAAGGCTGAAGGAACTTTTGGAGTACGAGGCGGCGGCGCGGAACTGTGAAGGGGAACTGTGCGAATCGCGTCCCGATCCGCTGATGGTCGCCCGCCGTTATCCCGACGAACTCCACGCGCTTACCTGCGCCCTGTTCGCCTACGGCAGCGCCAAAGCGATCGTCACTTTCACCGCGTCGCTCGAACCGTCGTACGTCGGGATGGAAGAGAGGCTTTTGCGTGAAAAACTGCGGGGAAAATACTACCGTTTCCAAAACGCCGAGGACCTTGTACAGTGGTTCGTGACGCTGGGGAGGCTCCGGGATGCGGGGGGGGCGGAAACGGCATTCATGTACGGCTACCGCACAGACGGGGTGATCGGAGGTCTCTCTGCCCTGATCGAAGCGCTCTATCGTCTGAACCCCTATCGCTCCCGGGGGTATGAGTTTCTGATCGGCAAACCGATTCTGTCCCCGGCAAAAGCCTCGGCGATGAAACGGTGGATGATGTACCTGCGCTGGATGGTACGCCGGGACGTACTCGACATGGGGCTGTGGAGCGGGGTGAAGCGTTCGGAACTTATCATGCCTCTCGATACCCATACGTTCAACGTATCGCGTTCCCTCGGACTTTTGAAGAGGGGGCAATGCGATTTGCGCGCGGCGGTCGAGCTGACTGAAAATCTTCGCCTTTTTGACCCCGAAGATCCCCTGAAATACGACTTTGCCCTCTACCGTATCGGGCAGGAGAAGATGCTCGTAAAAGAAGACGGGAAAGCAAATATGGTACAATCACGTCACCAAGTAAGAGGGTAGTTATCGGATGAAGCGAATTCTGATCGTCAGCGACGGGGCAATAGGGCGCCACTTTATCGAACGGGTGATGGGCGCCTACACCAGCGAAAACGTCTACTACGTCGTTCAGACCTATGAAAACACGTTTCAGGGGTACAACCCCGAACGGTTCAAGTTTTTCCGTTTCGACCCCACCAGTGCCTATAAGATCAACGCCCTTCTTGATAACGATTTCTGGCAGGTAGTTTTGGCGATGGAAGACCAAAGCGACCTGGAACAGACCATCAAAAACATCCGCATATACAAACCCTCCCTGCGGATCATCGCGCTCGATCTGTGGCACGCCAAGAGCCCCGATGACGACATTGAGTGGGTCAACACCCAGGAGCTGATCGCCGCCAATCTCATCGATTACCTTCCCAATATTCCGGTTCTGGCCAAAAACATCGGTCTGGGATCGGGAGAGATCATGGAAGTACTCGTCCCGTTCGGAAGTTCGTTCGTCTACCGCCACATCGGCTCGATCGAGCAGAAAAACTGGAAAATCGCCGCCATCTACCGCAACCGCCAGCTGATTCTCCCCGCCGACAACCGTATGATCCAGCCTAACGACACCCTCGTC
>Ga0209270_1000148_pt1 | contig 181801 bp, 107 predicted proteins | sample MTBAKSrepl1MetaG_FD_187456 | JGI IMG/M metagenome (GOLD analysis project Ga0209270, IMG submission 187456) | Enrichment culture microbial communities from Arthur Kill intertidal strait, New Jersey, USA, that are MTBE-degrading - MTBE-AKS1... | ecosystem: Environmental > Aquatic > Marine >... | reverse complement strand
CGTGGCCGACCGCGGCCGACGGCACGGGGGCGAGCTTGCAGCATCTACACCCGGATGGCCCGACGCCGGCGGACTTCTATGGCAACGACCCGGCCAACTGGACCGCCGCCGACCCCACCCCCGGCGGGTAACCGCATGGACAAGGCCACCGGTAAGACGCCCCAGAAACCAGAGAGGCGCTCTATTGCTCAGGAAGTGGGCTGTGCCGTGGAGGGGTGCCGTCGACAGGCGGCCAGGGCGCGGCTCAGGCCGGGGCAGATGTGGGCCAGGGTCTGCAACTCAACCGGTCGCAGCGGCGTTTCGGCCGCACGATAGAGCAGTAGGAATCCCAACCCCGGGCTGTACCGACCGAGTGGCACGGCGGCGGCGCTGACACGCGAGAGTACCTGACCGGGGGCATCGAGCCCCATGTCGATCATGTCCTCGACCGAGCAAATCCAGTTGGCTCGGCTGATCCGCCGTACGGTTTCTGGGGTGAAAGACTGCTCCAGACCGTCGGGTTGTGGCTGAATGGGGCTCTGATCGTCCAGGCAATGCAGCTCAAACGCGTCGCCGGCGAGGAGAAAAATCACCAGCCGAGCCCCCGGCACCCTCCGGGCGATGGCCTGGGCGGTGACATCGAGAAGCCCGCCGCGGTCGGTCTGGGCCAGCAGGGATTCGTAGAACTCCACCGTAAACACCAGCTCATTGATGCGATCGGCGAACTCACGATGAGCGGCGACCATATCCCGACAGAGAATGTCTATCTGCAAAGCCTGCCGGCGCCGTGTCTGGTTGAGCCGGCGAACCAGTTGTCGGATGCGTTTACGCCGCTGGTTATCCACACACAGTCCCCTGCCGGGCCGTGGAATTTGTGTCTGTACTTGTCTATCTTTCGGCCCGGTGGAGGGGCGGCTTTAGCTCCATTGTTCACCGTAGAACATCGCCCTCACTCGGTCCGATAGACGGCCCTTGCCCAGTCCCACTATCAGGGTCCCGGCGCCGGCCGGGGATCGATCACCGGGAACTTTGGGAGCTGAAGGCGCATTTCCGTCATTCGGGCGCCGTGTCCGCTCGGAGGTCGTACCGCCTGAACCGTCGGCAACTTTGCCGGTGCTTTGTGAGTAAAGGGGTTGATTGCTTCTCGGGGGTCGGTATAATGCAGGTCAGCACAGCGGGGCCGTCGTATAATGGGAGTACACCGCGGTCGCATCGCGGGGATGCGGGTTCGATTCCCGCCGGCTCCAATGCTCTTCATCCGGGGGAGGCGGGAGCCGTTATCATTGTCCTGACACGCACGTCCTCTATCGCCGGAGCAGCGTTCGGAGGTCTTTCAGGCTTCGGCTGTTGAGCACGTCGTCGGCCTCCAGCCAGCCGCGCCGCGCCTGGCCCACGCCGTACGCCATGTACGCCAGGTCCTCCGTGCTGTGGGCGTCCGTGGAGACCACGACCTTGAGCCCCTTGTCCTTGGCCATCCGGCAGTGGCTGTCGTCCAGATCCAGACGCTCCGGATGCGCGTTGAGTTCCAGAAAGCATCCGTTGGCCACGGCGTGCTCCATGACCCGCTCCATGTCCAGCTCATAGGCCTCCCGCTCGCCGATCAGCCGCCCGGTCGGATGGGCCAGGATGTTGAAATAGGGGTTGTCCATGGCCCGCAGGAGGCGTTCGGTCTGCTCGGTCCGGGAGAGGTTGAACTTGGAATGAATCGAGCACACCCGGAGGTCCAGCTCCTTGAGCACCTCATCGGGCAGGTCCAGCCGCCCGTCGGCCAGGATGTCCACCTCGATCGCCTTGAGCACGGTGAATCCCTTGAGCTTGTCGTTCAACTTGTCGATCTTGTCGATCTGCTCGCGCAGGGCCTTGGGTGTCAGGCCATGGGCCACGGTGATACGCTGGGAATGGTCGGAGATGGCCAGGTACTTGTAGCCACGCTTCTGGGCGGCCCGGGCCATCTGCTCGAGGGTGTGGCGGCCATCCGTGTAGTTGGTATGAACGTGCAAGTCGCCCTGAATGTCACCGAGCTCCACGAGCGTGGGCAGCGTGCCTTTCTCGGCCGCTTCCACCTCGCCACGGTTCTCCCGGAGCTCCGGCGGTATCCAGGACAGCCCGAGGGTGTCGTACACCTCCTCTTCCGTTCGACCGGCGATGCGGCCATCGCCGCGAAACACCCCGTATTCATTGATCTTGAGCTTCTTCCGGACGGCCCTTTTTCGGATGGCGATATTGTGTGGCTTGGAGCCGGTGAAGTAGACCAGGGCGGCACCATAGCTGACCTGGGGCACCACCCGAAGGTCGACCTGGAGGCCGGACCGCAAAAGGACCGTCGAGCGGGTCTTGCCGTGCGAGACAACCTTCTTTACCTCATCGTAGTTCACGAAGTGGTCCATGACCGTGGAGCCGCGTTTGCAGGTTGCGAGAATATCCAGGTCGTGCACGGTCTCGCGACGGCGCCGGTAACTGCCGGCAATGGTCAGGTTCTTGACCCCCTTGGCCCTCCGCAGATAGGCCATCAGGGGCTCGGCGTACTGAGCGGCGATGACCAGGCGGGTCCGTTGAGTCTCCTCGCGGCGGAGCCGCTGGATCTCATCCAGAATCTTCTTCTGGGTCTCGTCTCCGAATCCCTCCAACTCGGCCAGCCGGCCTTGCTCGGCGGCCTGTCTCAGGTCATCCAGGCTGCGAATGTCCAGCTCTTGGTACATGCGGGCCACGCGCTTGGCCCCCAGCCCCGACACCTGCATGAGTTCGCTCAGCTCGCCCGGCATCTCCTTCGTGAGGTCTTCGAACATGCCAAGCTTGCCGGTCTTGACAATCTCTTCAATCTTACCGGCCAAGTCCTTGCCGATACCGGGCAACTCGGCCAAATCTCGGCCCTCTTCGAGCATGTCCGCTACACTGTGGGACAGGCCTGATATGGTCCTGGCCGCCTCGCGATAGGCCCGGACGCGGAAGGGGTTTTCCCCCTTGATCTCCAACAGGTCCGCCAGCGTGTTGAAGACCTCCGCGATGTCATTATTATGAACCGGCATAAGGCCCCCTACCTCATCATGTCCTGCAATCGCATGGCGTTGGCGACCGCATAGCCGTGCTGATCGTTGTCGAAGTAACAGTACACATCCCGGCCCTCGCGCCGCCAGGTTGAGAACGCGCCGGCCCAACCGGCCAGATGCCGCGGCGTGTACGATCCTTCATAGGCCGCCCCCGGACCATGCAGCCGGACATAGACAAAATCCGCCGTGACCTCCCTCGGCGAGGTCTGCCCCGCCAGGTCATAAATGCAAAACGCCGCATGGTGTTCGGCGAGTATCTCATAAACATCCGGATGAAACCAGGTAGGGTCGCGGAACTCGAAGGCGCAGCGGTGGTTGGCGGGCACGGCCTCCAGAAACGCCCTCAGCCGCGCAACATCCGCCCGCCAGCGGGGCGGCAACTGAAAGAGCAGCGGCCCGGTCCGATCCTTGAGCAGGTTCACGCGTTCGAGAAACCGCGCCAAGGGCTCGTGCGGGTCCTTGAGCTTCTTCATGTGGGTCAGGTAGCGGCTGGCTTTGACGGCAAAAACGAAGCCCGTCGGAACCGTATTGCGCCACTGCTCAAAGGTGGCCTCGTCCGGCAACTGGTAGAAGGAGTTGTTGATCTCCACCGTGCCGAAGTGGTCGATGTAATAGCGCAACCACTGATTGGCCAGCAGGGTATCCGGATAGAAGACCCCTCGCCAGTGCGAATAGTGCCAGCCGGAGGTGCCGATGTAGATATGTCCCTCTGCGCCCATTCCTTGAAGACTACCCTTCCTCTCTGACCCCGGCAAGGAGAAGTCAGACCCAGTCGCGCAGGCCCAACGCCTCGATGTGGCTGGTGAAGCTGTGGTATTCGTCCGCGGTCAGGCTCTCCAAAGGCAAACGGACCGGCCCACAATCCAACCCGATCCATTTCATCATAGCCTTGATCGCCGGCAGGCCACGGTAATGATAGCACACGCAGATCATCCGAACCGCCAGCGATTGCAGGGTGCGGGCCATGCGGGCGTCGCCGCGGGCGAAGGCGCCCATGATCTCACCATAGAGGCGCGGCACCAGATTGTAGGTGCTGCCGATGGCCGCGTCCGCCCCCGCGGCCAGGCCGCTGGTCAGCATCTCATCACAACCAAAGAAAACTTGATACCGATCCCCGGCCGCTTCTTTGCACTGCTGGAACTGATGGACGGTCATCGCCGAATATTTGATCCCCTTGAACGCGGGGATCACGGCCGGGGCCTTTTCCAGGACCTCCATCATGTCGAAGCTATTTCCGCTCAACTGCGGGATATGATAATAGTAGAAATCGGTGTTGGGCGCCGCCTTCGCGATCTCGGCGAGAAACGCCACCAGCATCTCCAGCCGTTGCGGTTTGAAATAGCTCGGTCCCACGGCGGCGATCGCGTCGGCCCCGTGGGCGACGGCATGCTGCGCCAGGTGCCGGGCCTCGATGAGGCTGTCGTGCCCGACGTGGACAATCGCCGGGATCCGCCTGTCAATCGCCTTGATATACGCCTCGGCCACCTGCTTTCGCTCGGCCACGCTCAGGAGGGGCCCTTCCCCCGTACTGCCGCAGATATAGATGCCGGCGACGCCCTTCGCGATCAGGTGCTCGGTGACGGATGGAATGATCTCCGTATGGATCGAACCATCGGCCTTCATCGGCGAGAACGCCGCCGCAACCAGTCCTTTGATATGAGGTGTCGCCACGATATCCTCCATTGGCGTGTCATTCATCATCCTGATAGATGCCTCTCGGGTTCTGACGGCGCGGTCAGGATCCCGGGTGGCCGCACGACCGTCTCTTCCATTCGCGGTTTTGAAATCAGACGCGGCCTGATCGTACCGCCACTCTCGCGGGTTGTCCAGAAGCCAGTCCACCGCCCGCGCACAGCGGTCCGAAACAAGGTCTCCTTGCCCGCACCACCTCGCAACCAGGTGGGCTTGGGAGCGTCACAGGTGGTTCCCGTTCGATCCCGGCACAGCCGGACACTCGGACATCACCGCACGCCGAATGTATAAAGCGTGACACTGAGCCGAACCGCCTCCAATCTGTCCAGGGGCATGGGGACCGCTCGCGTGGTGATATCCACTTGACGGGGCTTTCCGGGGGCGTTGTGGGACCACTTATCCGCACCGGTAAGGGTCCATTGCTGCCCAGGAGCGGTAAGGGCACCGCCGTTCAGTTCCAGTGAGAGCGAATGGGCCTGGTCGGTCGGATTGACGACACCGATCGTCAGAACGGTCCCGTCGGCGGACAATGCCGCGGCGATGTCCAGCGGCTCGAAGTCGCCGCCGACCCGCACGGGAATCGCGCCGAACCGCTCCCGATAGAGCTTCAAGACCAGACCGGTGGTTTCAAGCTCCGCCTGGGTCTTGGTCGTCTTGATCGCGCCGATGACGTTGACGGTCTGCGCATAGTTGGCCATGAAGTAGATATCGCTGTTGCGGAAGAACTCATGGAGCCCGACGGCGATCCCTAGCGCATCCTGCAAGAAGTAGCGGACCCCCAGCTCACCGTATTCGTTGGGCCCGTACCAGTAGTTCCACTCGTCCATGGCGATCCGGATGTCCTTGTCCGCCAGACCCGGGATACGCGTGCGGTAGTCCCGGTGCGCATCGGCCACGTCGCGGATCTGCGAGGCGATCTGACTGACGTGGGAGACGACATCGTCTCGGTCCTGCCAGTAGAGGTGCTCGCTGATCAGGTCCATGTGGTCGGCGCACGTGGTGAGCATCTGTCGGCTCCAGGGGCCCTTGGCCCCGACGGCGATGGGCTTGAACGTGGGATCGATCTTGCGCATGGCGTCCACCACGCGATTGTGCTTCTTGACGTATTCCTCCAGCGGGATGTGACCCAGTTGCCAATCCCCGTACATCTCGTTGCCGATCGCCCACCACTTCACACCCCACGGCTTGGGGTGGCCATTTTGGGCGCGGCGTCGCCCCATGGGCGTGTCGGGGGCGCCATTGACGTATTCGATTTCCTCGGCCGCGGCCTCGGCGCCGCCCAGGCCGGTGTTGACGGCGATAAACGCCTCGGCGTTGATCTCGCGGCACAGTTGCAAAAACTCATGGAGGCCCACATCGTTGTGTTCGATGCCCTTCCAGGCGGGATTCTTGCGGGGCGGACGGCGGTCCGGATCGCCGATGCCGTCCTTCCAGTCATAGCCGCTGACGAAATTGCCGCCCGGCCACCGGTAGACCGGTGCGTTGAGCTCTTTGAGCAAGGCCACGGTGTCCGGGCGCCACCCGAAGAGGTTGTCGGCGGGCATGAGCGAAACCGTGCCGATCTTGAAGTGTCCCTTCCCACGACTGACGATCTCCAGGCAGCCATTGTCCGTAGCCCCCTTGGCCGTAAACCGCAAGGGGAACTTGGTGAAGCTCGGTGAGATACTGCGGATCACGACGGTGTCCCGGTCACTGGCTCCGCCTCCCCAGACGAGGCTGACCTCGATGGGGGCGGCCTGAGGATCACCCGCCAGCACAATACGACCCGTGTAGTCCTTGCCGTCCACGAGGCCGAGCCGTTCCTGAAGCAGGCCGCCGGGTGTTCCATCGCCGGACAATGTGATCTGGGGGGTGTGCTCACCCACGTAGGGGTCCTCTGTGATCATCGAGACAGACTTCTTGTCCCCAATGATCATCCAGGGCGAGACCGTCAGCAGTTCGTAAGGATGTCCCTCACCGTCCCAGGATCGCGGACCGGGCTTATACATGGTCCAGGCCGGGGCTTCGCCGGTGACGGGATAGTAGAACTTGCGATCTTCGAGCATCTCGGCCCAGAGGCCGCCATAGATGCAGCGTCCCAGATGCTCAATGAATTGACCGTAGATGTACTTGGAGATGGGCTCACGTTTGTCATCCAGGTCGATGGTGGCGTTGAACGTCCGCGCGCAGGCGGACAGTCCCAGTCCGGCCAGCACGATGAATACGACCACCCCACGTGTCCATGGTCTCATGGCACTCCCTCCTGTGCGAATTCCAGATTTGTCGGTTCTTCTCCGTCCAGCAAGCTCGCGATGGCTCAGGCTTACCTGTTCATGTTACCCCTTGAGGTCGTTTTCCGCAACCTTGGCTCGTTGACGGCCGGGGCCTCAGGGCATGGGCTTGAGCCCCTCCCAGCGGAGGATCCACTTGCCGTTGTCCGGAAAGCCGGGATGGGGCCGGTCCGGGCAGCCGTCCCAGCCCGCGGCCATCATCGCCACCGCCGTCAGCAATCCGCCATTGCCCGGCAGGTACAATGGCAGGCGGGACGATTGGTAGTTGTGCCCGTTCGGCAGGTAGCGATTTTTCGGCGAGTCGATGAACAAGGCGTCCACCGCCTGTTCGGGCCGGCCCAGGCGTGCCGCGGTCATGGCCAGCATCGGATAATCCCATCCCCACGTACTCGGCCACTGCCAATGTTCGAGCACGTGGTCGTACGTTCGCGTCATCGTCTCGACGTTGATGAGGGGCGTCGGGGGGACCACTCCCAGGGCCGCCACCATGGACGGATGATCTCTGTAGATCGTGTAGGGCGTCGTCTCGATGGCGGCGTAGACGCCCTCCCGGACATGCGGCCCGGCCAGGTGCTTCATCACGTGATCCCAGTGTGGGTTGCGCTCCAGCCCGAGGCGCTGACGCCACCTCTGGGCCGTCTCCAACGCCCAGTACCAGTAGGCCAGCTCGAACGTCGGATTGAGATTGTGCGCCCGGGTCGAGCCGTAGCTCTCTTGTGCCGGGATGAGCGCCGGACCCAACACATAGCGCTGTCGCTCACTATCCCACACCGGGTAGGAGGCCATGAACTCGGCCGTCTGAAAGACCATGTCTCGATAACGTTCGAGGGTCTCGCGGTCTCCGTGGGCACGATAGGACAACTCGGCGTAGTAGATGGGATGCGGCTGCTGCCAGATGAGGAACACGCCCACGCGGCTGGGGCTCTCGCGCCCATCGGGGCCGACCATTTTGGGCCAACGTGCGCCTGCGTAACCCTGAAGCCGCGCCGTCGCCTCGGCCATGGGCAGAATTGACTCGTACCACGGCAGGCTGCGCTCCAGCAGGTCGATCCGATTCCAGAGCGCGAAGTGCACCGCATGCCACCAGTGCATCTCCAAGTGGAACTTGCCATACCAACTGTTGCAGACCAGGCCGGTCTCCTGGGGTGGCCGGGACCCTGCACACTGGATCGCCGTCAGATAATGAGAAAGCACCACCCGTCGCTCCAACTCGGCCGCCCGCGGATCCGTACACGCCGAGAAATCGATGGCGCCGCCGCGATTCCAGAATGCGGCCCAATGATCGGTCGCTGCCGCGCGAACACGCTGAAAATCAGGCAGTGTATGCTGAATTGGGGTCTCTGAGAAGGCAAAGGCCATCTCCAAAGATGGGCGATCCCGGCATGTGATTTCGTAGAGATGTTGTGCCTTGGCCTCGACGTGACCGCCGTCGGACCAGGTGATCCGCATGTAGTAGCGATTCTGGTCTAACACTCGTGTAAGGTCGATTCCCGCGTCCAGCATGCGTTCGGTTGTCGTGTGGCGGTCAGGACTGGACCAGTCCCCCGCGTTTCTCCAATCGGTACCGGCGTAGGGAAATGCCACTCGCACCGTCAGGCGCCCGTCGGACAGAAGGGGTGACTCGATTCGCACGGCCAGGATGTCCCGATGGGGATGGCAGATGGTCTGGACGGAGACCGGCCGCCCGTCGAGCTCGAAGCGGCTGGTCAGTAAACCGGTCCACAGATTGAGCTCTTGCGTAGTATTCTCCAGGTCCTCGATCCGGGCCTCGGATCCATCGGGCTTGAGCAGATGCAGGCCGATCCGGCCCAGGTGCAGACGATGGGGATTGGATCGCAGCCAGGTCCCGGCAGGCGAGTATCCGCCGGAAAATGCGCCATCGGCGGCGTAGGGCACCTTGCGCCCGGCCACCACGTAGTCGTCCAGAACCTGGGACAGATCATAGGCTTTGGGGTTGGGCATGCTGTGCCAGCCCCAATGCGACTGGGTGCCCAACGGCATGCCCGATTCGTGGAACTCAGGGAACGTCTGAAGCCCGGTGATGTCCGCCGTGAAGGCAAATTCGCCGTTGCCCACGCTCAGGGGGCTCAGAGGATCGGGACGATGGATTTCAACGTTGTGTCGGGTGACCAGGGCGTGCCTGTCAATCGGTGCGAGGCCTGACTCGGCCTGACCGGCACCGACGGTTGAAAGGCACAACAGGCCCGTCAGCAGCAAGGCAAGCACGATCCTGTCCACCCACCCTGTGCCTGACAGCCCCTTGCGAATCCGCACTGAAGTACCTCCATATGTGCTTACACCGTCACTCATTCCGGCCTTTCTGCGAGGGGGCCGCTCCACATGCATCAAGCGTGCCGCCAGCGGTGTGACCCGGTAACGGCCCCGGATGAACGCCATGCCCCGGGTGCAAGCAAAGCCCTGACCTTCAGACGGGCATGGACTAAGGGGACAGCTACTTCACGCGGGTCTTGTTTCAGCCTAATCCGTTCCACTTGCGCGAGCCCGACACTCGTCAGCCCTCCTTCTTGCCCATTGCTCGATCCAGTTCTTCCAAGAGCTTCTCTTTCTTTATGGGGAAGCCGTACCGGACCGCCGTAAACACATCGTCTCTATCCTGGCCCTCCTCCACGAGGGTCCTCGCGCCGGCCTTGATGGTATTCCAAATGCGTTCTCCCACCTGGTGATCGGCGGCTCCCGGATAGAGCTCTGGAAATCTCCGGGCCGTTTCATGAAAGCCATCGAGGTCCGGCCGGTCATACACGAAGAACCCTTTGCCGGACTCAAGGCCATAGGTTTTTTGTCTCACCATACGGATCACAACGTCGGGCACGGGTGTGCCCATCATCTCTTCCACCTGCTTGAACACCGTGTATAGCGTATCATAGCCGATCAGATCCATGGCCATGATGCCGCCATAGGGCATGTCGAAGTAATCCCGACAGGAATACTCGATCGTCACCGGAGAGTATTGCTCCATCAGATCAAACATGGTGAACATGACACTGTGCCATATCCGGTTGAACAGATAGCCGGGGCTCTCGCCGTTGACGATCGCGACAGCGAACCCCTTCTCTCGAAAGGCACGGGCCATCGCATCGAGCCGTTGCCGATTTGTGTAAGGCCCGGGACCCTGGAGCTCGACGAATCTCCTTGTCCTCAGGTCCGGCAGGATGTGAGCGTTCAGGAGTCTTTCGGGATGAGCAACCTGTTCGGCGTAGCGGCTGCACGGAATCATCGAGGATATCGTCGCCAGATACGTGGACTCGCTGACATGGCCGCTCAGTTGGTTCAGAATGGAGCCCTTCAGCGAAGGGTCCTCCGGGACCGCTTCAATGACGGTGCCCAAGTTGATCGGAAGCTCGTCAATGCGGGCATAAATGCCGGTCAGGCCTCGTTTTGCGGCCCGACGCCTGGCGTCCGGAGCGATATCCACCCCATACACCCGGCTCTTTTGTTTGGCCAGATAGGCGGCGATTTCTCCGCCCATCGTGCCCAAGCCGATGATGCCGACATCGTCCAGCGGGCACGGTGTTGAGGGGCCGATCTGAAGCGATTCACAGCCGAGCAGGGAGGCTCCCAGAAACACAATCGTCTCCCGTCTGGTCCAACCCCATGTTGGGCCTCGTTGTGTACACTCATCGGCCATGTGCGGATCCCCAATTCTGAGCCGCGAGGTGTCTCGATTCCCGGTGAGACAGGACACACCTCCCCGTGCGGCGTGGCCCCGTCCATCTGCCGGGCAGTCCGGACCGCCATCTGATTGGCGGTGATTGTACTCCATGGCCCCATGTTCTTCCAGGTCTTTCGTGAGGTCGACGCGTCCGGACCACGCTCCGCGGGACGCCCCGGCGCGCCGTCTTTTCCAAAAGCGCGTTTGGCAACGACCGTCAACGAATGTAGAATCGACTTTCAAGGAATCGGGCGGCACGGCGCGATGGCGTGTATGGCGTCCACCATTTAACGCAGGGGAGAGGCAAGGATGACCCTATTCAAAAACGTGGTTCGCTGCACGGGCACAAACACGGCCACCATCACCATGAGTGGACTCGGGGACGCCGCCATTGGTCCACCCCCGGAGTATGGCGGTCGCGCAGATACGCTCAATCCGGAGGAGTTGTTCGTGGCGTCGATCAATAGCTGCTTGATGCTGGTGTTTTATCATTTCGCCCAGAAGCTGGCTGTCGACGTCCAATCGTATGAAAGCCATATCGAAGCCCCTGTCGAAAAGACGAAGAACGGTCTGCGGTTTACGCACGTGAATGTCCAGGCCCGGGTCCGCGCGACGGGCGAGGATCTTGCCGGCAAGGCCCAAAAGCTGGCCGAGCTCGCGGAAAAGTACTGCCTTATCTCCAATGCGCTGAACTGTCCGGTAAATTACACCGTGAGTCTGGCCGAGTAATCCGTGCAACCACGTGCGTCCGGCTCCGGCGCCGCCGCTTGCCGGTGCCGTCCCGGACGTGGCTCGGGGACCTGTCACGAATGAAGGGTAAACCGGCACGCAGTCTCTGCCCTGTCCGGCCTGTCTTGCCTGGACTGGATCGCGCCCTCACGATACGCCCGGCCCGGCTCAGACCAGTTCGACTTTGTCCAGCTTGGTGTGGACGGGCTGGGCCTTGACCAGCTCGATGTTGTTCTCCTTGAACCGGCGCACGATCTCAAGGTTGATCCGGGTCCGGGTCTTGAGGTTGGAGGCCTCGGGCTTGATCCAGTAAAGCAGCATGATGTCGCGGGAGTACTCGGTGATGGCGAAGAAACCCGTCACGACCTTGTCTTGGGTATCGGGATCGTCCTCGGCGATTCGTTTGAGAACGTCCATGGCGAGGGCGATCCGGCGCTCGTCCATGTCCGGCATCAAACGATAAACGGCGAAGATCTGACGACCGTTTTCGGTGTCGACGTTGACGATATCCGCGGTGGCGACCAGCGAGTTGGGGATGGTGACGATGCGGCCTTCGTAGCGCGTGCGGATCTTGGTGCTGCGCAGGCCGACGGCCGTGACGACGCCATCATAACCGCGGACCTGGATGCGATCGCCGACCTTGAAGGGCTTGTCCGTGAAGATGGCGATGCCGCCGAAGAAGTTGCCGACGGTTTCCTGGGCGGCCAGGGCGAAGGCCAGCCCGCCGATGCCCAGGCCGGCCAGGATCGAGAATACGTCGTAGCCGGCGTTGTCCATGGCCATGATGATGGCGATGGTCCAGACGGAGATATTGATCCCCTTGCGGATGACAGGGATGAGATGGTCGTCCAGATCGCTTTCGGTCTTCCGGGCGAAGGGGACAAGGTACTCTTCGACCAGGGCATCAAAGACGCGGGTGATGAGCCATGCGACATTCAGGCTCATGACGATGTAGAGAACCTTGTCAACAAAGGTGGCGACGCCTTTGGAGAGGGTCAGGGTGTGCAGCCCGTACCAGATACCGAACACGACAATGGCCAGGAGGACAGGCTCCTCGATCATGTCGATGAGGATGTCGTCCAGACGGGTCCGGGTCTTGGCGGCCATGCGCTTGACCGTCTTGCCGATCCCCCAGTAGATGGCCCTGGCCAGGACGACGGCGGCCATGATAATGATGCTCGCGCGGATCCACTGGAAAAGGGTGTTGCCGTATATCTTCTTGTCGTCGGAGGAGTCTGTCGCGCCGGTGATCGTCGCGTTTTGGATCGCGAGATTCTTGATCTGGCCGCCGGGTCCGAGTTTGCCGACTAGGCCAAGGTGGCCGTTGGCCGCCCCGGCTGAATCGGCCTCGACGGGCACACGAGCAACGAGATTGGCGATGCGATGGCCGGCGGCGTCCAGCGTGCCTGTAAAGGGTGTGCCGTCTGGTGCAATGAGGGGCTTTTCGAAGGTAAAGCCCGCCAGATCGATATCGGCGGTCAGAGCGAAATGCTTGTCCAAGAGGTTGGGGTCCGAGCCGACGGCCATCAATTGCCCGGCCGTGGCGATGCGGTACGGGTCGGCCGGGGTGCCCTTGCCGCCCTCGAACGTGGCGGCACAGACGGCGCCGGCCAGCACGACCGCCACAAGAAGGCCGACGACTCCGCTTCGCACCGACGAGTGCATCCGGCGATGCGTCGTTCTCGGGCACCGAGGCACAGTGGCGGCTCTGGTCTCGTCGATCATCGTGGCCTCATCCGCAAAGCGAACTCCCTCCATCCGGGGCCTACTCATCGGACCGACTCGCCTGCGTTTCGTCCACGCCTACATCCAGCAGAACCTGGATGTCCGGACGCTTGAGCATTTCATCCAATTCCCTCAACTGCTTTTCGATCTCCGCCAGGGTCGCGGCGTAGTAATGCTCCGTATGGAAGAAGAACCGGGCGGTATCGGCGTCGATGACGTGGATTTGTTCGTCCTTCATCTCGGGCATGAGCAGGGTCTTGCCCACGCTGAAATTCCGCAACCGCAGATGCTCGTCGCCGCCGTTGAGGACCACGATCCGCTTGAGGGCCAAGGCCCGGCGCAGACGCAGCAGATCGGACTCATTCTGGATGAGAATGGTGTGACGGTGTTGACCCTCCGGCGTGGACTGATTCAACTCCCACAGCAGGGCGCCCCAGGCATCGCGATCCGGACAGTCCACCAGCCGAATATCGGGGATGGGCTCGCTGCCGAGGCGTCCCTGTTCGAGAGATTCGCGGTCATAGGTGTAGGTCATGGCCAGGGCCTGGTCGCCGAAGTCCTTGACGCCCGCCTTGCCGCCGTCCTTGATCCGTTCATCCAGGAAGTGGACATTGTAGCCCCCGACCTCTTGGCTTTCGAAATAGATGATCTTGGACGGTTGGATTGGAGCGGCGATGTCGAGCCGTTTGATCACCTCATAGATCATGCGCGTCACAAGAATCGATTCCCCGGGGATCCTGTCCTGGACAAAGGATCGGAACGGCTCGACCTCTCCCAGCCGGAAGTTCCTGGCGGCCGCCTGGCGTGCCATCCGGCGATAGGACACGATGCGTCGGTTTTCCAGCAGGAACGTCAGGTCGAACACGTCTTCACTGCGAATCCGGTATGAATCACGATACAGCTCATTCCCAAAGCTGTCAAAATTGTCTTCGTCTTTCGGGAACGATCGGCGGACTTCCCGTCTCTCCGGCAATACGTGCGGCGTCAGAACGATGATCACCTCCCGCTTGGCCTTCTTCTCGCTCGTCCCTCGAAAAGCGATTCCCACCAGCGGCAGGTCTCCGAGGACGGGGATCTTATCCTTGGTGGAGATCGTTTCGCTGGAGACCAAACCCCCGATGATCAGCGGCGTATTGTTCGGAATGCGGCTATAGGTTTGCACGCGCCGCGTGGAAATTGTCGGAGCCGAGGCCAGAACGACGTTGTCCGGCGCGCGCATCTCCAAGTCGGCGCCCGGCACCGTCGCCGAGACCATGGTGTCCACGAGAATCGTCACTTCGGTGCCGTCCTCGTTAATCCGCGGCCGGATATTCAGAAGAATCCCCGTGGGCAGGTACTCGAAGGAGAAGCTGACGCGGTTTGTATAGGAGGTCATGCCTTCCAGGCTGCTGGCGATGGGGATGTCCTGGCCCACCCGGATGGTGCACTGCCGATTGTCGAGCGTCAGAATGCTCGGCCGCGACAGGATTTCGGCCTTGCCCTCCCGAACCAGGGCGCGAATCGCCAGATTCCAATCCCAATGCACGTCGCCCTTGAAAATGTTGTGCATCCTGTGCGTGTCCGGCACCGTCACGTCGAGGCTGCTGACCGTGCTGCCGGCGTTGAGCGCCCCGGCGGTAATGTTAAGCAAGGGATCATCGAGTTCCCATTCGACACCGAGCTCCTTGAGCCCCTCTTCGCTGATCTCCAGAACCATCCCCTCGATGAAGATCTGCCGTGCGGGCCGATCGACCAGTTCATCCAGAATCCGGCGGACCTCGCTGAACTGTCCCGGATGCGCCGGATGAAACAGTACCAGCAGTTGCGTCAGGGGCGAGGCGATCGCGTTGTCGCTCAATGCCGACGCCACACCCGGCGACAGGGACAACTTGCTCTTGGCGATGCTGGTCTTCTCCCCGATCAGCCCCGTGTAGTCCTTCGCGGGATCGGCCACTTTCACTACGTAGGGCAGATTCGCGAACTCCACCTTGGCGGGCACCTCCGTGGCCGCGCCCATCGTCGTCACGCCCAGGCCCTTAAGCGTGGTCAGGGCGGCGTCGGTGTCCACGTAGCTGAGTTGAATCAGTTTAGCCTCCAGATCGCGAACGGTAAGCCCCTCGCGCATCTGACTCAGGGCGGCGATCATCTGGGTCACCTCCGGCTCGACGAGGGCCAGGTCGGGATTGGCGGTGAGGGTGTTGTTCTCTTCAACCACCGCGCCGAACACCCAAAACTGCGGCGGCTGTGTAATAAAGTGTCGATAGCCGAAACACAGCACGTGCATGCCCGCCTCCGTGGGTCGCGCAATCGTCCGTAGCCCCGTGATGCGCGTCGGGGGCGCGATCAGGGTATCCATGAGATCCGCGGACACGGCTTCATAGCCGAGCATCGATTCGAAGTGCAGCGCGAGCCGGTCCCCCAGTTCATCTACCTCCATCGCGCTGAGCTTCGGGAGTGTGATGAGCTGAGATTCGGGCGCAGGCTTGGGCTGCGATTCCGCCGCGGCGGGCGGGCTTTGGGCGGGGGGCGCGGCTTGGGTTTCGTCCTTGGCTGGCCCCTCTGAGGCCGTAGCATTGGCCGGCTTGGCCTGCGGCTCGGCGGCCGGTGGCATGGCTGGGGCGGCGGACTCGGGGGCCGCCGTTTCGGGCGGCTTGGCCTGCGGCTCGGCGTCGGCTGCCAAGGCCCACGCGGTACCGGCCAACACAAGCCATGCCGCCAGGACCGGCGACACAAAGTTCCGCTTGGCCATACGAATACGCCTCTGCGACGAACCCATGAACATTGGAGCCTGCATCACCGTTCCTCCGCTATCATGACAACAGCACCGATTCGAGACGACACCCTTGTGCCCGCGGGCGACGGCGGCCGCGACGGGCAGAAACAGCCCTGCGCCTCCCGGGCCTCGTCAGACGACGGAAACTCCATCTTCCAGCACCTGTGAACGTAAGTCCATAGTACGCAATCCGTTGGGGCCCGTCAAGCGAAGAGCCGCCGGGGGCGCGCGGGGCCCGGCCCCGCAGGCCAAGCGAGGACGCCATGCTAAGCGATGCGCCAAGCCCATTCGATTGACGCACTGGCCCCACTGGCGTCTCCATGGACGGCCAAATCCCCTTTTTTTATTGCATTCGGCCCTGTTTTTCTCTATCCTGCCTCCCCCTGTGTAGACCGTTCAGAGGGGGCCGCGCACCACATTGCTTTGGAGCCTGTCTGCAAAGCATGGCCGGTGGATAGGGCTTGGCGGACAACGATTCGGCATAGCCGCAGAACCGGGCTCGCCCGTTTTCGAGGAGATCGTCGCGATGTGCGTTTGCAGAGGTGTCCTGGCGCTAGGGGTCTTATCGTGGGCGCTGCTTCCTGTCGGATGTGCCGTCCCGAACGATCCGGAGGCGGTCCTTGCGCGGATCGTGTTTCCGAACGAATGGGTGGGAGACATTGACGCGGTCGGATTCCCCGAGCCGTCCGGGATCTGTTGGCATCCATCACGAAAGACGCTGTTCGTCGTCGGCGACGAGGGCGAGATCGGCGAGATCACCACGGAGGGCCACTGGATCAAGCGGAAGTTTATTCGCCCCGCCGACTTCGAAGGAATCACGTGCGATCCGTTGACGGGTCTGCTATACGTCGCCGTTGAGGAAGAAGAAGCCGTCCTGGAGATCCACCCGGACACCTTCGAGGTGCGGCGGACCTTTTTCATACCCCGGCAGGTCGCAGGGAGGACCCTGCTGCAAGCCGGCGGGGAAGGCATCGAGGCCATCACGTTTGTTCCCGATCCCCAACACCGGCAGGGCGGCGTCTTCTATGTCGCCAACCAGGCCTTCACGCTGTCCAATGAGGAAGATATCTCCGCCGTCTTCCGCGTGGAGTTGCCGCTGCGGGACGCGTCGATTGAACCGACGATCATTGACTATTTCTCGCCGGGCATCATCGACCTGTCCGGCCTCCACTACGACGCCATGACCGACCGCATCCTTCTCGTCGCCGATGCGACGAACCTCCTGCTGGTGTACTCACGTGAGCACGAACTGCTGGCCGTATACGCCTTCCCCGGTGACAACCAGGAGGGAATCACGGTCGACGACCAGGGCTTCATCTACATCGCTCAGGACACCGGCGGCATCATCAAGCTCAGGTGGCTTCGTTAATCGCGGGCCTCAGGAGGCGAAGCCGGCTCGCAGATCGGGCGCCGAAAAGGCCATGGCGATCAGCGCATCGTCCTCTCGGATCCGCAGCTCGCCGTCATCGTGCCCCCCCGCCCCCCGCCGGGGATTCATGATGACCTGATCGGCCCGACGGATCCCCAAAAGCACCACCGGATTCCGGTCATCACGCCGCTCGTACAGCATCTGGGCACATTCGGCGAACGTCTTGCCCACAAACGCATCCGGAAAGCGATCCCGCGTAATGATATAGATCTCGTTGCCCTCAAACGAATACGTCAACAGGTCCTTGTAAACGGCCGAGAGCTGCTTGTTGAGCGCGCAATGGGCCAGGATGCCGACGCCGATCTCGGTCGTGCAGATGGTCTCATCGGCCCCGGCGTCGGTCAGGTGCTGACTGTTGTCCGAATTGACCACCTCGGCGATGATGTGCGGCCGACGGGTCTTGCACTGGTTCAAAAGGGCCAGGATAATCATCGCCGACTTCGCGTCCGGGTCGGGGCTCTGATTATCGGCCAGCACGATGACCGTGTCGGCGGCGCTGACCCGCGCATTCTTCAGCGTGCCGTGGCGAATGGGGTCCTCATAGATGCAGTACAGCTTGTTATAGGCAGGCATGCGGGCCAACTCTTTTTCATCCAGCACCTTGTTGTCGATGATGACGATGTCCGCGTCGGGGCGGCCCTCGGGATGGCGCAATTCGGCGATCACGCGTTTGCCCCGCTCGTTCCAATTACAGATGACAATATGGTCTTTGGTATCTTTCGGCATCGTCATCTCCTCTCGCTTCAAAAAGGCCGCCGCGAATCGACCGGCGACCGCTCCGAAGAAGAATACGCTCAGGATGAAGATCAAGATCGATGTCACCCGACCCGGCCAGGTGACCGGAGGTCGGTCTTCAAATCCGCTCAGCACGTAGATGGTGATCGACCAGAAGGATTCGCCCACGCTCTCGAACGAACGGTTGCTGTATCGCTCGCAGTAGAACATCGCGACGGCGCCGACGACGTACAGGCCGATGAATATGACAACGAGACGAAGGTGGATATGTCGGTGCATCACGCGACGGATGGCCGACCGATATCGGATGAGGTAGCCTAGCACGATGACCCCCGCAAGCCCCCACAACAGCACCGGCAGATAATCCGCCAGGGTCCGCTTCAACAGGCCTTGCTGCGTGTAGTACGCCTTGGCCTGCGGATGGATGGGCACGATCGGCCGCAGCTTGTGATCCACGATGCCGTGCAGGGCTTCCTCCAACGGCAGGGTATACGCGGTCAGATCGGCCCCCGGCACCCCATGCCCCGTTTGGATCACGTCCGCCTTCTCGAAGATCGAACGGGTCAGCGTCCGCACGAAGTCCGGCGGCAGACGGGACTGATTGCCCCCCGTCTCCTCGAACCCCTTGCGCGCCACCAGAATCGCACGAACCCCCACCGTCTTGACGGGCTTGTCCTGATGGCGGTACGTATGGGCGGGAATCTCCGTGTACACGAAGTAGGGGAACCTGTGTATCAGGCGGTTGGCCAGACCCTCGCCGATGGGAATCAGCCGTACGGCGTCCTGCAGCGAGATGCCGTCCACCGTCGCCGTCAACAGAGGGGTCGGGATGCCCGCCGTGATGACCGCGGCATCGAGCGAATTGGACAGAAGCATGGCCCGGGCCTCGCTGAACTTGCACCGGACGTCGGTCAGGTCCGAGGCCTCCCAGCCATCCAGGGCGAAGATCAGCGTCGCGCTGTTGGGGATCTCATCGGGGGGCGAGCCGGTACGGATGCGGCGGCCCTTGAGCTGGTCAAGGTGTTCGATGCCGCTTTTGCGCGTCGCGACGATCTGGATGAGCTCCGTGTACAGTGAGGCGACGGCCAAGGCCTTGCTGGAGGGCAAGGTGTACATGGCCTCACCATGGCTGAAGTAGTACGCGGTGTCGTTCTGCACCAGGGCCAGGTCCACCTGGTCGTTGTCGAGGAGCTGCAGGTTCTCCAACGTGCCCGTGGTCTCGACGACCTCGATCTCGACCTTGCCCGGATAGAGCTCTTCGACGACCCGCTTGATGCCGTGGCCCATGGGGTAGTACACGCCGGTCTTGCTGCCCGTGGCCAAACGCAGCGTCACCGGTTCGGCCGCCGCCAAAGCGACGAGCCCACTGACCAGCAGGGCAAGGCCCCCGATCACGATTCGCTTGCATGCCATTCGGACAACTCCCGGCGCCACCGGCCCGGCCACGTGCCGAACATCGGGGCTCACCTTACAGTGTACGGCAACCGCGCAGACCCCGCAACCCGATTCGCCACGACGCGGCCAGCGACACGCCGATCAAGGCCGTGTTAAATACCATGACATTTGTTGGCCGTGTTTGATCGCCGGGGTACGAGGGGTGGCGTGGGCGGTCTTGCCTGACAGGACGTTCGAGGGGGGATCCTGCGTTCAGTCGCGGGGCAGGTGTCGATACCAGGTGAAGTACATCACCGCGGCGGCGAGAACGGCGGCGGCGAAACATAGCCAAGCCCGCATGTACCAGTGACCGACGAGATACATGGGCCCAACGTAGATCCCGGCGATGGCGACCATCCCCAACACCAGGTTGATGATGGCCAGGGGCGCCGTTTCGGAACCATCTTCTGTTGGGTCAGGCGTCGCGCAGGCGTCGCGCTGCACGGTCCCCCAGAATCCGAATGGACGAACGGAACGGTAGAACGCCAGAAGCACCTCGCGGTCGACCGGTGCGGTGACCAGCGAGGCGGCGATGGAGGCGGCCAATGAGGCTGCGCAGATCAGAGCGAAGGTCCACCACGTCGGCACATCCGGCCTGGCCAGGGCGATCAGCGAGAAAGCCAGCCCGGCCAACGTGCCTGCGGTGTAGCCCCAGCCGTTCATCCGCCACCAGTACCATCGCAGGACGTTGGGGATGAGAACGGCCGCGCCCAGGGCCATCATCATCCAGTTCCAGATCCGGGAGATGGAGCCGGCCTGCAGGCCGATGACCAGCCCGAACAGCACGACACCCACGGTGGCGACGTAACTGACCCGCACGGCGCGCCGATCATCCCCCGTGCCCCGCGCCAAAGGCTGCCAGATATCCCGCACAATGAACGATGCCCCGCTGTTGACGGTCGACGAGAAGGTGGACATGAAGGCGGCCAGGAGCCCGGCCAGGACAAGGCCGCGGAGGCCGACCGGCAGACAGTCACGCAGGACCGTGGGCATGACCTTCTCGGTGTCGGCGACACCGGTCACGTGGGTGATGGCCAGAAGCGCGATGCCCACGGCCATCGCCCATCGGACGATGAGGAACAGGCTCCACGCAGCCCCTACCTTGGCGGCGTCACGGGCGCTGCGGGCGGCGAGGAACCGTTGAAAGTCGTACATCTGGGCCGGTCCACCCGCGTTCAGGAGAAGCCCCTTGAGCACCCATACGATGACCAGCGCGCCGAAGTATTCAAAGCCGGCGTGTTCGGTGCCTGCGAATTCGGGGATTCGCCACGGCACGGCCAGCGACGTCCAGTCCGGTGGCAGGCTCGCCATCGCTTCGGGCGTCATCCGGTCCCATGCCAGATACGCGATGATGACGCCGCCGGCGGTGAGGATAAGGGTCTGGACGACATCCGTGACGACCACGCTGTACAGGCCTCCGAGAAGGACGTAGAGCGTCGTGGCGGCCATAATCACCACGGCCAGAACGTGGCCCTCGTACTGCGTACAGAGTACCTGGAGCCAGCCGATATCGGTGGCCTCGGCGAGTCGTTCGAGGGGAACGTAGACCGAAGCGAACTTGCCGATGCCCTGGAAGGCGTAGCCGATGAAACTGGTCAGCGTGATGACGGCCATGAGCGCGTAGGTCGTGCGGGCGAAGATGCCGGCAGGGCCGCGGCCAAAGCGGGTGACCATCCACTCGGCGGCGGTCATGACGTTGGAGCGGCGGACCCATTTGCCCATGTAGGACAGAAAGAAGGCCCCCATCAGGAAGCCCCACATCCAGTGGTGCCACATCGATTTGAAGCCCAGCACGAAGAGAATCGAGACGATCCACATGGTGCCGGTGATGTCGAAGTTGGACACCGAGCCGCTCATGGCCAGGGCGAGCCAGTGGATGGACTTGCCGCCCAGAAAATAGGAATCCAGGTTTCGGGAGGCCCGGCGCTGGTACCAGAAGCCCAGCGCGATCACCACCGCGAAATAGAGGACTATGATGAGATAATCGACGGCGGCCATGTCTATCCCGCGGGGTTCCGATGCACGGCCTCAAACATGGCGACGATGTTCGCCGGCGGCACGTTGGCGAGGATGTTGTGCACCTGCTGAAAGACGAACCCGCCGCCCGGCGACAGGGTTTCGATCTGTTGTAGAACGTGGCGGTGGACGGCGTCGGGCGAAGCATTGCCCAATACTTTCTGCGTGTCACAGCCGCCTCCCCAGAAGGTGATGCGATCGCCGAAGTCCCGCTTGAGCCCGGCGGCATCCATGCCCTTGCAGGTGATCTGGACGGGGTTGATGGCATCGAGGTCGGCGTCGATCAGCTCGGGGAGTAACTCCCGAACGCCGCCGCAGCAGTGGAGTTGGACCTTGACGTCGGCGAGCTCCTTGGCGCGTGTCCAGAGCCGTTTATGGTACGGTTTGTAGTAGCGGCGGTACATGTCGGGGCTCATCAGAGGGCCGTTCTGCCCGCCCAGGTCGTCGCCGAAGAGAACGACGTCGATGTACGGACCGACGGCGGCGAGCCACTGCTCGAGGCTCTTCATATAAATGGCGCACAGGGCCTCGCTGAGACGGATGACCTGATCTGGGTAGAGCCCCATGTACATGAGGTAGTTGTCCATGCGATAGAGCCATTGGGGCAGCTCGAAGAGATTGCCGCCGAAGAGGCCGACGACGGCGCGATCCGTCGATTCGCGGAGGCGGCGGGCGCCGCGGGCAAGCTCGGCGTCGGGATCATCCGGGGGGATATGGGCCCCGGGATGCGGCGCGCCGGACCAGATGGTGCGGCCGAGGATGTCCGCGAGATCGCTGAAATCATCCTCGACGATGCCGCGGTCCATAAGCGGCCAAGTGGTCTGCTCGAAGTACAACACCCCCTTCTTCTGCCGGCCCAGCTCGAGGCCGGCGTCGGTCAGCAGGACCCAGTCGTCGCCCTGTTTTTCGAGGTTGATGTAGTACGGCACCTGGCACGGTGTGCCATCGGGCAGGACCCAGTCCTTCCACTGACTGTCCTCGGTGAGAAAGCCGCGGCCCATCTCGACGACGTCCACCCCGAACAACTCAAGCACGTCGTCATCCACGATCGCCAACTGCTGGACCACGTCGTAGACGCGTATGGGCTTTTCTGGGAGGCGGAGATGCCGCCGCAGGCGGGCGTAGGCGATCGCCGCGATGCCGGAGGACCGATGGCCCGAGAGATCGACAGGCACCCTGTCGGGCGGCCTGTGATTCAAGGCCGCGAGGACGCGTTCTCTGGAGTTCACGGTCGACCTCCCTGTCAATCCTGCGTTGCCGGAAGGCGCAGCGTCAGCATCTCAAAGGGCGCCAGCGGAAGGCAACCGGCTGCCGGCGCGATCGGCTCCTCATCGACATTGCTCCGCCAGACCAGTGGCTGGGAATCCTGCGGCTCGTCCACGCGCACTTCCTGGAAGCGGTCCGACGTGTTGAACAACCGCAGGATCAGCGCGCGGCCGTCGTCGGACGGCTTGAGCGTCGTGGCCACGACTCCGTCGGGCAGTTTCACCGGGAGTCTTGGGCCCAGGCGACGCTCCCGTTCACCGGGCCGGCCGGGCACCACCACCAGCGGATTGCTCCTTTCCATCCCGAATCGGGCGGCGTCCGCGAGGGCGGCGCCCCGATGGGGACGGATCGCATACCGGAAGACGTGTTCGCCGGATTGCGAGGCCTTGTAGTTCGTTTCCCAGTAGTTGTTCATGACATAGGAATAGAACGTCGTCGACGGCTCCAGGGTCTTGATCCAGCCGACGGAAGACCGCGGGTCGTTGGTGATCCGGCCGATCTCGATCAGGGGCGCATCGAGGGGTGCCCAGGTAACACCAAGGCGGTCGTTGGAGATATCGACCCAGCGCTGCACGGTGAAGTAGTTCTTGCAGGCGCCGGGCAACTGGTCATCCTCGGGCTGGACGACGGCCCAAGGCGTATCCATGCGCAGCACACCGTCTGGGACGTGAAAGGCGAAGCCCAGGTGGACGCCTTCGGGCGTGTAGATGTCCTCCTTGTCAATCCGGTCGATGACCTCGATGAAGTCCAGTCCGTCGATGACACGGTAGGTGCGTGTGAGGCGGTGGCAGCCGGGGGCCTCGGACTCGACCTGTAAGGACGCCAGCAAGGGGCCCCTGTCCACCGCGCGGAGGGTGACGGGGCCATTGGGCCTGGGGTCCTTCGGGTCGCGCCCCTCGACGTAAAAATAGCTGTTGAGCCCGCCGGCGTCGGCGTCAGCGAGATCGATGTCGATTCCGTCGCAGGTCAACCCGGCAATCGCCCCGGTCTGCTCATTGAGGGTCACCGTGATTCGGCCATTGGACAACGTATGACCGCTGACTTTCGCCGCCCCCCGCGTCGTCAACCGGCCCTTGTGCAGGGTAAACCGAGCGGCGCCGAAGGCCGGGACATCGGCGGCCATGAAGACCAGCTCGCCACTGGCCAGGCGCTGTGAGGGCACTGTCTGCGAATCCCTCTGGACGTGGTCGCCGATGGCTGTCATGTCGGGCGGAAGGATGACCAGGTCGGCCCTTGGCCACGAACTGGTGTTGAACACCTCCACTGCCTGGACGGGTGTTCCCTTGTCGGCGATGGGCTCAACGGCCTGGGCCAGAAGCGCCTTGGACTGTCGGTCGGCCTCCACGGCGAAGGCCTGTTTGATGGCCCATTGCTGCTTGGTGAAATCGCTCTGCGGCTCGGAGATGCTGTTCCATGAGCCCCAGGTATGCTCGTTATAGAGGAGCACCTGACGCCAGGCCTCGTGAAACGCCTGGGCCGGATACGGCCCGCCGACCATCGCAAACAAGGTCTGGGCCTGCACCAGCTGTTCCGCCGCCGCACGGGTCAAGGCCGTCTCGCGGGACGATGAGGCGGCGCCGTCTTCCCAATAGGGCGTGAAATCGCCCCGTACGGTGGGCAGCGTCTCCCCGTAGCGTTTTTCGAATTCGGCGAACATCCGCGACGGGGAGGCAATGATCATCCGCGGATACGCGTACTTCTCATTCCAGGCCTTGACCATGTCGGGCAGTTGCGGGTCCGGCGGACCATTGTCGGAACCGATGTTGTAGCGGACCTGGACGATGTCGTAAGGAAAGCCCTTGCCGTCGAGCCGTTTGAGGTAATCGAAGATGGGGCCGGGTTCCAGCTTGCGCTTGATCTCGGTGTAGTTGAGTCCCGTGTGGAACCACGAGTAACCCATGCCGGCCACCCAGCACAGGACCCTCTCGCGACCGGAAGGCGACTCCCAATAGAACGGTTTGTCGCCCCACTCGGACAGCGTATAGCCAATGCGATGGCCGAAGTTCGGACCGATGGAGAAATACTTGACACCGCTGTGTGCCAGCACCGGCACGATGCCCCATGTATAGCCGGGCACATCGGTGATCATCGCCGAGTCGATGGTCAAGCCGTGTTCTTGTGCCAGCCGGCGGGCGTAGCCGGTCAGTTCCAGGAGCTCCTCCGGCCGGCACAGGGCGGTCAGCTCATTGGCGTAAAGCGCATCGAGGCTGATGTAGCCCTTCTTCACGGCCTCCACAAACCGCCGCTGGTCCTCTTCGGACGCCTTTCTAAGGTAACTGTCGACCGCCCACAGGCCCTCCGGCAGCCACTTGAACCGGGCTTCGGGCGGATAGTCCTTGGTCTTTTCGCCCAGTTCCATCGCCTCGTCCAGAAACCCCCGCTGCATGGCGTCAACCTCGGTCTGCACGTGGGTATAACCGATGTCCAGGTGCGTGTGGTGAAGGAGGTAGACCTCCCATTTCCGCACCGGTTTTATAAGGACCGTCTTTTCGGCGAGCGCCCGGCCATCGACCTTTACCGATATCGAGACGTCACGGGGTTCATCGACGGCGGGGACCAGGCCTTCAATGACCTGCGTCCCAGAGATGAGGGCATGCGTTTGTTCGGGACCGCCTTCGATACTGATCGTCGCCTCGACCGAATCGCCGATGTGCACCACCGTGGCCAGGACCGGTTGATAGAGTCGCCCGCTACGCCGCACCAGGTATGGGTGGGAATCAACACCCCGAACGCTGGTGGTGTTCTCAATCGTCGCCGCTTCCACGCCGGCCGGCGCGGTCAGCCGGAGGTAATCGTAGAGGACCCAACTACCTTCCAGCGACGTGATCGAAAGCGTGTTGTTGCCTTCTTTGAGGGCCGCCGCGTCGAAGGCGAACTCCATCAGGTGCTGGCGTCCCTTGTCGACCTCCCCGTGGGCCGAGGCGTCGCCCGCGCCCTTGGGCGTCTGGTGCGTAAACACCGCATCGTTAATCCTGATCTCCAGCCGGGGAGGCACTGCGCTGTGTGTATCCACGAAATCGACCAGCAGTTGGCACGTCCCGGAGTCCGGCGCCTCTTTGACCCCAAACATCACCGTAACCGTATGCGGCTTATGACCGGCCCAGGCATCGGCGGGGCCGGGCTGGATGTAGGGGAAATCCTCGCTTGCCTTGGAGTGTCCCATGACATACAGGGCACCGGCGGCAAACCGACCGGCATACTGTCCGTGCCCGGCCGGTCCGAGGGCAAATTCGGCGGTATTGTTGTCCTGCTCGCCGATTTCCCAGAGCACATCACCGCAGCATGTCCCCGCCAACACCGCCGCCAGCAAGACAGAAACAGACCACGCAAAGCCCCGTGCCGACTTCACTGTGCACCACATACACGACCTCCACTGCTCTCAAAAAAAGCCCCCAACACCAAGATGTCGCTAATCCTGGGGCAAACCCGCATATCAGGCCACCCTCCTCGAACAGCGATTCCCCACATGTTGATCTTCATGATAGCATCATGGACGACGTGACGCCATGCCCGTGATCGTGAGACCCGCACAGATTCTTGCCCTCACAGCCGTTGAGGTTCGGCCACGATTCCTGTACGATCTTGAACAGAGGGCAGGCTGAATCATCCCTTGTCTGATTCGATGGACTGGAGGGCTGGCATGGATCGAACCACACCGCCTCTGATTGTGTGCCTGGCAGCGGCTTGTTGGGGGCTGTGCCCGGCGGCCATGGCGCAAGATGCATATCCGACACCGCCCGACGGAACGGCGGTCAAACGTGTGCTTGCGGTGGATCACGCGGGCCCCAATCTTCTCAAACCCGATGCGTGGCGGCCATGGGACCGGGGCTACGAGCAGGCGGGGGACGCATTCGTGTGCGACAATGGCCACGATACCGACGTCCAGCGGGGTGTCTCGCAGACCGTCGTCCTGAATCAATCGCAACCCGAGCCGATCCTGGCCATGGCCTGGAGCAAGGCCGAGAACATCGGTGGCGGCCGCGACAGCGATTACTCCCTCTACCTGGACCTGATATACGCCGACGGCACACCCCTTTGGGGGCAGGTGGATACGTTCAACACGGGCTCCCACGACTGGGAGAAGGCTAAGGTGCTGGTCTTTCCGGAGAAGCCGGTTCGCAGCGTGGGCTTCCACATGCTCCTCCGGCGTCACTCGGGGAAGGCCTGGTTTCGGGAGCCCGAACTATGCGTGCTTGAAGCCCCGGCGAATGCGGCGCGGTTTGACGGAGTTGCCATATCCCACGTCCGTCCATCCCGGGAGGGATTTCAAGTGCGCGACGTCGCGGCGGGCGGGGGGTTCGTCTCAATCCGCACAGAGGCCTTGGGAATCAAGCTGGACTGCAAGACTCAGGTGGCCGCGGAAACGGCGTTCATGGAGGTAACGGTTCGGGATGTCACCGGCAGGGATCGGGCAATCACCCTGGTGTACGCCCTGCCCGTCCCTCGCGACGGCTGCGTCTGGCTGCACGACCCGCGAACCGGCCGGGCCGCCGAGCCAGGACATGAATACCTCAACACCAGCTCCTTTCGAGTGGGGTCCAATGGCCGACTGTCCCGCTATCCCTTCGGTGCGGTTGCCGTTCCAGGTGGAGGTATCGGCTTGGGCATAGATATGGCGTTCCCCGCTTTCTACCGAATCGGCTACAACGCAGATACGGAAGAGCTGTTCCTGGCGTACGACATCGGCCTGACACCCGAGAAGCCCGTTGCCACCCTGCGGTTCTGTCGGTTCGCGTTCGCCCCTCGTTGGGGATTCCGCGCCGCTCTGCAGGAGTACTACGGGCTCTTCCCGGAGCATTTTGCCCGTCGGATCTCCGATCAGGGGCTGTGGATGCCGTTCGCCAAGATCAGCGAGGTCCCAGACTGGCGGGATTTCGGCTTTCGCTTCAAGGAGGGGACCAACGAAGTCGGCTGGGACGATGAGCACGAGGTGCTGACGTTCCGTTATACCGAGCCGATGACCTGGTGGATGTCGATGCCGGCCGAGATGCCGCGGACGGTAGCGGCCGCTCTGGCTGAGGCACAGCGCCGTGCGACCCGGAAAGAGGACCCTGGGGCACAAGCCCTGTTGACCAGCGGGTTCCACGATGAGCAGGGGGACTTCGTCGCTCGCCTGCTCGATACCCCCTGGTGTAACGGGGCGGTCTGGAGCATCAACTCCATGCCTGGCATCCACGGCGAGGTCACGGACTTCAAGAACAAATGGAGTTCCGAAGTACGCCAGCGATGGTATGGCCCACAGCGTCAGGGCGACCTGGACGGCGAGTATATCGACTCGAGCGAGGGTTACGTGACGGACGAGCTGGACTTTCGGCGAGATCATTTTGCCGCGGCTCAGACGCCCCTGACGTTCTCCTTCGTGGAACATCAACCGGCCATCTTCCGCGGTCTGATCGCGTTTGAATACGTGCGGGCTATCGCTGAGGACGTGCATTCTCGGAGCAAGCTCATGATGGCCAATGCCACGCCCATCCGACTCTGCTGGCTGGCTCCATGGCTGGACGTGATGGGCTCGGAGGTGAATTGGAATCCGAACCGGACATGGCGACCTATGTCCGACGCGGACCTGTTGTACCGCCGTGCCCTGTGCGGACCCAAGCCGTATTGCTTCCTGATGAACACGCCGTTTGACGACTTCTCCCACGAGTTGGTGGACAAGTACATGAAACGCTGCCTGGCCTACGGCGTGTTCCCAGGGTTTTTCAGTCATAACGCGTCGGAGGACCAGTATTTCACGCAGCCGTCGCTTTACGAACGGGACCGTCCCTTGTTCAAGAAGTACCTGCCTTTATGCAAGCGCGTGGCCGAGGCCGGATGGGAGCCGATCACGCGGGCCCGGTCGAGCGATCCCCAGGTGCATCTCGAGCGCTTCGGCGAGCGCTACCTGACCGTGTTCAACGATGGGTCCGAAGAACGGAAAGCGACAATTGTGCTCGACGAGAAAAGACGGGGCGATTCTCCTGAGCTGGTTCGTGGACAACGGCTCCAGTGGAACGAGGGGATGACCACGATCACGTTGGCCGGTGAGGACGTGGCCGTTATCGATCTGGCCGAGGAGGTCGGCCAAAGCGGTCCTCGCCTTGTCCCCGATGTCCTCAAGGGTGCCTTTGAGCCGCCGCGGGAGTATGCGGACGACTTCGGCGACTATGCGTCCCCGCTACGCTTTGCCGATGGACGTGTCGTGCGGACGGCTGCGGATTGGCGGCAAAGACGTGCCGAGATTCTCGAACAGTGGAAAGCCGCGTTGGGGGCGTGGCCACCCCTGATCGAGCGACCGCGGATCACGTATGTCGATGAGGTGACGCGGGATCGCCTCACCCGGCACAAGGTTCGCCTGGAGATCGCACCGGCGGGTCAGATGGTCGACGGCTACCTGCTTATTCCGGAGGGTGACGGCCCCTTCCCCGCGGTTCTGGTCGTCTACTACGACGCCGAGACGGGGGCGGGGCTGGGCAAGGAGCTGCGGGACTTCGGCCTGCAACTGGCCCGGCGGGGCTTTGTCGCCCTGTCGATCGGCACCCCGGAGTTTTGCAGTTTGAACGCCCCCTACAAGCCGCTTTACGAGCAATCACCCGGCCAGACCCCATGGCAACCCCTGTCTGCTTTGGCCTACGTCGCGGCCAACTGTCACACCGCCCTGGCCAATCTGCCTCAGGTCGATCCGGCCCGGATTGGCATTGTGGGGCACTCGTATGGCGGCAAATGGGCGATGTTTGCCTCGTGTCTGTATGACAAGTTCGCCTGTGCCGTATGGTCCGATCCCGGTATCGTGTTTGATGAGACGCGGCCCAATGTGAACTACTGGGAACCGTGGTACTTGGGATACGAGCCCGATACGCAGCGGAATCGCGGCGTTCCCACGGTGGACAACCCGCGCACGGGGCCTTACGCCACGCTGGTCGAACGGGGACATGATCTGCATGAACTGCACGTGCTCATGGCGCCCCGGCCGTTTCTGGTCTCGGGCGGCGCGGAAGACCCACCCCAGCGCTGGAGCACCCTGAACCATACGGTGGCCGTAAATCGTATCCTGGGCGCTGCGAATCGGGTGGCCATGACCACCCGCCAAGGCCATGCACCCACGCCGCAGTCCAATGAGCAGATCTACGCGTTCTTCGAACATGTGCTGAAATAACCACTGCCAAGGCCCTGTGTCGCCACATGGCGCCGCAAGGCCGGCAGGCCGAGCATGACGGTCTAAGGCAGGTACTCGTCGGCCCCGATATCGGGTCGCCCGGTCCGAGGCTGCCGGTCAATATCCTCGACGACTTCCGGGAAGGGCGTACCCCCGTCGACCACCTCTACCCCGGGGTCTGCAAGATGCAGATTCCCTCGCGCAGGATCAACCAAGCCGGGGCCCGAGTCCTGCGCCAGATTCGTGATTTGGTGGATCGGGCTGTCGGACTCGATTCGAGGGGGAGCTCCGCAGAGGAGGTTGTTAGCGATCAGCAGGCCGTCATTGGCGAAGACCACGCGGATCAGTCGTTCCAGACGATTGTCGGGATCGTAGATCGTGTTGTTCAGCAGCCGGCAGTCCCGCGTGTAAACCGTGACGATTCCGGCCTGCGGCGCCCGTGTGATAAAATTGTTGCGGACAATGCACGCCGTGCAATGGTCGCGGATATCGCCGGGGCGGTGCGGATTGCCCAAACAGACGCCGGCATCGCAATCGATGATGATGTTGCGCTCGACGATGCAGTCGCGGGCGTCGTGCCACAGGAAGACCGCGCCCCGGCCTTGTCGCGTTCGGCCCTGAATGCCGACGAAGACGTTGTCACGAATGGTCCAGTTTGAGGGGTACATCACATCGATCCCCGCGATGTAGTCGCCGTTGAAATTGGCGGGGGTGTCGGCCGGATCATCGCTGAAGCGCTTGGCCCGATCGTTGTAGAAAAGACAATACTGGACGCGACAGTCCCTCGGGCGGATCCTGTCACGGTGGTCCGGCGGCACCTTCACGCCCTTGACCCCTCGCTGCCAGATGTTGTGGATGACGCAGTTGTGAATCGTCAGGTCCTGCACGCTTGTCTCGGAATTGATCTTGAAGCCATTCCATCGGATGTTCTGGATTGTCAGGTCCGCGATGGTCACGCCCCGACACGCCGACAGGCCGATCAGCTCGCCGTCCCGGCTGCGGGCGCCGTCGATGATGACCCGCCGGCGATCCCCGGAGGCGGAACGCAGAGTGACGCCGTCTGTCTGCAGGATGACGTAATGCGGCATCCAATAATGGCCATCTTCCAGCAGAATGGTCTGCCCCGGTTGAGCCGCGTGGATGGCCTGGATAAGCTGCCCGGCGTCGCAGACGCGGGTAATGCTCCCCCGGGGCGCCCCCAGCGGCGGGGCCTTGGGAAACCAGGTCTGACCAATCAGATCGGCGACAGAGGGCTCGTTCGTGGACGGGGCAGGAACGGTCACGGTATCGTCCGTGCCGTCTGCCCGCAGGACCTGAATAACCTCCGCGTACTTCATCAGGGTCAGATAGTTGCGGAGCATGTATCCGGAATGGGCCAGGCCTTCGGGCGAATAGTCATCCTGGTAATCCTTGGGATTGCTCGGGTGTATCCCGTCCCGCGCCAGCAGCGTCGGCACATCATAGCCGTCATAGGCGGCGAATGCCTCCGTCGCGCCGTCCCAGTCGTCGGGCCGACGGCGAAAAATCTCGGCATGGAAGTCGATCAGCGGCAGGTGCATATCACGGGCCGTGGCGCGGATCGCCTCCGCGTAGTCGGCCGATTTCTGCACAAGTCCGTGACGAGGCGGAATCGTGCTCAGAATCACGACGGTGCCATTGTCCAGACACCCCTGAACGACCCGCCTGAGCTTGTCCCGATATTCGTCCAGCGGCACGGCATGAAGATCGTTCGTGCCGAACATGATCAACGCGACTTCGGGGTTGAGCTTTTGAAGCCACCGGGCCACGTTCGCATGTGCCCAGCGAATGGTCTGCCCGCCCTCATTGCCGTACTCCGACCCCTTCCACTGCCGCCAGCACTCGGTCTTCATGTACGCCTTCACCGCGTCATAAGCCTGCTGCATCTCGGACGAGGCATGGTCTCGCGCGTACAGCAGAGGCGTCCAAAAGGCCAGCGTGACGGTGATCGAGTCGCCAAAATGGGCAAATGTGCCCTTCTCGCCCGTAAAGCGGGTGTGCACCTCTCGCATGGCCCCCGCCCAATCGGGCGCGGCATCGCCCGTGCGGGCTTCTGCTGCGAACAGCCCCCGAGAACAAACGAGCAGGCCGGCCAGCAGCACGCTTTGGAGGAACCGATCTCGGGACATGATCAGACTCCCTTTGATGAGATTCTTGGCCGTCACTTCGGGCGGTTGGTCCGCTGGTCAATGATCGCGTCTTTGGCCTCGATGCGGTTTTCCTGGAGGGTCACCGCTCCGACGGTCTCCTCGATAAGGATGCCGGTCACCTGCGTTCTGGCATCCCCCTGGCGCGTATCCCGGATGACATTGTCCACGAAGACCAGGTCATTCGTATGGCCGCGAATGCGGATGCCCGCGGCCGGCCCCATGCGGCCGTTGTTTTCGATGGTGTTCCCTTCAAGCCGATTGCGATGAGCGGCCATGCCCGCGGACTCCTGACGGAAGAAGACGCCGTCCTGGCCGTTCTGTCGCACGAGGTTGCCCCGCAGTACGTTGTCCGAATCCTTGTGTCCGATGGAGATGCCAAAGCGGCCGTTGGCCTCCAAGGTGTTCCCCTCAAACCGTCCGTGCCGAACCCGCCAGCACAAGAACAGGCCGTCCAACCCGTTGCCACGGGCGACACACTCGCGCACCACGGGGCGCTGGGAGCCGCTTCCCGGATGAATGCCCAGCGAGGCGTTGCCCTCGCAGATACTTTGATCGACCGTCACCTCATTGGACTGCTGGAAGCTGATGCCGTCCCCGTTGAAATCGCGGACGACACACCGACGGATCGTCGAGCCGAAACCCCGATACAGGAAGATGCCCGCGCCCCGGCATCCGTTCAAGTGAACGTTGTTCCCGTGGTTTCCATCCACCACCAGATCCTCCACGCAGGCCTCCTCCAGGTCATAGCCGCTGATCACGGGAAACACGGTGGCCGCCTTGGCCTGATTTTGCACCATGCAGTCGGCCATGAGGGGGGTGCTGATACTGAACGTCGACCCCCTGCGGCCGGTCAGTCGGGCGACAGTCGTATGAAAACCGCCGGCGTTGTCGTCCCAGACGGTGACCCCATAACCGACCGCGAAGCCTGTCGGGTCTGCCAGCGTGATCTGTTCCTCGCCGAAATCGCCATCCAGGGCCAGCGGCGAGACGGCTCCCGCCGCTTTCTTGAGGATCGTTTCGCCTTTTATCCCCCGCACCGTGACATGCGAGCGCAGATGCAGTGAATCATACATGGTGTACACGCCGGGTCCCACCTCAACGGTGCCGCCCCCCAAGCCGGCGACGTAGTCCACCGCCGCCTGCAGGACCCGGTGATCCTGCCCCACGAGATCTCCTTCCGTCTGCCCCACGCGGACCTGCGGGTGCTCGGCCATGGCCGAGTGCATCGTCCGGGCCAGTTGCGCCTCATCCGGCCCCGGAGCAAAGGCGGCGTTCTCTTTCCCGAAGGCCCCATGGCTGTGGAAGGCCATCATCCCCAGAACGAGTAGATACATGATCCAGCTACTTCGCATGGCCGCCTCCTGTTTCTCTGTCACATCCGTCGTGCGCGGGAGTTGTTGAGGGACCCGAGGGCATCCTTGTCCCCTGAGTCCGACGCTCCGCCTCGATGGACGGGCGGATCGCATTGTGGCATTGTACCCGCCGACTCCACCCCGCACAACGTGCACGGCACCGGCCGATCCGGAGTCCCCTGCAATACTCGGGGACCAGACACGACGAGGTCTATGGCCGTCTGTTGCATCGAGGCGGGCCAATCCTGCGTTTTTTGCGTTATCCGCCCGCGCCCATTGAAAGACGGACTCACTCCTGGGCAGGAGTCGCCCGATCGAAACCCCCGCGCAGGACAACCTGGATTATTGGGGCGAAGTCTGCTAAAAGCGATGGGGCTAAACGGTGCCCCCGAGCGGTTTTCAGAGGAGATGACCGATGAAGGAGATAATGGTGAGCCCGAAGCAAATGACCCGTCGGAACTTCCTGGCCGGATCCGCCTTCGCAGGGGTATTGCCCGCGTTCATTCCCTCCACGGTCCTGGGCGGAAACGCGGTCCCCCCGAGCGAGAGGATCGTCCTGGGGGCGATTGGAATCGGTCCCCGCGGCCGGTACGTGCTGGGTCGAATGATGGATGAGCCGGACGTGAGATTCGTGGCCGTTTGCGATGTGCAGTCGGACCGCCGGACCTTCGTCAAAAACATGGCGGATGCGAAGTACGAGAACACCGACTGCAAGACGTATATCGACATGTTTGAGCTTCTGGCCCGCGACGACATCGACGCCGTCCTGGTGGCCACCGGCGACCGTTGGCACGCCTTGGCCTCGATCCTGGCCGCCAAGGCGGGCAAGGACGTCTACAGCGAGAAGCCCTGCGGGATCACCATCGGAGACTGTCAGGCACTGGCGGACACCATGAACCGCTACGGGCGGGTGTTCCAGGCGGGGACCCAGAGACGAAGCATCAGCAATTTCCAGTTCGCCGTTCACCTTGCCCGAACCGGCAAATTGGGCAGACTCCACACGGTTCACGCCTCGATTTATAGTCTCCGAGTCCTTTACGATTGGCTGCCGGCCCAGCCGGAACCGCCCAGGGAGCGCTGCGACTGGGACCGCTGGCTGGGGCCGGCGCCGTGGCGGCCTTATAACAAGGCCTACGTCGATGGCGGCTGGAGAGGGTATTACGACTTTGACTCCGGGGCGACCCTGTTGGATTGGGGCGCTCACACGGTGGACCTCTGTCAATGGGCCAACGATGCCGATGCGACAGCGCCGATCTCCTATGAACCCGCGGGCGGGACGATCTACGCCCGATACGCCAATGGCGTGAAGCTTGTCATGCGACCCGACGGCTGGATGGGCCTGGGGACCTGCCCGGTGCGATTTGAGGGCGACGAAGGCTGGGTGGAAACGGGTGACAGCGGGAGCGTTGAGATGTATCCGGCCTCGCTGCAGAGCGAACGACGGGCCTATGCGCGACAGGGAACCGATCCGGCGGGACACGTGCGGAACTTCTTTGACTGCATGAAATCGCGGGCCGTTTGTGCCTCGGGTCCGGACGTGATGCGAAATTCCCATATCGCCTGCCATGCCGCGGCGATTGCCTGGCAGTTGGGCAGAAAGCTCACCTTCGACCCGGCCACGACGTCCTTCGTGGACGACGAGGAGGCCAACCGGATGCGGACGCGGTCGATGCGGGCGCCGTGGCACATCTGAAGAGGGATGTCAAATTGAAGGATACCATCATGAAGAGTCACCTTTGCTTCTGTCTTGTTCTTCCCGTGCTCGCGGCCATGGCGCATGCTCAGGAGAGATTGCCCTCGGAACAGGCGTGTCTTTCGATCCTGCGGTCGGATGCAGGGCTGGAGCAAAAGGCGCGGGCCTGCCAGCAGTTGTCGATTGTGGGGACCCGGCAATCCGTCGCCACCCTCGCAGGGCTTCTGGATGACGAGCGCTTGAGCGACTATGCCCGGTTCGCCTTGGAACAGATCGACGATCCAAGCGTCGATGCGGCGCTCCGCGAGGCCTTGGCGAAGGTGCAGGACGCAAGGCTGGCCGGGGTGATCAGCTCGATCGGCGCCCGCCATGATGCGCAGGCGGTCCGCGGCCTGAAGAAGCTGGTTGACGACGGCAGCAGTGCCTCCGTGCAGGCGATCGCCGCGTTGGGGCAAATCGCCACCGACGAAGCGATCCAGGTCATTGTCCCACTCCTCGACAGCGGCTCTGAGGATATGCGGATCGCGGCCGCGGAGGCGTGTCTGGCGGTGGGACAGAGGCTGATGATGGAGGGACAGGCCCCGGCGGCGATGGCTCTGTTCGGCCGGATTGCCGAAGCCGGCGTTCCGGGTCACGTAAGAATCGCCGCCACGTACAACCGCATCCTCGCCGGGGGCGAGGGTGGTGTGCCGCTCCTGCTGGAGCAACTCAAGAGCGGCGATCCCGGCAGGGTTGAGATGGCCCTGCTGGCCGCAAGGAAGCTGCCGGGCAGGAAGGTGTCGTCGGCATTGGCCGCCGAATTGCCCGGATTGGACCCCGTCGTCCAGGTCCTGGTGATCAAGGCGCTGCTGGATCGTGAGGACCCTTCTGTGTTGGGCGTGATCGAGCGACTTGCCGAAAGCGAGAATGCCGATGTTCGGCGCGAAGCGCTTCGCGCGCTTGGGCGGATGGGCGAGGCGTCGTCCGTCGCTATCCTTCTGAAGGCGGCGGGCACGCCCGGGCCGGACTCGCAGATCGCGCTGGCCGGCCTTCGGACGATTCACACCGAGGATATCGAGCAGAGAATGGTCGCAGGGATGACAGCGGCCGAAGGGCCTCGCAAGGCGGACCTCATCGATATCATTGCCGCCCGCCAATTCAAGACGGCGTGCCCTTTTCTGCTTGCCGAGGCCTCGAGCGCAAATGAGAGCGTGGCCACAGCTTCGCTGAAGGCATTGGCCGACCTGGCCGGCCCCCACGACCTGCCGGCGCTCCTGGAGCTGCTGGCCGACGCCAGAAACAGCCGTGTCCGCAATCAGGCCGAGACAACGGTGGCCGCCGTCGCCGTGAAAGGGCCGGACCCATCCGCACAATCGGGCGATGTCGTCGAGAGGCTCCAATCTGCGGACGGTGAAACGCGACTCGCACTTCTCCGGGTGCTCGGCAGGATTGGAGATGAGCGTGCCTTGGCCGCCCTGCGAGACGCGCTGGACAGCAACAGCCAAGCGGTGCGCGATACGGCGATTCGCGCCTTGGCGGCCTGCCCCAATCCACGTGCCCGGGACACGCTGCTGGACATCTGCGACACGGCCGGCAATGACACCCACCGGATCCTGGCGCTTCGCGGCTACGTGCGCCTGCTGGATCTGGATGACCGCATATCCCCCCGGAAAAAGGCTGCCCTGTACGCCCAAGCCATGAGCCGGGCGACCGCGGCCGGAGAGAAGAAACAGGTGTTGGCGGCGCTGGCCAGAGTCAGCCATCCGGAGGCACTGACCGTGGTTACGGATTGTCTGGATGACGCCGCCGTCCGTCAGGAAGCGATCCTCGCGGCCCTGTCCATCGCCCAGCGGACCGCGGGGGCCGCGCCCGACCAAGCACGTCTCATGGCCCTGAAGATCAGCGAGCTGACCCCATCGCCCCAGATCAAAGCCCAAGCCCAGTCGCTTGTGCAGGCGATTGATGGCTTCGGGGACTTTATCGTGTCCTGGATGGTCACCGGCTTTTACACCGAGGCTCACCGCGATCACAATACACTGCTGTGGATGACGTTTGAGCCCGAAGTGCCGGGCAACAAAGCCGCCTGGTCTCTCATGCCCGCGGGCACCGATCCGCAGCGGCCCTGGATCCTCGATCTGCTGAGGCTCTATCCGGGAGACAATCGCGTCGCCTATGCAAGAACATGGATTTACTCGGAGAAACCGCAGGAGGGGCTTCTCGAATTGGGAACCGACGATGGGGTCAAGGTCTGGCTCAACGACCGGCTCGTCCATACGCACAGCATCGCCCGCGCGGCGGTTCCGGGTTCCGATCGCGTGAAGGTTTCCCTCAAACAGGGCTGGAACGCGCTGATGCTGAAGATTTCGCAGAACAACGCGCAGTGGGAATTCTGCGCCCGAGTCCGGGACGCGGAGGGGCTCCGAATCGATTGCTTCCACGATGAGCCGTCCGATCCAAAGCAGGCCGCCGTGCTCTTTGATGGAGCGACCTTCACGGGGTGGGAAGGCAATCTTCGCGTGTTTCGGATTGAAGACGGGGCTATTGTGGGCGGCACGCTGAAGAACCGCATCGAGCGGAGCGAATTCCTCTGTACCGAAACCGAATACAGCGATTTCGAGCTGCGCCTGACGGTGAAACTGCTGGGGGAGAACGCCAACGCCGGCATCCAGATCCGCTCCCGGCGCGTTCCCAACCATCACGAGATGGTCGGCTATCAGGCGGACATGGGGCAGCATTACTGGGGCTGCCTGTATGATGAATCACGCCGAAACAGGGTGTTGGCCGGACCCGACCCGGCGGCGATGCAAAAGGCGCTCCGGGTCGGCGACTGGAACGACTACGTGATTCGCTGCGAGGGGAAACGGATCCGGCTCTGGATCAATGGTTTCCAGACGGTGGACTATACCGAAACGGATGACACCATCGAGCAAACCGGCGTCATCGGACTGCAAATCCACGGCGGCGGGCCCAGCGAAGCCTGGTACAAGGATATTGTCATCCGGTCCCTTTGAGCCGCCGGCGACGCGATGGTCCGGACACGTGTCCGGCCGGCAGGCCGACGACGCGGCGCTAACAGCCTGTTGAAAAAGTGTCACCCCGGACTTGATCCGGGGTCCACGCTCAACGTGAGGTGTGCTCTGTGCACGCAAAGCGTGGATTCCCGCCCGCCAGGGCGCGCCGTCGACTTTCGCGGGAATGACAAAAAGGGCCCGTTGCTGTGGACCGTACATTTTTCAACGGACTGCTAAAGCTCCCATCCCGAACGATAGACTCGATGCAGATGCTCGTTGGCCGCGTCGCTATTGGTGAACCTCATGTCGGGGCCGTTCCATTGAAGCTTCGTGCCGATGCGCATGGCGATATTCCCCAACAGGGGCGTCTCCGTCAGCAGGCCGCCGTGCGCGACGAAGTCGGAGCCGGCCGGCTCGCCGCCCCGACACGCATTGATCCACTCCCGATAGTGGCCCGGAGAGCGGGGCAGGACCTTGGGGGCGGCGCCATAGGCCCTCCGCTTCGACTCCGGGATCAGAAGATGGTTCATCAACGTGCCCTGGTCGCCCACGTAAATCGGCGACTGCACCGAGCGTCCGGGCTCCAATTCCTCGGGACGCGGCGGGGTGAATCCGCTGTCATGCCAGGTGACCGTCACGGGAGGCATCTGGCCTCGGGCGGGGAACTCGTAATGCACCTTGAAACGACGAGGATAGACCTCCGGCCCGATCTCCGACCACGTGGACTCCACACTGATCGGATGACCGAGCCTGAGCGCCTTGAACACGGTCGAAAGCACGTGGCATCCCATATCCCCCAGCGGGCCTGTCCCAAAGTCCCGCCAATCCCGCCATCGCCAGGGGTGGTACGCCGGATGATATGGCCGCAGGGGCGCGGGCCCCAGCCACAGGTCCCAATCGAGCCCATCGGGAACCGCAGGCCTCTCCGGAGGACGGCTGCCCCAAGCCGGGGGATCCCAGAAGCGAGGGCCCAGCCCGACATGGACCTGGCGCACGGCCCCGATGGCCCCATCCAGAATAAGCTCCTGCACCAAGCGGGCCTCCTCAGCGGCCTGTCCGTGATTGCCCAGTTGCGTGGCCACGCCCGTACGGCGCGCCGTTTCCGTGATCTGCCGCACCTCGGCGACCGAGTAGGCCAGCGGCTTCTCGCAATACACGTGTTTTCGCTTCCGCAGTGCGGCCATCGTCACGACGGCATGCGTGTGATCCGGCGTGGCCACGACGACGCCATCCACGTCCTCCCGCTCAAGGAGGTCGCGGTAGTCCGCGTATGCCCGGCACCCTGGATACGATCCACGGTCCCTCTGCTTGGAATAGTGTTCATCAACCCGGCGACGGGCCGGCTCCCGCCCGCCCAGCTTCCGCTCGGTTCCCTGCATCCACTCCCAGGAGATGTAGCCTCCCCCCTCGCGGTGGACATCGCACACGGCGATCACCTGAACGTCGCCGAACTGGAGAAAATTGAACAGGTTCACGTGACCTTGACCGCCCATGCCGATGCACGCGAGCGTGGTCTTGTCGCTGGGTGCGATGTGGCCTTGGCCGCCCAGGACGTATCGAGGAACGATGGCGAACACCGCGGCCGTCCCGAGGACATCCATGAATCGCCGCCGGGAGATTTGCCACGCCGGCGACGCGCGACCCTCTTGGGTGTGATGCCTGAACCTCTTCATGGGCGACCTTTCTGATCCGTGGTGATTCTCGGCGGCCGTATCGGCCCCTTACGACCTCCGCCAAGCGGGCCGCACCGGTCGAGGCGGCCGACGGCCTTCCTCATACTATGCAACTCGCGAGCATGTGTCTATTGTTTCGTTGTCGATCCGAATCGGCCCGTCGGACCCATGGTGTCGCGTGAGGCCCGCCCAACGGGAACCCCGGACTGCTACTTCAGCCGCAAGACGCGATGGCGATGCTCGCCCCACGGCCCTTCGACGCTGTAAACCACCTGGCCATCTCCATCCTCTCCTCGCGTGATCCGGATCATCGGCAGATCCCCCTTCCCCGCCTGGTACACGGCCGCGTATATCGTGCTCGCCCGATGTTTCTCGATGATAATCATCGGCTTTGTCGGGCAGTCCGGCTCGTCGCTCGACGGATACCCGCAGGTCATGACCTTCGTTCCCGGCTGGGCCGCCATGGTCATGCCCAGATGTACATCGTCTTCGGACCAGCGCATCCGAATCGCCTCATCGGTAACGCCCACGCCGAAATCCCGAAGCCAGGATCCGGGGCCCGGTATCTCGACCTCCACCGGCGATTGTTGAACCGAGCACCACTGCATCGCCGGATCACCGATCGTATGGATGATCCAGGCGATGTCGTGCGGGCTGTCGCCGACGACCTGGAACACATCCAGAACGTATTCATCCCGGACAACGACCGTCCGAGACTGGCGTACGCCCGCATACAACAGCCCGTGGTCATCGGCCACGGTCACTCGCTTTTCATCGGGGCCGTCGTTGTACTCCAGCAGCGTCAACAGCCGATCGATCCCACGCTGGTCGCGATAGTCGACCATGACGGTGTTCTGGCTGAGCCCGCCGCGGTTCAATTCACGTTGCACCTGAGATGAGAATGCGTGAGGCACCGTCGCCTTGGCCTCGACGTCCGCCAGCAGCAGCTTGCCGCAGCCGAACAACATGAGCGACAGCTTGTCCTGGTGGCAGTGCACACCGCTTTTGTCGAACGTCACGAACGCGCACCACCCCTCGCCGTCCCAGTACTCGGCGCCCTGCCGGTTTCGCAGGAAGGTGTACCCGTGCTCCGCATACACCCGGCTGCTCACAGCCGGCACCTCACGCCGGGCGACGTCGGCGCCGATGAACAACAGCTCCGGCCGCGCTGGCTCGGCCCGGCCCAGGAGCCAGCCATAGCGCGGGTCGCCGTACGCGCGATACGCCGGCCAATAGGTGAATTCCTGCCCGAGCGTCATCCGCCGCCCGTAGGCATCCCCGATCGGCGGCACCGTGGTATCGGGAAAGAGCACGCCGAACATGGCGTCGTAGGCCTGCCGAATATTGCGTCCTCCAGGCGTGGCCATTCGGTAAAGGTCCTCCCGATGCCCGGCATGGCGAAGCGCCTCGGCGAGTTGAACCATCGGAACGATCGCCGTGAAGTGATAGGTCAGGCTGCTCTCACACCACAACCCGTCATCCACCAATCCCTCATCCAGGAGCCACACCAATCCCCGCGGCCCTCGCAGAGCATAGTCCACCAGTTCATCGCGTCCGTAGAAGACCCCCAGGCCGCCCAGCATCATCTTATGCCATGCCAGATGGTTGTTGATCCCGCCGCCGATATTGTTCTCGATCCAATACACGTCATTTTTCAGGACGGCCCGGCCCATGCGAGCGAAGAACGCATCGAGCCTCGCACGTTCAACGTCACTCCATTGCCGGAAGCACAGATCGTAGGCGTATAGCGCCAGATGTCCCCACACGGCGTAATTCATGCCGACGTCGTAGTGTTCATAGGCAAAGCTATACTCGCTCAGATGAAGCAGGATCCGCTTGACCGCCGCGAGGTCCTGCGGCCTCTCGTGGATCGCGTATCGCATCGCGGCAGCATAGGCGGGGCGGGTCATTCGCAGGGGGTCCAGACACGTCTTCTCATAAATAATCGGATACGTCTGTGACCAGTCCTTGTCCTTGACCTCCTCCCACCAGCGCCCGTCCATCGAGGTCAACTCCAGACTCAGCGCGGCATCGGCCTCGGCATTGAGACCCTCGACCACCCGCCGGTAATCCTCTCGCCCGACCCGCTCACGAGCCCTCGCCACGTCACCCGGCGTGCAGAATACGCGCGGATACCCATGCGACGCAACCGCGTCCGAGCGAAGGTCCGGGACCTCCACAACCGACGGAGAACGACCGACCCCCGGTCTGGTCAGGAACACGGCGACGGCACTCAAGACACAGATACGAAACGGCGTCATAAGCCTCTGCCCTCAGCTTTCACCCCCGTCATTCTACCGGCGTCACCCGTTATACTCCAGCCCCCCGATTCACCGACACGTAGGCGTCATATCGCCCCTCCTGCGGGGGGATGGAACTTCTTGGGGCGGCGATGGAGGAATCGTGGGTTCTGCGGCTGGCGGGTAGAGACATCCTCGTCGGCCGGCTACGACTATCAGGCGAACAGGACATAATATATTAGGCCTAGTTTGCCTATGGGAGACGGCAGGGATTAGTGTTGATTTGTTGTGGGCTTCCTGGTACAGTTCATTCTTGGGTGGTAGAGGTATTCCCTGCAATGGGAGGTAGTGATGCGCGCTCTTTCTTTGGCATTCATGGTTGCGTGCTACGCCGCCTGTGCCGCGGCTTCAGGGTGTCCGCAGTCCGATCTGAACTTCGACTGTCGCGTGGATCTGGAGGACCTGAGGATCTTGGCCGCGCGTTGGCTCAGTGGGACGCCGGTGGACGAATCGTATGAACCGCGCGCTGACTTATCGGGTCTGGCGCTCGTCTCCGCCGAGTGGCTCATGCAGGGGCAACACACCCTTCGCATCAATGAGTTCATGAGCAGGAACGGAGGCTTCATTCGGGATGAGCACGGGGATGCCGACGACTGGATCGAGGTGCTCAACTACGGCAGCCGGCCTATTGACCTGGCAGGCCTCCATTTCACGGACGACTTGGGATTGGCCCTGGGTGAGCAATCGCGAATTCCAGTTCATTCACCGGAGGTAACGGTGGTTCGGCCCGGCCAGGCGATCGTGCTGTGGGCTGACGGTGAACCTGCGGAAGGTCCGCTCCATCTGAACTTCAGGCTCAGTGCCGACGGCGGGGAGGATATCGGCATCTGCGACCGGGACGGCCGGCGGATCGATTCGATCACGGATTTCCCGGCATTGGGGGCCAATGAGTCCTACGGTCGGGTGTGCCAGATGCCCGACACCTGGGCCGTGTTCAGCGTGACCGGCGGCCATGCGCCCACGCCCGGCGCCGGCAATTGCGAGGTCTCCGGCGACGACCGGATTCTGATCACGGAGATCATGTATCATCCCTTCGATCCGGCGCAGCCGCTTCGCGAACCGTTGGGGGCCGAGTACATCGAGCTCTATAACAACGGTCCTGAACCCGTTGGTCTGGCGGGGTGGCGGTTCAGCCGCGGCGTCGATTTCGTGTTCCCGGATATCGTCATGGCCCCCGGCGCGTTTCTGGTGGTCGCCGCCGACGTGACGACGTTTGCCCAGACGTACGGCACCGCCATGAACGTGGTCGGCGACTGGTCCGGGCATCTGAGCAACAGCGGCGAGACGATCGAACTGCTCAACGCCGTCGGACGCGTCATCGACCGAATCCGGTACGCCGACGAGGGCGACTGGGCGGTCCGTATCCGCGGACCGCTCGATCACGGCCACCGCGGCTGGCAATGGGCCGATGACCACGATGGCGGCGGCCGGAGCCAGGAGCTGGTCAGCGTGGCCATGCCCAATGAGTACGGACAGAACTGGACGGCCAGCGATGTCGCGGGCGGCACACCCGGCCGAGCCAACTCGGCCTGGAGCCCGCCTGCGGATTCGGTGACCCTCGTCGCGGCTGGGGCGGAGTGGACGTACTGGGATGGGGGTGGCGATCTCGTAGCCGTGGAGGTTCACCAGATTAACAATACCAGTTCGGACTTGGGTTTTGACCTGTCCCTGGAGGCCGTTTTGACCTCCGAGCCCACCGAGGACGCCCCGAATCTGGCCCCGATGATCCTGGATGTCGGACACCAGCCGGTGATTCCCCATTCCGACGAAACCGTTTTGGTTACGGCCCGGCTCCTTGATGAACAATCATCAGGGATCACGGCGTCGGTGCACTACCGTGCGGACGGTCAGGCCTCCTTCGCCTCGGTTCCCATGATGGATGACGGCCTTGGCATAGACAAACAGGCCGGCGACGGGCTGTACTGGGCGGCGATTCCCATCCATGCCGACGGCACGATCGTGGAGTTCTACGTGAAGGCGGTGGACTCCGCCGGCGCCGTCCGCACGTGGCCGGCCCCTTGCGACGTGGACGGCGCGGCTCAGCAGGTGTGCAATCTGCTCTATCAGGTCGATGACCGATTCCAGGCGGACGTTTGGAATCCCGGCGATCAACCGGTGTATTACCTGATTATGACCGAGGCGGAACGCGCCGAACTGGCCGACATCGGCGACGGGGGCAATGGCGAGGAGGACAGCGACGCACAAATGAACGCCACGTTCATCAGTGTTGATGGCGTTGAGATCCTGACGCGATACAGCGCGGGCGTCCGCAATCGCGGACACGGCACCCGAGACGTACAGCCGAACAACTATCGGGTGAACCTGCCGAATGATCGTCCTTGGAAAGGCGTGGTTGCCCTGAACCTGAACACGCAGTACTCCTGGTTGCAGCTGGCCGGCAGCGCCGTCTTCCAGCGGACGGGTCTGCCCACCGGCGATGCCCGGGCGGTCCAGGTTCGTGTCAACGGGCAGAACCTGGCCGCCGGGGGATCCTCCCGGCAGTACGGCAGCTATGTGCATATCGAGGTCATTGACAGCGATTATGCCAGCCACCACTTTCCCGGCAACGACTCCGGCAACGCCTACAAGTGCATGCGAATCGTCTCACCCGGAGCCAACCTGCGCTACCAGGGAGCCGATCCGGACCCCTATCGGGTCAACTACTTCAAACAGACCAATACCGCACACGATGACTGGTCGGACCTGATTGAGCTGACGGACGTGCTCAATAACACGCCCGACGAGCAGTACCTCCAGGAGGTCGAGCGTGTCGTCGATCTGGATCAATGGTTACGATTCCTGGCCCTGAACGTTTTGCTGGACAACAGCGAGACCACACTGGCCAACGGCAACGGCGACGACTACTACATGTACCGCGGCGACGTGGACCCGCGATTCGTGCTGATCCAGCATGACCTGGATTCCATTTTCGGGATGGGCCAAACGGTCGGCAGTGCCACGGCCGGGATCTTCCCGATGCTCTCGATCCCTGCTCTGGACCGGATGCTTCGCCATCCCGCGATCGCGCCGCGTTATTATGCACAACTGGACGATCTGATGCAGGCCGTTCTCGCCGAAGATCAGATCGGTCCGCTGCTGGACAATCTGCTGGGCGGTTTCGTTCCGCAGGCCACCATCGAAGGGATGAAGGACTTCGTACGGGCACGCAATGCGCACGTCCGTTCGCTCATCCCTTCAACGCTGACGGTGGATGCGACGCTGCCGACGGCCTTTGGCTACGCCTTGGCCTCCCAGCCAACGGTTGGCCTCCGCGGGACGGCAGACGCGATCACGACCCGCGCCGTGCGGGTGGCCGGCCAATTGGCGGATTGGGCGCCGTTTGAAGGCACCTGGGTCCTGGGCGAGTCTTCCGGACCGGACGACACGGTCACGCTGGTACCCGCCGGGTCATTGTGGAAGTACCTGGATGATGGGAGCGACCGGGAGACGCTCTGGAGGGAGCCGGCCTTCGACGACAGTGGCTGGAGTACGGGCCGGGCGCAACTGGGTTACGGCGGCAATGGTGAGGTCACCGTGATCAGCTACGGTGAGGATGCCTCAAACAAGCATATCACATACTATTTCCGGCAGCGCTTCACGGTGACTGATCCGGCACAGATTGAGACGTTAGTCATTCGCCTTCTCCGGGACGATGGGGCCATCGTGTACATCAATGGCCTCGAAGTGGCCCGGAGCAACATGCCCTCGGGTCCGGTGGACGCAATCACCAGGGCCGCCGCGACGGTCAGTGGTGCGGATGAGACCACGTTTTTTGAGTATTCGGCGAGCGCGGACGTATTGGTCGAAGGCGACAATGTAATCGCCGTGGAGGTTCACCAGATCAACAATACCAGCTCTGATTTGAGTTTTGACCTGGAACTGCGTGGCGTCATCGTGACCGAGGAGCCGGCGGTGGGCGTACGGCTCTATCCGGGCATCAACCGTGTCTGGGTGCAGAGCTTCGCCGACGCCAAAGGGACTGTCGAGCTGGATCGTACCTTCGTGGATATCTGGCATGATGATGGGAGCACCGGAACCCTCTCAGGGACTCTGAGCGAGGATACGGTCCTGACCGCCGCGGAGGGGCCGTGGATGGTGCCGGCGGATGTGGTCGTTCCGGTCGGCGTCACTCTGACCGTCGAGGCCGGCGCCACGTTGTTCTTCAGTGAAGGGGCAGGGCTGACCATCCAAGGTCGCTTGGTGGCTGAGGGCACCGAGGCGGCACGCATCCGGATGGCCCCCATGCCGGGACAAGCGACCCGATGGGACGGCATCGACCTGGACGGCTCCGCCGCCTCCAATCGCCTGGTGTGCGTGGACATGGAGTACGGGGATGCCCAGGGCGAATCCGTGCGGGTGTACTACGCCCGGGTGTTCATGGATGCAATGACCTTTGCCAGCACGGGCGGTCGGACGCGGCTGATGGAGTTGACGCATCCGCGGGCGCACATTCGCAATTGCGTTTTCCCCTCGATCAGCGCCACCGAGCCCCTCCACGGCAGCGGCTTGAGCGGCGATGAATACCTGATCTTCGAGGGATGCACGTTCGGCACCACCTCCGGATACAACGACATTGTTGATTTCACCGGCGGGCATCGGCCCGGTCCGATCATTCAATTCTACAACAACCGCTTCCTCGGCGGGGGTGACGATGGGCCCGACTTGGATGCTACCGATGCGCATCTGGAGGGTAATCTGTTCGTCGGCTTCCACCAATCCAGTGGCAGTGACAGCCCGTCTCACGCCATCGGCACCGGGGATGGATCGGAATTGTGCATCGTCCGCAACATCTTCATAGACAACGATCGTGCCATCCTGCACAAGGAAGACGTGTATACGTGGGTCCAGAACAACACGTTCATTGACACGTCCATCGCCGTCGTCAGTTTTGGCGAGCCCTTCCGCGACCCCCCGCGGTCTCCGGGGCGGGGCACTTTTATGGACAGTAACATCCTGTACAACAATGTCGCGGTCTTCGGCCATTTCTTTGACGACCCGGCCGGCTACGGTCCCACGGGGTCGGTCGGTGTGTACAACTCGATCCTGCCCCAGGACTGGCACTACCTGGGCAGTGGGAATCTGGACGTGGACCCGGGGTTCATTAATCCGCCCGACGATCTGACGCTGGCGGCGGGTTCCCCGGCGGCCACCGCCGGGACGAACGGGCTGGACATGGGCGCGTTTGTGCCGGCCGGCGCCTCGGTGAGCGGGGCTCCGGCCCCGATCTCCGCCGCGACCGAGACGATGCTCATGGTGGGCGGCCCGGGCATCACCCATTACAGATGGCGGCTGGTCGACAACGGCGTCGCCGGGCCCTGGAGCGAGGAAATCGCTTTGCCCATCGAGGCGACAGACTACCCCGCAGATCCGACTCAGGTCACCGGAACACTCCACCTGAGCGGTCTGCTGGACGGCCACAGCTACCGGGTGGACGTCATCGGAAAGAACTCCGCGGGGCTGTGGCAGGGTGAGCGATTCCGCGATACGGAATTCGTCGCACCGGGCAATCCGGAAGGCAACAGCTCCGCAACCTGGCTGGTGGATCTGTCGTACGCGGGCGAGCCGACGCCGCCGGCAGAGCCGTCCTCGCAGGAATGGGTGGGGGCCTCGATAGAGAGTCTGCCGGATTTGGATTCGGCCCAGGAGCCCATGCCTCCCGCGCAAACAGCGGCCGGCGGCGTGATTGACGTAGACACCACCTGGATGGCAGCGGAAGGGCCATACCTGGTCGGGGCCGATCTGACGGTGGCGGCGGGCGCGACCCTGACGGTCGAACCGGGCGTGTCCATCTTCTTCGCGCCGGGCGTGCGTATGACGATTCAAGGCACATTGATGGCCGAGGGACAAGAGCACGCCATGGTCCGCCTCACACGTCAGCCCGGTGTCAACGGATCGTGGAATGGTCTTCAATTCGTAGACACCATGAGCGCCAACCGTATTCGCTATGCCGTGATCGAGTACGCGGATACGAATGATGGCATGATCGGCCTGGTGAATTCCGCTCTGACCCTCGAGCACGTGGTCTTGGATCACTGCCCAAGGCGGCGTATCCGGACACTGAATTCCTCGCTGGTGGTCCGCCACTGCTTCTTCACGGACATGTTCGCCGCGGATGAGGCCCCGGCCACGGATAACTACAGCGAGCATCTGTGGGGCTCGGGGATCGCCCCGGGCGGCCAGTTGCTGATTGAGGACTGCGTCTTTGGCGTGGTCAAGGGACACAACGATGCGATCGATTTTGACGGAGCCACGCTGCCGGGACCGATCCCCGTAATTCGCAACAACACCTTCAACGGCAGCGGCGACGACATGCTTGACCTCGAAGCCGATGCCTATATCGAGGGCAATCTCTTCACGCACTGTGTGCGCGACGTCTGGAATACTGCCTCGGGCGAGTCGAACGTCCTGTCCGCCGGGGCGGGCCGCACCTACTGGCTGGTACGGAATATCGTCCACGACGCCCAGCACGTCGCCCAAGTCAAGGACGAGGCGTTCCTGGACTTCGTCAACAATACGGTGACGGACATCTCGCACGCCGCGATCTACTTTGATCTGGGGCTGCCCGGACGAGGTCCCGGCCGAGGCGCCTATGTGGAGGGATGCGTGTTCGATGGCGTCGCGGAGGCCTTCGCCGGCGTGGTGTCAACCACCGACTTGGCGGTTCATCGGTCGATCGGCCCGGAGGAACTCCTAGCGTGGGGCCAGGGCAACCTCTCGGACGATCCACAATTGATCGACCCGGCGCAGGGGGAGTACGGCCTGGCTCCAACCTCGCCGGCCCGGGGGACCGGCCCGAACGGTTTGGACATGGGGGCCTGCATCCCGGCCGGGGCGTCGATATCGGGTGAGCCGACGCACACGACGTGGAGGACCGCGGCCACCTTGACGGTGGGTGGGCCGGGGATCGTGGCGTACCGTTATCGTGTTAACGAAGGGCCCTGGAGCGCCGTCCGGGCGATTGCCGAGCCGGTCCATCTGACGGCCTTGTCGGACAGGTCATCCTTCCAGGTAGCCGTGCTCGGCCAAGACCTCACGGGACGCTGGCAGGACAGCCCAACCCTCTCCCGGCCGTGGACGGTGGACAGCGCCTATCGCCGCCTTCATATCAACGAGGTCCTGGCGGCCAACCGCTCGGTGACCTGGGAGGGCTGGATCGGGGACCTGGTGGAACTGTACTACGATGCCCCCCCCGGCGAGTCGCTCGACTTGACGGGGATGGGCCTGACCGACAGGCCGGATGAGCCGCACCGGTTCACGTTCCCCGCCGGTGTCGTTCTGATGGGGCAAGAGTACTTGGTCTTGCCTGCCGACGCCCAAGATGGCCTTGACGGGATCCACCTGGGGTACGGTCTGGACCACGATGGCCAGGGGCTCTACCTCTGTGATACGGACGGCACGTTGCTCGATGCGGTCGAGTTCGGCCATCAGATCGAAGACTGCTCGATCGGGCGACTCGGTCCCGATGACGCCTGGGCCTTGACCATCCCGACGTTTGGCCAGCCTAACCGGCCGAAGGCAACCGGCCCGGCGAGCCACCTGAGGATCAATGAATGGTTCACCCATGGCCACGTTCGCTTCGAGGATGATTTCATTGAACTGTTCAACGCATCCCCTCTTCCCGTTTGCCTGGGGGGTCTTGCGATCAGCGACAACCCCGCCAGCGGGCTACAGGGTGCCGCCTTTGAGCCGTTGAGCTTCATCGGTGGCGGCGCGTACGCCGCTTTTATCGCGGCCGGGCGCGACGCGCCGGGGGAGTTGAATCTGCGGCTCAGCGCCGAGCAGGGCCACATTATCCTCTTCGACGACACCGGCCCCTTGGACTGGGTTCTCTATGGGCCCCAGATGGTGGACATCTCCCAGGGGCGGCTTCAACAGCCACCGGGGTTGTATGGTTTCTTTGAACTGCCGACGCCCGGCGCCGCCAACCCGGAACCCCTTTCCGCGTGGACTCAGACACTTCCACTCATGGGAATGACTTCGCTGTGGCGGTACGATCAGTCAAATACGGACTTGGGAGATACGTGGACCGACGCGGAGTATGATGACAGCGCCTGGCCAGAGGGAGCCGCACTGCTGTACGTGGAGGGATCCGCCCTGCCGACCCCCAAGAACACACCGTTGAGCCTGGGACCGCGAACCTTCTATTTCCGGCAGGCCTTCACGCTGGAAGCGGATCTGGAGGACGTCCTGTCGCTTCGGGCCTCCCTGGTTGTCGATGATGGGGCGGTGATCCACCTCAATGGCCGGGAGATTCTGCGGATCGGGATGGACCCGGGGGAGGTTTCCCACAGCACCTTGGCGTCGCGCATTGTGGGGAATGCCGCGGTGGAGCAGTTTGAGCTTCCGCCGGATGGACTGCAGGCCGGGACCAACGTGCTGGCGGTGGAGGTGCACCAAATCTCCGATACCAGCTCTGATGTCGTGTTCGGGCTGAGCCTCGATGCCGTGATCCGGGTCGAGCCGGACGCGGACGCGGCCTATACGCAGGCGCTGAATCTGCTGCAGGCCCTGCGCATCTCAGAGATTATGTATAACCCCGCGGGCGGTCGGGACTATGAGTACGTGGAACTGATCAACATCGGTTCAGAATCCCTGGACGTGTCGGGTGCGCGTATCGAGGGGGGCGTGCAGTTCACGTGCCCGCCGGTGGAATTGCCCCCACAGGGTCGTGCGCTAGTCGTGAACAATCGTTTGGCCTTCGAGGAGCGGTGGGGTACGGCGCTGCCCGTGCTGGGTGAGTTCGAGGGCAACCTTGATAATGCCGGGGAGAACCTTGTTTTGCGGTTGGCAGAGCCGTATGAGGCGGCGATCTTGCGGTTCGCCTATGACCCGGCCTGGGTGCCTCAGACGGATGGTCAAGGGTATTCCTTGGAGGTGATTGATCCGTGGCAGCATCCGATTTTTTGGACCCTGTCCGAAGGATGGCGTGCGAGCAGCGCGGACCAGGGAACACCCGGTTCGTAAGGGTGCGCACCTGCCCGCAGGAGCAGGCACGATCGGGAGGCGGGCGGCCTCCGGTTCTTGGTAACATTGTACTGAGGCAACCACCGAACGTCGGTCACAGACAACGTGAGTCAACGCACCGCCGTTCGCCGCCGAAAGGGGCTCCGAAATCCACCCTGTGTACGTCAAGGCCGACGGTCCTCGACCCGTGGTCGACGATGTGAGCGGGACTGGAATCCCGACATAGATGTTGACCCGAAACATAAAACGGGTCGGTCTCTCATGCCAGACCGGACAGGTCGTTCTGGAGATTGCGATAGGCTCGCACCAGCAGTGACTCCACGGCGGACGGCGTCCAGCCGGTCTGCTCGGAGATCTCTTGATGGCTCAGACCCTGGAGTCGATGCAGGATGACGGCCTGGCGCTGTCGTTCATTCAAACGCATGATCCCCTGCCACACCCTGGCCCGTTGTTCCTTGCGTTCCTGCAAGGCAGCCGGGTCCTGGCTGGTCGTGTCCTCCGAACGTCCGACCCCACCCCAGGCCAGCGCGCGGCGCTTGTGGCGTCGCTTCTCATCCATGCAGAGATTGATTACGATTCGACAGATCCAGGTGGTGAACTGGGCGGTCCGCGTGTACCGGTGGGCGCCCTGTTGCACCCGCAGAAACGTCTCCTGCGTCACGTCCTCCGCCGAAGCCCAATCGCCGAGGATTCGGTACGCCAGGGCGAACACACGATCATGGTGCCGGAGAAACAGCTCCCCCAGCGCCGCCATGTCATCGGCGGCCAGTCGCTGCATCAACTCCGATTCGGTGAGGGACTTCACCAGCTCTGGCCCTCCTGTGGCTCACAGGTGCGAGGGGGTCAATCCTGGATGATGGTCAGCCAGTGCTCCACCAACAACATCAGGTCCTCGGTCGACACGCCTCCCTGGCCATCCAGGTCCGCCCCGGTACAGAAGTCATTTGAAAGATCGCAGTCGGACCGCGTCCACATGGACGCGAGCTGAGTGAAATCCGTCAGGTCCACCGTACAATCGTGATCGAGGTCGCCATGGGGCTCGGTGGTAAAGGACCAGACAGGACCGGGGGTCTGCCCGCACGGGTTCTTGGCCACGACCTGCCAATAGTACCGCTGGCCGCACAGGGGCACCGCGACGCGACACCAGGGTTTCGGCGTGTCGACACAGACCAGATTCATCTGGCCGGGGTCGGTGCCCACGTAGACATCGTACGAGGGCACCCGGTCCGCGAACTCCATCGTGCGGGTGGCCAGCTCCCAGCCGGGGCATCCTTCATCGGGACAGACGCTGCTGCGTTCGCAATCCCCATCCCGCACAAAATCCACGTTGCCCCCGAACAGAAGTCCCTCGACCAGCCCCGTCTGGATGTTGATCACAGGTGAACCGCTGCTGCCCATGTAGGTGTCCAGATTGGCCGCGAAGTAGGACGTCGGGGTGTTGTCCTGGACGACGGCGCCGCCGGCGTACTTGCGGGGCAATCCCAAGGGATGGCCCACCACGAACAGGTCCTGTTGATCCGCGACGTTGCCCGTCCGCCGCAGGTCCAGAGGCACATGGTCCATCACGGGTCGGTCCAGGCGGATCAGGGCCCAGTCCGAATCGACCTCCTGCCGCCGCGCGACGATCTCGGCGCCGAAGTAGACCTGCGAGGCGTCCACGGTCAGTGTCGGCGTGTCCGCATCCGCCATGACGAAACCGAAGATGAAGGCCGTGTTGGCGCACTCGGCGGTGTCTTCGACGCAATGGCCGGTCGTGACCACCAGATCGGGCGCGACCAGGAATCCCGAGCACACCGCCGGTGCGGGTTGGTCCCGGAAGGGTTCATCTTCGCACAGAGGCCAGCCATAGTCCTGAAAATGCCGCACGGCATAGGTCGTCGATGGCAGGGAGAAGGTGTCGTCCCCGTTGGCGCTCAGATCCCCCAGCGGCACGAGAGAGACCGTCGCATCCCCGGCGGCCAGCCACGCCAGATTGCTGATTTGGTACTCGTCCCGCCTGTCGTCCGCACCGTAAATAGCTTTCACGAAAACGCGGCCGTCCGGTGAGCCGTGATCCATGAGGGGACCCAGGTCCCATGCCAGGATGACGTCGCGGGCCACGTCCCGTTGCGCGTCCGCGGGCATGGGGCCGTCCGGCGTCTGGGGCAATTCGCAAACCGCCTCAGTCACGATGATCGAATAGTCCCCGATCCCGCCGCGATAGCCCGCGACACGAATGAGATAGGGCGCACCGGCGACCAGATCCAGCAGGAGTTCGGACTGGTCTTCACAGGCATCATCGTTGCAGGCCAACTCCGTCCCGCCATACCCCTCGTAGACACTCAGTGTCGTATCAAAGAGGCTGCCGCAGAGACTGATGATGTGGGGACCGCTTTGCGTGGGAACGAAACGGTGCCACACATCGTACACGTCGTCCACGCTGCAACTGCTGGCGTCGCTTCCCGTCGCCCCAAGGGTCGTCGCCTGATACGGGATGTCGGCCACAATCGGAATGGCACCCTGACATTGGTCGTGCGCAGGGATTGCGATGCCCCCCGTGATCAAAAGGGCGTAATTCCCGACCTGACCGTCGTAACCGGCGATCCGAATCAGGTACGTCTGGCCCACCATGAGTCGGGTCACGAGCATGGACTGGCCGCCGCAGGCGTCATCGTTGCAGACGATTACGTCGCCCGAACACCTATCGTACACGGCCAGCGTCGTGTCAAACGTGCTGCCGCACAGGGCGATGAGATAGTGGTCCGTCGTCGGCGGTGTGAAACGATGCCAGACATCGTAGATGTCAAAGCCGAATCCGCAGGGGGTACCGGAATCCCCAAGGGCGTCCCTCGTGGTTCCCTCGTAGGGCTCATCCATCCATACGTCGATAGCGTTCTGACACGTGTCGTTCGCCGGCTGGTCAAAACGCTCGCTGATGCGCAGGGCATAATCGCCGGTCTGATTCGCATTCGCGGCAATGCGAAGGAGGTACTCCTGACCCGCCATCAGGTCGACGACGACCTCCGATTGAACGTCACACAGGTCGTCATTGCACGCCAGCGGCTGGCCCCCGCACTGGCTGTACACGGCCAGCGTGGTGTCCATGGCGCTGCCGCACAGACTGATGGTGTGGTAACCGCCGGTCTCCGGGACAAAGGCGTGCCACACATCCAGCCGGTCATTCCGCCCACAGGGACCGACCACGGCCCCCGTCGCGCCGGCCGTCGTACCGTAGTAGGTGATGTCCTTCTCCACCGGGATGGCCGTGTCGCACGTGTCGTTCTGCGGCACCTCGAAGTACTCCGTGACGGAAAGCCTGTAGACCCCAACGTCGCCGTCATATCCGGCGATGCGGATCACGTAGGATTGGCCCTCTGTCAAGGCGACGGTGACCTGGGATTGACTGTCGCAGGCGTCATCATTACAGGCGATTTCGAGGCCCCCGCAGGCGTCGTACACGCTCAGCGTGGTGTCAAAATCGCTGCCACACAGACTGATCACATACTGCCCCGCGGCCGGCGAGGTAAAATGGTGCCATACATCGTAAAAATCATACCCGTCGGCGCAGCTACTGAAGTCTGCGCCCGTCGCTCGAATAGTCGTCCCTTCAACCAGCACGTTGAGAAGGACCTCCTGGGCCTGATCGCAAGTGTCGTTCACGGGTTGATCCAGCCATTCGGTGACGGTGAGGATGTAGTCTCCCGTGGCACGATCATAACCGGCGATCCGAATCGGATAGTCACGGCCCTGCTCAAGGTATGCGATGACCTCCGACTGCAGCCAGCACACATCATCGTTGCACGCCAGCCGTGTGCCGCCGCAGGCATCATACACGGCAAGCGTGGTGTCGAAGTCGCTTCCGCACAGACTGATCCGATGGTAGCCCGTGCTGCGTGGCGTAAAGACATGCCACACATCGTAGCGGTCATTGACCGAGCAGCCGCTCAGCAGCGACCCCGTGGCCCTCGCAGAGCTTCCCATGAAGGGTATGTCCAGCTCGACCGGAATCGCCTGGGGGCAGTTGTCATGCATCGGCTGCCCAGCCGCGATGCCCCATGGCACCATTATCAGGGACAACAATACGGTCCACGTCCAATCTTTAGGAATCACGCTTCTGGATAGACGTTGTCTGTTCATCTCGGCCTCCGAAACTCGACGGACTCTGCGCATCACACAAGCTGTCCGTTGAAAAACGTACGGGCACAGAAACCGGCCCTTGTTGTCATTCCTGCGGAAGCGGGAATCCACGCTTTGCGGGCAGAGTACACGCCACGCGTCGAGCGTGGACCCCGGATCAAGTCCGGGGTGACACCTTTTTCAACAGGCTGCTAGACCGGTGCGCGCCGCCGAACGGTGTTACCACAAAAGGAGCATTTTTCAGGCTGCAATATTCCCAGCGAACGAGTGGGGATATGGGTGCCCAAATCAGGTGTGCAAAGAAGCGGAAAAACACATTTGAACCGCAGGGCAGGCCGCCGGTGGGCGTTGAAGATAGTGGAAAACGCCTCAAGCCACGGAGGCTGAGGCCCAAGACATCGCGCGATGGTTTGGATGAAGAACCCCAAATGACAGGAAAGGAGTAAACGATGCGGATTCAAAGGTCATTACTGGCGACACTGGTGGTGTTGCTGGCTGTCGGCATCGCCCAGGCACAGAGGCCTGAAGACAGCCGTGCTCGAGAGCGGCTCCAGAAGAAAACGAAGATCGCCGAAACGGTCCAGGCGAAGGTTCGCAGTCAACTCAGGGTCCAAAAGAATCTGGCTGACGAGGAGCAAGAACAGGCTGCGGTGTTGAAAGGTGGGTCGGGCCCGGACAATGGGACCGGCACGGGAGACGGTGATCAGGACCAGTACCAGTACCGTATTCGAGAACAGAAGAAGGAGTACGGTGAGAACTGCGATCCCAAGCAGGAGCAGTCGCAGACGCGCACCCGCAAGCAACTGCAGGATGGCTCCTGCGACGAGGAAGAAACGACTCTCAAGGGCAGCGGCGCCGGTCCCGGCGATGGGACGTGTGATGGGGATTGTGACGGGGATGGCGAACCCGATCAGCTCCGGACTCGGGACCGCAAGAAAGAATGCCTGGCCGAGGATTGCGAGCCCAAGCAGGACCGGGCGCGCGACCGCGACCAACTACGGGATGGCTCCTGTGGCGACCAGGAAGAAGTGACACTCAAGGGCAGCGGCGCCGGCCCCGGCGATGGTGGTGACACCGATGGCGATGGCGAACCTGACCAGGATCAATTCCGCATTCGCGAGCGCAAGAAAGAGTACTTGGGCGAGGACTGCGAGCCCAAGCAGGAGCAGACTCGGGAGCGCAAGCGGCTTCAAGACGGCTCCTGCGACGATGAGCAACAGGCCGCTGTCCTGAAGGGCAACGGGGCCGGTCCTGCCTATGGGGCGGGCTACGCGGATACTGAGCCCGACCAGGATCAGTACCAGTACCGAGTCCGGGCGCAGAAGAGGGAGTCTCTCGAAGAGGACTGGGAGCCCAAGCAGGAACAGACCCAGACTCGTGCGCGTAAGCAACTCCAGGATGGCTCCGGTGGGGATGATGAAGAGCTGACCTACGAATTCCTGCTGTTCCTGAAGGACTACTTCGCCGAGCAGGATGCCAAACGAAACACCGATCCGGTGCGCAACGCGATCCACAAGCGAGACCAGGATCGGCTGACCGACGGTCAGGGAAAGCTGACCCGGGCGCTCATTCGCAGCCAACTGCGGAAGTAGGCACTGGATTTGGCGAAAATGACCAGGCCGCGTGACCCTTGGACGAGTACGAGCGGGGTGAAGCAATAGACGATGGGCCTCGGCGGGACAGATGCCGGGGCCCATTGTCATAACGCTCTTTCAAATATGGCCTTACGACAAGTCGCCCGGGCGTGCGGCTCACACCGGAGGCAACCGCGTGAATGTTCAGCCGTCTGTTTGTCCTTGCCTTCCATAAGTCTTTTCTTTATAATAAGATAAGCTGTTGCGCCGCGGCGTAGTCGCCTTCTCGAACGGACCTGTCCGTGAGTGGATTGTACGGCTTGCCACGGAGTCGGCGCGAGACCGGGACAAGTGAGAAATAGAAGGTAACACTCTCCCGCGGTCGCGCAACTACCTATGGAAGTCACGTGGGACACGAAGACGGCTACACAGAACTTGTCGTGCAGGCCCGCCGAGGCGACAGGCAAAGCCTTGAACGTCTCGCCGAGTGCGTTCGAGCTCCGTTATATGCCTATGTGTACCGGATTGTCTTGCGAGAGGATCTGGCGCAGGACACGGTTCAGGAGACCATGTTAGAGATGTTCCGAGTACTGGGAAAGTTGAATAAGGTCGATCGCTTCTGGCCTTGGCTGTGCAAAATCGCGCTCAACAAGGTCCGTCTTCATCACCGCCAGACAGACCAGCAGCGCCGGGCCATGCGGCAGCGCGCGGACCTGCAGGGAGCCGTGGATGCCCCCTCGGAGGGTCTGGAGCAGCTCGTGACCGAGGAGTTCAAGGAGATCGTCCGCGCAGCCATGAACGGCCTGATGCCTATGCAGCGGGCCGTGTTGAGCATGCGTTGCTACGAGAATATGTCCTATGCTCAGATCGCCGAGATTTTGGACTCGAGCGAGCTGAGCGCCCGGTTGACCTTCTACCGAGCCAAGAAGCGGCTCCAGCGGCTGCTGTCGCGGCAGGGGCTCGGCCGGGGGGCCATGCTCGGCGCCCTGGTCCTGTTCGGCAAGATGACGGCGCCCAGCCAAGCCGCGGCGGCCGGCGTGTCCGTGACCAATGCGACCGTCCAGGTGGGCTCGGTGGCCACGGCCATCGGCCTGCTGACGGCAAAGACCACCGTGGCCACCGTGGTCACCGTCGGATTGATCGCGGGGGGCGTGGTCTTGACGGAACGGGCCCTGGACGAGACGCCCTCCACGCCGCCTGCGGCGGCTCAGGCAAGTGGCTCCGCTGTCGTCGAAACCGCTCAACCCGGCCATGTCCACGAGAACTGGTTCTACTTCCCGGCGGGGGTCGACGGGCCGGTGATGAGCAAGATGATCACGCGTGAGAAGAATACCGGCCTGGCCTACTGCCAGTGGCTTCAAAGTGATTCGGCCAACTATTATTACGATGCCCAGGCGGGGATCGTCTACCTGAGCAATCATCGTCATTTCAATGAGGACCTCTCGGTTCAGAGACTGCCGACGGACAGTCCTGCGCTCACGGACTTCCTGAACAGGGTGGAAGGCACATCCTCCGCCGCGCCGCGATCGATTGCCGACGGGCCCCAACTGCTGGTCGTGATGTCCGAGCAAGACGGCGTCTTTGATGTCGAGCGTGTCGTGCACGGCTACGATGTGTTGCACGAGGAGCACTTTCAATATAACTGGCCCGCCGGCGCGCGAAAGGTGGACCGGCTCGATGGCGTTCACCGGCAAGGGTATGCCCTGGTCCGACTCTCAGGCTGGTTGGGCCAGGCGATAATCGAGGGCGAGGGCGTCTTGCCGCTCACCTATCAGGCCAGCCAGACGATACCGGCGTGGCTGCACGTTCGGGTAGGCTCCACGACGGTCCTGGGCGGTCCCGGCGCCACGTTTATTACCGACAGCCGCCAGAGGTCGACCGGCGCCTATCCCGCAGGCCACGTCTTCGCCGGGATCGGTCGTCCCTGGGAGGGGCTGCATGCGATCGACGTGATTCGACGGGACGCGGCGCGGTATCAGATCCCGTTCACGACGCAGTACCTGGAGGACCGGAGCCGGGTTCAGATCGACCTGCGCCACACGGCCGGCACGGTTCGGTGCGTGGTGTCGCTGGACTCCGACTGGCTCGAGAGCGTGGTCTTCCTTGATGGACAAGAGCAGATCATGGGTCGGATGGACCTGACCTATCACGAGACATTGGACGACCGTCCCGATCCGTCCGTGCTGGCGAGGACAAGGCCGGCCGTGATCGGCGAGCCCGATTCCCTGTGGCTGATCCGTCTGGCGCAGGGCCATCTGTCGCGCTGAGACGGGCGTTTGCGTTTGAACGATTGTGTACAGGCGGACCGATTGGTGAAGCCTTTTTTCCACATTGTGATCGCTGCCGTGTGGCTTGCCGGGGTGATGCTCGCTGGCGGGCAGGCCGCGTTCGGTCAGGCCGAACCCGACGGACTGCGAGGCGACTACAGCCATGATCTGCGCGTCGATATGTGGGATCTGGCCCTGTTGTCCACGGAGTGGATGGGCAGGCTCACCTGGGGGCCGAACCGCCGCATGGCCCCCGAGATGGTGGCTCACTACCGATTGGACGGAGACGCTGAAGACAGCGCGGGCGCCAAGGACGGCGTGGAATGCGGCGTGGTTTCGTGGGTGCCCGCCTCGAGTGCCAAGGTGGGCAGCGGCGCCGTCCTCCTTGAGGGCGAGGGATACCTGACGCTGCCCGACACCGAGGTGTTCGATCTGCCCGACTCCATGACCGTTTCGGCGTGGGTCCGGACAGGTCCCGTGGACGCGGACGTCGCGATCATCTCCAAGGGCGACTCCGCGTGGTCGCTGGGTATCGCCGGGGCGACCGGAACGGTTCGCTTCGTTCGCAACGGTCTGATTCCCACCGGCCCAATCCTCGGTCAGACCGTCATCGACGATGGGCAGTGGCATCACGTGGCCGGCGTGTACGACGCCGAACAGGCACTCCTGCTGGTGTACGTGGATGGGTCTGTCGATGCCCAAGCCGACGTGACCGGCATACCTGCAACCAACATGTATCCTGTCTGGATCGGCGCCGATCCGGAACACGCCGGCCGCCGCTGGCAGGGTCTGCTTGATGACATCCGCGTATTCAACTACGTGCTTACGGCCAATCAGCTCTTCCAGCAGGTGACCTGGCACGTGGACGCGGTCAACGGCCGCGACACCTACAATGGTCAGGGGCGAGGACGGGCCTTCCGCACCATTCAACGGGCGATTGACATGGCCGCGGACGGCGATCTGGTGCTCGTGTGGCCAGGGGTCTACACCGGGCCTTTGTTTTTTGACGGCAAGGCCATCACCGTGCGCAGCGCGGCCGACGCCGCCGTCATTCGGGCGCCAGGCGATTATGCCGTAAGCTTCTACATTGATGAAAGGGGCGATTCGGTCCTGGAGAACTTCGTGATCGCGGATAGCATCGTCGGAATCTGGGTCCATGGCACCGATCCGGCCATCCGCCACGTCACGCTGGTCAACAACAGCGCCGCCATGGAGGTCTACGGCGGCGGCGAACCTACGATAGAACACTCCATCCTGTGGCAGAACACCTATCACGATGTCTACGTGGAAGGCGGCTACAACCTGGATATGCGGTATTGCTGCATCCAGCAAGGCTGCCCGGGGGAAGGTAATTTTAGCGCCGATCCCTTCTTTGCCGACCCGGCCGCCGGTGACTATCACCTCCAATCGACGTATGGGCGATTCCTCCCGCAGGGAGAGCCCGATGAGTCGGGTCGAGGGGGTGGCATATGGGTCTACGATGACCAGACGAGTCCCTGCGTCGACGCCGGCGATCCAGGCCTGTGCCCGGCCGGGGAGATGATGCCCAACGGTGGGCGGCTGAATATCGGGGCGTACGGGCATACGTATCAGGCCAGCCGGAGCCCGTGGCCCCTGCGGTGCGACGTGGATTATGATGGCTCGGTCGGCGTCAAGGACTTGACCGTTCTTGCCGGAGACTGGCTCGCCGAGGTAATTGCGCCTATAGAGGATTGACCGCGACATTCATCCGAGGTGTAATGGAGGCCAGAGTCGATACGACATAGAGTCCGATCCGGCTTGTTCGAGGCCATGTGAGGCGAGGAGATCATCGCAAGGCGTTCACCATTGTCGAGCTCTTGACGGTTGTGGTCATCGTGTCGCTCCTCCTGGCGATACTGGTGCCGTCACTGTCGAAGGCCAAGCGGGCGGTGCGCGCCGTGGTCAGCGCCGCTAATCAGCGGCAAATCCTTCAGGCCACCGCTTTGTACGCCGCCGATCACAATGATGGTTTTCCCGAGTCCGTCGCGACGGTGGGGATCTCCACGCGCTGGAGCTGGCGCGAGCCCATGGTCTTGACGGGCTTCCAAAAGCGCAGTCCCTACCACTACCGATCCGTCGGCGCCTACCTGGCGGGATACGTGGACACGGGCAAGACCATGTTCTGTCCCAGCGCGCCGCGGGCCTATCCCTATGGCGAGGACGCCTGGCTCGCGGGCGAGGCATGGGACAACCCCAGCCCGGACACCGGCCTCCAGGACCCGGTCTATGGAACCTACTGTCTGTACTGGAATTACCGCGGGTATCTCGTGGAGTCCGGCAGAGCGTTTGTGGGCCCGATGACCGCCGGCGACGGACGCGAACAGAGCCGGCTGATGATCACGGATTATTTCGGCTACGGATACTGGCGTAACGAGCTGACGTACGGCACGCGCAACGCCTACGCCAGTTGCGAGAACTTCGAGGGGGCCTCCGTCACGACCGGCACGGCGGTGTCCTGCGACTACTGGTCGAAACCCGCCGACCTGGAATTGGCCGAACCGCAGTCCATCTCCGTAAGGCTGCGGGCCGGGTACACCGATGGGCACGTCGAGTCCTATGGGCCAGCGGATGTGACGGGGCTGAAGGTGTCGATCACGCCCGACGGCCTGACTCCGTATCCGGACGACCTGGGCCCCGGGGGGACCATCTATCTGCCCCGTCAGGCCGCGAGGCACTGACCCCCCCGCCCCCGAAAACGGGGTTTTCTGACAGTTCCGTAGGCATTTGCCTTACACCCGCAGTGCCGCCACCAACCAAGCCATCAGGTCCATGCTCAGAGCGGAATACGCCCTGAAAAGGTCATTCCCGCCATCCGTCACCGAGCCAAACCGCCATTCTTCAGCCCCCGGCCCACCTTAGACTCCTTTAGGGCACAGCGCCCAAACAATTAGGGGGCTTCCCGATATGTGCCTGCGCGCCGCACCGGTAAGTTCTGTGCGAAGTTCCCCGTTCGGCGGATGGATGACAAAAGAGTGGCGGGTGAGATGGTGATAGAGGTGACTGAAAAGATGAACGGGGCGTTGATGCGGACCGAAGCCCTTGCGTTGCGACGCGGGCCGGACCGGACCAGCCCATGGCACGCCGCCGAACGGGGAACTTCTTTAGTGGGTGCACTTCTACGGCAGCCCCACATTCTGCTGGGGCATTGCCCCTCCTCCGAGGTCCGACACGTGCGTACCGGCCTTTATGGTCGGTACGCCCCTCCTCCCTGTCTCGTCAGGTTGGGATGCCACGTCGGACAGGGCTGCTCTCTGGGCCAAAGGCCTGGGCACGTGATGATGGAGGCAAACGTGGCTGCCGGTTTCAACCATGCCTGGTGTAAAGGAGGCTGACATGACCTGGAGGAGGGGGATACCGCTCATTGCGTGGCTGTCGATCGCCGTGTCCGTTCGCGTCGCGGAACAATCCTGGGGGCCCACCCCTTCGGCAACAGGATCCACTGTTCCGGCTGTCATTTATGCCGCTGGGAATGGCTCCACCCCACTGGCGGATTCGGTTCTCGACTGGGAGCTGAGTCGCGCCGACGGCTCGGTGGCGCAGGGCGAGTTTGGCTGGGAATATGGGTACATCTCGAACTACACCGGTGCCGGCGGGGTCTTCTATGGCTGGCAGCTCAATCCCTTCCACTGGCAGCAACCCACCGATATCGCGATCTACTGGCCCCAGGGATACCTCCCGCCCGATGAGGCCTGGGGCATCGGCGGCGACAGCACGGGCTGTCGGCCCCCCATGTCCTGGAAGGATGGGGCGTATCCCTGGGCGCAGGCGGCGAACGATCAGTGGGCCGCCGCCCGCCGCTGGCAGAGTACCCACACGGGATTCGTCAGCATCGAAGGCGCCGTGGGACGGTACTTCGATTCTCTCCTGGGATGGGATGTTGTCTTCGCCGTCGCGTTGAATGCCGACGATCTGGCCGACCCGGTGCTCTATTCGCTGGAGATTCCCTGGAATGATCACGCCCGCCATGAATACAACGTGTCGGGTGTTCCCGTGACTGAGGGTGATTACATCGTGATGTACGTCAACGCCGCGGGCGCATCGGCGGCCAACAGCTACATCCACTTGACCGCCGCGATCTCGGCCGTGCCGGGGGTCTTTGTGCCAAACGTTGTCGGCCAGTCCATCGGGCTCGTCGAGCAGATGCTCCTGGACGCGTCATTGCAGCTCGGCACGGTGTCCTATGCCTTCGCCGCCGACCCGGCGGACCAGGTCATCGGACAAGACCCGCCCGGCGGGACGGAAGCAGGCGCCGGCTCGGCGGTCAACGTGCAGGTGTCCCTGGGAAGTGAACTGGAGGCCGCCGATGCGGATGGGGATCTGCTCGTGGGCCTGCAGGACGTGGCCCTGCTGGGGGCCGCTTGGGGTGAGTCGTGTGGCCCGGCCGTATGGTGCGGGGGCGCGGACGTCAACCGTGACGGGGTGGTTGATTTGAAGGACTTGCAGATTGTCGCCGGCCAATGGACTCGGCGGATTGTGCCGTGATCTCAAGTAAGGAGTACAGAAAGTGAAGATCGAGACTGACGTGGGTGTGCCGTCGGGCACAAGGTTTTCAAGTGGATGCGAGTTCCCGGAAGGAACCGCACATGGTTTGGGAGGATGCACTATGCAGAACAAGGACTATCGAAAAGGACGCGCCGGTGGCCTCGTCCGGACCGTGCTGCTGATGCTGGCATTGATCGCCTCCACATCGGCGGCCCTGACCGTGTCGGTGGTCGACCCGCAGGGGAATCCGGTCTCCGGATTCCGGTGGCTGGTTGAGCGGGATACCACGCATCCGGTGACGCCGGGGGCGCTGGTCGCCGACAGCCTGTCGGTGAGTATCCACAGCAGCTACGCCCCGGTCGTGGCCAAGGGGGATGAGCATGGCGACTCCGCGGTCATTGATGTGCCGGCCACGGAGCGGTACATGCTCACCGTGCAGCCCTATAGCGGCTACACGATGAGCGGGCAGAACATCGCCGTCGGGCAGACCGAGGTGACCGTGGTGGTCAATCCTCACCCCGTGCCGACGGCGCAGATTTCGGTTCTGGTGTTTGACGACCGCCAGCCGACCAACAACATTCTCGACGCCGCGGAACCGGGGCTGGAGGGCTTTTCGGTCATCATTTCCGACATCGCCGGCCAACAGATGCTGGACGTGTTCGGCAACATGCTCGGCACGACGTATCAGCAGGATCCGGTGACCGGGGAGTTTCTCCTGGATGAGGACGGGCAACCCATCGTCGATCAGATGGGCGGCATGGTCCTCAAGACCGACGCCAACGGCGAACTGCTGATCAAGAACCTCGCGCCCGGCAAATATGCCGTGCGGGCGGTGCCGCCGGAACCGGGCTGGGTGCAGACGAATACGATCGAGGGGACCCCCGTCATCGACGCATGGGTCAAGGCCAATGAGCCCCCGGTGTTCGTCGAATTCGGGCCGGCGTCGCACCACGCGTTCTTCGGCTTCACGCGGCGGATGAACGAGCTGGATACGTTACCCGGAGCCGACGGCCCCACGTCGGAGGTCACCGGTCGCGTGGTGTACAACCATTTTGGGCGGCCGCCCATGGTCCAGGGCTTTGCCCCTGGCGAGCCGGTGCCGGACGCGTGGATCGCTCTGAATTCGTTGACCGACCGGCGTGCCGTCTACACGGCGCCCTGCAACGACGACAGCACCTTCACGATTCCCAACGTCCCGCCGGGCACGTACCAGCTCGTAACGTGGGACGTGGCCCTGGATTCGATCTTCGGCTTCAACACGATCACCGTTCCGCCCGGGGGAGGCCCCGTGGATCTGGGCAACGTGTTGACGTTTGCGTGGTTCGGCAAACTGGAGGGCCGGGTCTTTCTGGATGCCAATCAGAACGGCTTTCCCGATCCCGGTGAGGGGGGCATTCGCGACCAGGCCGTGAACATCCGCTTCCGCGATGGCACGGTCTATCAGGCCACCGTCACCGATCCGAAGGGTGAATATGAGTTCGCCGAGGTCTTTCCCTTCTTCAAGTGGCTAGTGGTGGAGGTGGACTTCGCTCGATTCAAGGCCACGGGCATGACCAGCATCGTCGACCTCGGCGGGCCGATCCCGCCGCATGACGGCTGGGATATGCCCTCCCGGAACATCCTCAATCCGTTGCCCAATGTGGATTGCGAAGGCAATCCCATCATCAATCCCAACACGGAGAACGATTTGTCCCGCACGGAAACGGGCGAGGTGCTGACACAGGCCATGCACCTGTTCCTGAGTCAGACCAACATCATCGAGTGGGGCAAGGCCCCCTACGGGCCAACCGAGAACGGTGGGATTTCCGGCATTGTGTACTACGCGGTAACCCGCGCGGAGGATGATCCGCGATACGCGGCCGGCGAGGATTGGGAACCGGGTATTCCCAACGTCCAAGTGAACCTCTACCTGGACGAGAACGCCGACGGCGTCATCGACGATCTCGATGGTGACGGCGGACCTACCCTGGCCGATGTCGACAATCCGCCGTTTGGCTGGCGTGACGGTGGGGCGCCGGGCCCCGAGGATCTGGACCGTAACGGCAATGGCCAGTTTGACCCCGGCGACGCCGTTCAGATCACCACCACCGACAGTTGGGACGACAACCAGCCGTGTGGCTGCACGCAGCCGACGCTGATCCTGCATGGGCAGGAGGTCCAAAGCTGTTTTGACAATTTTGGAACGTGGAACCAGATCAAAGACGGGGTTTTCGACGGCGGATATGCCTTCACGTCCTATTTCCCGGGCGGCATCGTCAGTGGCCAAGAAGAGGTCGAAGGCCTGCCCCATACGATGTATATCGTGGAGGCGACGGTTCCTCCGGGCTACGAGCTGGTCAAGGAGGAAGACAAGAACGTGGACTTCGGCGACGTGTTCGTGCCCAGTCCATTGTTGCTGCCGCCGGTGCTTGTGGGCAATCTTCGAGAGGTCCCGCGGTGGCTCAGCTTCCAGACCGACGATAACGGCGACCCCCTGCCGGGGATCGATCCGGACGATCTGATTGAAGCGCCGTTCGCCGGAGACCTGCGTCCGCTGGCCGACCGCAAGCAGGTGCTGGTCAGCCCGGGTAAGAACGCGGCGGCCGATTTCTTCCTGTTCACCAAGACGCCCAAGGCCGCTCGCGCCGTGGGCTTCATCAACAACGATCTGGCTTCGGAGTTCAGCAGTTTCAGTCCTATCCACGGCGAGAAGGCCGCCCCCTCCTGGATTCCCGTGGCCTTCTTCGACTATGCGGGCAATCCCATCGCGCGGGTGTACTGCGATGAGTTCGGCACGTACAACGCCATGTTGCCCTCGACCCTGACGGAGAACCTGGGGGCGCCCAGTGGCATTTCGCCCAATATGGTTCATATCGTGCTCAATCACCCCGGGCCGATCCCCGACCCGGACAACCCGGGCCAGATGATTATCGATCCGCATTTTGACCCGGACTACAGCCAGACGCCGTACACGTTCAACTTCATGCCGGGCACGACCACCTACCTGGATACGCCGGTGATCCCCGTGGCGGCCTTCGTGGGCTATCCGAACCGCAATCTGGACGTCGAGCCGGCCAGCGGAACGCCCGTGATCCACTCGGTCGAAGGCCCAGACGGTGGACCGATCGTCTGTCACAAGGGCGAAATCGTGGTCCTCACCTCGGTCGGCAGCAAGCAGGTGCCCAATCCGGACTATGATCCGGCCGATCCGGGCAGTTCCGAGCTGGTCATTCGTGATTTCGGCTTCGGGGTGGCCGGCGGAACGGTCGCCGTGGGCGGTGTACCCCTGCCGATTCTGAGTTGGTCGAACTCCACGATCGAAGCACGGGTCGTCGGTCCGGTCAGCACGGGCCAGGTCGTGGTGACGCGCAACGACACCGGCCTGTCGTCCGAGCTGGGCGTCACGCTTCATATCGGGGATTGCGGCAACGTGGTCCACGTGAGCGGCGGCGGGATCTTCCCGGATACGCCGATTCAGGACGCCATCGACAACGCGGACGAGGGGGCGCTCATCATTATCGAGCCGGGGGTGTACTGGGAGAATCCCATCGTCTGGAAGAACGTGAGGCTGCAAGGTTCCGGGGCGCCGTCGACGATCATCAACGGCAATCCCGTGCCCGCCGAGAAGGTCACCCTCTGGCACCAGAAGGTCGCGGCGCTGGCGGCGGCCGGGGAGATCCCTGAACTGGGCCAGCCCTTTGAGGCGATGGAGGGTCCCGGCATTCTGGTGAACGTCAACCCCGGCACGTTCGGGGCCGCACAACCCGGCTTTGTCGATGGTCTGACCGTGACCGGCGCGGTGGCCGGCGGCGGTGTCTATCTGTTCGCCAATGCCGACTACTTCGAGGTGCGCAACTGCAAGATCAACAGCAACCAGGGCACGTTCGGTGGCGGCATCAACGTCGGCCTGATGGGCAACACGGATTTGTCCAACAGCCACGTCAATATTCACCATAATTACATCGTGAAGAACGGCGGCATCGACGGCGGCGGAGGCATCACGCTGTTCGCCGGGTCCACCGATTACCGCGTGACCGACAACGTGATCATGGGCAACTTCAGCCGTTACAGCGGCGGCGGGATTTGCCACTATGGCAGCAGCGACGGCGGCCTGATCGCCCGCAACCGCATCGTCAGCAACGAGGTCTTCTACGGGGCCCAGTTCGGCGGCGACGGCGGGGGCATTCACCTCCAGAATTTCATCGATCCGGAGGACCCGGGCGAGTTGGATGCGGGCGCCGGTTCCGTGTCGATTATCGGCAATCTGATCCAGGGCAACCTGGCCGGTTCGGGCAGCGGCGGGGGCATCTCGGCCATCCACATCAACGGCACCGACGCCATGCTGCCGTCGGACCAGTGGTACGCGCTGGACATCCTGAACAACATCATTGTCAACAACGTGGCGGCCACGGCCGGGGCGGGGATTTATCTGAACAACGCGCTGCGCGTCAACATCCTGCACAACACCATCGCCAACAACGACAGCACCGGCACGAGCGCCGCCTCGTTCGCGCCCGGCAACCTGCTGATCTCGAATCCGCAACCGGCGGGCGTCGTCAGCACGCCGCACAGCCAGAACCTCGTGGATATCTCGGGGCAGACGTTCACCGACCCGGTGCTGCGGGACAACATCATCCACGGCAACCGGTCGTTTTACTGGGACGCCACGTTGAACGGCGGCCTGGGTGGATTGGCGCCGAACCCGGATATGCCCCTGTGGGACGTGGCCGTGACGGGATTCCCGTTCCCGGTCTATCTGTCGCCGGCGTACTGTGTGTTGAGCACGTTGAGCGATGCATCGGGCGGGGACTACGACGACGGGACCAGTGTCGCGGCCGATCCGGGCTTCGTGGCGCCGTACTACAACGACCTGGCCGCGGCGGCCGTGCTCGACGAGGGCGGCAACTTCATCACGGTCCGGTTCGTTCCTATCGGCAAGAACGGGGATTACCACATCACGTGCGGATCGCCTGCGATCAACATGGGCGACATGTCCATCACGACCATGCCGGCGCTGAATCTGGACTACGACGGTGAGATTCGTCCCGGAGGCATGTTCGTCGATGCCGGAGCCGATGAGTTGCGGCCCTCCTGTTCGGCGGACTTCGACGTGGACGGGGACGTGGACACGCAAGACCTGATGATCTTCGTCCAGAACTGGATGACGGTGTGCCAGTACTACGAGTACAGCCCGTGTGATCTCAATCGCGACGGCATCGTCAACCTGCGGGACTACCAGTTGTTCTCACAGCAATTCGGAAGCACGAATTGTTGTCCGTGACGACGCCCAGAAGAATGCGGATACAAGTGAGATGCTATTCAAAGGAGTAGAACAATGACAACCCTACGAAAAGTAATGGCCGCACTCCTGATCTTCGGGGTCATCGCCGGTCTGGCCATCCCGCTGGAGGCGGCCGTCAAGACACAGTACGTCCCGGACACCGATCCCGAGGACTCCGACGGCGACGGAGACCCTTTCAACGACCACGTGCTGATCCACATGGCGGCCGGAGACGGCTTTGCCAACATGGCCGATGGGAAGCTCCAGTACATTTTTGGGTTCACCGATGTCACCGGCGTGCCGGATGGCATGATTATCATGCACGCCATGGTGGGGGCGGACTGGCCGTCCCCCACCATCCGACTTCGGGAAGGGCAGAAGCTGTACCTGAACCTGACCAACGTCGGCATGATGGTCCGGCCGGATCTGTTTGATCCCCATACCATTCACTGGCATGGTTTTCCCCAGGCCGCGCCGATCTTCGACGGCGTGCCGGACGCGTCGGTCTCCATCAATATGGGTTCTACGCTCACCTATTACTACAACGTCGTCGAGCCGGGAACCTTCATCTGGCACTGTCACGTGGAGGCCACCGAGCACATGCAGATGGGCATGTTGGGTCAGCTCTACGTGGAACCCCGCCAGAACATGCTGCCGGATGGGACGGACCTGAACGGGTTCACGCACCACACGGGGTACAAGTACGCCTATAACGACGGTGACGGATCCACGTACTACGACGTGGATTATCCGATCCAGATCGAGTCGTTCGACCCGGCGTTCCACGACGCCAGTCTCACGGTGCAGCCGCTGCCCTTCGCCATGATGGACGACAAGTATCCCATGCTCAATGGCCGCGGGTATCCGGATACGACCAAGCCGTATCCGCTGATGAACACGGCCAGTGACGAGGGGTGGCCCGACCGCGAGTCGCAGAAGATCGATGCCCTGATCGAGGCCGTCCAGGGACAGAAGGTCCTGCTGCGGATCAGCAGCCTATCGACAACGGAGAACTTCACGCTGACGGTGGCCGGCATTCCCATGCGGGTGGTCGGCAAGGGCGCCCGCCTGCTCCGCGGTCCCAACGGGGAGGACCTGTCGTACATGACCAACTCCGTCACGCTCGGCGGCGGCGAGGCCAAGGACGTCATCCTAGATACGACGGATGTGCCCGTCGGCACCTACGTCCTGTACTCAACGAATCTCAACGCGCTGAGCAACAACACGGAGGATTTCGGCGGCATGATGACGGAGATCGTCATCTCCGCCCCATAGCGGTCAGGAAGCGTAAACCCTCGCAATGCGAACCAGACAGGAGAAATCAATCATGAAGAGGTCACGAATACAAAGGAAAGAGGTCCTGACCCTGGCCGTGGCGGTTGTCCTGGGTGTAACCTGGACCGCGCAGGCGATGATCCCCGCGGTGTCCGGGCCCGTGTTCAACCTGACGGCTCGGGAGGGATATATCCAGACACCGGACGGGGGCAGTTACTACATGTGGGGCTACGCTAACGGGGCGGGGATTATGCAATACCCCGGTCCCACGCTGGAGGTCCAACAGGGCGACATCGTCGAGGTCAATCTCCGCAGCGAGCTGGAGGTGCCCGTGTCGATCGTGTTCCCCGGCCAGGTGGGCGTGACGGCCACGGGCGGCCAGGCAGGTCTGCTGACCCGCGAAGCCCCAGCCAATAACGGCGGCGTCGTGCAGTACACGTTTGAGGCGACCCATGCCGGCACTTATCTTTACCACAGCGGTACGAATGCGGAACTGCAAGTGGAAATGGGGCTGGTGGGCGCCTTGATCGTGCGGCCCCAGGGGGTCCCCGCCGGCGAGAAGTGGGCCTACAACCACGCTGACTCGGCGTACGATCACGAGTATCTGTTCCTGTTCACCGAGCTGGACCCCGTGATTCACGAACAGGCGCAGCTCGGGCTCTGGGATCAGATCGATTTTACGCAGTACTGGCCGGTCAACTGGTTCATCAACGGCCGGTGCGCTCCGGACGTCATGCTCCCGGCCCATTACCCGCTGCTGCCCACTCAGCCGTACAACTGTATGCCGCGCATGCATCCGGGTGATCGGCTGCTGATGCGGTGTATCGGAGCGGGGCGAGATCTGCACCCGTTCCACACGCACGGCAACAACTTCCTGCAGATCGCCCGCGATGGACGATTGTTGTCGAGCGATCCCACATTGGGAGCCAACCTGGCGATGTCCGACTTCACGCTCTTGACCGCGCCCGGCGAGACGGCCGATGCGATCTTCACCTGGACCGGCGAGAAGCTGGGCTGGGACATCTATGGCCACGCGCCGGAAGACCCGCTTGAGCCCGGGGAGTATGCACCGGACCACGGCAAGCCTTTCCCCGTGAACCTGCCGGACAAAAAGGACCTGACGTTTGGTGCCACGTACAGCGGTAGTCCGTTCCTGGGCGCCATGGGCACGCTTCCGCCCGGCGAAGGCGGCTTCAATATCTACGGCGGCTACTTCTACATGTGGCATTCCCACAACGAGAAGGAAATGGTGAACAATGACATCTTTCCCGGCGGCTTGATGACCATGTGCATTGTGGAACCTCCGGGTACGCCGATCGACATGATGATGCCGTAAGTGGAACGCAGCAAAACCATAGGAGGTTCTAAACCATGAAGAACATAGCCTACAAAAGCATCGCCGCTCTCGTCCTGGTGTTCGCCCTCGGGACGGGTCCTCTGTACGCGGCGGAATACTGGTTGCGGGCGGACGTCACGACGGTCGCCATGCCCGATGGCCAGATCATCACGATGTGGGGCTTCGCCCAGGACTCTTCAGCGGGGGTGGACGATGGAGTGGTCACGATTCCCGGCCCGCTGCTTACGGTGCCGCCGGGAGACACGGCCCTGACCATCCATCTCAAGAACAATCTGACGGCGGCCAACACGGGATTAAGCATGGGCTGTCCGGCGTCGGTCGTGATCCCGGGCCAGACCCCGGACGTGGTTGAGATGCAACCGGAGCGTTTCGGTCCGGGGCCGTATCCTCAGTACGAAGGACGGATCCGTAACCTGACCTACGACACGCCGCCGGGCGGAACCGTGGATTACACCTGGACGAACCTGAGACCCGGCTCCTTCATCTATCACAGCGGTAATCACCTGGCGTGTCACGTTCAGATGGGGTTGTACGGCGGCGTGATTGTGCGGCCGGCGGACGGCGAGGTCTACCCGGGCGTGGCGCACGATGCGGAAGTCGTCCTGTTCTACAGCGAGATTGACCCCGTGTTCCACGCGGCCGTCGCTTCGAACAACTACGGACCGGGCAAGGCCATGACCAGCACCATTGACTACGAGCCGCGCTACTTCCTGGTGAACGGCCAGCCCTATGCGGCGGGCCAGCCGGCCATCCCGGCGGGCCAGGCGGGGCAGACCGTACTTGTGCGACTCTTTAATTGCGGACTGGAGACGCACGTCCCGGTCTTTCAGAACCTGCGCGGTACGGTGATCGCGGAAGATGGTTTCCCGTACAACTACGCGAAAGATCAGTACTCCGTGATCCTGCCCGCGGGCAAGACCAAGGACGTGCTGATCACAGCGCCCGCCGAGGGAACCTATGCGGTGTTTGATCGGCGGCTGCGGCTGACAAACCATCTGGCTTCGGGAGGGGGCCTGCTGTCTTTCCTGGAGGTCGGGCCGGCCGGGGCAAACGTGTCGCCTGTGATCAACGCGGTGACGGCAACGCCGGCGAGCATTTACGATGATCAGACCAGCCAGCTGGCGGTTGACGCCGACGATCCGGACGCCGGGCCGGCGGCCCTGACGTACAACTGGATTGTCCCGGCGGGAATGGGCAGCGTCGATGATCCGACGATCGCCAATCCGGTCTATACGCCGCCGGCCGTGGATGGGGCCGTTCAGGTGGTCACCCTCACGGTGGAGGTCTCCGATGGGGCCGCCACGGAATCGTCGTCGGTGGATGTGTCGGTTCAGAAGGCCGGGACCATCAACTTCAATGACTACAGCATCCTGTCGTACGGCGGAAGCCAGGACGGCGGCAACTCAACCGTGGCCGTCGAGGACGGCGGCGTCACGCTGCATATCACCGGCAACGCCTGGAAGAAGATTCTGCTGCCGTACGCCATCACGTTGCGGACGGTGATCGAATTCGATTTCAGGAGTACCGCCGCCGGTGAGATTCACGGCATCGGATTCGACGAAGACAATGCGATCAGCACGAATCGCACCTTCCAGGTGTTCGGCACGCAGAATTGGGGCATTCAGGACTACCACAACTACACGATCGCCGATGACTGGAAGCACTACACGATCCCGGTGGGTCAGTACTACCGGGGCAACATGCCGCAGATGATCTTCGCCAATGACCACGACGTCGCGGCGCCGACCGGCGAGGGTTACTGGCGCAACGTTATGGTCTACGAGCAGCCGATCACCGACGGGCTTCTGGTCAACGGCACGATGTACGCGGTGGAGTCGTACGGCGGCTCGCAGGACGGCGTGGCCACCACGACCGTTGAGAACGGCGGCACGACGCTGCGCATCGTGGGCAACGGCTGGAAGAAGGTGGTCTTCCCCTACACGATCACGGCCGACACGGTCCTGGAGTTCGATTTCGCCAGCTCCATCGAGGGCGAGATCCACGGCATTGGATTCGACACGGATAACGCCATCACGGCCACGCGGACCTTCCAGCTCTACGGCACGCAGAATTGGGGCCGGCTCGACTTCAACGACTATGCCGGCGAGACGCCCAAACACTACGTGATTCCCGTCGGGCAGTATTACACCGGTGGCGTGATCAACCTGTTCTTTGCCAATGATGACGACGCCAGTGCGGCGGGCGAGAGCGTCTTCTCCAACATCCAGGTGTATGAGAGCGTACCTCCTCCGGCGGCGCCCTTGTCGGCGGCACCGATGGCCGTGGGCGTGCGACGCACTTCGCGAGCCGATCTGAATGGCGATGGCCAGGTCGACACGGCGGATATCCGTGTCCTGCTCGATCAGTGGGGACGGACCGATTGTCGCGGATGTGCGGCCGACCTGAACAGGGACGGGCAAATCGACGCCCGCGATGTAGCGCTGTTCCGTGAGGCCTTCATGAAGGATCGTACAGAACCCGCACGAGTAAGGACCCGGTAGACAGGAACCGGGCCCAGGAATGCAGGGCGGAAGGCGATGTGTCGGTCGGCGACCGAATGCATGGCCTTCCGCCTCCTTCCGCTGAACCGCGGACCCGCGTGCGAGACAGGAGATGAGCCATGCAGGACAGAGGAACGATGCACACAGTTTTCCGAGGAGGCGACAGAGGCCTGATAGTGATGGTACTGGGTCTTGCCGTGGTGTTCGCAGGCTGCGGTCATGACCATGGGCATGAGCATGAGGCGGCCGTTCCGGCGCCATCGCCTGTGGTCGCCGGGCCCCTGGATCAATACGGTGTGGAGGTCAAGGGCCTCAATCTCTCGGCGGCCGGATACATGCTCGACTTTCGCTTCATGGTCGTCGATCCCGACAAGGCCGCGGCCATCTTCGGGCCGGAAGTTGAAAACACGGTGATCGACCAGCAATCCGGGGCGAAGCTCATCGTGCCCGCCCCGCCCAAGGTGGGCTCGATGCGTCAGAACAAGGAGACACCCCGAAAGGACAAGACGTACTTCGTGATGTTCGCCAATCCGGGCCGATTCATCAAGAGGGGCGACAAGGTGACCGTCGTCCTGGGGCCGATGGAGTTGAAGGACGTGGTGGTGCAATAGATGCGAGCGAGGGGCATCCATCGGGGTATGGTCATCGTGGCTGGCGCGTGGGTGATTTCGGCATCCTGCCTGGCGGCGCGGGGCGCGGCCTCGGCGTCTCTGACAAAGGTGTTGGAGCAGGCCCGGCCTGGTGCGCTTGTGACGGTCATCGTGCGGTGCGCCGATCGCACGCCGGTGCCGCACGTAATCCGGCTGCCTTCGGGCCGCCGGCGCGCGGCCATCCGCACAGCACTGGTGAAACGACTGCATGAACGCGGCGGTCATCAGCGGGCGGCCCTGCAGCGATGGCTTCGAGGCCGCGCTCTCCGTGTCGATGAGTTGTGGCACATCAACGCATTGGTCGTGACAGCCGATGCCCAAGTCATTGCCTCACTGGCAGAACATCCGCTCGTCGCCGCGATGGATTGGAACGCACCGATGGTTCTTCAGCCGCCGCCACCCGCGGAGGTCTCCACGGGGTCCTGGAATCTATCCATGATCAATGTCGAGCCCGTATGGCGGCGCGGTTACAGGGGAGGCCACGTCGTGATCGCCTGTCTCGACACCGGTGCGGATTGTAGTCACGTCCATCTGCAGCAGACGTGGCGAGGCGGTGACGGCGATTGGTTCGACGCGTTCGGCGAGTATCCGGCGCCCGATGACCCCTGGGGACACGGTACGCAGGCCCTGGGTCTGATCGTGGGCGGCGACCGCGCCGGCGTGCCCATCGGCGTGGCGCCCGGCGCGCGATGGATCGCCGCCCGCATCTTCCGGGGCGACGGCTATACCGATGTTCAGACCGTTCACCGGGCCTTCCAGTGGGCTCTGGACCCGGACGGCGACCCCAACACGCCGGATCAGCCCGACATCGTGAATAATTCGTGGGGCTTCCCCGATCCGGAAGGGGCCTGCCAACGGCTGTTTGAGGAAGACATCCGCCTGTTGCAGGCCGCCGGCATCCTGCTGGTGTTCGCCGCCGGCAACGATGGCCCCTCGGCCTCCAGCGATGTCAGCCCGGCCGGTTATCCGGGAACTCTGTCGGTAGGGGCGGTCAATGACGAGGCGGCCGTGGCCCTGTTCAGCAGCCGCGGCCCGGCGTCGTGCAGCGGCGAGTTGTTCCCCAAGCTGGTTGCGCCCGGTGTGGATGTGATCACCACGGATGTGACGCTGGGAGGGGTCTTCCCCGACTCCTATGCGTACGTGACGGGCACATCGTTCGCGGCCGCCCACGTCAGCGGCGCCCTGGCGCTGCTTGCCGGAGCGTTTCCCGACGCCGACCCCAACGAGCTCGTGCAGAGTCTCTACGAGACCGCCGACGACCTCGGACCCGTCGGCCCCGACAACGACTCCGGCCATGGATTACTGAACGTCGGGCGGGCCTATGAGTGGCTCATGGCCTCCCGATTGACGGCCGACCTGGACGATAGCGGCCGCATTGATCTGACAGATCTGCGGGCGTTCGCACAGTCCTGGTGCCGGCCGGATTGCGCGGGCGACTGCCGGGCAGACCTCAATCGCGATGGTGATGTAGATCTGATGGACTTTAACGACCTGGCGAGGCAGTACGGACATGTCCATGAACAGTCCGAATAAGCCAGCACGGTTCTGGGCCGGATGCGGCCCGGCGATGACAGATACGCGGCTTTGGAGAGCCGGGGGCGGAGGCGTGCTCTGCACGTCGCGTCACGTCCCGGCCCCGTCGTGGGATCGGATCGCCCATACGGGCCGGGGGCCTCCGCCTAGCGCCCCTGGGATTGAGATGGGAGAAACAACCAATTCAAGTGAGGGAGAGACCGGATGAAAATCAAATGGTTATTAGCAATCGGCATCCTGGTTAGCGCTGGCACAGCATGGGCCCTGCCGTCCTTGGTCACGGATAACGTCGCTATAAACACACTTCTTATTGCCGATCCACTGGACATCGACAATGTGGGTTGGACGCACGTGAATCCGTTCGTCGATCAGGGCATCGGGAACTATGACCTGACACTGGCCAACGGTGGGATCCTGGGTGTTGATCTGGTGGTCGTGGCCGATTTCATTCTCTGGGATGGCGACCTGAACAACTGGGACAATGACGTGGTCTCCGTGTTCTTTAAGGACAAGAACGGTGACACCTTGACCATCCCGTTCCTGTCCAACGGGGTCAACAGCCTGTCGATCGATCCGGCGGTGCTGGGCCTGCTGCACGACAGCACGGCGCAGATCATCTGGACGCCGGGGAACGATTTGGTTCCTGATCTTTCGCCGGATGACGCCTACATCCATTCATCGGCCCTGACCGTACGCTATGACACGGATCTGGTCGTCACCGGGTCGGGGGCCCAGCCGATCCCCGCGCCGGGGACGCTCGTCCTGGCGTCGTTGGGGTGCAGCCTGGTGGGGTATCTGCGGCGCAGACGCGCGTTCTAGACTCTTGGCTACGGCACGATCGTGTCCGGAGGTCGCAGCGGCGAGGATTCCGTTGCGGCCTCCTTCCTGGATATGCGACGCCGGCCGCCCCGGTCGGGGCCGGCGTGTGTGAACATGCGAGGTGCCCCTTGTCTCGCCGAGGTTCCGTGATAGCAGCCGCCGCAGTGGCGTGGCTCTTGAGCCCGATGGCCGGGTATGCCCAGTTGACATCGGCCGACCTGGAGGCCCTGCGCCGTCAGGCGATCCAAGAGGGTTGGACGTTTGAGGTGGGTCCCAGCCAGGCCACGGAAACCCCGCTGGAGGTGCTTTGCGGTGCTCGACCCCCTCTCGATGCGGCTCCCCTGGGCACTGTTACGACTCCCATGCCCCCGGCCCAGGGTCAGGTGGACATCTATGCGGCAAGACCCCTGCCGAGTGCGTTCGACTGGCGTGAGGTGATTGATCCGCCGCCCATTCGCAGCCAGGGGGCCTGCAACTCCTGCTGGGCCCACGCGGCCATTGCACCGGCTGAGTTTGCCATCCTGATCCGGGATGGCGTGATGCTTGATCTGTCCGAACAGTGGCTGATCAGTTGCAGCCAGGCGGGCTCGTGCCAACTCGGCGGCTGGCATGAGTGGGCCTTCGACCTGTTTCTGCCCGACGGGGCGACGGACCTTTGCGGCCAGTCCGGACTGGTGCTCGAAAGTGATGCCCCCTATCTGGCCAGTGACGGCGCCTGCGATTGCCCCTATCCGCGCCCCTATTTCATGGACGGTTGGGGACGCATTCCCGCCGATGTGGCGGCGATCAAGTGGCACATCTACCACTATGGCCCGGTCGCCACGGGAGTCCATGCCGGTGCGGCCTTTCAGGCCTACCGGGGCGGCGTCTTCAACGCCTGTGCCCAGGAGCCGATCAACCATGCGGTCGTATTGGTTGGCTGGGATGACACCCAGGGAAGCGCCGGTGTATGGATCGTGCGCAATTCCTGGGGCGATGACTGGGGCGAGGCCGGATACATGCGGATCGAATACGGTTGCTCTCAGATCAACAACTTGTCCAACTTCGTTGATTATCGGGGAGGCCTCGTGTTTGACATCAGTCCGGCGGATCCCTTGGCTTTTGAGATGCCGCTATCGGACCCGCCGGCATTGTGCCAAACACTGATGATCTCCAATCCCGGGCCCCTGGCCTTGCGGTGGCACGCGGTGTCGGACCGTGACTGGGCGGTCCTTTCGCTATCATCGGGGGATATCCCGGCGGGGCAGTCGCAGGTGGTCGACGTCTGTGTGGGCCCGACGGCCAAAGACCTGGCGGTGGGCTTGCACGAGGCCGACATTGTGCTGGTCGATGAGGCGAATCGGCTGGTGGAGCACCGGGCCGTTTCGCTGGATGTTCGGCCCCACAGTCTGCTGGGCCATTGGGCGATGGATGCGATTGTTGATGGCCAGGTCATCGAGGCCACCGGCAGCGGGCGCGATCTCCAGGTAGAGGGCGAGCTCATGCTTCTCGATGGACGCTTCGACCAGGCGGCGTCTCTGTCCGTCCCTCCCGGCTACTTGGCCCGTGGTTATGATCCGGCCTTGCAGCCGGCTCGCTCCGTGAGCGTGGCGGCCTGGGTCCGTGCCGAAGACCTGGCCGGCCCCGAAAAGCAGTTCCTCGTTCACAACGCCTTCCGCATGTCGTGGCTGGAGAACGGGTACATGCTCTGGGCCGCCGACGGACGGATTAACTGGTGGGTCAAAACGGAGCCGGGTGGCAGCATGGATACCGCATGGGTCAGCGCGGCGGCCGAGGCGGGTCGTTGGATTCACGTGGCCGCGACTTATGATGGAACCCGCGCATCGCTTTACCTCGACGCGCAGTTGCAGGCCTCCGTGCCGGCCAGCGGAGACATTCAGTGGGGGCCGGCCCCGTATCGCGGGCTCTACGTGGGCGCCGGATGGGATGGACTCAGCTTCTCAACGTTCACTGGCGGCATCGACGATGTGCGCATCTACGATTACGCCCTGAGCGAAGAGGAAATCCAGTGCCTGTATGACGGGCTTCCGGCGGACTTTAATGAGGACTGGAGGATCGGCCTGCAAGACCTGCGTCTGTGGATGCGCTACTGGCTTGCTGCCGACCCCCCAGACCGGTACGACTTCAACCATGACCGTCGCATCGACCTGGCCGATCTGGCCTTCTTGGCCGAAGGCTGGGGGACCAGATTCTAACGCGCCGAATGGCCTGGTCCACAGGCGGGCGAAAGAGGGTCTCTTCACTGCCGTGTCGGGCTTGGCTGGAGAAGGGGTAGCCCCACATCCGCGCCTCCTGCCGCGGCATTGGCTCCCCGCGGTGAAAGCCCTGCCCACCGGGACCCAAATCAATTGTTGGTGAAGTTTGTGGCAGTCCCTCCAGACTCGCCGCAGGGATGCGTAAGTGTCTTGTGGGAAAGTGGTTGCGGTGAATGCGGCAGACGACGCGAAATTCTTGTGAAAAAATCACAGAAAGCCGCTTGACTTCTGTATAAAACAGGACAACAGTTTAGGTAGTCTGTTTGTGAATGAGAACACAAGCACGAGCAAGGCCATGAGGCTCCATCGCATTCCAGACGAGACCATTCGACGCCTGCCGACCTATCTTCAGGGGCTTCTGCTCTTGAGTCGCCAAGGTCACACCCGGATCAACAGCCGCCAACTGGCCGAGCGGCTTCGCATCAATCCCCCGCAAATTCGCAAGGACTTATCGTATTTCGGCGACTTCGGCACGCCGGGCGTGGGGTACGACATCGACGAGTTGTCGCGGCGGCTCCGGGAGATCCTGAGCCTGGATCGTCCGCACCGTGTAGCGCTGGTGGGCTACGGCAACCTCGGGGCCGCACTGCTGAAATACCCGGGATTCGGGGCGTTGGGGTTCGAGATCGTGGCGGTGTTCGACCACGACCGTCGAAAGATCGGCCGGACCGTGCGTGGCCTGACGATACGAGATAACCGGCAGATCCCCACGTTGCGGCAGGACGACGTGCGACTGGCGATTCTGGCGATCCCGGCGGATGGCGCCCAGGATGTGGCCGAGGCGCTCGTCGCCGCGGGCGTGCAGGGAATCCTCAATTTCGCGCCGGAATACAGCGTGTATCTGCCCGACACCGTGAAGGTGATTACGATGGATATCGGCATGGACCTGGCCAGACTGCCCTACTACGTGTCCGTGGAGGTCTGAGCCGCATCCACAGGAGGCCGGATCGTGGAAACGGTTTTCATCAGCAGGTTCGAGCTCCTGCTGGACGCCCTGGCGCAGGAGACGGAGGTGTACGCCCCCCGTCGCGTGGGCGAATACTCCACCTTCGCACGCTACGACCCCGGATCGCCCGGCGCAACTGAATTCAACCCGGCCCGCGTCTGCACGCCGGCCAAGGAGTTCCTGTTTCCCGTGCGCGAGCGGGCCGCGGCATTGCCCGATCCCTTCGATCCGGAGGCGGCCCGGCCGTTTGCGGTCATGGGTCTGAAGGATTGCGATCTCAAGGCCCTGCGGATCCTGGACTGTGTCTTCCTCGAAGACGATGAGTTCCGCGATCCCTTTTACGCCGCGCGTCGCGAGGCCATGTTCATCGTCTCCTCGGATTGCACCGAACCGACCGACTCGTGTTGCTGTGTGCTGTTTGGCGGCCAGGTCTTTCCGGAGTCCGGCTTCGATTTGAATCTGTCCCGAATTCGCGATGGATACCTGGTCCAGCCGGGATCGCCGAAGGGCGCGATGTTCCTCAACAGGCACCTCGACCGTTTCGCCGGCGTGCCGTCGGCGGCGTTGACCGAGCGCCAGCACGAAAGACAGAAGACCACCGAACAGATTGAACGGCTCAACGCCGCGTATCGCCTGGATCGCAAGGTCGATGAGATCGTCGAGTCCGGGCAGGACGCCCCCCTGTTCGACGAGATGGCCGCCGAATGCGTCGAATGCCAGGCGTGCACACGGATCTGCCCGACGTGCCACTGTTTCTATCTTTTCGACACGCCGGACACGGACCTCTTCGCCAGGATGAAGATGTGGGACAGTTGCGTGCGTCGGGACTTCGCCCGCGTGGCCGGAGGCGCGAATCCGCGCAAGATTCTCGGCGATCGCACGCGCCACCGGCTGCTGCACAAGTTCGTCTATTTTCTCGAACGGCACGGCCTGTACATGTGCGTCGGCTGCGGCCGCTGCATCGACGCGTGCGCCGGCGGGCTGGACCTGCGGGAATTGCTGACGCGACTGAATCGTGAACGGGTGAGCAAAGGACAGGGCTGATCGATGATCGCCAACCCATACCAGCCGCTGCATGCGATGATTACCGAGGTCATCGACGAGTCGCCGACCATCAAGAGCTTTGTCATCGAACCGGAGCAGCCCTTCACGTTCGATACGGGCCAGTTCATCGAACTGACGCTTCCCGGCCGCGGCGAAGCGCCCTTTACCCCTTCCTCGTCGCCGGCCCAGACCGAGCGGATGGAGGTCACGATCATGAAGGCCGGTCACGTCACCGGCCTTTTGCATGAATGCAGTCCCGGGCAGGCCGTCGGCATTCGCGGGCCCCTGGGGCGTGGTTACCCCGTCGACGCGTTCGCCGGCAAAGAGGTGTACATCATCGGCGGTGGCGTGGGCCTGGCGCCGATCCGGTCCCTGCTGCTCACGCTCATCGACCGCATCGGCGAGTTTCGTCGGGTGGTGTGTCGCTTCGGGGCGCGCACCCCCGAGGACTTCATCTACAAGTCCGCCCTGTTCGGCCCCTGGCAGAAGATCCACGGACTCGAGATCACCTGCACGGTCGACAAGGCCAACGGCCAGTGGTCGGGCCCCGTGGGCGTGGTCACGGAGATCGTCAAGGCCGACGATGTCGACGTGAACACGGCCGTGGCCGTGGTGTGCGGGCCGCCGGTCATGATGAAGTACGTGACCTTGCGACTGGTGGAGCACGGCTTCGCGCCGGAGCGGATCTATCTGTCGATGGAGAAGAACATGAGTTGCGGCATCGGCAAGTGCGGCCATTGCATGATCGGGCGGTACTACGCCTGCAAGGACGGCCCGGTGTTTACGTTTGCGCAGATTCAGAAATACCCGAACATTTGGGATTAGGGACACGCATGGCGGGCAAACTCATTATTGATCTGCCGAAGTGCAAGACCCAGGACCCGCGCCGGATCGGCTGCTCGTACAAGCACCACCCCGACAACCACGGGGTGGTGGCGCTGCTGGAGAAGATCCAGTTCGCGCTGATCTGTCGCAAGTGCCAGGCGGCCCCGTGTGTGGAGGCCTGCCCGCAAAACGCCCTGGAGAAGGTCCCGCTGGGGCCCGATGAAAGCGTGCTCAAGCGCGCGACGATGTTGTGCACCGGCTGCGGGACCTGCGCGGCGGCCTGTCCCTTCGGGACGATCTATACGGAGCTGGTCCCCTTCGCCGCCGACGTGTGCGACGTCTGTCGCGGCCGCTTGCACGACGGCGAAAAGCCCCTGTGCGTCCGAACCTGCCGCGATGGGGCGATCGACTACCGCGACGACGTTACGATCGAGGGCGATCTGGTGGAGGTCTTCCCGGACATTGTCGTGCGGGTCCCCGCCGGGGCCCGATGGCAGCCCTTCCTGCGAGAGCCGACGAGCGCATGACCATGAACGAGATTCTGCACAACCTGTTCGTGATGCTGGTGTTCCCGGGGCTCTTGTTCAGCGTGGCCTGCGGCCTGCTGGCCGTGTGGGTCATGCGGAAGGTCTCCGCACTGATCCATCACCGCATCGGCCCGCCGCCGGCCCAGCCGCTCTACGATGTGCTCAAGTTGCTGGGTAAGGAGACCCTGATCCCGGAGGCCGGCCAGAAGGTGGTCTTTGTCCTGGCGCCCATGCTGGGGTTTGCCGGGTCGCTGGTGCTGGCGACCCTCCTCTGGCAGGGCAACCTGCGACCCGACCAGCCGTTCCTGGGCGACGTGATCGGCGCGGTCTACCTGATGGCCATCCCGTCGCTGGCGTTGATCCTGGGGGGCAGCGCCAGCGCCAGTCCGCACGCCGCCATCGGAACGAGCCGCGAGATCAAACTGGTCATCTCGTATGAATTGGCCCTGGTGCTGGCCCTGATCGTGGCGCTGATCAAAGGCGTCGGGGCCGGCGCGACTCTGCCGCTGAGCCTCGGAGCCATGGCCGCGCAGACCCCGGTTTGGAGCGTGTCGGGCATGCTGGCCTTTCTCGTCTCCGTGTTGTGTGTCCAGGCCAAGCTGGGCCTGGTACCCTTCGACGTCGCTGAGGCCGAAACCGAGATCGCCGGCGGCGTGCTGATCGAGTACGCGGGGCCGCTGCTGGCCTTGTGGCAGTTAATGCAGGCGGTGTGCCTGGTGGCGCTGCCGCTGTTCGTGGTGACGGTCTTCCTCGGCGGGTTCGGGCCTACGGTGGTGGGTGTGTTGGGCGGCATCGGCAAGCTGGTGCTCGTGCTGGTGCTCCTGATCCTCATCAAGAACACGAACCCGCGGGTACGGATCGACCAGGCGATGAAGTTTTTCTGGTTCCTGTGCGGCCCGGTCCTGGTTGCGGCGATCATGCTGGCCATGATCGGACGGGCCCAGGGCATCGGATGGCTTTGAGGTGCACGCGATGAGTTGGAAACGGTGGTCCTTGAAGAGGTCGCCCTGGGTGTTTCACGTGAACACCGGCGCCTGCAACAACTGCGACATCGAGGTGGTCGATTGCCTGACGCCGAGGTTCGATGTGGAGCGCTTCGGCATCAAGCTGGTCGGCTCGCCCCGACACGCCGATGCGCTGCTGGTGACCGGCGGCGTGACGCGACAGGCGGCGCCGCGATTGATCCGGGCCTACCAGCAGGCGCCCAAGCCTTGTGTGGTTTTCGCGATCGGCGCCTGTGCGTGCGACCTGGGCATCTTTCATTCGGGATATCACATGGTCGGGCCGGTGGACAAGATCATCCGTGAAGTGGATCCCAACGCGATCATCGCCTATGTGCCGGGATGCCCCCCCAAACCCGAAGCCATGATTTCGGGCGTGGTCCAGGCCTTGGCGGCCTTGTAGGAAGCGGACGATGAACGATCAGGAATTACGCGGCCAAATCGAGACCCTGAAAGACCGGCTCACGGGCTTGGAGCAGCCGTCGAGAACCCGCTACTACCTGACGTGCGAGGCCGAGCACGTCTACGCGGTGTGTCGATTTCTGTTCGAAGACGTGCAGGCACGGTTCGTCATCGCCACCGTGATCGACAACGATGACAACTACGAGATCGTGTACCACTTTGCCTTCGACGAGCTGGGCACCGTCATTAACGTACAGGCCTTTCTGCGGGATCGGGACCATCCGACGGTGGCGTCGATCACCCCGTTCCTGCCCGGCGCCGAATGGATCGAGCGGGAAATGCACGACCTGATGGGCATTCACTTCGAAGGACACCCACGGCTCGAACGGCTTATCCTCGCCGATGACTGGCCCGAAGGCGTCTATCCGCTGCGTAAAGGGGGTGCCTCATGAAGGTCGCCATGCAGAAACCCGTCCTGCCCGTCGGCCCCGTGCATCCGCTGCAGGAGGAGATGGAGTATTTCCAGCTCACCGTCGATGGCGAGATCGTCACCGATATCGACGTGCGGATCTCCTACAACCACCGCGGGATCGAGCAGATCAGCGAGACCCTGCAATTCGATCAGGTTCCCTTCCTGGTGTCCCGCATCTGCGGCATCTGCTCCGCCTCCCACCCCCTGGCCTACGTCCAGGCCGTGGAGGAGCTGGCCCAGATCACCGTGCCCGAACGGGCCCTGTACGTCCGGACAATCATCAATGAGCTGGAGCGGATCCACAGCCATATCCTGTGGGTCGGCCTGGCCGGGCACTTTATCGGCTACGAGACGGTCTTCATGTGGGCCTGGAAATACCGTGAGCCGGTCCTGGACCTCCTGGAAGCCATCACCGGAAACCGGAACAACTACGGTAACGTGAAGGTGGGCGGGTGCCGCGAGGATATCGATCCCGAACTGGTGCCGGAGATGCTCAAGGCCATGGACCCCATCGCGCAGAAGATGGAGATGCTGACCAAGGCCGTACTGGACGACCCGATTCTGCACGCGCGGCTCAAGGGCGTGGGCATACTGAGCAAGACCGATGCCGTCCGCTACGCCGTGACCGGTCCGACCGCGCGGGCCAGCGGCGTGCCCATCGACGTGCGCCGGGACGATCCCTACGCCATGTACGGCGACCTGGACTGGAACGTCATCACGCAGGACGAGGGCGACGTCTTCGCCAAGGCGGTGGTGCGTCTGCTGGAAACGCTCGAGGCGGTTAAGATCGTGCGCCAGGCCCTCCGGCAACTTCCGGACGGCCCTGTCGCGGTGGAGGTCCGCGAGATTCCGCCGGGCCAGGGCGTCGGCCACGTCGAGGCGCCGCGGGGCGAAACGTTCCACTATGTCCGCAGCGACGGGAGTAACCGGCCCGTGCGGCACAAGGCCCGGGCGCCGAGTTACGTGAACGTGCCGTCGTTCAAGGCGTCGTGCATTGGTCAGAAGATGTCCGATGTGATGATCACGCTGGCGGCGGTTGACCCCTGCTACAGTTGCACCGAGCGGATCGCCGTTGTCGACACCCGGCACCGGAAAGTCCTGTACACCTACGAAGACCTGCTGCGCCGCAGCCGCCAGGAAACCGAGCGAATCCGGAGGCGATTCAGATAACGGAGGCCGCCAAGGTGGATGTGATACTGCCGATTTGGGTGTTCGTTCCCGTGGTCGCGGGGTTTGGATTGCTTTTCGTGCCCGCTGCGCTGCGACCTCTGCACAAGACCCTGGCCCTGGGGATTGCTTTGTTGGGGTGTATCGCAGCGCTGGCGCTGTACCGGGCGGGCCAGGCCACGTGGGAATGGGCCATCCCCGTGGAGCCCTTCGATCTGGACCTTCTGTTGGTGACGACGCCGCTGAACACGTTCATTCTCCTGTTTGCCATGGGATTCGGCCTGGCGGTCGTGCTGTACTCTCTGCGGACAGGAGCGGCCGACGAATCGCCGGGTCTGTACTATGGATCCATCCTCATGACCCTGGGCGGTTCGGCGGGCATTCTGCTCTCTGATCATCTGCTCTGGCTGCTATTGTTCTGGGAGGTGGTTACCGCATCGTTCTACCTGCTGATCGTGAGTGGTGGAAAGGGTTGCCGATTCGCGGCGACCAAGAGCTTTGCCATGATTGGCGCGTCGGATGCGGCGTTCTTGCTGGGTGTCGCCCTGGTATGGGCCCGGTCAGGCACGTTCGTCATGTCCCGGTTGCATGTCGGAACGGACGATGGCGTGGGTATCGCCGCGTTTCTGCTGCTCATGACGGCGGCCATCACCAAGGCCGGAGCCCTCCCCTTGCATACCTGGCTCCCCACCTGCGGAGAGGACTGCCATGCTTCCGTCATGGCCATCCTGCCGGCGGCGATGGACAAGCTGCTCGGCATATACCTGCTTGTCATCGCCACGACGCAGCTCTTCGTCCTACAGCCCGGCCCCTTGAGCCTGATACTGGCATTCATCGGCGCCGCCACGATCCTGGTCGCCGTGATGGTCGCCATGGTGCAGCATAACGTGAAGAAACTGCTCAGCTATCACGCGATAAGCCAGGTGGGCTATATGGTCCTGGGCATCGCCACGCTCACCCCGATCGGCATCGCCGGCGGCGTCTTTCACATGCTCAATCACGCGATTTACAAGTGCTGCCTGTTTCTGTGCGGTGGTGCCGTGGAAAAGCAAACCGGCACGGCCGAACTCGATGAACTGGGGGGCCTGGGCAACCGGATGCCGTGGACGTTCCTGGCGTGCATCATCGCGGCCCTGAGCATCTCCGGAATCCCCCCGTTGAATGGCTTTGTCTCCAAGTGGATGGTCTACCAGGGGGTGGTGGCGATGGGGCGTGATCAGACCGGTGCCGGGGCCACGCTGTGGCCGGCGTGGCTGGCCGCCGCCATGTTCGGCAGCGCCCTGACGCTCGCCTCATTTGTTAAGATTCTGCATGCGATGTTCCTCTCGCGGCGGCCGTCCCATCTGGATGCGGTGCGCGAGGCCCCGGCGTCCATGCTCGCACCCATGCTGGTCCTGGCGGGCCTGTGCGTCCTGTTCGGCGTGGCCTACATGATTCCACTGGACCACTTCATCGCTCCGGCGACGGGCCTCTCGACGGCCGCCGACAGCGGCGACTGGCTGGGTCTTTGGGATGCGCCGCTGGCCACCGCGTTTTTGCTGGTGGGCCTCGCCGTGGCCGGGGGTGTTTTGGTGGTCAGCGTACGGGCAAGGACGGTTCGCTCCGTGCCGACGTGGAGTTGCGGGGAGGTGCAGCCCAATGATCGGATGATCGTCCCCGGCACGCACTTCTACAAGACGGTCTCCTCCCTGCCACCCCTGCGGTGCCTCTACCGCTTGCAGGAGAAGGGCTGGTTCGATGTGTACGCCTACGGCGGCACGGTCGGCCTGGCGGCCAGCCGTTTTCTGCGGTGGATGCACTCGGGCGTGTTGAACACCTACCTGACGTGGGTGGTGCTGGGCCTGCTCGTCGTTCTGTACGTGCTGTGCGATATCTGGTGAGGGCAGTCATGGAGATTTTCTACGCATTCATGATATTCATCGTGATCGCGGCGCTCATCGCCGTCGAGACCCGCAATCTGCTCAGCGCGGTCATCTGCATCGGAGCGGCGGGCTTCGGGGGGGCGATGATGTTCCTGTTCCTGCGGGCGCCCGATATCGCCATCACGCAGATCACGGTCGAAGTGCTGGCGTTGATCATTCTGATCCGCGCCACGATCAACCCCCGCAAGACCTTCGTCGCGGGCGACCGCGAGTTCTTCGGCGTGGTGGTTTCGGTGGTCATACTGTTGATCGTGTTCATGGCCGGGGCCAAGGTGTTCGAGACGTTTCCGCCCTTCGGGACGGGTGTCTACGCCGACGGCGACCCCAGCGAACAAACGGCTTCGGATGCATACGTCGCCGACGCCCTCGAACAGACCGGGGCCGCCAATGTAGTCGCGGCGGTCATCCTCGACTACCGCGCCTATGACACGCTGGGTGAGGCGACCGTCCTGTTCACGTCGATCCTCGGCGCGACGGTATTGTTGCGAAGCACGGCGCGAATCCACGGGGAGGACCGGCCATGAGCGGCATGACCCTGATCGTCAAGAATATCAGCACCTGGGTGAAGATCCTGATCTTCCTGTTCGGCATTTACATCACGCTGTTCGGCCACCTCACGCCGGGCGGCGGATTCGCCGGGGGCGTGATCCTGGCCTGTTCATACATCCTGCTGACCCTGGCGTTCGGACGGCGGGCCGCCGATGAGAACCTGCCCCTGCCTCTGGCCTCGCGACTGGATTGCGTCGGAGCGCTGCTGTTCTGGGGCATCGCCCTGACCGGCCTGGCGTACGGCGCGGGCAGCTATTTCTACAACTGGCTGCAGCGGGAGATCCTCGCGTCGCACGAGACGGCCTTCCATCTGGTCAGCGCCGGCACCATCCCCTTGTCCAACATGGCCATTGCCCTGAAGGTGGGGGCGTCGTTGTTCATGGTGTTCCTGGTGCTGACGGCTTTCCAAACGGACACGACACGCCCGGTGAAGGGAGAGGATTAGCCATGCTTTATGCCTTGTGTTTTCTGCTGTTTATGATCGGGCTGTACTGTGCGTTGGTCAAAAAGAACATGGTCAAGATCGTCCTGGGCCTGGTCATCATGGAATACGCGGTGAACCTGTTCCTGATCATGGTGGGCTATCGACTGGGGGGCGCCGCCCCCATTCTCTCGCGCCCCCCTGCCGGGCAACCCGTCGCCCCCCTGCACAGCGTGGATCCCCTGCCCCAGGCGCTGGTGCTCACCGCGATTGTGATCAGCCTGGGATCGCTGGCGCTGATGGTCTCGATCTGCATCCGCACGTACGAACGGTACGGCACCTTCGACATCACCCAGATCAGGAGGCTGAAGGGATGAGCATTCCACTGGTGCTGTTCGTGGCCATTCCTCTGGGCGCGGCGTTTGTGCTGCCGTTGATCGGCGACCGGCGGCGGACGGCCGCCTCCGGGCTGGCGAACCTGACCACGGGGGCACTGCTGATCCTGGCACTGCTCAGCCTGGGGCAAAGCGAGGTCTATCGGATGGGGCGATGGACGTTGCCGCTGGGCATTAACCTGGTATTGGACGGGCTCAGCGGACTGATGCTGGTCACCACGGCCGTCGTGGCCGCCGCGGCCATGTTGTTCAGCGTGCGCTACATGGACCGCTATACGGCCCGGGCCAAGTTCCTGAGCCTTTTCCTGCTCATGGTCACCGGCATGAACGGCGTGATCCTCAGCGGCGACTTGTTCAACCTGTTCGTGTTCCTGGAGATCGCCTCGATCGCCTCCTACGCCCTGGTGGGATTCGGCTGCGAGCACGAGGAGCTGGAGGCGAGCTTCAAGTACATGGTGCTGGGCAGCGTGGGGTCCCTGTTCATCCTGTTCGCCGTGGCGTTGACCTACGGAATGACCGGCGCGCTGAATATGACGTACGTCGCCCGCGCGATCCACGAGGCAAAGATGAACGCGGGACTTGCGTTTGCGTTGAGTTTGTTCATTGCCGGGTTCGGCCTGAAGGCCGCGCTGGTGCCGTTTCACGCGTGGTTGCCGGACGCGCATCCGTCGGCCCCGGCGCCGATTTCGGCCATGCTCTCGGGCGTGCTCATCAAGGCCCTGGGCGTGTATGGACTGGCCCGCCTGATCTTCAACGTGTTCGGGGTGTCGGTTCCCTTGGGCTGGGTACTGATCGCCTTGGGTGTCCTGAGCATGGTCATCGGCGTTTTTCTGGCGGTCGGGCAATGGGATTTCAAGCGACTGCTCGCCTACCACAGCATCTCCCAGATGGGATACGTGGTCCTGGGGTTCGGAATCGGCGCGCTGATCACGGCCAGACAGGGCGATGCGGTGTGGGCGTCACTGGCCATTCTGGGGGGCCTGTTCCACCTGGTCAATCACGCCGTCTTCAAATCGCTGTTGTTTCTGACCAGCGGGTCCGTCGAAAGGGCGACCGGCACGCGGCAATTGAAGCGGATGGGCGGCCTTGTCCAACGGCTGCCGTTCACGGGGGCCGCGGCGGGCGTGGCGTCCGCCTCCATTGCCGGGGTGCCTCCCTTCAATGGTTTCTGGAGCAAGCTGATCCTGGTGATGGCGGCCGTGCAGGCCCGCCTCTTCGCCCTGGCCGCCGTCACGGTGCTCGTCAGCTTCGTAACGCTGTTGTCGTTCCTGAAGGTCCAGCGGTATGTCTTTCTGGGCGCGCTGCCGGAGGACCTGCGCGACGCCCAGGAAAGCACATGTTCGATGTTGCTGGCCATGGGCTTTCTCGCGGTGCTCTGCCTGGCGATGAGCCTGCTGGTGCTGCTGCCAGCCTTGAGGGAGACGGTGCTTCAACCGGCCGTCGATGTGCTCCTCGCGGGAGTCGACTATTCCATAACACTGGTCCGATATTGAGGCAAGGAGTCGTGGGATGCGGCGGGTGATCTACTTCGTGCTGGCCTTTCTGGTGTGGGTCTTGCTGACCTGGCCGTTTGTCGAGGGCCGCCTTGATGGTCAGGTGCTTCTGGCGGGGATCGTGGCCGCGGCCGTGGTGGCGCTGCTGTTCCAGGACGTGCTTCCGCCCGAGCACCACGTGTTCCGCTCGCCGAAGCGCCTCGTCTGGCTCGTGCTCTACATTCCGGTGTTTTTCTATTACATCCTGGTGGCCAATCTCGACGTGGTCTACCGGGCGCTGCACCCGAAGATGCCCATCCACCCGGGCATCGTCAAGATCAAGACCTCGCTCACGAGCGAGTCGGCCATCACCGCCCTGGCCAACAGCATCACCTTGACGCCGGGCACGCTGACCGTGGACCTGACCGACGACGGCGTGCTTTACGTGCACTGGATCAACGTGCGCTCCGATGACGTGGAAGAGGCCACGCGGATGATCGCGCGCAGATTTGAGTATTTCCTGGAACGCATTTTCGAGGAACCCTGATGCTCACCCTGTACACCATCGGATTGACGGCCTGCTGCTTTCTGTGTCTGTACCGGATCGCCGCCGGCCCCAGCGCTCCGGATCGCACGGTCGCCATCGACATTCTGGGCATCGTGCTCGTCGGCTTCTGCGGCCTGCTGAGCCTGAGCACGGGCCAGGATTTCTACCTGAACGTGGCGATGGGCTGGGCGCTGCTGAGCTTCATCGGAACCATCGCTTTAGCCAAGTTCCTGGAGGGTCGCCGCTTCGATGAGTGACGTCATCGGCTACATTCTGATTACGATCGGTGTTCTGTTCGACCTGTTCGGGTGCATCGGCCTGGTGCGCTTCCCGGACATTTACAACCGCCTGCAGGCCTCGACCAAGTGCGTCACGCTGGGTACGATCCTGCTGCTCGTGGGCGTGGGAGCGGCCTCCGGCGATGGCGCCACCATCGCCAAGGCCCTGGTGTGCGCGGTCTTCATTCTGATCACTTCGCCCACGGGCGCCCACGCCATCGCGCGAGGGGCCTACGCCTCCGGCGTGCCGCTGTGGGAAGGCAGCGTCGTTGATCGATACGGGGCGGACGGGCACGGGGCGTCCCCGGCCGCCGAACAGCATCCTTGCGAATCCTAGCGGGGCAAAACCATGCGTTGGCCGAAAGTCAGAGAGCTCAAGGAAGCGATCACGGTGATTCTCTCGCCGCGGTTTACCACCCGGTTTCCCGCCGAGCCCTGCACCGTGCCACCGCGCTATCGCGGCAAGCCGGAGCTGCAGCCGGACCATTGCGTCGGCTGTGGGGCGTGCGTGAACGTGTGCCCCACGCAGGCCCTCACGATGATCGACGCGGTGGACACCCAGCCGCCCGTGCGGCGGATCACTTGCCGATACGATGCGTGCATCTTCTGCGGCAACTGCCAGGACCACTGCACGACCCAGGAAGGCATCCGGCTGACGGACCAGTGGGACCTGGCCACGCTCGACCGCGCCGAGACCCGCACCGTTCACGAGTTCGAATTGCAGCGATGCGAGCGGTGCGGCGCGATTCTGGGCGCCCGGAAGCACCTGGTTTGGCTGGCCGACCGGCTCGGGCCGCTGGCCTACGCGAACCCCTCCCTGGTCCTGGCCCGACAGGCCGATCTGACCGGGCAACCCCATGACCTGCCACCGTCGCCCGAACCGCAGGCTCCCCCCGAGCCGCAGACCGCCGACTTCGCCAAGATCCTGTGCCCAAAATGCAAGTGCGAACTGAACATCCGCCTGTAGACGCCGAGGTCCTGCTTTTTCTCGCCGGCAAGACCGCCGTCCTGCCGGCCGAGAACATCGTGATTCTCGGTGTCGGCCAGACGCTCAAGGGCGACGACGGCGCCGGACCTGTGCTGTGCGAGCGAATCCGCAACCGCGTGGCCGCCCACGTCATCGACGCCGGGACGATCCCCGAGAACTATGTCCAGCCGATCGTCCGGCTCGCCCCGCGGTTGTTGCTTATCGTCGATGCGAGCGATTTCGGCGCTCAGCCGGGCACGATCGCTCTGCTGGCTCCGGAGCGGATATCCCGCGTGTCCACGGGCACACACGGACTGTCCCCGCGGCTGTTTGTTGACCTCATCCGCCGACAAATCGAAACCGACTGCTGGTTCCTGGCGGTACAGCCGCAACAGATCCGACTCGGCGAGCCCCTCAGCCCGCCCGTACAACGCGCCGTGCACAGGTTGGCCCAATCGCTGATCCAACTGCTCGGTTAGCGGTCCTTCATTTCTGGTCTTCCGCCGCACCGGTGAATGGCCTCACGGCCCATCGCACGCGACTTGGCCGTGACGTCGAATGCGACGGACTCGGCTGGCCGCACGTCGGTCCGGGGTCTGTTACCGGCACTCCTGCAGGGCGGGCGCCTCCAAGGGGCGCCAAGCCGCAGAGTTTCCCTCCAAGGCTCTTGCAGTATTGCCCGGTTCGCTGTAAAGTCATCGCAAGCTGATGTGGGCAAGGCCCGTAGAGCGGCGTTATGTCCGGAGCCGCTTCGGGAGCAGGGCTGTGCAGGACCCCAAGGCTGCATCCCACTGCCAGGTAAGCACGTGGAGAGGTGTCGGAGTGGCTTATCGAGCTGGTTTCGAAAACCAGTGTCCCGTTTTCGGGACCGCGGGTTCGAATCCCGCCCTCTCCGTTATGTCTAAAATCGACGCTGCCAGTTCTTGTACTTCAGGGACTTGTAGCGTTTTCTCGGTTTTTGACTGCCCCGATGCTCTCAAGTGGAGAATCCTCGCCGCCTTAAGCCCGATTTTGAAGACTGAAGCAAGGGTATGGCCGGCGGTGTATGCCCGCTGACCTGGGGGCCATTCGGACCGTCTCCTGTCCCGAAGAACGCCCCGCCGGCACAATGGCTCCCGATGCGTTCGCGTTGAAGTGCATTCGATTCTCACGCCATGCGTGGTATACTGAGGGGAAGGTGCGGGTGTCCCGCTCCGTTCGGCGGTGCAGTGCGTGCATATGCGACAAACCGTAAGACCACGATCCGGAGGTGAAGACCATGTCCCCAGTCGCCACGTTAACCAGACGGCGATTCTTGCAGGATTTGGCGCCGGCAGCGGCCCTCGTGGGGTTTCCTTGTGTCGTGCCGTCCTCGGTCCTGGCCGGGAGCCGAATCCCCGTGCCCAGCGAGCGGGTTGTGATGGGCTGTATCGGAATGGGCATTCAAGGCACCGGCAACATGCAGCAGTTCCTTCGGCAGGAGGATGTCCGCGTAGTGGCGGTCTGCGATGTCTGGCCGAGCCAACGGGACAAGGCCAAGGCCGTGGTGGACGGCCATTACGCCAATGGTGACTGCGCTGCGGAGAGCGACTTCCGCGAGGTGTGCGCCCGCGAGGATATTGACGCGGTATCCCTCGCCACACCGGACCATTGGCACGTCCTGATGGGGCTGCAAGCCGCTCGTCACGGGAAGCACATGTACTACGAGAAGCCCGTCGGTTGGAGCTTCCAGGCAGGCCAGGTCCTGCGCGACGCCATCCACCGATATGGGGTGGTTTTTCAGTTCGGCACGCAGCAGCGCTCAAGCCGGGATTTCCGTCATGCCTGTGAGCTGGTGCGTAACGGCAGGATCGGACGGTTGCAGAGTATCCTGGTCGGCGTGCCGGGGAGCGTTCCGTGTCCACCGCAACCGACCGAACCTGTTCCCTCCGGATTTGACTACGACATGTGGCTGGGGCCGGCCCCATGGGCGCCCTACAGTTTTGAACGATGCCGTCCGTATACCCACCGGCCCCACGAGGAGTGGACCCGCAACTACAGCACGTGGTATCACATTTCGGATTATTGCATCGGATTCATAGGGAACTGGGGCATCCACCATGTGGATATCGCTCAGTGGGGGCATGGCGCCGAGGACACCGGTCCCGTTCAGATCACGGGAACCGGTGAATTTCCGATGGAAGGTATGGCCGACTGTGCCCTGCGCTGGCAGGTCGAGAACGTGTTCGCGGATGGCGTCACACTGATTCATATGGACAATGCCTCCAGCGCCAGGCATCCCGCCCAGGTCCCCGGGTTCAGCCAGGGCGTGCTGTTTCGTGGAACGGAGGGGTGGGTGTTCGTGAATCGCAGCCGGCTGGACGCCCACCCGAAATCGTTATTAAAAACCGATCCGAGTTCGGAGACTGTACGTCTTCCTCAGAGTAACAGCCATCATCGCGATTTCCTCCAGGCCGTGAAGACGGGCGGGACTCCGATCGGCCCCATCGATGTGGCGATTCGTTCCAATACCATCTGCCAATTGGACAACATCGCCATAAAACTTCGCCGCACGCTGCGATGGGATCCGGACGAGGAGCGGTTTATCGGAGATGATGAGGCCAATCGCATGCTCACCAGGCCGATGCGGAGTCCCTGGCATCTTGGGTAATGCCTGGCCGGAAAGGATGGACCGTATGATCCTTAGAATTCATGTTGTGGTACTGCTGAGCATGGTGTTTCAACCGTTGGGCCATGCCCTGGCCGATGCCGGCGATGTGGGTCAGATACGCGTTGGCTGGGCCCAGACGGAGATCACGCCGCCTCGCCCCGTGGCCTTGGTGGGCCAACTGCATAAACGGATCTCCAGGGGAGTCCTGGACCCCTTGACGCTCACGGTCCTGGCGTTGGAGTCGACCGACGCCGACGGACACACCGAACAGGCGATCTTGGTCTCCTGCGATGTCATTTCCATACGGAAGGTGGTTGTGCAGCGCCTTCGCGAAGCGATTCAATCACGGATCCGCGACTTTGACGTGGACAAGCTGGTGTTGAACGCGACGCACACGCATACGGCGCCGGGCTTCGTGGACGGGGCCTTCAGGGGGCTCTATGATGTCAGCGAGGACGAGGGGGTCATGAAGGCCTCGCAGTATGCCGATTTCTTCATCGAGCGGGCGGCCCAGGCCGTTGCGCAGGCCTGGGAGAATCGTACCCCGGGGGCGATGAGCTGGGCCCTTGGCCATGCCGTCGTGGGGATGAATCGGCGGGCGCATTATTTCGATGGGTCGTCCGTGATGTACGGCGATACCCGTTTGAGCGACTTCTCCCACCTCGAAGGGTACGAAGATCACGGGGTGGAGATGTTGTTCTTCTGGGACGGTTCCGGACAGGTGTCGGGTATCGTGATCAATCTGGCGTGCCCGTCCCAGGAGGTGGAGCATCTGTACGAGATTTCCGCGGATTTCTGGCATGATGTGCGACAGGCCGTGCGCGATCGTCTCGGCCAGCGTGTTTTCATCCTTCCGCAATGCGCCGCCGCCGGAGACCAGTCGCCCCACCCCCTGTGGCGGCGGCGCGCGGAGGAGATCATGCGGAATCGAAGGGGCGTTTCCAATCGTCAGGAAATCGCCCGTCGTATTGCCCGGGCGGTGGATGAGGCGATGCCTCTGGCCAGGCAGGACGTTCGTAGGAACCCGGTCTTCCGGCACAGGGTGGCGCGAGTGGATCTGCCTGCTTATGAACCGCCGGCGGCGCCGTTCTACGAGACGGACCCCATCGAGGGCGTCGAGTTTCACGTGTTGCGCCTCGGCGATGTGGCGATGGCGACGAATCCGTTTGAGCTGTTTCTGGACTACGGCATTCGCATCAAGGCCCGAAGTCCGGCTGTGCTGACCATGATCGTACAACTGTCTTGCCAGAGTAACGGCTATCTGCCGACGGAGCGGGCGGTTCGTGGAGGCGGCTACAGCGCCGACAAATTCATCGTCGGGCCCGAGGGAGGCCAGGTGCTTGTCGAGGAAACGCTCAAACAATTGGTAGTTCTGTACGCCGATGAGCCGTCGCCGTGACCGATCTCGCTGTGAAGGTCGGCCCAGCCGCACTGTTGACGAAGCACGCAAGTTCACTGACTCTTTGGGATGGGAATTCGGAGAACGGGGGTTGTTCATTCAACAAAAAGCGGCAATCTCTTTGACAAAAGAGCAAAAACAAGGCCTTTTGACCATGATGTAGCTGCTTTATTTGAGGTCTCCTACTTGCCCAAGAGCCTGGCATCTTTGGTGCATTCGCCTGGCTCTCACTACCAGTGGGGCCATTGGGAATACTTCCGCACTCTGGTTCGGCTGATGGCCATCGCCCAGAGGCGTCGGCAACGAGATGACGGTCGTCACACGAAAGGCCTGCGGCGTTCATGCCCCCGAGCAGTTCGTCCTCAAGATCAAACAAGCCTGGCCAGGCGTCCAACCAACCACGAAAACGGGATGAGAACCCTGATTTCATATCCGCCTTTTGCGATTCGGACACGAGGCGGTAGAATGGTGATCCACAGGGCTCAATCCTGAAATCCTGGTGAAGGGAGATCGCGATGGGAATGATCAAGGTGTACTGGCTGCGGACCCTCGACTGGATCATGGTCCACGGGTGGCGCGTCCTGCTGATCCTGGTCATCATGTGGCTGGCGATCAAGGCCGCCCGCATCCTGTCGGACAAGATTCTCAAACGCTACGTCAAGGGCCAGGACGCCGAGCAGGTCAAGCGGGGTGAAACACTCTCGGACGTCTTGAGTGGCCTGTTGACCGTTTCGATCGTGGGCATTGCCGCCATCATGGTCCTGGCTGAGCTGGATATCCCGATCGCCCCGGTCCTGACCACGGCGGGCGTCGCGGGCGTGGCCCTCGGCTTCGGAGCCCAGCATCTGGTCCGCGACATCATCAGCGGCTTCTTCATCCTCCTGGACAACCAGATTCGCGTGGGCGACGTGGTCGACATCGCCGGCAAGGGCGGTCTGGTCGAGAAGATCAACCTGCGGCTGACCGTCCTGCGCGACCTCGCCGGCAACGTGCATTACGTCCGCAACGGCGAGATCGGCGTGATCACCAACATGACCCGCGACTACTCCCGCTACGTGTTCGACGTGGGGGTCGCCTATCGCGAGGACGTGGACCAGGTGATCCAGGTCATCCGCGAGGTCGATGAGGACATGCGCCGCGACCCGACCTACCAGGATCTCATCCTCGAACCGATCGAGGTGCTGGGTCTGGACCAATTCGGCGACTCGGCGGTGATTATCAAGGCCCGCACCAAGACCAAACCCATCCAACAGTGGACGGTCGGCCGGGAGTTCAACCGCCGGCTCAAGAAACGCTTCGACGAGCTGGACATCGAGATCCCCTTCCCGCACGTGACGCTGTACATGGGCCAGGACAAGCAGGGCCAGGCCCCGCCCCTCCACGTGCACACCGCCGGCTCCCCCGGGGCGTAGAACAACCGACAGGCCACATTCCAAAAAATCGCCCATTCGGGATCACCGCCGCACGGACGCGGCGGGGGCGCTGCATGCCCGGGGACTACCCATGCCCGGGTGGCCCATTGACTCGAGCGGCCGATTGTGTTATTCTAGATAGTAGTCCGTTGAAAAAGGTACGGGCCCAAAAAAACAGGCCCTTCTTGTCATTCCCGCGAAAGTCGACGACGCGCCTTGGCGGGCGGGAATCCACGCTTTGCGTGCAGAGAACACACCCCACGTCGAGCGTGGACCCCGGATCAAAGCCTGCCCCGGACTCGATCCGGGGTTCGGGGTGACACTTCTTCAACAGGCTGATAGGTCCAGAGCCTGTCGGCCAGCCGGTCCGTGCCGTTCAATCTTCGACTTGGGCGAGCACCTCGTCGGGGATATCGAAGTTCGCGTAGACGTTCTGCACGTCGTCGTGGTCTTCGAAATCCTCCATCATGCCCAGCACCTTGCGGGCCGGCTCGGCCCCGGTGACCTCCACCCGGTTCTTGGGCATCATCGAGACCTCGGCGACCTCCAGGGGGATCTCGTTGCCCTCCAGGGTCTTCTTGAGCGCCTCGAAGTCGCCGGGGGCGCAGGTGATCTCGTACAAGGTCCCGGTGTTCTCCATGTCCTCGGCGCCCGCGGACAGGACCAGGTCCATGAGCCGGTCCTCCTCGACGGCGTCGCCGCGCACGGTGATCAGGCCCTTTTTCTCGAACATCCACGCCACGCAACCGGTCGCCCCCAGCGAGCCGCCGCGACGCTCGAAGATCTTCTTGATCTCCGGTCCCGTGCGGTTTCGATTGTCCGTCAGGGCCTCGACCATGACGGCCACGCCGCCGGGGCCGTACCCCTCGTACAGCACCTCCTCATAGCTGACCCCGCCCAGGTCGCCCGAGCCCTTCTTGATGGCCTTCTCGATCGTGTCCTTGGGCATGTTGGCGGCCTTGGCCTTGTCGACCGCGTAACGCAAAGAAAGGTTCGCTGCCGGATCGGGCCCGCCATTGCGGGCCGCGACGATAATCATGCGGGCGATCTTGCTCCAGACCTTGCCGCGCTTGGCGTCATTGGCGGCTTTCTTGTGTTTGATCCCAGCCCAGTGGGAATGCCCTGCCATAGTCCATCCTCAACAGTGCCAATGGTTTTCGTGCAACCAATCCTCAATGAATCACGCGATTCAGGGGATACGTGAAAATCCCCGAGGCGCCGGCGCGTTTGAGCTCCGGCACCAGGGTCCGCTCGATCTTGTCCTCGATGACGATCTCGATGGCGACGAAATCCGATTCGGCCAGGGGCGAGACCGTGGGGCTCTTCTCGGCCGGCAGAAGCGTGAGCACCTTATCTAGGTCCTTGCGTCCGACGTTCATCTTCATGCCCACGCGGTTGCGGGCGTCGATCACCCCTTGCAGGAGCATCGCCAGATTTTCGATCTTTGTCCGCTTGAAGTCGTCCTGCCAGGCGGCGTGGTTCGCGATGAAGCGCGTCGTGGAGGACAAGACCGTATCCACGATGCGCAGGTTGTTGGCCTTGAGCGACGAGCCGGTCTCGGTGAGCTCGACGATGGCGTCCACCAGCCGGGCCTTGACCTCGGTCGCGCCCCAACTGAACTCCACCTTGACCTCGATGCCCTTGTCCTCGAAATACGCCCGCGTGGCGCGGACCAGCTCGGTCGCGACCAGGCCGCCCCGCAGGTCCTCCGGCTGCTGAACGGCCGACTCACTCGGCACGGCCAGGACCCAGCGGGCGGGCTTGCTGGTGGCCTTGCTGTACTGCAATTCGCAGACCTCGTGCACGTCCGAGGCATTCTCCCGGATCCAGTCGTACCCCGTGAAACCGGCGTCCAGCACGCCCTCCTCGACGTACCGGCTCATCTCCTGGGCCCGCAGCAGCACCAGTTGAATCTGCTCATCGTCGATTCGGGGAAAGTAACTGCGCTCGAAACCGGTGACCTCGAAACCGGCCTTCTCAAAAAGATCGACGGTGGCCTTCTGAAGGCTGCCCTTGGGCAGACCCAGTTTCAACACTTGGTGCGACACGATACAGTCCTTTCGGTTGGGCGGTCTACTTCTTCTTCTTACGGGTCGGGCCGGGCTTGGTCGAGGTCTCGGCGGCGCGGCGCAGCAGACGGTAAAACGCGTAGGCCTCGGATGCGGAGATTTGGCGTTCCAGGAATCCGGTAATGTCCTCGTCGTCGGCGTCGGGATGCACCAACTCGTTCGAGCGAAGGTAGGACAGCATCCCCTCCGTCAGGGGGATGGCGTGCCCGCCGAGAACGACCAGTACAAAGTAATCCGCGGCGAAGCGGCTGACGCCCTCCAACTCCGCCAGCGTCTTGCGGGCCTGGCGCTTGCCCACGTCCATCAGCGGCGCGACCGTGAGCCCGTCGTACAGGTTGAACAGGGCGTTCAGCGCCCGCGGCAGGGCCTTGGCGACCTTTCGGGCCCACGGGACGCTGGTCCCGATCACCTCCAGGATTTCCTCGGAGCGCGAGACCCGCAGGTCATTGGTGTCCACGAAATGACCTTCAAACGCCTTAAGGATGCGGGTCGTTTCGCTCCGCGAGGCGTGCTCGGCGATCACGGCGTAGACCAGCGCGTCGAGCGGTTTGTCGAACGACGGCGGACGGACCTTGGCGTCCTTGCGCTTAAACGATCGAAAGGCGTCTTTGATCCGCTGGGCGTACTGTTTACTGTCTTTCATGCTCCGGCGATCCTACGGGTCCGGGGTGTCCGGCGGGGCGTCGTCCGACGGCGGCCGCCACTCCGCGGACACCTCCTCGATCAGGTTCAGGGTCTCCAGGGTCCGCCGCAGGTTGTCGTCCTCCCGAAAATGGAGATGCGGACAATAGCGGCTGGTGACCTGCCGGCCCACCAGGGTCTGGATGTGCCGCGAGGCATGGAGGATGGCGTGCAGGGTCCGGCGACGCGTGGGCTCGTCGGGGGCCATGATGCTCAGCGACACGTCCGCGTTCCGCAGATCGGGCGACACGTCGACCTCGGTGACGCTGATGAGGCCCTCGATCCGCGGGTCGTTGAGGTGGTGCGTGATCGTCTCGCTGATCGCGTCCCTCAGGACCCGTGCGATTTTGACCTGTCGCCGGGATGGTGGTCGTTTGTATGACATGATCCGACTTCCGCCCACGACCGCGGGGCGAACCGCGGCATGCTGGATCACAACGTCCGGGCGACCTCCACGATTTCATACGCCTCGAGCACGTCGTCCTTCTTGATGTCATCGAATCCGGCGATCTTGACGCCGCACTCCAGGCCGGCCCGAACCTCCCGGGCATCGTCCTTGAAGTGCTTGAGCGATTCGATGGTGCATTTATCCTTGATGACGATATTGTCGCGGATCAGCCGCAGATAGGCGTTGCGGTGGATGACGCCGCTGTTGACATAACAGCCCGCAATGGTGCCCAGGCTGGAGACCTTGAACGTTTCGCGGACGGTCAGCCGACCCATCTCCTTCTCCTGGTACTCCGGTTCGAGCATACCGACCATGGCGTCCTTGAGGTCCTCGGTAATCCGGTAGATCACGTTGTAGAAACGGATGTCCACGCCCTTGGACTCGGCGATGTTCTTGACGCGCTCGTCCGCGGACACGTTGAAGCCGATGATAATCGCGTCCGAGGCCTCCGCCAGCACCACGTCCCCCTCCGTCACGCCGCCCACGGCCGCATGCAGAATCTTGACCTGAATCTCCTCCGTGCTCAACTCCGTCAGATACTTGACCAGCACGTCCACCGAGCCCTGCACGTCGGCCCGGACGATCAGGTTCAATTCCTTGACCTGGCCGGCCTCGATCTGGCTGAACAGGTTGTCCAGCGTCACCTGGGTGCGCCGAGCCAACGATCGCTCCCGCATCCGGGCCCGGGTCTGCTCGGCGGCCTCTTTGGCCTGGTTCAGGTCGTCCAGGCAGAAGAACCGGTCGCCGGCCTCCGGCACATCGTCCAGACCGGAGACCTCGACGGGCATCGAGCTGACGGCCTTTTTGATGCGGCGGCCCCGGCTGTCGGTCACGGCACGGATGCGGCCGTAACACGGCCCGGCCAGGACGATATCGCCCTTGTTGAGCTGGCCTTCCCGAATCAGCAGCGTGACCACCGGCCCCTGCGTGCTGGTCTGCTTGGCCTCGACCACCCATCCCGTGGCCGGAATCGTCGGATCGCCCTGGAAGTTCTTTAACTCGGCCAGGTAGTCGATGTGTTCGATCAGGTCCTCAATGCCCTGACCGGTCACGGCGCTGGTCTTGACCACTTCGGTCTGCCCGCCCCATTCGGTGGGGGTCAATTCATGTTCGGCCAACTGGCCATAGATGCGGTTGCTATCCACCCCAGGCAGGTCGATCTTATTCAGAGCCACGAGGATAGGGACTTCCGCCGCCTTGGCGTGATGGATCGCCTCGATCGTCTGGGGCATCAACCCGTCGTCGGCGGCGACCACCAGGACGACAATGTCGGTCATGTGCGCGCCGCGCGCCCGCATCGCCGTGAAGGCCTCGTGCCCCGGCGTATCGAGGAACGTCACCTTCTTGCCCGCCAGATCGACCTGGTAAGCGCCCATGTGCTGCGTGATGCCGCCCGCTTCGCCCGCCGCCACATGGGTCGAGCGGATCCGGTCCAGCAGGGACGTCTTGCCGTGATCCACGTGCCCCAGCATGGTCACCACTGGCGGACGCCGTTCGAGGTGTTCGCGGGAACGCTCCTTGAACTCCTGGGCGATTCGGTCCGCGAGGGTCTGCTGCCGTTCCACGGTGAGTTCGGTGCCCATCTCCAGGGCGATCAACTCAGCCATGTCAGGGCTGATCACCTGGTTGGCCGCGGCCATGATTCCCTGCTGCATGAGCCGGGAGATGATCTCGCCGGTCTTCGCGGCCAGCACCGCCGAAAGGTCCTTGACCGTGATCGGCTCGCTGATGGTCGCCTTCTCCGGGCGATGCGCGTGCGCGTGCTCGCCGCCGCGTCGGGTCTCGATGCGGCGCGAAGGTCGCCCTCGCAGGCCCTGTCCTCCGGCGGCCGCCAGACGTGCCCGGCGGTCCTCCACGTCGCGGGCCCGCATCCGCATCTGCAGCGAGCGGCGGCGATCGGGCCCGGCCTCTTCCGGCGTGTCCTTACGTCGGCCATGCGTCTTATCGCGCCCGCGCCGCCGTCCCCCAGCGGCATCCGCGCCCGCGACGGGAACCAGCGGTTCCGAAAGGGGCTCACTGCGTCGTGGGCGTGGGCCGCGCGACGGCCCCCGGCCCCGCCGCGTCAGCTCCTCCGGCTCGACGGCTTCCACACGCACGACCCGCGGACCTGTCACCTTGGCAGGCTTGGGCTTTTCGAGCATGGGGCCGGCGGGCTGAATGGGTTCCTTTTGCTCAGGCTCTTCCGGCTCCTCCGGACCGGCCTGTTCGGCGGGTTCGGGTTCGGCGGTGGGCTCCGGAACGACGGTTTCCTCGGCCGGCGGTGTGGGGGCTTCGGCTGCCGGTGTGACCGCCGCCGGCGCCGCTTCAGGCGCCGCCGACTCGGTGGCCGCCTCTTGAACCACCGGGGTCTCGGCCGCCGGAGCTTCGGGGGCCGGCGCCGGTTCCGCAGGGGGTGGGGCTTCCGCGGTTACGGGCTCGGCCTTCGGGGTTTTCCTCTTGCGACGAACCCGGACCCGCTCCAGATCCACCGGCTTGCTCTGTTCCACCGTGGTGCTGTGCTCCCCCTCGCTGAACCACTCGCGGATCGTTGCCGCCAAACCCACGGAGATCGTGGACATATGGTTCTTCACGTCCAGGTTCTCGGCCCGGCATTTTTCGATAATGGCCTTGCTCGTAACACCGAGCTCCTTGGCCAGGATATGGACTCTTGTTGTTTTCGCCAAAACCGCTTCTCCCACGTTACATCCCGGGCCAGGCCCGGGCTCATGCCTGCTGCTCGTCCGTGTCGGCCCGCGGGCCCGCCTGCGACTGAAGCTGGGCCTGTTCCTGGGCCAGGATATCCTCGGCCTGCTTTTTGGCCTTCTCGGCAGCCAGTTCTTTGGCTTGTCGCTCGGCCGCGGCCACCACGCGCGAGGCCACGCTTTCTTCCAGACCAAGTTCGGTGACAAGGGGCTCGAAGCCCACCTCTTCGAGGTCCAACACGGAGATGATGCCCAAGGCGATCAACTGATCCACCAGCCGATCATCCACCCCCTCGATTGCCTTGACGCACTGGGTCAGACGCTCAACTTCCCTATTGTATTCCTCGGGCGTGAGAATGTCGATGTCCCAGCCGGTCAGCCGGGCGGCCAGTCGCACGTTCTGGCCGTGCTTGCCGATGGCCAGGCTCAATTGCTCTTCAAGAACGACGACCGTGGCCCGGCCCAGTTCGAAACAAATCGCGATCTCACTGACCTCGGCCGGCTTGAGCGCGTTGGCGATCAGCGTCTGCGACGAGTCGCTCCAGCGCACGATGTCGATCTTCTCGCCGCCCAGCTCGTCGACGATGTTGCGGATGCGGCTGCCCCGCACGCCCACGCAGGCGCCGACGGCGTCCACCTTGTCGTCGTTGCTGCTGACGGCGATCTTCGTGCGGTACCCGGCTTCGCGGGCCAGCGCGCGGATCTCGATGATGCCTTCGGCGACCTCGGGCACCTCCAGCTCGAACAGCCGCTTGATCAGGTCCGGATGCGTGCGCGACAGAATGATTTTGACCTGGCTGCCCGACTCCCGCACGTCCAGGATCATCGCGCGGATCCGCTCGCCCGGATGGTGTGTTTCGCCGACGATCTGCTCGCTCTTGGGCATGATCGCCTCGACGCGGCTGCTGAGGTTCACGACCAGCACGCCGCCTTCGTAGCGTCCCGCGATGCCGTTGACGATTTCCCCTTTGCGCTTGACGTACTCGGCGTAGATGCTGTCCCGCTCGTCGGCCTTGAGCTTCTGAATCATGACCTGCTTGGCCGTCTGGGCGGGGATCCGTCCGAGCCGGCGAATATCGATCTCTTCGGCGTCCTTGTACGCCCGGATCGTGCCGTTGTTGCGGTCGATGGTCACGGTAATCTCACTGTCGAGCTCCTTGAGGCCGAAGTGTTTGCGGATGGCAGAGACCATGGCCGCTTCGAGATCCTGAAAGATCGACTCGCGATCGATGTTCTTATCGCGGGCGATGTTGTCGACGATCCTGATCAGTTCCTGGTTCATGCCTTTCCGTTCCCTGTGCCGCTCAACCAATAAAAAAAGTGGATCCCTTCAGGATGCCACTTCGTGCTTTTCGGCCTTTTTCGATTCGGCCGATCCCATGCCGCTTGTATCGCGTCATCCGGACATTAACCGTCCCTCCCGCGATAGCGACCACCGCAGCAGCGTCCCTGAAGCACCAACCGCGCCACACCCGAGGGCGGCGCAGGATAAAGCCGCGTCGCAGACTGTCTCGCGCCGGCGCTCACGGCTACAATGTCCTACTCGCACGCATCGCACACACCTTGTTTCGATCGTGTCAAAGACTGCACAACACAGGCATTATAGCCGCCGCTCGTCACCTGTCAACAAAAGGCGACCGAAAAAACCGTGCCCGGCGGGGCGGTCCGGAGGCATCCGTGGTCATTCTATCTTCCCGGCCGGCCTGAATCGGAGCCGCAGTTGGTGATCGGCCAGGTCGAAACCCGTCAATCGGATGTATTTCCGACAAGGCGGCACTGGAAACCGGGGGTCATAGGGGCGGTTTTCCAGGCACGCCCCGGCCAGGTCTTGCAGCCACTGGCTGTCCTCCAGTTGCGCCGCCTGCGCGGCCATGATCTGCCCGCACAGGCTCTTGGCCAGACGCGTCACGTTGACCGCCCCGGCCTTGACTTTCTCCAAGTTCAGCACCAACAAGCCTTTATCATCCAATTCGGGCCGGGCCTCGACAGTGATGACAATGGGGATGCCCACATCCACTTGCCCCATAAGGGCGACGCCGCCTTTGTAAAACCGGACCACGGGCGCCGAAAAAGTGACGCCATTGAGGGTCACCGGCCACGCCCAGCCCAGATCGCGCCCATCAGCGACAAGCTGATTGAATTTATCCTGGTCGACGATAACCTCGAAGGGCTCGTCGATCTGGACATTGTTGTAGAACGCCGGCGCCAGCTCATGGGTCAGGTACGTATTGACCGCCTCGTCGGGTGTCGCCGGTGGCGGCTGGTATCCGGCCGGCCGATACGTGAAGAGCACCAGCGCCAGCGTCGCCAGCACCACCCCGGCGCAGATCACACCCACCAGAACACGCGGCCAGATCCGCGGCCGTGCTCGTTTTCTGCCACGATTCGATGTCATCGGCGATTCCTCTTGCAGCACGAAAGAAACGTATTATAGTAACCTGCCGGGTCGGCGGAAGAACCTTTTGCTGCAAGGCCGGCCCGACACCGCACAGATAGCTCGGTAATCAAGCTGCGAGAAAGGAAACGCATGGCCGATCATTTTGGCGATAGACTGTGTACAGCGGTTCAGACCAAGGCCACGTCGCTGACCGTGGGCGTGGATCCGGTGTATGCCCGGCTGCCCGCCGAGATCCGTGAACACCGGCGGATGAACGATGAGAACGACGTTGCCGCCGCCGTCGATGCGATCTTCGACTTCTGCACGCGGGTGCTCCGGGTGGTCGCCCCCCTGGTGCCCGCCGTCAAGCTCAACATCGCCTTCTTCGAGCGGTACTTCTGGGAAGGTCTGGAGGCGTACTACGCGCTGATCAGCGAGGCCGACGATTTGGGCGTCGAGACCATCGGGGACGTCAAGCGGGGCGATATCGGCTCGACGGCCGAGCATTACGCCGTCGCCCATCTGCAGAACCCGGAATACACGGGGCTGGAGGACGTGATCGTGCCGGATGCGGCGACGATCAACGGCTTTGCGGGGGCCGACGGGATCGAGCCATTCGCCCGCATGGCCGACGCACAGGGCAAGGGCGTGTTTGTCTGGGTCCGGGCCAGCAATCCTTCGGCGGCGGTGATCCAGGACTTCGTCGACGCCGAGGGCGAGATGTTCTATGAGAAATTGGCCGAGGTGGTCGGCCAGGTGGCCAACGAGCCGCATCGGATCGGCGCCACGGGCTACAGTAACGTCGGCATGGTCGTGGGCGGCACCGGCGCGCCCAAGGCCGCACAATTGCGGGCCCGCTATCCCCACGTGTGGTTCCTGGTGCCGGGTTTCGGCTCGCAGGGCGCGACCGCCGAGGACTGCGTGCGCTTCTGCAACCCCGATGGACGCGGTGCGCTGATCAACGCCTCGCGGTCAATTCTATATGCCTACGAGAACCCCGAGTACAAGGAGCGATTCGGGGATAACTGGGAAAAGTGCATTGAGCAGGCGGTCATCAGCGCCAAGATCCAGTTGGCCAAGGCCATGCGCTGAGCCGTCCGTCGCTCCGGACTCGATGGGGAGCGCGCGATGGACAGGGATTTCTTGCGCGATCGGTCGGTCCTGGTCATGGGACTGGGGCGGTTCGGCGGCGGGCTCGACGTGGCGCGGTTCGCCTGCCGCGCCGGCGCCCGGGTGACCGTGACGGATCTGGCCTCGACCGAGGCGCTGGCCGGGACGCTTGCTCAGTTGGCCGATTGCCCGATCGACTACCATCTGGGCGGACATCGCGAGGAGGATTTCGGTCCGGACGGCGCCGACGTCGTGGTTGTCAACCCCGCCGTCCCGCCGGATAACCGCTATCTGGCGATCGCCCGCGCCGCCGGCAAGCCCATCACCTCGCAGGTGGAACTTTTCTTTGAACTGTGCCCCGCCTGCATTGTGGGGATCACCGGCTCCAACGGCAAGAGCACCACCACGCTTCTGACGGCCCACATCCTGAGAGCCGGCCTGCAATCGGATCCGCGTGAGGTGTGGCTCGGCGGCAACATCGGCAACGAAATGTGGCTCAGTGAGGTCGAACACATTCAGCCCGAAGACGTCGCGGTGCTCGAGCTAAGCAGTTTTCAAATCGAGCAGCTTGCCCGCATCCGTCGCGGGCCCCACATTGCGGTCATCACGAACCTGACACCCAACCATCTGGACCGGCACGGCACGTTCGAGGCCTACTGCGACGCCAAGGAGAATCTGTTCCGCCACCAGCCGCTGGATGCGGAGCGGCCGTGTGTATCAATTTTCAATGCGGATGACCCGGTGACCTGTTCGTGGTATGAGCGGTACCGCCGGCAGCCGGGGCGGCGATGCCGGCTGTTCTCCCCCGATGAGGTCGGCCCGGAGCTGGCCGAGCACTTCACACTGCCCGGCCGGGCCAACCGCGCCAACCTCGCCGCGGCGATGCAGGTTGCCGAGGCCCTGGAGGTTCCCCGGGATCGCCTGGGGGCGGCCATCGCCTCGTTCCGAGGCCTGCCGCATCGGCTCGAACTGGTGCGAGAGATCAACGGTATCCGCTGGTATGATGATTCAAAGGCCACCACCACGCCCAGCGCCATCGCCGCGCTCGAGGCGTTTTCGTGCCCGCGGATCGTCATCGCCGGCGGCTACGACAAGCACGTCCCCTTTGACGACTTCGCCGCGGCCCTGGTCCGGGGCGCCAAGGCCGTGGTTCTTATCGGGGCTACGGCCCCGAAGATCGCCGAGGCCATCCGCCCGCGGGATCCGGAGGGCCGGCTGATCGTGCAATTCGCCGACGGCCTGCCCCAGGCTGTCGCCGCCTGCGCGGACCTGGCCGAGGCCGGCGACGTGGTGCTGCTCAGCACCGCCTGCGCCAGCTACGACATGTTCGACAACTACGAGCATCGCGCCGCCGTGTTCCGTGCCGAGGTCGACAAGCTCGCCCGGACCGCCCCCGCCACTCCGTCCGAGCCGGTCTCCCACTGACGAGACCCGCGCGACCGTGAGGTTATCGACCCTGCGCGGTTCGGCTGGACCGTTCGGCAACGGATTATGGGCGATTTGTGACGCTTCTGATTAAGTGCCCATCAGCCGCCGTCGATACGTCTCACACTTCATTTCAATCGGTGCGAGGCGAACATGAACAACATGGAACGACGGTCGGAAAAGAGGCTGCGGTACAGTTGGCCCGTCTGGTTCGGGCCGGATTTCGAGAACGAACTGACGCAGGGGCAAATGGTGGACTTGTCCAGCCGCGGGGCGGCGTTTACCTGTTACGCCGACCGCTCGCCGTGCTCCGGTGAGCACATCACCGCACGGTTCTCGGTGCCGCGATACGGACCGGACTGGTCGTTCAATCTGGAGAACTGTGTTCGGCAGGGCCGAATCTGCCGGGTCGAGGAGCTTGGCCCGTACGTCCGACGCATCGCCGTGCAATTCGCCGAGCCCCTGCCCTTCCATCCGGGCGAAACCAGCGAGACGGACCAGGAAGAGGCCGTCCCGGCGAGCTACACGCCCGTCGCGGTCTAGGCCGCCGTCACCCCACGGCGCCCAGCAGGAGTAGACAGCGGGTGTGGACCTGCGGGTCCACCACCCGCACGCCGCCGCTGAGGCGCCTCGCCCGCCGATGGGCCGTGATGGGTGCGGTCCGTGGGTCTTTCACCCTTCACGACACGAGATCGGCTTTACGCTTGTTCGGTCGCGGCCCGGCCGCTACAATGCCGGCTCTTATAATGTTCCGACACGAGACGAGCAGGCATGCTGTTACCCATCCGAACAAGTATCCGGCCGCGGCGGACGCCCTACGCCAACTACGTGCTCATCGCGCTGAACGTGGTGTTCTTCCTGCTGACGTACTGGCCGCACACCGTGCGGATCGATCGCTTCGTCTACCAGGAGCCGCTGCGGCTCTGGGCCCAGCAATTCATGCTCCACCCGGCCAACGCCTACCTCTGGCAGTTCGTGACCTATGCCTTCCTGCACGGCGGCCTCATGCACATTTTGGGCAACATGTACTTCCTGTATCTGTTCGGCAACAACGTCAATGACCGGCTGGGACACGTCGGTTACGTGTGCCTGTACCTAGCCGGGGCGGTCTTTGCGGGCATCGGCCACATGGTGCTCGAAGGGGCCAGCCCCGTCCTGGGGGCCAGCGGCGCCGTGGCGGCCGTCACGGGAGCCTATCTGGTGCTCTTCCCGCGCACCGTGATTACGGTGATCTACTGGTTCTACATCATCGGCACGATCGAGCTGTCTGCGCTGTATTTCATCCTTTTCAAGCTGATCGTCTGGGACAACATGGTGGAGCCCAACATCGCACGGCAGGGGGTGGCCTACGAGGCCCATTTGGCCGGCTACGCGTTCGGCGTCGTGGCGTGCCTGCTGATGCTGGTATTCGGTCTGCTCGAACGCAGCCAGACGGACCTGTGGTTCATGTTGCGGCAGTGGAACCGCCGGCGTCGTTTTCGCGATGCCGTCTCCGACGGCTATGACCCTTACGCAGGTCGGCCGGGGACCGGTCGGATCCGCGTGCGCGTCGACGAAGCCGACAGCGGCGCGGACGACGAGGTCGCCCGGCTTCGGAGCGAGGCGATCCAGCGGATTCGCCGGCGGGACCTGCCTGGTGCGGCCGAAACCTATATCGAACTGATCGAGCGCGATCCCGAGCAGGTGCTGCCCGAATCCTCCCAGCTTGACGTGGCCAATCAGCTCATGTCGGCTGGACGCTGGGCCGAGGCCGCCCAGGCCTATGACGCATTTCTACGACATTATCCCGAATATGTGTACATCGAGCAGGTTCACCTGATGCTGGGCGTCCTGTACGGCCGGTACCTTAATCGGCCCGAACAGGCCCTGGAGCACCTTCGCCAGGCCCGGGATCGACTGACGGACCCCGGTCAGATTCGCCTGTGCCGACAGGAAATGGCCCGGCTCGAAGGGTCCTCAGAGGCTTGACGCGGCCGCGGCGCCGAACAAAAGCATTTGACAACGGACGGCGAGGGTGGTAGTTTTTAGGTGCTGGATTGCAGGTCTGGCCGCATATCAGGCGACAAAGAAGGATCTTTGGGAGATGGCAAGATGACTTCCCGCACTATCATTCCGATGGTCGTATTGGCGCTGGTGCTGTTTGTCTCACGGGCCCCGGCGCAGAGCGCCGCGGGGGCCGGCGCCGTGGCGGAATCGACGACCCCGACGTTTCCGTACATCGGTGAAATCACTGGCCAGGACGTATATGTCCGGTCCGGACCCGGAACGGCATACTACTTCACGACCAAGCTCAATGCCCCCACCCGCGTCACGGTGATGGGGCACAAGTACCGTTGGGCGGAGATTCTCCCGCCGGCGGGCAGCTTCTCGTGGATTTACAGGAACTATGTCAAGCTGGACTCGGCCAACCCGGGCATCGGCATTGTGACGGGGGACACGGTGCGGGTCTGGGCCGGCTCCGAGGGAGTCGCCCCGGCCAATTCCTCGTCGATGCAGGCCAAGCTGAACACGGGCGATCAGGTGCGTTTGCTGGAGACGGGGGGCACCGGCGACTACTACAAGATCGAACCACCTCCTGCAGCGCGGCTGTACGTGAGCCTGGATTACGTCAAATACGTCGGCCCCGTGCCCGCGATCAAGCCCGTGTTGCCGCCCCGCCCGGGCACGACGGCGGCTGAGGCCAAGCCGACCCCGCCGGCGGAGCCTAAGCCCGCTGCACCGGACACGCCCCAGACCAAGCCGGAACCCAAGCCCGCTCCGACGCAAGCGCCGGCCGCGACAGCCGACCCGGCCACGAAGGAGAGCACGGAATCGACGCAGCCCGGAAAGGACGAAACTCAAGCCACTGAAGTCGCCGAAGCGACCGAGCCCAAACCGCCTGTTCGCGAGGCGTCCAAGGAGCGGCAGTTGGTCGAGCAATGCCGCGAAATCGAAAAGCAGATCACCGCCGAGCTGGCCAAGCCCCTGGAGCAACAGGATTACAGCACGCTGCGGGAGCAGCTCCAGGCGATCGCCGTCGATCCGGCCGCCGGCAACGCCAAGGCCTACGCGGAGTACTATTTGAGCCGTATCGAGGCCTACGAACTGGTACGAACCGTCAATGAACGGATTCAGCAGAACGAGCAGGAGTTAACCGCCATCCGGCAAAGGGTCGAGGCTGATCTTGAGGCCAAGCTCAGACAGATTCCCAATCGCGGCCGCTACCTCATCCGCGGTCGGATCCGGCCCTCGAATATCTACACCGCCAAGACGGGGCAGAAGCGCTACATCGTTCTGGACGATACCGGGCGGATCGTGGCCTATGCCGTGCCGGCCAACCCCATCGCCGATTTGAGCGTTAAGGGCGTGCTGGACAAAGTGGTGGGCCTGGTGGGCAAGGTTGTGAGCGACCCCAAAAACCCGATCACGCTGATTGAGTTCACCGAGGTCGAGGCGATCACCGACGCTCCGACGGGCTCGGCCGGAACGGGAACCCCGTCGGCGACACCGGGTGCCGCGAGATAAGCGGAGGGGGTCCCCGCCGGAATGTGGGCGGGGGCGTGGATCGACAAGGTTGATCCTTACTTGCCTTCCGGGGTGAGCATATAGAGGGGGCGGGTCATCAACGGCAGAGCATCCGTGGTGATCTGAGGTTCGTCGATGTCTCCCCGGACCTCGACGCGCACCATCGCGCTGCCCAGCGCGGTGGCCAAGGACCCCAGGAATGAGGTCTCCGGCCCGACCGAACGGCCCACCGTGAACACCAGCGCCACGCGCATCCGTTCCAGGTCCAGTCGGCCTCGTCCTTCCATCACCAGGGACGATCCGACCATGTGGACCCGCTCAATGACCAGATCGTTACCCTTGAGATAGGCGTCGGCCTCCACCTTATTGAAGACATAGTCCGTCGGATCATTGAACTGCACAGCCGCGATGACCTTGCCGATGAGGGATCGCCGAGCGACCTCCACCTGAGTGATGCCGGCGCTGAGCCGCCCCAAATGCGATTCCGGGTCGCCGAAGCGACCGCGGATCTGGGCCGCGCCGCTGGCCCAGCCGGGCCGTTCGGGGCTGGTCTGCCCGCTGTCGACCCATTGCTGGCTGGCCAGGCCCTTGAAGGCCACGTTGTCGAACAGCACGTCGAGCGTATATGGAATGCCCGCCGTCGTCGGCCGATGCAGAAATGCATCGCCCATGATCGTGCCGCCATAACAATCCGCGCGAAAACCACGGCTGGAAAAACTGCCGTCGTTGGGGTCGTAGTGAACCTCCGCACGAAAGTTCTCCACGGAGCGTCCCTTGATCGCCAAATGTCGCCCCTCGATTCGGCCGCCCGCCTCGATCAGCCCGCGCCCCAGGAGGTAACGTCCGTGGCCCCGCGAGCGGACCTCCATTCGGTCGATCACCCCCTCAGGTCCCAGCCGCCCATCAAACAACCGCACCTCGCCCACGAAATCCACCTGACCGTCGGGCCCTTCGTTGGGGTCATAGACCGCCCGCTCGACGATCAGCTCCACGTGCCCCCCGGGCTTCAGCGTGTCGAACATCTGCCGGGCCTTTCCCTCCAGGGCCGAGGCCAGCGTCGGCCCCAACACGATATCCCGCACGCGCAGCTCCCGCGCCTCCACCCGATCGGGCGTGATCGTCAGCCGGCCCGTAAGCCCTTCGACGGGGTACGGGAAGGCGTCGAACGTCAAACCGTTGCCCAAACATTCGACCCGCACGCAATTGTCGGCGCACGTCGGTTCGCCGCTGAGCCGGTTGAGGTCGGCCTCGATGTTGACCTGCCCGGTCGGGTGCAGGCGTTCAATGATCCGCCGCGCCTTGTCGGGCAGGCACGCCATCCATTCCGGCTTGAGTTCAAGCCGTTCGGCCTCGAGACGCAGACAGTAGCCCATCTCCGTCCGACGGTCGGTGATCGGCCAGATCTTGCCGCTCACACGGACCTCCCCCTGTCCGTGTCGGCCCTGCATCTGCTCCAAAATGATCAGATCGGGTGTCAGCGTGGCCTTTGCGAAAACGTCGCTCAACGGCATGGGGAACTTCTCGTAGGCCACGGAGGCGTCCCGGATGACCGCCCAAGCGATGTATTCGACGGCTCGGCGGCCCACCTCGTTGGGAAAGACCGTGATCCGCACGTCAGTCGTGGCCTGAAGCTGGAAGCTGTCGTAGAACGGTCGCTGCCGAGCGGGCATAGCCGCCATCAGCGTTTCGTCGATGGGGATACTGTTGGCGTCGATGGTGATGTTGAACTTCGGATGCGGCGAGCCGATTTCGGTCACGCGGCCATTGAGCCGGATCTCGCGCGGTCCCTGGATGCTGATCACGTCCTCCAGCGTGACCTGATCGGGTTCGAGCACCACCCGGCCGGTCAGATTCTCCAACGGATAGGGGAAATGCTCATACACCGCGTGAGCGCCCATCAGCTCTACGTTCACGCGGGCCTGCCGCGGGCGCCCCGGCTCGCGCCGCAGATGGTAGTCGATCCGTGCCGTGCCCTCGGGAGAGAACGTGGTCCACAGCGCTTGGTATCGGTCGTTCAACGCCTCATACAGATCGGTGTCGAGCCGCATGTTCGGGCTGGTCAGTCGAATATCGCAGTCCACCTGTTCATCGTGGCCTTTCGACCGGCCCGTGACCACCAGGTCCACCGCGCCATGCGAGCCCTTCAACTCGTCGAGGACAACGCTGTCTTCCGTGACCAGCAGTCGGCCCCTGAGATGCTCCAGACGATAGGGAAACCGCTGATCCAGGGCCGTCACGTCGCGGCAGAGGACCACGCCGTCCAACCGCACGGACGCCGGATCGCTCAACGCGCCCTTGAGAGCGACTTGAATATCGCCGCGGCCTTCGGGTTTGAAACGTTCCAGCAGTCCCGCCAGCCGTGGGAACGGCGCCAACGCCCCTTCGTTGTAGACCAGGCAATCCTTGGCCGGGCCCCGGGCCAACTCCCCGTCGAGTACGCTCACGTGAAGATCGTACGCCCCCCGCTCATGGAGATCCTCGATCGTGCCGTCGAGCCGCACGCGACCGGATCGGCCCACGTCAAACTGCAACTGCTCAATCGTCACCGTCGCATCGTCGTAGGCCACCGTCGCCTGGAGATTGTGCAGGTTCCACGCGTTGCCGTAGATCGGCGTGTCCTCCATGAGCAGACGGCCGCTGAGGACGAGGCGACCCGCCGGTGCGGTCTTCCAGAGGCCCCGCAGCTCGCTGCCGGCCAGCCCCCCGCCGGGCTCGGCCTTGAGTGTGAAGCTATATGTTCCGAACACGCCGCCGGCCTGGGCGAACGATCCGCTGACGTTCGCCACCGCCAACGGGGTGACCTCCCCATCCCGCACCCGCTGCAACCGGAGCGTGCCGTGTTTGGCCCGCACGACGGGCAATCGACGACCGGGGCCGGACACGATCTGCAGGGCATCCAGGTTCCACGCCCGCCGGTTCGCGTCGTACTGCGCGTTGACCTCGAAGCCCTCCAGGGTCAGGTGTTTGAGCCGCGGACGCAGCAGGGCGATGCTCGACAGCGAGAAGCGGCCGTCCAGCCGTTGAATCCGGAGGATGTCACCGCCATAGGGCGCCGCTTGTCGTGACCGCAGGTGCAGGTTCCGCATGCGAACAGCGCCAAGGCCGGAGAACTCCAGGTGCCCGATGGTGACCTCGGCGCCGGTCAGCTCATGGATCTGGCGTTCGGCGATGGGCAAGAGCACGCGGTCGCCGATCTGGCCGTAAAGCGCCCAAGCCACCACGACCGCCAGTACAAACCACACCAGCCGGCGCAGAAACCGAACGCGAATCAGCGGTGTGCGTTCTGAGTCCTTGCGTCTGGCCATGGCTTACGGGGCGGCGCTGCCGCTCAGGGCCTTATCGGCGATATCCCGTCGCACGGTGGCGCCCTCGAAGGCGATCCGGTCGACGGCCTGATAGGCTCGGGCCTTGGCGGCGGCCAGCGTCTGTCCCACGGCCGTGACGCCCAGTACCCGACCGCCGGCCGTCACCAGCTGCCCGTCTTGCAGAGCCGTCCCCGCGTGGAACACCATCACGTCGCCCAAGGCCTGGGCCTCTTCTATCCCTGTTATCGGCTTTCCTTTCTCGTAGGCTCCAGGGTATCCCGCCGAGGCCATCACCACGCACACCGCCGGGCGCGGGTCCCAGGACAGGTCCACCTCATCCAGCCGCCCGTCGCACACGGCCAGCAGCACCTCCAGCAGGTCGCCCTGCATCCGCATCAAAATCGGCTGCGTCTCCGGGTCGCCAAAACGGACGTTGAACTCCAGCACCCGCGGCCCGCCCTGGGTGATCATCAGCCCGGCGTACAACACACCCTTGTACGGCGTGCCGTTGCGGTTCATGCCATCCACCGTGGGCACCAGTATCTCGCGGACGATCTGGTCCATCATCTTATCGGTCACGATCGGCGCGGGGCTGTAGGCCCCCATGCCGCCGGTGTTGGGTCCGGTATCCCCATCGCCGATGGGCTTGTGGTCCTGGCTCGACTCCATCAGGTAGATGTTGCGGGCGTCCACGAATGCCAGGATCGAAACCTCCTGGCCGAGCAGCTTGTCCTCGACCAGGACCTGTCGGCCCGCGTCGCCAAAGATGCGATCCACCATGATCTTCTCGGCGGCCAGGATGCCGTCCGAGGGGTCGTCGCACACGAACACCCCCTTGCCCGCGGCCAGACCCACGGCCTTGATGACCACCGACTCATCGCGGCTGGCGATATAGGCCTTGGCGTCCTTGAACACGTCGAACGTGCGGCTCTCGGCGGTCGGCACGGAGTTGGCCCGCATGATCTGCTTGGCGAAGGCCTTATCCGCCTCGAGTTGGGCGGCGGCCTGGGTCGGTCCGAAGGCCTTGATACCCGCCTGCTCGAAGGCATCCACGATGCCCTCCGCCAGCGGGGCCTCGGGCCCGACGACCAGCAGACCGACGTCGCGACCCTTGGCGAAGTCCACCAGGGCCGGGATATCCGTCGCCTCGATGGGCACATTCGTGCCGCAGGCGGCCGTGCCGGGGTTGCCCGGAGCGATGTACAACCGATTCAGGCCTTTGGACTGCGCCAGCTTCCAGGCGATGGCGTGCTCGCGGCCGCCATTTCCAACCAACATTACGTTCATGGCTCAACCTCGCTTGTCGGGGGACAGTATTCGCGGGCACTGTACCAGAAGCCCCCGGTCATGCCAAGACCCCGACCCAGGAGCGATCGCGACCGGTCAATCCCCGGTCGCTTCGTGACGGACGGGTCGTCGCGGCCGGGTGAGCAGCGAGACCACGATCAGCAGCAGCGTGGAGATCGTGATGGCCGGCAGCACAGCGTCGAGCCCGCGGATCGGATCGGGCACGTTGCGGGCGACCCAGTCGGCCACTGCGTCGTATCGTGCCTGGGGCAGGAGAAAACGCAGGAAGAACCGCTCCGACCAGCACAAGGCCACGAGCGTGCCCGACAGGATCGAGGCGATCGCCCCGGCCCGCGTCGCCCGGCGCCACACGATGGCCGCCACCAGGGTCGGTGTGATCGACGCCCCGTAGATGGTGAACGCGTACAGGGCCTTCTCGAAAAAGCCCGTCGACTCGGCGAACGCCAGCGAGACCAGATAGGCGATCACCCCGAACGCCACCACCAGCAGCCGGCTGAGCAGGATCGTGCGCCGCTCATCGGCCCCGGGCCGAATGTAGTTGAGGTACACGTCCTTCATGAAGGTTGTCGCCGGCACCAGCAGGAACGAATTGGCCGTGGAGGTGATGATCCCCACCACGCACACCATGAACAGGCAGCCCAGCGGCAGCGGCAGGTAGTGCCGGGCGGCGTAGATCAGGATGTACTTGCCGTTCTCGGCGTCGGGCGTCATGCTCGAGGCCGCCCACGCGCACGCGATGATGAGCAGCTCGATCGCCAGCGCGGCGAAGATCATGACGCTGACCGCCGTCGTGGCCCCGCGGGCGTTTCGGCTGGCGAAGATGCGCTGGTATTGATTGGCGTCGCCCAGCACCAGCAGGAACACCGGCAGGCAGAAATTGATGATGTCCGTAGCCGACCACACGCCCCAGAACTGCACGTGGGTCGGGCGGCCCTGGCCGATGAAGGCCTCGCGCATGCCCGACCAGCCGCCGGCCTGGAACCAGTAGATGGGCAGCGTGACGAGCATGGTGACGATGATGATGATGCCCGTGACGATGTCCATATACGCCAGGCTCATCAGCCCCGCGAGCATCGTGAACAGGATAATGAACGTCGCGGCGATGATTGTGCCCGTCTGCGCGGTCAGGAGCCGCCGCCGCAGTTCCAGCCGCCCGAACTGGGGGGCCTGCGCCAGTCGATACGTGTTGCCTGCTTCGAACTTGTGCCACGTCGGATCCGGTGCAACTGGTACCCTACCTCCTTCCGGGATGACGGGTGTCGCTCCAGTTATTGAGTCACAAATTGACGGAAGCCAGTCCGGACTAATGACCCACACACGCCACGCCAATCGTGACGCCTGACCACATTCCAAGTAGACACTATCCTCTAGACCTGCACGAAGGGTGTTGGTGACAGGGGATGAATCGCTGGCCTTCTGGTTCTCGCCTACGTAGACGAGCCTGCCGCGTTCGAGATCCCGGCCGGAGACGGCCTGGCCCACCTGGAGGGTCTTCGGCGGCGGTGCGGTGATGACCTCCAGCACCGCCCCGCCGGCGTTGAACTGATAGCTGACAATGACCATGTAGGCGATGATCAGCGAGATGACCGCCAGGGCCCGGGCGACCTGGCCGAACCGGCCGCCGATGATCTCCGGAACGCTGCTGGCCTCGATCCGCCGTGCCTTGGCCGCGATCAGCGCCAGCAGGATCATCCCGATGAACGTCCCGCTGGGCAGCAGCAGCGCCGCCATCCCGGTCCCGTAGGTCTTCTCGGCGTTGCCGACGATCGAGCCGGTGCCGATCCACACGGCCAGCATCGTGCAGACCATGACCCACGGCGAGAGCGTCCGCCCGGCCACGGCGAAATCATCCTCGGTCTTCACCTTCGAGGCCCGCGTCGTCGCCAGCACCGCCAACCCGACCAGGTATGCCAGAATCACTACCAGATAGATCACGAGTCGCGTCCTTACCGCAGGTCTCTCATACGAATTCGCAGGATCCGCGCGTGCGGCGATTGTAACGGCGGACCGGCTTTGGCGAAACCCTGGGTTGAAGCTTTACCGTGCGGCGGCGGGCGCATCCGGGCCGGGGCAACGTTGACGGTTCAGCGGGCGGCCGGTAGGATGAGGACGTTGATCGACTTGGGTCGTGACAAGCAGGTCTCGCGGCTGTTATCCCGTCTGGAGCACGATCCGCCCGAGGCCGGGCCCGTTTGTGCCGACGGGACGTGGGGATCCTTTGCGCCCCTGCTGGCGGTCCACGTCGCCCGGCGGCTGGGGCGGCCCATCCTGTTCATCAGCCCGCACATCGACGACGCCGACAACGTGGCCGATGACCTGCGGACGTTCGGCGCGCGGTGCGTGGAGGTCTTTCCGGTGTGGGAGGGCCAGGGACCCGACTGGCAGGATGCGACCGACCCGGTTGGGGCGCAGCGGCTTCGGCTGGCCTCGGCCCTGGCCGCCACGCCCTCGCCACCCGGCCTGATCCTGTCGGCGAGCATCCAGGCCCTGATCCAGCCCGTGCCCGACCCGCGGGCGCTGGCCCGTGAGCAACTGGCGCTGACCGTCGGCCAAGCCGCCGACCTCGAGGCCAGCACGCAATGGCTCGTCGAGCACGGCTTCGAGCGGGTGGATCGGGTGGATATGCCCGGCCAGTTCGCCCGGCGCGGCGGTATCCTGGACGTGTTCGCGCCCGTCTGCGATACGTCCGCGCCGCTGCTGGGCCGCGCCGAGCGGGTGGAGCCCTACCGCGTCGAGTTCTTCGGCGAGACCGTCGAGAGCATCCGCGCGATCGATCTGGACAGCCAGCGCTCGATGCACACCGTCGATGAGCTTCGCCTGACGCCCCCCGGCGTGCACGAAACCGCCGAGCATACCATCTGCCTGCTGGACCTGCTCGGCCCCGAGGCGATTATCCTGCTGCACGAGCCGACGCAGATCGCGGAGGTGGCCCAGCTCTTCCTGCAGCGGGTGGACGACCCGCGCGGGTTCTACGCCTTCGAGGCCCTGTACCAAAGGATGCGCCGCCGCTCATGCCTGGAGATCGGGCGATTCGCCACGGCCGGACCGCAGGCCTCCATTCACCTGCGGGTGACCAGCGCCCAGCGCTACCAGCACAAGCCCGGCACGGCCTGGACCCAGGACGACCCGCTGCCCGCCGAACTGGTGGCCGGCGACCGTCGGGTGATTCTCTTCTGCGAGAACACCGCAGAGCAGCAGCGCGTGCGGCAGATCATCGAGGATGCCCACGGCCGGGTCCCCGATTCGCTCGACCTGCCTATCGGTTTCGTACACCAGGGCTTCGTCGTCGAGTCGCTGGGCGTGGTCGTTTTGGCGCATCACGAGGTCTTCGGCCAATACGCGCTGCGGCGACGGATCCGCACGGTCCGGACGGGCCAGCCGATTCACGGCCTGGTCGACCTCAAGCGGGGCGACTACGTCGTTCACGTCTCCTACGGCATCGGCAAGTTCATCGGCATCGAGGTGATGGACAAGGACGGCTCGGCGACCGAGTACCTCACGATTGAATACGCCGACAAGGTGCGGATGCACGTGCCGGTCAGTAACATCGGTCTGGTGCAGAAGTACATCGGCGCGATGCCCAAGCGGCCGCGGCTCAGCCGCATCGGCACCAAGACCTGGCAGCGCCAGACCGAACGCGTCCGCCAAGGCGTGCAGGAGCTGGCGATCGAATTGCTCGAGACCCAGGCCCAGCGGCAGAAACTGGGCGGCTTTGCCTTCGAGGCCGAGACCTCCTGGCAGCGGGAGTTCGAGGCGGCCTTCCCCTATCCGGAAACGCCCGACCAGACGACCGCCTCGGCCCAGATTCGCACGGACATGGCCCGGTCCGTGGCGATGGATCGGCTGGTCTGCGGGGACGTGGGCTATGGCAAGACCGAGCTGGCGATGCGGGCGGCCTTCCGCGCGGTGCAGGCCGGCAAGCAGGTGGCCGTCCTGGTGCCCACCACCGTGCTGAGCGTGCAGCATGGCCGCACCTTCACCCAGCGCTTCGCCGACTACCCTGTCGTGGTGGAGGTGCTCAACCGATTCGTCGGCGAACCCCAGACACGGGACATCCTCGCGCGCTGTCGCCAAGGTGGCGTGGACGTGCTGATCGGCACCCATCGCCTGCTCAGCGACGACGTGGGCTTCAAGGACCTGGGGCTGGTCATTATCGACGAGGAGCAGCGCTTCGGCGTGGAGCACAAGGAGCGGCTCAAGCGATTCCGCGTGAACGTGGACGTGCTGACGCTCACGGCCACGCCCATCCCGCGGACGCTGCACATGGCCATGCTCGGCCTGCGGGACATCAGCTCGTTGGCCACGCCGCCTTTGGACCGGCGAAGCATCGTCACGCGCCTGTGCCGTCGTGAGCCGGACCTGATCCGCCGCGCCATCCGCCATGAGCTGGCCCGTGATGGGCAGGTGTTCTTCCTGCATAACCGGGTGCAGACGATCGCTCGTGCCGCCGAGGAGGTCCGTTCACTGCTGGAGGATCCGCGCGTGCGGATCGCCGTCGCCCACGGGCAGATGCCCCGACACGAGCTCGAAGAGTCCATGGTCCGCTTCGTCGAGGGCCACATCGACGTGCTGGTCTGCTCGACGATCATCGAATCCGGCCTGGACATCCCCAACGCCAACACGCTGATCGTGGACGAGGCCGACCGCTTCGGCCTGGCCCAGTTGCATCAGTTGCGTGGCCGCGTGGGGCGGTACAAGCACCGGGCATACGCGTATTTCCTGCTGCCCGCATCCCGACCGATCACCCCCATCGCCGCCCGACGGCTCAAGGCGATTGAGGAGTACTCCGAGCTGGGGGCGGGCTTTCGCATCGCGCTGCAGGACCTGGAAATCCGTGGGGCGGGCAACATCCTCGGCCCCGAGCAGAGCGGCCACATTAATACCGTGGGTTACGAGCTGTACTGTCGGCTGTTGGGCGAGGCGGTGCGGCGGCTGACCAAACAGCCCATCGAGGCCCCGCCCGAGACGGTGCTCGACCTGGGGCTGGCCGCGTACATCCCCCGCTCCTACATCGCCTCGGACCGCCAGCGGATGGACGTGTACCGGCGGATTGCCGATGCCACGGCGGCCCAGGACCTTGTGCGGCTGGGCGAGGAACTTGACGATCTGTTCGGGCCCATGCCGCCCGCGGTGCAAGGGGTGCTGGACCTGGCCGAGGTGCGGCTGTCGGCCTGGGCACGGGGCATCCGCAGCATCATTCGCCGCGATCGTGACATCATTTTCACCCTGTTACAGGAGGCCGGGACCGCCGACCTGTTCGCCCGCGCGCCGGGGCGGGTTTCGATCCCCGATCCACGGACGGTGTACCTGCGATTGACCGAGGAGGACTTGCAGCCCGGCCGACTGGTGGAGCTGCTGAGCCGACTGCTGGGCGGCGCAAAGAAGCGGGCGCGTCCGAAACGCTCGAACGCGCCCGCAGGAAAGCGGTAACCAGCCCGCCGATCAGCCGTTGCGCACGGCCGCCTGTGCCGCCGCCAGCCGGGCGATCGGCACACGGAACGGGGAGCACGACACGTAGTTCATGCCCACGCGGTGGCAGAAGTCGATGCTGCTGGGATCGCCGCCATGCTCGCCGCAGATGCCGACCTTCAGGTCTTCGCGGGCCTGACGCCCCAGGCGAATGCCCATCTCGACGAGCTTGCCCACGCCCTCCTGGTCCAACGCCTGGAACGGGTCGACCTCGTAGATCCCCTGCTGCACGTATTCGCCCAGGAACTTGCCGGCGTCGTCCCGGCTGAAGCCCATCGTCATCTGCGTCAGGTCGTTGGTGCCGAAGCTGAAGAACTCGGCCTCGGCGGCGATCTTGTCGGCCGTCAGGGCCGCCCGCGGCACCTCGATCATCGTACCGACCAGGTACTTGATCTTGGATTTCTGCTCGGCGAAGACGGCCTTGATCTCGTCGACCACCTGCTCCTTGACCAGGGCCAGCTCTTTCACCGAGCCGACCAGCGGGATCATGATCTCCGGCAGCACCTTCTTGCCGCTCTTCTTCACCTCCAGGGCGGCCTCGATGATCGCCCGCGCCTGCATGCGGTAGATCGCCGGGTACGTGATCGCCAATCGGCAGCCCCGATGGCCGAGCATGGGGTTCAACTCGTGAAGCTGGGCCACCTTGTCGGTGACGACGGCCACGTCCACACCGAGCCGCGAGGCCATCTCGGCCTGGCTCTTCTCGTCCTGCGGCAGGAACTCGTGCAGCGGCGGGTCCAGCAGCCGGATCGTCACGGGCAGACCGGCCATCGCCTCAAAGATGCCGATAAAATCGTCCCGCTGATACGGCAGCAGCTTGGCCAGCGCCCCTTCGAACTGCTTCTTGGCGCCGGCGTGCTCCTGCTCGATGGCCTTGATCTGCTCGGCATCCTCGGTGGCGGCGAGCTTGGTCACCATCGCGGCGTATTCATCCGAGGCGAGAATCATCTCACGAACCGCCCAGATCCGGTCGCCCTCGAAGAACATGTGCTCGGTCCGGCAAAGACCGATGCCCTCGGCGCCGAATTCGCGGGCCCGCCGGCTGTCGCCCGGCGTGTCGGCGTTCGTGCGGACGCCCAGCGTGCGGACCTTGTCGCACAGCTTCAGGAACAGGCCGAACTCACCGGCCAGCGTCGGCTCGACGGTGGGCACCTGGCCGACCATCACCTCGCCGCTGGTCCCGTCGAGGCTGATCCAGTCACCTTGGTTAATCGTCTTGTGCCCGACGGTCATCTTGCTGTTCTTGTAGTCGATGTTCAGGGCGTCGACGCCGGCCACGCAGCATTTGCCCATGCCGCGGGCCACGACCGCCGCGTGGCTGGTCATCCCGCCGCGGGCCGTCAGAATGCCCTCGGCCGCGTCCATGCCGCCGATGTCTTCCGGGCTGGTCTCGATTCGCACGAGGACGACCTTCTTGCCCTCATCCCGCCAGGCCTCGGCGACATCGGCGTCGAAGACGACCTGACCCACGGCCGCGCCGGGCGAGGCGGGCAGGCCCTTGGCGATGACCTCGCGCTCGGCATCGGGATCGAACCACGGGTGCAGCAGCCGATCCAACTGCGCCGGCTCGACCCGCGTGACCGCCCGCTCGGCGGTGATAAGCTTCTCCTTGACCATATCCACGGCGATCTTGACCGCCGCCGCGGCGGTGCGCTTGCCCGTCCGGGTCTGCAGGATGAAGAGCCGACCCTCTTGAATCGTGAACTCCATGTCCTGCATTTCCTTATAGTGCTTCTCCAGCCGCGTCATCAGCGCGGTCAGTTCCTTGTAGCACTTGGGCATCACGTGACTCAACTCCTGGAGCGGCACTGGCGTGCGGATACCCGCGACCACGTCCTCACCCTGGGCATTCATCAGAAACTCGCCGTAGAACTCCTTCTCGCCCGTGCTGGGATTCCGCGTGAAGCACACGCCCGTGCCGCAGTCCTCGCCCATGTTGCCGAAGACCATCGCCTGGACGTTGACGGCGGTACCCAGCAGCCCCTTGATATCGTGCAGCTTGCGATACTTGACGGCCCGGGGGGCGTTCCACGATCCGAAGACGGCGTTGATGGAGTGCTGGAGCTGCGTCCAGGCGTCCTCCGGGAAGCTCTTGCCGACGTGCTTCTTGTAGATGGCCTTATACTGTTCGACGACCTCCTTGAGTTGGTCGGCCGACAGCTCGTTGTCGTTCTTGACGCCGGCCTTTTCCTTGGCGGCATGGATGGCTTCTTCGAAATACTCGTGCGAGCAGCCCATCACCACGTCGCCGAACATGTCGATGAACCGGCGGTAGATGTCATAGGCAAAGCGGGCGTTTCCGGTCTTCTGGATGATGCCGTCCACGACCGTGTCGTTGAGCCCCAGGTTCAGGACGGTGTCCATCATGCCGGGCATCGACACCGCCGCCCCGGAGCGGACGCTGACCAGCAGCGGGTTGTCGTGGTCGCCGAACTTGGCGCCCATCGCCTTCTCCAGCTTGGCGATGTTCTTCTTGACCTCCTCTTCCAGACCCTCGGGCCACTTGCCCCCGGCGCGGTAATACTCGTCGCAGACGCTGGTGGCGATCGTGAAACCGGGCGGAACCGGCACGCCCAGGTTGGTCATCTCGGCCAGGTTGGCGCCCTTGCCCCCCAGCAACTCCTTCATTTTGGCGTTGCCCTCGGCCTTGCCGCTTCCAAAGAAGTAGACCTTTTTCTTGGCCATTATACAATTCTCCTAAGTCATTCCACGTGTCAAGGATTCTCGATCTGTCCCAGCCCGATTCAAAGAGGGTCGGTCACTATAGGCCACCGCACAGACCCTGTCAAGACCAAAAACCCGGCATCGGGTCGGAGGTCGGGGGGGCTTTGCGGGACGCGAAGACACCCGACCGGCGATTGACCCGCCGGGCCCGGACGGGGTACACTGACTGTTTTGTATTTGCGCGTTCTGGATCAAGAGCGACGTTCAGGGACTATCGTATGCTTTCACGAGCGGCGGACTTCCGGCGGTACCTGGTTCCGATCGACACCCCGTCGATCCAGCAATGGTTCACCGACTGCGCGGTGATCGGCGCGGGGATCGCCGGGTTGCGCGCGGCCCTGGAGGCGGCCGAAGGCTGCCGGGTCATGCTGTTGTGCAAGGCTTCGCCCGAGGAGAGCAACACCTGGAACGCCCAAGGGGGCATCGCCTCGGTCATGGGGCCCGACGACAGCCTGGAGGAGCACGTGGCCGATACCCTGGAGACAGGGTGCGGGTTGTGTGATGAGCAGACCGTCCGGCTGGTCGTCGGCCGCGGACCCGATCTTGTGCGTCAGTTGATCGACTGGGGCACCGAGTTCGACCGGGTCGACGGGCGCATCGACGTGACCCGCGAGGGGGGGCACAGCAAGGCCCGCATCCTGCACGCCCACGGCGATTCGACCGGGCGAGGCATTGCCGAGACGTTGCTGCGCAAGGTCCAGGAGCAGCCGGCCATCCATACAATGGACCACTTCTTCGCGATCGACCTGCTGACCGATCCCGAGGGGCGGTGCCTGGGCGTGATCGGGCAGCGCAACGGAACCCTGCAGATCGTCTGGGCGGAAGCCACGATCCTGGCCACGGGCGGGGCGGGCCGATTGTACCGCGAGACCACGAATCCGCCGCGGGCCACGGCCGACGGGCTGGCGATGGCCTACCGGGCCGGGGCGGTCCTGCGGGACATGGAGTTCATGCAGTTTCACCCGACCACGTTGTACGTGGCCGGGGCGTCGCGGGCACTGATCACCGAGACGCTGCGGGGGGAAGGAGCGATCTTGTTGGATCGCGACGGCGTGCCGTTCATGAGTGAATACCATCCGTCCGCGGAGCTGGCCCCGCGCGACGTGGTCAGCCGGGCCATCCTCGACCGCATGCTGAAGACCGGCAGCACCCACGTCTATCTCGACGTGCGGCATTTCGACAAGACCCGCTTCGCGCGGCGGTTCCCCCTGATCAACGAGTTGTGCGAGAGCTTCGACATCGACGTTTCCAAGGACCTGATCCCCGTGCGGCCCAGTGCCCACTACATGATCGGCGGTGTCAAGGCCGATGCGGAGGGGCGAACCAGCGTACCGGGCCTGTTGGCCTGCGGCGAGGCGGCCTCGACCGGTCTGCACGGCGCCAACCGCTTGGGCAGCAATTCCTTGTTGGAGGGCCTGGTGTTCGGGCAGATCGCCGGGCGCCGCGCCTGCGAAGATCGCCGCAACGGATCGGCCGAGCCGCGGTTTCGGCGCCTGCACTACGAGGTCCCCGTCAGCGATCGCAGCCGGCTCGACACCAACGACGTGCGCAACAGCCTGCGGGCCCTGATGTGGCGTAACGCGGGCATCACCCGTCGCGACAGGCACCTCGGCGAGGCGCTGGATATCATCGGGTTCTGGCAACGTTACGTGATGGACAAGGTCCTGGATTCGCCCTATGGGTGGGAGTGCCAAAACATGCTGACCGTGTGTTCCCTGATGGCCCAGGCGGCCCGGTCGCGGCGTGAAAGCCGAGGGGTGCATTATCGGGATGATTATCCCGAGCCGAACGACGGCGAGTTCGCCCGGCATATCGATCTGTCCCGAAGCGATTGGGAACCGTCGTCGTAGGGGGAGGCGTCGGATCGGCCCTGGCGCCTCTCCAGGGCCGCCAAGGCGTTCCGATTCACGTGAAACGCCCCCAGCGCCGACAGGGGGACGGGACAATCCCGGCGAATCACGCGGTTGGGCCCATCGGTCAATCGGTTGGCCACGTTCTGCCCATGCACGACCTGAAGCCAATACGGCGCCCTGGGGACGAGTTCCCACTCGTCGGTCGGTAATTGGTCATTCGGGTAGTGGTAGACGCTGGTCGCCCTCGCGCGGGGCTCGATCAGCGTGGGCAAATGGTACGGATAGTCCATCAGCCACGCCTGGCGGCCCGCCAGATCCAAGATCACCCCCTGGGCGAAACTGATCGCCCACGTGTGTCCCCGCGGTCGATACCGCTGCTGGATCAGGCCGATCGTGCTCTCGTGGATCGCATCGTCGCTGTCGAGCTCGGTCGTGATCAGGTCGTAGTCGCCCGGCTCCGTGTGGTCGACCACCGCCTGGGCGATCCTTTGGCTGTCCAAGGGCTGACAGGTCAAATAGATCGGCACCAGGTTGGGCAGCCGCAGCGATTCGACCCACAGTTTGTACCGCGGAGGCGTGCGAGTATCCAGGAACAGCAGCCACGTGAAGTTTCGGCAGCGCTGGCCCCGGATGCCGGGCAAGGTGAACGTCTCGAACAGCCGCACGCGGTGTTCCATCCAGGCATCGCCGGTCAAGTCGTCACTATCGCGTACCCATCGGTGACTGTAGACACCGACGTTCAGACACGTGATCACGTAATGTCGAAAGGACACAGGCCTCTCCTTGTGGCGGCGGCGCCGCGAGTCAGTATCGCCGTGCGGGCGCCGCTGTCAAGCATTCACAGGCCCGACTTATCTTCCCGTATCTTGGCCGGGGTATCTGCGAGGTCGATACCGCCCCTGCGGGGTCAGCCGCCACCTGCCCGTGTGGGCCGTGGGCGTGTCTTGAGGATGCCACGGGACATTTGTCACGACACGGCCACGCAGGCGTGGCCGCGCCACCCAACCTGCCGCCTGTCCTCAGCTCTATCAACGGCCCGCGGCGCGGGGCGAAGTGCGAAGCCGGTTCACGGGCCTGGTCGTCGGTGAGAACGGACGCGGGGATCGCCGGGGCGCGCCAGGTGCGTGCCCGCGGCTCAGCGGCGCGGCGGCACGTGCAGGCTGATGCCGAAGGCGTCTTCCCAGGCCTCCTTGAGCACCTCGCTGACCGTCGGATGGGCGAAGCACACCCGCTCGATGGGCTCGCGGCTGCCGAGCAGGGCACGGGCGGCGGCGGTCATCTCGGTGACCGTCGCACCGACCATCGTCACACCGACGACGCGATCGGTGGTCTTGTCGCGGATGACCCGCACCTCGCCGACGTTCTCGTTGTGGCAGACGCTGCGGCCATTGGTGCGGAACGGGGCGCTGCCAGCGACCACCTGGCGCCTCTCGGCGGCGCAGGCTTTTTCGTTCTTGCCGACCGAGGCCACCTCCGGGAACGTATACACGGCCCGCGGAATGAGGCTGTAATCGTCCATTTCCTCGTTGCCTCCGGTGGCGTTGGCGGCGGCGACCTCGGCCTCGGCGAACGCGCCGTGGGCCAGGTACGTGGTGCCCACCAGATCGCCGATGGCGTACACGCCGGGGGCGCTGGTTTCCATCCTGCGGTTGACCTTGACGGCCGGGCCGTTCATGTCCAGACCCAGCGACTGGACCGTTTCCGAATCACAACAGGCACGGCGGCCGACGGCGACGAGCACCTTCTCGGCGCGGATATCGGCGTGCGACTCGACGTGGACGACGGCCCCCTGGTCGGAGGTGTCCACGCCGGTGACCTTGCCACCGGTCAGGCACGTGATGCCCAGCTTCTTGAGTTCCTTGGCCATGAGCGCGCCGACCCAGTCGTCCTCGGTGGGCAGTACCTGCGGCAGGGCCTCGACGATCGTGACCGCGCAGCCCATGGCCGCGTAGACGCACGCCATCTCGCAGCCGATCACGCCGCCGCCAATGATGACCATCGACGCCGGAACCGCCGGCAGCGACAGGGCCTCGGTGCTGCTGATGATCGTTTGGCCGTCGTAGGGGAACGCGCCGATCTGGATAGGGGCCGAGCCCGTGGCCAGGATAATCTTGTCGCAGGCGACCGTCGAACCGCCATCGGGGCCATCCACGCGAACCTGCCCCGCCGCCGGGACGATGCCTCGCCCTTCGAACACCTTGATCTTATTGCTGCGAAGCAGACCGGTGACGCCGCCGCGAAAACCGGCAACGATGGCGTCCTTGCGCTTCTGCATCGCGGCCCAGTTGGGCGTGATCTGCCCGATCTCCACGCCCATCAGCTTGGCGTGCCGGGCCAGCGTCATGAAATGCACCGACCCCAACAGGGCCTTGGAGGGGATGCACCCGCGGTTCAGGCACGTGCCGCCCATTTCGTCCTTTTCGACGAGGGCCACGGACGCCCCCTTCTGAGCACACCGGATCGCCGCGGCATAGCCGCCCGGTCCGCCCCCGATCACCACCACGTTGAAACGCTCGGCCATCGTTTTGGCTCCCTGCAATTGCGGTTCTATCCGTCCAGTTACCAGGCACAACTATACCGGCCCGGGGGGTGCTTACAAAGTGCCATCTTTTCGATCCGACGGCCAACCGTGCACGAACGAACAACTCGTGGAGCCGAATCAAGGTGGCTGAAAGGCCGGAGCGAGGATGGACCGGGTCGGCGGCGCGGTCATTTGCCCTTGCGCTGGAGCCAGCGACGCAGCAGGCCGCCTTCAAACAATGGCCGCCGGGTCGGAAAGACGCCCTCCCGCACGAGCCGCACGTCCTCGACCGACATGAACGCCTTGGGATGGAACTGCCGGATCAGGGAGATCACGTGCTCCAGATCGCTGCGGGGCACGACGCTGTAGATGATGTTGACCGCTCCCTTCTTCCCCATGGCCGGCACACTGGTCACGCCGAAGCCATGGCCGTGCAACGCCTCAATGAGCGGACCGGCGGGTCTTCGCGTGATCACCCGAACGACCAGTTGGCCCATGGCCAGCATCTGCTCGATCTGGATACCCACGTAGTTGCCGGTGGCGAAGCCCGCGGCATAGGCCACGTAGCACCAGGGATTGGTCAGGTTCTGCATCACGTGGCTGATGACCGTGATCCAGATCAGCACTTCGAAGAATCCGAGGATCGCGGCGGCGACCCGCCGGCCCCGCGCCACCGCGATGATCCGCAGCGTTCCGACGCTCACGTCGCAGATGCGGGCCACGAAGATGGCGATCGGAAGCAGCACTTGGGCGATCGTCGGGTCAATCTGTGCCAGCATGTCAGGCTCCCTGTTTCGTGTCGTGTTCTATCGGGCCCGGCCGTCGCGCGACCCAAATCCCAGAAAACCCGCCCGCCCAAGGTCTGTCAAGGAATTGTATGTGGTGCTTGCGCCCCGGATGCAAGAAGGAATCCTGGAGTTCGCGTGTTCCAGGTTATTTGCCGGGCCAGAAGAGCAGCTTGAGGGCCACGAGGAACAGGAAGACCCCGACGACCGTCCGGAAATGCTTCTGGGGGATCCGGTCCACGATGTGCTTGGCGAGCCGGGCGCCCAGGAACGAGGCGGCGATGAACAGGGGCATCGTCCACAGGCCGAAGGCCTCCAGTCTGGCGCCGTCCGCGGTGTACTTGACCAGGCGGGTGGTGTCGACAAACAGGGCGATCGCGCCGGCCGTGGCGATGTACACGGCCTTGGGCAGATTGAACGCGGTCAGGAACAGGCCGCGGACCGCGCCGCCAATGCCGAAGACCCCTGCCAGAAACCCGGACAGCGCGCCGCCGACAAGGCTGGTGCCGATGTTGGCCCGGATCTGGAACGAGCTTTTGAGCAGGAGGAAAACCACGTAGCCGATCATAAACCCGCCCAGGATGCGGCTCAGCAGGGTCGGCGAGACGTTGGGCACCAGGGCGGCCCCAAGGTAGGTGGCGGCGATACCGGGCACGCCGAACCAGAGCACCAGCTTCCACTGAAAGCCGCCGCGGAACAGCAGCACCTTCCACAGGTTCCCGAACCAGTGGATGATGCCGACGAACAGCAGCGTCTCCGGCAGCGGATAGAACAGCAGCAGCACCGGCACCATGACCGTGGACGTGCCGAAGCCGGTCATCGTCCCCACGGCCGAGGCCACGACCGTCAGAATGGCGATCAATACAATATGCATATGCCCCTTTACGAGCAGGTCCGGCTACGAGTTCGACGACCCACGCGCCCTATCAAGATTCTCACAATGCCGCGCCGCCGGCAGAAACCGAGGCCCGAATAGGGCGCATCACGGCTGGTCCTTGCGCTTCTCCTCTACGACGGCTTGGTCAAGTGGTTTGAGGACACCTCTTCTCAGCGTAGAAAAACCACTCTCCTCCCGTGCCACAACCAGAATCTCTCCCCGATTATTAATATCCAGGGCCCAAAGAATCCTGGTGCCCGGCGGTGCCCGGCGGTCCAGGTTTATGTAGCCATCTTTAGGACTCCACAATCTAGGGCTTCCCGTCTTCCCTTGAAGCCCCAGATGGACCGGACTGCTGGCTGTCAAGCCACCGTTCACGAAGAACTGGCCTGCATCGTTAATCGTCAGATAGTCGCTAGCTCGATAGGCTACAGATCGGTCCTGCCAAGCGACATCGCCAGCTTGATCCCAGAGACAGATATAGGGCTCCCCGTTCTCTGCCACGAAACTTCCTATCACTTGGCCGCTCTTGTTGATATCGTATGCAGCACTCGATATACCCAATGCCTGGAGCTCCGTCATGCCGCGTGATTCAGTCCAGAGAAACGCTCGTTGAACGCCTCTCGCGGTCTCCGCCCAACCCACAACCTGCATGGTGTCGTTGATCGCATACGCGGCGCTTTGTTTGCCACCGAGGGTGCCCAAATCTCGCATTGGTCGCCCTTCTTTGTAGAGGTAGGCGTGCTCGATTCCTGGAGAGAACTCGGCGGCACCTACGATGTAATTGTGCCCGTTCACGCCGAGCGCTTTGCTGCTCCCTCCTCCGGGAGGGACAATCTCAACGATGCCCCGGTCTAAGGACCAGAAAAAGCCCCGTGGGCCGGTGTCGCGCCAGTGGGTACCGACGACGGTTCCGTTCGCGTTGATGTCTTCTGGTTCCCACCACTCCCCACTCACAGAACCTTTGTCTTTCAGGTCGATCACGCGAGGTCGATCAGAGCCAGGCTCCAAAACAAACAAGACTGCACGGTCAGCCAGAGGGCACAAACCAACAATGTGACCAGTGTCACCAAGCAGTTCTCCCTGCCAACGCTCATCGTCCAGCCCAGGGGGATACATGACGTCGTACCGGACGTCACGACGCGTATGCCGTATCCATAGCCAGGCCCCTGCGACTGCCACGACGGCCAGTAGAATGAGAATCACCATGCTCTGTCGGTTGTTCATGGCGTCGGTCTCGCCTTGCCCTACTTCAAAATCGCATCGATCCGCAGGTCGCGGACCTGGACCGCCGCATCGTACGTCCCCGGCATCTCCCAGCCCAGGTTCATGTTCACGACCGCGTAATGCGCTGGGTCCGTGTCGGTCAGGAAGCCGCGCTCGGCGGCGGTTCGCAACCCCGCCCGGATATGCGGCAGCAGGTCGGCCTGGAACGTGACCCACGTCTTGGTCTTCATCGGCAGGTGGTTCACCTCGCGGCCATCGATGGCGTAGATGAACTTGCCGGTCGCATCCTCCTTGCCCGCGTCTTTGGCCTGGTGCGAGATGGGGATATCGTGCCGACTGTCGAAGAACGGCACGCCGAACCAGAGGTACTCGTTGTGGTCCTTCGATGCCGCGTCGGTGTTCCGCACGACCAGGAACAACTGGAACTGCGCGGCGTGCAGACCGGGGTCGAAATCCGCCGGGGCCATGTGATCCTCGAACGCCAGCAATCGCAGCAACACGTGGAAATCCAGCCTGGCCAACCGTGACAACGGGTACATCTCCATCGCATCCTGCTCAACGAGCAAGTGGGGCCAGCCTTCGCCCTGGCGTCGGGGCCGGTCGCCATACTCGGCCTTGCCGCGGAGTTCCAGGATCAGGTCCCGATTCGGCGAACCAGGGCCGCCCACCAGGACCCGCTTGCCCGCGTTTTCATAGACCCGATCGCCGTCGGGTTCCCTCCGGCATTCGACTTCGGCCAGGCTGTGTTTCGTGGCCCACTGGGCCAGGTGCCACACCGGCTTGTTCGCCGGCTCGCCGAGGTCCAGGACCGCCTGGGTGGCTCGGCCATGGCTTACATCGGGGTACTTCAACAGGAACCCCCGCTCGAACCGCAGGTCCGCGAACAATGGCCGGCTCTGCGGATCGCGTTTTTTCCACGCCCGCACGTACTCGATGCTGTAGGTGCTCGGCAGGTCCTCATCGCGGGGCAGGCCGAACCAATCCGGCATGGTCTCGCTGTCGAAATTGAGCGTCAGGGGCTGATGCCAGTGCGTATTCTCCACCCACCGCACGGACACGCCGTCGATGTACCACGTCAGCCGCTGCTGGTCCCACTCGAAGCCGTACACGTGGTCCGCATCGGCCAGGTCCGCCGGGGCTTGCCAGAGGCCATGGCTGGACCAGTGCTTGTCCGCCTGCGGCGTCTTGAGAACGTGAACGTTCATATTGTACTTTCGCTCGAAGCCCGGCGCACCACCGCCGATCTCGAAGACGTCGATCTCGGTCCACAGGTCGGGCGCGTGGTCATAGAACCAGAACGAGCTGGACCCGTGCGATTTCATGGGCCGGGCCTGAATCTCGAAATACCCGTACAGGACGCGGGTGGTGCTCTGGACGGCCGCGGAGCTGTAGGTGTGATAGCCCTTGGCCTTCAGGTGCTCCGGCGGCGGCTCCTTGCGCATCGTCAGGTGAAGCTTGCCATCGCGGACGGCCACATTGTTCGTTGAGAAGAAGGCCGGCTGTCGGCCGAGCCAGCCCGGATTGTGATCGTGCCACTTCTGCGGGTCCAGCGTTTGGCCCTCGAACTCGTCCCACATCGGCTCGTACCGCTGCCAGCCGCCGGCGTTAACCTGGTCCGAAAGGGGATAGTCGGGTGTCACCCGTGCGGGCGTTTCTCCCAATGGGCCTTGGCGCACCCATCCGGGCAGGTCCTTGGCCGTTGCTCCAGGGCCATCCGTACAGACCGCCCCAGCCAACAGCAGGCAAACGACAAAGGTCCTTATTCTTGCACGCATTTGCCAGTCTCCCAAAGGTTTACGTTGGACCCGACCATGCTACCATGATCGCGGCGGTGTTTCGAGGTGTTCCATGCGGCCGCTGACGAGGACCCGTCGCAATGGCTTTCTGGCACAAAAAACTGTCGGGTTCGGGTTTTCTGTTGACAGGGTTTATGGCATGCGTCAGAATAACAATGAGGGAAAACGTTTTTCTTAGGGTGTATGAGGAGCCCGACCATGAGGCAACGGAAGGCGTTCACACTTATTGAGCTTCTGGTCGTCATCGCCATCATTGGCATGTTGCTGGCCGTTCTTGTTCCCGGTCTCAAGAAGGCCAAGGATCTCGGCAAACGGGCGGTCTGTCTGGCGCATCTGCACAGCTTGGGGCTTTCATGGGGGCTTTATGCCAATGAGTATGATGCTAGGATCGTATGCGCCAAGACAGCTCGTGTGTTCGAACAGCCGGGGCCCAGCGGCGGCACACAGTATCGGTTGGACTACCTGAGCGATCCGTACTTCGAGGGGTATTGGACCTGGGCCGGCTGGTTGGACCAGAGCACACCCGATACGCCCGAGGCTCATAAGGCGTGTATCACATTAGGGGCGTTGTTCCCCTACACGGAGACGATCAAGGTCTATCGTTGTCCGGAGGGAATGAAGGACCAGTGGCGGACGTACGCGATTGTGGACTCCATGAATGGACATCACTTTGGCCCGCCAGGAGGCCCGCCACTTGCACCGGTCATCAGAAAGACTTCTGAAATCGTGTCGCCTGGTGCCAGGATGGTTTTTATCGATGAAGGCTACGCTAGTACGGAGAGCTGGACGATCTATTGGGATCGGGTGTCCTGGTGGGATAGGATTCCATTGCGGCACGGTGAGGGAACATGTCTTGCCTTTGCGGATGGTCATGCAGAGTATTGGAAGTGGGAGGATTCACGGACTGTCTATTTTGCCAAAATTGAGGACCCCACAGAGTACATAACTGCGCAAACCCAGACTGCGCAGAACAATCCCGATTTTGATCGCGTTCAACGGGCGGTTTGGACACTGAAGTACCGTAAGTGATGAAGACCCCGACGTAAATGCGCTGTTGAGCGGGCGTTTTGGCCGCTGGGTGTCGGGGTCGGCGGATGCAGGATGAGGGTTGATGCAGAAGAACGTCAAGGGCAGGGGGGCGGGCGGTGCATGTCGCGAAACACCGGGCATCCGGTGTCTTTCCATAGGTTTGTGTTCATCCCCACTATCACTTCTTTTTGAGGAGGCGACGAAAATGAAAAGGTGCATGGCGGTTTTTGCGGCCCTGAGCGTGGCGTGGCTGTGCATGGCCTCGGCCGGGGCGGGGACGTTCAGCGTCTCGCCCTGGACGAGCGATGCCGATTCGGGCATCAACGCCAGCAAGGTCTACACCCACTCGGCCAAGTTTCGGACCACCGATGGCGACCCGTTCTACGCGGGCAACGGCGTGTGGTTTGAGGGGGATGGAAACAGGCAAGGCGCGAGTTGGCGTATCTTCAATGTGCCCAACGATTTCGATGGGAGCGGGTCGAACGTGGCCGGAGATGGGGCCAATCTGCTGGTCAACTTCATTTTTGGCGATCCGGGTGGCCCGAGCGGAGCAATTCATCCTCAATTGGCGTTGTATGACCTCGTGCCGGGCACGCGGTACGTGACGACCTTCTACGCCAAGGGCTGGGAGGCGTCGGGGCGCGTCATCAATGTATCCGCCGATGACCCCGACAATCCCGGCATCTATCAGATCGACCAGGATTTGTATGGCGGCGGCAACGGCCTGCTTTTGAAGTACGACTACGTCGCGCCGGCCAGCGGCCAGATTATCTTCACGTTCGCCGAGACCGTGACGAATACCTCGTGGCATCATTACGCCTTTTCCAACGAGGTCTACATGCCGGTCTACGTGGACCGAAGCCCTTACGAGGGCGAGTTCACGGACCTGAACGTCACGCTGCGCTTCACGGCGATCGCCTCGGAGGGCGTCGAGTTGGTTTCCCCCACATATGACCTCTACTGGGGTACGGACCCGAACGAGCTGACGCCGGTGCTCGGCCTGACCGAGGGTACGTACGCCCTGGGGAGTCTGCCCGAGGCGACCGAGTATCACTGGCAGGTGGACGTCTTCGACGAGGGCGAGCGGGTCTTCAGCACCGACCCGAACAATGTCAAGCGAACCTGGATGTTCACCACCACGACGCTTGCCCCGGCCACGAAGGTGCTGGAATACAAGATGGACGAAGACCAGTTGACGGTAGTGCCGGAGAGCGTCGCCGGTTATGACGGCGTGGCCGTGGACTTCGATGACCCGAACGGGACCTCGTGGACCGAAGGCCTTGCGGGCAACTGCCTGGACTTCGACGGCATCGATAGCTACGTCGACCTGGGCGATGAGGCGCCGTTGCCGTTCGGCGCCGGACAGGCGTTCTCGATCTCCGGCTACGTCAAGACAACGGATATGATGGGCCCGATCATCGCCTTCCGGAACTCCCAGGACGGCGATCCGATTGTCGCCGTGACGGTCGGGTTCGACGGGGCCAGCGTGGTGCCGGGCAAGCTGCGGTACATCTCTCGAGCGGGTGGGATCCTGCGCCGCATCACCGGACCGAGGGTGGTGGATGGCCAGTGGAATCACTTCGCCCTGGTCCGCGCCGAGACCGGCGTGGTGTCCCTGTATCTCAACGGGCAATTGGCCGGGACGGTGAACGATGGACTGGCGGCGTATGATATGGACCTGCGGTCGATCGGGGCCGAGCTGGCCTGGATCGCCGGTGAAGGTCCCGGCGCGCCGGATACCTGGTTCCTGGATGGTCTGATCGATGAGGTCGTTATCTGGGACGGGGCGCTGAAACAGGACCAGATCGACGCGATGGTGGCGGCGATCCCCTATCGCATCAATCCGCTGCCCGCTTCCGACGCCGGCGCGGGGGTGGTGCTGCACTGGGAGGCCCCGTTTGGCACGGCGGAGGGGGCCACGTACAGTGTCTACGTCGGCACCGATTCGGAGCTGGCCGTGGTGACGGATGGGGCGACGGGCCTGACGGACACCGAGTTCGCCCTGACCGAGCCGCTGGAGGCCGGGACCGATTATTACTGGCAGGTCGAGGTCGTCAACGGCGACCAGACCGTTTATGTCAGTCCGGTTTGGCCTTTGTCCATGGCGGGGTCCTTCTCGGGGCATGCCTGGACAAGCGACGCGGATTCGGACCTCAACGCCGACAAGACCTACACGCACAAGGTCAACTTCGGCCCGGGCGGCACGGATGGTGCGATGGTGAACGCAGGCAACGGCGTGTCCTTTGAGAACGACACGAACCGCTCCGGAGCGAACTGGTCGCTGGCGAATGTGCCGAACAACTTCACCGGCCACACGCCACCCATCACCGGTGACTCGCTTGCTCTGGCTCAGGCGTTTTACTTTGGAGAAAACGCAGGCTTTTGTCCTGTCCTGACGCTGACCGGTCTGACGCCGGGCACCCGATACATCACGACGTTCTACACGACGGCCTTTGGCCCCGCCGGCGATCGCTTCTGCAATATCATCGCGGGCGACAACCCGTACAATACGACGCGCATCGACGAGAATGCACCGGTCGACAGAAACGGTTGGCTCATCAAGTACACCTACACGGCGCCGTCGAGCGAGATGACGTTCACGTTCGCCGCCGAGAACCCCGCCAATTCGTGGCACCATTACGCGTTCTCGAACGAAGAGGCGTTGCCGTTTGAATTGGCGCTGGTTAGCCCGGCGCCGCGGGCGCACGTCGATGCAGGGGATGTCGAGCTGCGTTGGCGGGATGTTCCGGCGCATGCGGCGGCGCAGGCGACGTTCAATGTCATCGTGGCCACCGATGCGGAGCTGACCTCGCGGGTGGTGGATCTGACCAACCAGGTCGTGCCCGATATGCGCTACACGGTGGAGGGGCTGGACGCCGATACCCAGTACTTCTGGAGGATCGAAGGGCTTCTTGGCGCCCAGGTCGTGACCCGCAGCCCGGTGGGGACGTTCTTCACGCGGTCCACGGAGCCGGCGGCGATTCTGGTCGAGTGGTCGATGGACGACGGCACGGGCCAGGTCGTCACCGAGACGTACGCCGGTCTGGACGGGACGCTGATGAATTTCGACGATCCCAACACGGCGTGGGTGCCGGGCATTTCGAACACGGGTCTGGAGCTGGACGGCTTCGACGACTACGTCGATCTGGGTGATATCAGCGGTCTGAGCGCACCGGCGGGCTTTGCGTTCTCCATGTCCGGCTACTTCAAGACGACCGACCCGGAAGGCCCGATCTTTGCCATGCGGCCCCCGGGGATTCTGTGCGTGTACGTGGGCTTTGACGGCGCCGACAGTGTGCCCGGCCACTTCCGGTTCATCTCCGCGGCCAACGGCTTGCGGCGCATCACCGGGCCGCGAGTCGATGATGGCCGGTGGCACCACTTCGCGGTCACGCGTTCGCGGTTCGGCGCCATCGAGTTGTATATCGACGGCGCGTTCGCCGGTGCGACGGATGACTTCGGGGCGGCCTACCCGACGAGCGAGGGGGCGTTCGGAACGGATAAGGTGTGGCTCACCGACTGGTCCCAGTCGCATCCTGCGGAGCAGTTGCACCTGGACGGCACGATCGACCAGATCACGATCTGGCAGGGTGTGCTCTTGCCGAGCCAGATTGAAGCGCTCAGTGCGATTCTGCCGTCACGGGCGGACCTGGACGAGGACGGCGACGTGGACATCGACGACTTGCTTATCCTGGCGGCCGGATGGCTGACGGACGCCGTACCGGCCGATATCGACGCCAGTGGGCGCGCGGACATTGATGATTTGGCCGTTTTGTCCCAGGATTGGGGCAAGTAATCGCGTATAATAGAGCGAGTTGAAAATCCGGTACATTGAGGAACGGGGCTGTGTGGAGGATGCGCACAGCCCCTTCTTTTCCGAGATCCGATTGATGAGACCGTGTGTACAGAATGCGGTGGGGTCTGGCGGCGTAAGATGCCGATGGGTCGTCCTGGTGCTTCTGGCCGGGGCGGCAACGCTGGCGACGGCGACCGACACGGTCGTCCTGTTCAATGAGCTGATGTATCACCCGGCGGCGGATGAGAGCCGGATGGAGTGGCTCGAGCTGCACAATCGACTCATCGTGGACGTCGACCTGTCCGGCTGGTCGATCACGGGGGGCATCGACTACACGTTTCCCGACGGCGCCGTGATTCCGGCGGAGGGGACCATCGTGGTCGCGATATCGCCGCAGGACCTGGCCGCCGCGGCCGGGCTGACGGACGTTCCTTATGGTCCCTTCGAAGGTCGCCTGTCCAACTCCGGCGAGCGGTTGGAGCTGCGCAACAACAGCGGGCGCATCATGGATGAAATGGACTATCGCGATGGCGGCGACTGGCCCGTGGCGCCGGATGGCTCGGGTGTGTCGCTGGCGAAGATCAACCCCGACGTGGGCGGTCCGTCGCCGACCAACTGGACGTGGAGCCGGCAGGTGGGCGGCACCCCCGGCCGGGTGAACTTCCCCCGCGCGGATACGGGGCCGATCCGCACGCCGCTGATCGGGACGTGGGAGGCGTGGGATTACAACGACGCGGGCCAGCCGCTGGGCGAGACGTGGAAGGACCCGGGTCAGCCCGCCGGCGACTGGGCCGTGGGGCCGGCCGGCTTCTACGCGGGCCCGGCGCCGGGTGGCGGCCAGCGGGCGGCGATCCCCACGGTCTTCAGTACGGGGCTCGATGAGCAGGGACAGCCGCTGGCGTATGGGCAGCCCGATCCACACTACACGGATACCGCGACCGGCGAAGCGGTCTACGCCATGCAGAACCACTCGGCCTGGCTGGCGAACACGGGCGAGTCGCAATGGATCGGCCTCAGTGGCCAGGGGACGGACAACTTTCCGGCGGGTTCGTACACCTTCGCGACGCAGTTTGACCTGAGCGGGTTTGACGCGGCCACGGCTGAACTGACGGTGACCATCGCGGTGGATGACGTGCTTTCGGGCGTGCGGCTCAACGGGGTGAACGTGGGTATCGAGTGTTCGGGTTTCTCCTCCTGGAGTGGGCCGTTCACCATCGACAGTGGTTTCATCGAGGGCCTCAACACGCTGGAGTTCGCGTTTGTCAATGGGGGATCATCGCCCAACCCATCCGGTTTACGCGTGGCGCTGGATGGTTCGGCGGTGCTTTTTCCGGGTCGCACCGCGCTGTCGGCATCGGCCTCGACGTACTACTTCCGCAAGCCCTTCGTGTACGAGCCGACGCCCGACACCCAAGCGTCGCTGGACTTGGATGGCATGGTCGATGATGGGGCCGTGTTCTATCTGAATGGGCAGCAGGTGGGGGCCCTGAACATGCCCGATGGGCCGATCGCGTACGACACGCCCGCGCTCGAGGAGGTGGCCGACCCCTTGTCGCCGATCCGGATCACGCTGGATGGCGGCCTGCTGGCGGCCGGCGAGAACCTCCTGGCGGTCGAGGTGCACCATGCGCCGGCCAGTACGGATGCGTTCTTCGCCGCGAGCCTGACGGTGATAGAGACGCCGATCTCGGAGGCCCCGTTGCCGGGGCTTATCATTAATGAAATCACCTCCGCCAAGGAGTGGCCGTTCCGCGTGGAACTGCTCAACGACGGCGATCGAGCCCTGAATGTCGGCGGCCTGGTCCTGATCTGCAAGGGGACCACCGGCGGCCGATACGTGTTGCCGGCAAGTACCCCGGCGCCAGGGGAGTATCTGGTCCTCGACGAATTTACCTTGGGGTTCCATCCCAGCGATGAGGATAAGCTGTTCCTGTACACCGCCGACGGCGACGCGGTGATCGACGCCGCCGTGGTGAAGAACTCACACCGGGCACGGTATCCGGACGGCCATGGAGACTGGGCCTATCCCTCGCAGGCCACGTTTGGGTCGGCGAATCTGTTCGACTTTCAGGATGCGATCGTCATCAACGAGATTTTGTATCATCCTTCGTCCGTTCCCGAATCCGAGGCCGAGTATGAGGACACCGTTTTGCTGGGCTCGTTCGTGCCGGTCAAAGCGCTCGTGCCCACCGAGGCCGAGGCGGACCTGGACTGGCAGGGCGGGGCCGAGCCTTTCGATGATTCCGCGTGGACGCACGGGCAGGGGGATACGACCGGCGTCGGCTTTGAACTGTCGCAGGGTTATGAGACCCTGATCGGCACCGACGTCCGCGAGGAAATGTACGGCAAGAATGCATCGGTCTACATGCGGATTCCCTTTAACGTGGACGCCCCGGACGCCGTCGAGACGCTGCGGCTGCTGATGAAATACGACGATGGCTTTGTCGCGTACCTCAACGGCGTCGAGGTGGCGCACGGCAACGCGCCCGGTCGCGATGGGAACACGCAGACGCTGCGATGGGATTCGCGCTCGACGGCCAGCCGACCCGATGACCAGGCCGTCGTGTTCGCCGTCTTCGATATCACCGCGTACAAGCAGCACCTGCGAGCCGGGCCGAATACTCTGGCGATACACGGATTGAACTGGTCCACGGGCAGCACCGACATGTTGATCCTTCCAGAACTTCATGCCCGACGGGAGGTCCGGCCCTATATCCCATTCCACGAGCCGACCCAGGAGTGGGTCGAGCTCTTCAATCGCGGCGAGCACACGGTGTCCCTGGCCGGCTGGAAGTTGACCGGCGGCATCAGTTACGATTTCGAGCCCGATGTTGTCCTGGGGCCGGGCGAGTACCTGGTCGTGGCCCGCGACAGCGCAGCGCTGCGGGCCGAACTGCCGGGCGTCGCGGTGGTGGGGGACTTTGAGGGGCGATTGTCCAACCGGGCCGATGAGCTGATCCTTGAAGACGGGAACAAAAACGTGGCGGACCGGGTGCGGTATTCGGACCGCGGTTACTGGCCGGCCTGGGCCGATGGCGGAGGCTCGTCGCTGGAGCTGCGGGACCCGTTCGCGGACAACGCCTGCCCCCTGGCGTGGGCGGCCAGCGATGAGCGGCCCCGCGCGGCGTGGAAGACCTACACCTACCGGGCCGTCGCGGCTCCCACGCCGAACGGCAACGAGCCGACGCTGTGGAACGAATTCATCTTCGGGCTGCTGGACGCCGGGGAGTTCCTCATCGACGACATCCGCGTGGTGGAGGATCCCGATGGTGCCGCGGTTCAACTGATTCAAAACGGTTCATTCCAGAGCGGCGCCGGGGCGTGGCGATTCCTCGGCAATCACGCGTTCGCCACGGTCGTCCCCGACCCGGACAAGCCGGACAACTTCGTCCTGCACGTGCACGCCACCGGCCCGACCGAGCACATGCACAACCATATCGAGACGACGCTCGCGGGCAACCGGGCCATTGTGAATGGTCGGGTGTATGAAATCTCCTTCCGTGCCAAGTGGCTTGGCGGCGGTCACCTGCTGAACACGCGGCTGTACTTCAACCGCGCGCCGCGGACCACCGCGCTGCTGATGCCGTCGGCGGCGGGCACCCCCGGCCGCCGCAACAGCCGATACGAGCCGAATATCGGCCCGACGTTGGGCGACCTGCGGCACAGCCCCGCCGTGCCCAATCCGGGCGCGGCGGTCGCCATCTCGGTACGGGCAGAGGACCCGGACGGGGTGGATGCGGTCAACTTGTTATGGTGTCGGGATGGCGAGCCGTTCGAGACGCTTGCCATGGACCCCGCAGCGGACGGGACTTGGGGGTGCACGTTGCCCGGCCTGGATGCCGGCACGCTGGTGCGATTCTACGTGCAGGCCGAGGACAGCCTGGGGGCGGTCGGCGTCTGGCCGCCCACGGGGCCGGACTCCCGCGCCCTGTTCAAGGTGAACGATGGCCAGGCGCATCCCGGCCGGCACAACGTCCGGGTCCTGATGACGGCGGCGGATACCGCGCTTCTGCACGCGTCCACGAACGTCATGAGCAATCATCGGATGCCGGCCACGGTGATCTGGAACGAGCGGGATATCTACTACGACGTCGGGCTGCATCTCAAGGGCAGCGGCTACGGGCGGAACAACAACCGGGTCGGCTATAATATCCGGTTCCGTCCGGAAGCGCTGTTTTGCGGCGTCCACGATACGGTGGCGATTGACCGCAATGGCGGGCCCGGCGGGATCGGCGCCAGCCACCGTGAGCTCGTCCTCAAGCACATCGGCAACCGCGCCGCCGGCATTCCCGGGATGTACGACGATGTCATTTACCTGATCTCGCCGGCGGGCAACCTCAACGGGCCGGCGCAGTTGATGATGGCCCGGTACGATGATGCCTTTCTCGGCGCGCAATTCGTCGACGGGCAGGATGGCACGCTGTACGAATTCGAGTTGATCTACTATTCGCAAAGCACCGACGACGGTTCGGCCGAGGGTCTCAAGCAGCCGCCCAGCGCGGTGCTGGCCGTCGATCTGCGGGACATGGGTGACGACAAGGAGGGGTATCGCTGGAACTACCTGATCAAGAACAACCGGGCGACGGACGAGTTTGACGCCGTGATGACCATGGCCAAGACCTTCGGCCTGAGCGGCGCGGCTCTGGACGAGCGGATCGAGCAGGTCATCGACGTCGATGAATGGATGCGGGTCTTTGCCTTCGAGTCGCTGGGGGGCGTGGGCGACACCTATAACCAGGGTCTGGCGCACAATATCATGTTCTACACGCGGCCGGAGGATGGGCGCGTGTTGGCCCTACCGTGGGACATGGATTTCGCCTTTTACCAGTCCACCGGGGCGTCCATCTTCGGCGGCGGCAGCAATCTGCAGAAGGTGATCGCCCTGGACCGTTTCAAGCGGCTCTTCTACACGCACTTGTATGATATCATGCAGACCGCTTTCAACACCGAGTACCTGGAGCCGTGGGTCCAGCACTATGCCGGCCCCGCGGGCCAAAACGTGAGCAGCGAGATCCTCAGCCGTGTCGAACAGCGTCGCAATTACGTTCTGGGGCAATTGCCCGCCCAAGTGCCGTTCGTCATCACGACGAACGCCGGGGTGCCGCTGGCCGTTGATACGGACCACGTCACGATCCAGGGCCGCGCGTGGATCGACGTGTACCGGATCCGCCTGGCGGGGCAGACCGAGCCGCTCGACGTGACGTGGACCGGCATCACCACGTGGAAGGTCACCGTGCCGCTGGCGTTCGGCCCGAACGTGTTGACGTTCGAGGCCTGCGATTACCAGGGCCGCCCCATCGCGTCGGCGAACATCACGGTGACCAGTTCCGTCAGTACCCATCCGCTGCGGCAGTACCTGCGCGTCACCGAGGTCATGTACGATCCGCCGGGCGGTAAGGACTATGAGTTTATCGAGTTTCAGAACACCGGGCCCGTTACGCTGGATCTGACGCCCGTCCGGATCACCGACGGGATCGAGTACGCGTTTGCGGAAGGGGACATCACCGCCCTCGCGCCGGGGGCCTTCGTCGTCGTGGCCGAGAACGTCGATGCGTTTAGGCAACGTTATGGCCCGGCGATTCCGGTGGCGGGCCAGTATGGGGGCGCTCTGGCCAACGATGGCGAGACCGTGCGCATCGAGGGTCGATTCGGCGCCCCGATTCTGTCGTTCACCTACGATGATGGGCGGGGTTGGCCAGCCGCGGCCGATGGCGGCGGTCACGCGCTGGTTCCCCTGGAGCGGGTGATGGCCGATCAGCCCGATGGCTCGCTCGACTACGGGGGCAACTGGCGGGCGGGGACGTACATCCTGGGCTCGCCGGGGACGGCTGAGCCGCTGGTACCGGTGCGCCTGGTTCTCAATGAGGTCATGGCCCACACCGACTACGATGTGCCGCCACACGATTCGAATGACTGGATAGAACTGTACAACACCGGGGACGGGCCGGTCCATGTGGACGGCACCTGGTACTTGAGCGACGACGTCGCCGAGCTGCGCAAATGGGCTTTGCCGTCGAGGGTGATTGGACGTGGTGAATACGTGTCGTTTGACGAGGTGAGCGACTTCCACAATCCCATCACAGAGGGGTTCGGCCTGGACAAGGCGGGCGAGGCGGTCTATCTGTCGCACCTGCCCGGTGGCGGCACGGATCGCATCGTGGACGCGATTGTCTTTAAGGGCCAGCCGAACGCGGTCTCACTGGGGCGCTTTCCGGATGGGGTGGGTTTCTGGCAGGCTCTGGCCCCCAGTCGGGACGCCCCGAACACAGAACCGGTGCGGGATGCGATCATCAGCGAGGTCATGTCCGTATCGGCCGCCGCGGCGCCGGGGTTGGAGTACGTGGAGCTATTCAATCTGACGAACAGCCCAATCCTGCTGGAAGAGGCCGCCGGACGGTGGCGGCTTGAGGGTTCGGTTTGGCTGACGTTTCCCGCGGGCACCTTCCTGAGACCCTCTGGGCGGCTTCTCGTGGTGGGCTTTGACCCGGTTGTTGATTCCGCGGCCCTGACCGCCTTCCAGGACGTCTACGACCTGGCGGGGCTTGTGCCGGGGGCGGATATCGTGGGGCCTTGGCGCGGGGCGTTGACCGCGCCGGCGGGCCGCGTGGCCCTGGAAAAGCCCCAGGCGCCGGACGTGCTGGGGCAGGATGTGTCGTGGATCATCAATGATGAGGTGTACTACTTCGACCGGATGCCCTGGCCACAGGTGTACGAGCCGGCCAAGCCGGTGTTGCAGCGACAGGTGGGGCGGTCGCCGGGCAACGACCCTGCATCATGGCGGCGGGCCGAGCCGACACCGGGCCGGAGGGCCTACGCCTGTGGGGACGTCAATCGGGATGGACTCGTGGATTTGTTCGATTGGGAGCTTCTGGGCAGGGCATGGCTCAGCGAGATGGCCGATCCTGCCTATGATGACCAGGCCGACGTGGCCCCTCCACCCAACGGGTTGGTCGACCTGGACGATCTGCTGCAATTCACCCAGGACTGGCTGGGGCACACGCGGCCCATGCCTTGAGGCGTCTTACGCATGCGGTTGATAACGATGTGAACCGCTGCCCGGGCCGATTCACCAACACGATCAATGAGGCCGGGAGCAGCGAGTTGGAACTGTCCACTGAGGACCTTGATCGGCGCACTCTGAAGAAACGAACAGGAATGCGGCGAAAGCCCAAATCCACACGCCACACTAACCAACAGCAAGCTTGACAAGGCGGCGATCGGGGCACTATACTTCTTGCCGCAATGGTGCGGACTTTTGTGACCCTGAAGCGGGGTCGCCGCGCGGGGGGCAGATAGGCGGGACAAGGGTGGTCATGAAGCTCTATCGGCATGAAGCAGGCCTGGCACGGGGGGTCGGAGGCGCGAACCGCTTTTTGCACGGCGTGTTCACGTCGGCGGGGTCATGCGGCACTGAGGGGGCCGTAGGATGCGTCGCGGACGAAGGCCCCCTGTCCTGGCCGATGAACGTGCCGCCATGCCGCCGCCCCCGCCGATCGGGTCTCGGATTTACCCTCATAGAGTTGCTCGTGGTGATCGTCATCATCGGCCTTCTCCTGGCCATCGTTATCCCTGCGATGCAGAAGGCCAAGGAGCAGGTGCGATTCGTCCTCTGCAAGAACAACCTGAAGAACTACGGCATGGTCGCCGCGATGTATGCCTCCGACAATCAAGAGACCATGCCCAATGCCTGGACCAGTTTCTACAACCGACACGGCGAGTATCCCGCCGATGACCTGTACCCGGAGCCCGAACCGCACCGATACTGCCGTTGGCACAACCCGCGTTTCGACCTGACGCGAAACCCGCAGTATGCGGGCCCGTTGTGGCCCTACCTCGAGATGAAGCAGGTGCAGATCTGCCCGAAGTTCATTGAGGTTGCCCGCCGCTTCGGCGATCAGCATCCGCAGCATCACGAATCCATCCCTATCGTGCCCAATTACAGCTATTCCATGAACGAGCACTTGAGCGAGCGACGGGTGACGGGGATCCGAAATCAATCTCAGGTGTTCTTTTTCAGCGAGGAGAATCTGTGGCTGACGCCCGGGTGGTGCACCTTCGTTTTCAACGACACGGCGTTGTGCGTGATCGACGGTGGGCACAGCCGGTCCGGCGTGACGCCGTGGGATTGCTTCGGCACCTTCCACAAGGCCAAGGATCCGCATTTGGAGACGGGTGTGGTGAACGCCGTGTTTGTTGATGGACACGTGGAGACGGTCCATCGCGAGGACTCGGAGCGGTACGCGGTCATCGACGACTGATCGCCACGGCGTTGGCCGTGATGCATGACAGAATGCAGCATCGCAGAGGAGCGGTGTGAGCAATGATTAAGAGAGTGTGCAGAGGGTCTGTAACCTTTTTACCACCTCACATGAATGAAGGAGGCAAGGGATGAAAACGATCAAGGGTGTGTTGCTGGTGCTCGCGTGCGTGGGCATCGTCCAGGCGGCGGTCCGCGAGCCGGTGGGAGTCTGGGATTTTGATCCGGCCGATCCGAACGCGGCGACCCAGGGTCCCGGCCTGGTTCTGGTGGGAACCGTGCAGCCGGCGGAGGGACTCGATGAGGAGGATGCGGCCGTACAGATCGGCGTGGGCAGCCATTTCATCTGTCCGCACGGCATGGCGGCGAACGGCGGGGGCGAGAAGGTCAACGAATGGACACTGCTGGTGGACTTTCGCTATCCGCCCGGCAGCGTGGGCAAGTTCGTGGATTTTTTCCAGACCGACCCGGCCAACTCGGATGATTCGGACTGGACGGTGCACAGGGATGACGGGGCGATCGGTATTGCGGCGGTCGGTTACTCCAGGCAGGCCGGCTTTGTCACGGCGCCGGACACGTGGTACCGGATGGTCATGCCCGTGGACAACGTCACCCGCCATGACCTGTTTGTGGACGGCCAGCAGGTCCTGACCGGAAACCCGCAGGGTCTGGACGGTCGGTTCGCCCTGGAGGACGTGCTGCTGCTGTTCGCGGCCAACGACGGCGACGACAACGATATCATCGTGACCCGGGTGGCCCTCTGGAACGTGGCGCTCACGGCCGGTGAGGCCGTGGCGTTGGGAGACCCGAACGACAGCCTCTTCCAGGACAACAAGGCTCCGGACGTCAACGCCGGAGCCGATCAGGAGCTGGAGATGGGAGAAGGGGGGTCCGTCGTCGTCGCCCTGGATGGGGCCGTGGCGGATGATGGCCCTTACACCGTCGCATGGACCCAGCTCAGCGGTCCGGCGGCGGCCGTGATCGACGATCCGGGCTCGGAAGACACACTCGCGACGATTACGGTTCCCGGCAGATACGTCATGCAACTGACGGCCGACGACGGCCAGTTCCAGTTGAGCGACACCGTTGTGTTCATCGTGCACCCCTACAATTACGGCGGCCTTATCGTCCACTGGGACTTCGAGCAGGAATGGGATGGCCTGACGGTGCAGGACGTCTCCAGCCATGAGAACCACGGTTATGTCATCGACGGGGCGACGGGGCAGGCCCTCTACATCGCGGAAGGGGCCATCGGACAGGCGCTCGATCTGCAGAACGGCGACTATGCCGCCGGCGGCGACTGCATTGGGCTGGACCTGATTATGCCGGATTCGGGGACCATCGCTCTATGGTATAAACCCCACGCATTCTACAACTACAACGCCATTTTTGATAATTCGGTGCAGGCCGATGACTGGGAGATGTGGGTTTATCAAAATGGGATCGCGCGATTTCGCGTGCAGGCAGGCACCGAGGTGTCGGCCGATCTGCCGCAGTTGGCTCAGGGTGAGGATCCGCTGAGCCTGTGGTGGCATATCACGGTGACGTGGGACCGCCTCGACGCCTCGACGGTGACGACTCAGGTCTACGTCAACGGATTCCTGCAACAGGCCAAGACCGGACCGTGGGTAGATCCCGGTTCCACCTTCTACCTGGGCGGCGGCAATCCGGGCAACGATTTTGCCCATGCGGCGTTCGATGATTTCAGGCTGTACAACCGTGTGTTGCCCGCCAAGGACGTTCTGGAGTTGGTCTACGGCGAGAATGTCCCGCCGGAGGTCGATGCCGGCCCGGACCAGGCGTTCGAGATGGATGAGGCGTCAACACCGATTGTGGTCGCCCTGGACGGAACGGTGACGGATATCGGCCAGACCTTGGTCACCTGGTCCAAGATCGCCGGCCCGAACGATATCACGTTCGACGATCCTCACGCGGAAGACACGACGGCCACGATCACGGCCCCGGGAACATACAAACTGCAATTGCTGGCCGACGATGGGGAATACACGGGCGCCGACACGCTCACGGTGGTGGTGCACCCCTACGGTTACGACGGCCAGATCGTGCACTGGGATTTCGAGACGGCCGGCAGCCGGGTGCTCGACGTATCGGGGCACTGGAATCACGGTGTGATCGTGGATGGGCCCACGGGCGCCACGCAGTACACCGAGGGGAAGATCGGACAGGGTCTGAACCTGCTCAACGGAGACTACGCGGTGGGTGGGGACCATGTGGCCCTGGAGATGCGCCTGCCGGACAACGGGACGATCGCGCTGTGGTACAACCCCCGCGAGATGTACGACTATAACACGGTTTTTGACAACTCGCGCGACGCGGATGATTGGGAGATGTGGATCTACAGCGACGGCCGAATGCGGTTTCGCGTGGATAAGATCGATGATACGAACTTTGCCGAGGTGACGGCCTTTCTGCACGGCATCGCCCCCGACGGTGACGCCCGTGGGGACTGGTTCCACGTCGCCGTCACGTGGCAACGGCTCGGTGAGACCACCGTCGCCCTGAAGATGTTCGTGAACGGCAATCTGGTGGATGAGATCACGGGCCCCTGGATCGACCCCGGCGAGTTCTTCTACCTGGGTGGAGGCAACGCCGGCAACGACTACGCGCAAGGTCTGGTCGATGAGTTGTACATCTATGATCGGCCCCTGGAGCAGTTGGAGGTCCTGGACCTGATGTACCGAGGCAACAAGCCCCCGATTGTCGATGCCGGGCCGGACCTGGTCAAGTGGCTGGATGCATCGGGGCGGTTGGACCTGACGTTGCAGGGCTCGGTCATCGACGATGGCGGACCCGCCGACCTGATGATCGAATGGACCGTGATCAGCGGTCCGAACGACATCACCATCCAGGATCCGGCTCAGCCGGACACGTCCGTGACGATCTACTATCCGGGCGTCTACCACCTGCAGATCGACGCCAACGACGGCGAGTTCTATGCGGCCGACGACCTGTTCATCGAGGTCTACCCCGAGGGGTACACGGGTCTGATCGTCCACTGGTCGTTCGACGCCGATACCCTGGAGGACTTCAGCGGCGAAGGCAACGACGGCGCGTTCGTCGACGGTCCGGCCTCGGAGGCGACTTACGTGAAGGGCAAGCGGGGCCGCGCCTGGCGGCCGGGCAACGGCGATTTCGCCACGGATGGCGACTACGTCTCCCTGAATCTGACCCTACCGGAGGCCGGTACGATCGCCTTCTGGTACCAGGTGAACAACCTGTACAACTACGTGAGTCTGTACGACAACTCCGTTCAGCAGGATGACTGGGAGATGTGGATTTACGGCGACGGGCGGCTCCGGGGCCGGATCGAGGCCGGTGGAGAGGTCACGGCCAATCTGCACGCCCTGTCGGCCGACGGCGACGCCCGCGGCGACTGGTTCCACATCGCCTACACGTGGAAACGCCTGTCGCCCACGACGGTGGAGAACAGTCTGTACGTCGACGGCGAGCTCATCCAGTCGCGCACCGGACCGTGGATCAATCCGGGCAGCACGTTCTATCTGGGCGGCGGTCACAACGGCAATGACTACGGCGACGGGATCTGGGACGAGGTGCGGCTCTACGAGCGGGCCCTGACGGCCACCGAGATCCGTCTGCTGGCGTCGCTGAGCAACTTTGACCAGGACTTTGACGTGGACATCGACGACCTGCTGGTCCTCGTGGAAGGGTGGCTGGAGGACGTGCCGGATTGCGAGTCTACACCCGCGGCCGACTACAACATGGACTGTCGCATCGACATGGAGGACGTGGCGGTCTTTGCCGCATGGTGGCTGGAGTCGCTCGATTGATCGCGACCGGCTAAGGTGTTCTTGAATCAGACGGGCCGGAGCGGGGCCTCCGGCCCGTTTTCGTCAACAGAGTACATCGGGGCTGAACCATGATGAACACGGGCAGTCGGGCCGGTCGTTGTTCCGGAACGTGGGTCCTGTCGGCGGTGTTCCTGGTGATGGGGGTCCTGGGCGCATCGGTTCACGGGGCGCTGCAGGTGCACCTGGAGATGGAAGGCAGTCTTACCGATTCGGCTGGCGCCGATCACAATGGCGTGCTGGTCGACGGGCATCAGGGTTTCAACAGCTATGCGTCGGGCATCATCGGCCAGGCCCTTGAACTGGGCAACATCAGCGCCGATCCGGGGCCGACGAACAATGATTACGTGCGCATCCCCTATGTCATGACCGATGACGGCGCCGTGGCGATGTGGTTCTACGTCGAGGACGTGTACAACTACGTGACCCTCTTCGACAACGCGGTCCAGGCGGACGACTGGGAGATGTGGATCTACGCCACGGGGGTCGCGCGGTTTCGGATTCAGAGCGGCGGCGAGGTGTCGGCCAATCTGCACGGTCTTGCGACGGATGGCGATGCCCGCGGCGACTGGTTCCACATCGCCGTCACGTGGCAGCGATTGTCCCAGACGACCGTGGAGAACGCCGTTTACGTCAACGGCCGGCTGATCGAGTCCCGCCAAGGACCCTGGGTCGATCCGGGGACGGCGGTGTTTCTGGGCGGCGGCCATTCCGGCAACGACGCCGGCATAGGCAAGTGGGACGATGTCCGCATCTACGACCATGCTCTTGACGAGTCCGAGATCCGCTGGCTGGCCATGCACGCGCTGGCCTTTGAGCCCGACGCGCTTCATTTGAAGGAGGGACAGTCGGCCTCCTATGCGGTCCGACTGGATTATCCCGCCGGTTCCGGTCCGCAAGCTGAGGTCAACGTCACGATCACGCCGGATGCGAACATCGCCCTTAATGGCCTGGAGGCGGGTCAGGCGCTGACGCTCACGTTTGAACCCGGCTCGTTCGAGGTGTCCCAAACGATCGAAGTGCTGGCGGTCGACGATGCGGTCAACACGGGCAACCGGATCGCCACGCTCCTGCATACGCTCAGCAGCGACGACCCCCGGTGGAACGCGATGCGCAGCGCCTCGGTGTCGGTCTTCATCCTCGACGATGATCTCACGTGCGGCGCCTGGGGCTACCTGCCGATGGACCTTAACCGGGACTGCTACGTCAGCCTGGCGGATTTCCTCGCGTTTGCATCGCAGTGGATGATGTGTACGGACCCGTCCGGCGAGGGCTGCATCCGCCCGGCCGGGGTGAAGATTGCCGCCCACAGGGGCTATTCCCAGGCGGCTCCGGAGAATACCGTGGCCGCGTGCAACGCGGCGCGCGGATTCGCCGATCTGGTGGAATTCGACGTGCGCCCCACGCAGGATGGCTGGCTGGTCTTGATGCACGATGGCACGGTGGATCGGACCACCGCCGGCGCTGGCCCGGTGGAGAACCTGACGCTGGCCGAGGTGCGGGCGCTGGAGGCGGGGTCGTGGTTCTCCGAGGAGTACACCGGCGAGCCGGTGCCCCTGATGAGCGAGGCCATCCTGGCGGTCCTGCCCGATATGGTCCCCTTGATCGAACGAAAGACCGGCACGGCCGAGCAGTATATGGAGGTCCTGAGGGCCCTGCGATGTGCCAACGACGTGGTGGTCATCGCCTTTGACTGGGATTTCCTGGCCCAGGTGGAGGCCATGGACTCGACGATCGTCACCGGGGCCCTCGGCAGCAACGCCCTGACCGGTGATACGATCAGCCACATTCGTTCCCTGGGCATTGATTTCATCAACTGGGAGCACAGCGCCATCACGGCCGATGACCTTAACAGGGTCCACGCGGCCGGTATGGAGTTGTGGGTCTGGACGGTGAACGGCGGCGCCCGAATTGAGGAATTGATAAACATGGGCATCGATGGTATCACGACCGATAACCCGGAGTTGGCGCGCCAGCTTCTGGAACAGCCGTGACGTCGGCCCGGGCGGGCAGATGTGGACGGAGCATGGGATTGCGGAAAGGGATGCAGTCATGAGGGTTCTAGGGTGCGCGGTGCTCGCGCTGTGCGCGGTGGGTTGCGTGGAGAAGGACGTGGAGATCATCGCTCATCGGGGCGCTTCGTATCTGGCGCCGGAGAACACGGTGGCCTCGGCGGCGCTGGCCTGGGAGCTCGGCGCCGACGCCGTGGAGGTGGACGTCTATCTGTCCAAGGACAATCGCATCGTGGTCATTCACGACAAGACCACCAAGCGGACCGCCGGGGCGGACCTGGACGTCGCGCAGACCGTCTCCGCCGACCTGCGTCAACTGGACGTGGGCCGCTTCAAGGATGCCCAGTACGCCGGCGAGAAGATCCCGTTCCTGGAGGAGATACTCGACGGGGTGCCGCCCGGCAAGACGCTGTACGTGGAGGTCAAGTGCGACGAGCGGATTCTGCCCTATCTGCAGCCGGTGATCGACGCCAGCGGCAAGCGGCGCCAGGTGGTGGTGATCAGCTTCGACTTCGACGTGGTGAAGGGCTCGAAACAGATCATGCCCGACGTGCCGGCGTACTGGCTGGCCGGGACGCGCCGCGACAAGGAGACCGAAGAGTACCTGCCGCATGATCCCGCCTGGATCACCCAAGTCAAGGAGCACCACATCGACGGGCTTGATGTCCACTACGCCGGCGTGACGGAGGACTTCGCCAGGGAGGTCCTTGCGGCGGGATTGGGACTGTACGTCTGGACGGTGAATGATCCGGCCGAGGCGCTGCGGCTGCAGCGCCTGGGCGTTCATGGGATCACGACCGACCGTCCGGCGTGGCTGAGGACCCAAATGCAAACCCGCGGCGGATAGAGCCCAGACCCAGGACGACCCGGCGGTTGAACCGGATAATCGGCGTCCTCACAGCGCCGGGCCGAACGGGGTGTGCTGCCATGGAGCGCGCCGAATGGCCGAACCCAAGTCCATTTCAGAGTTGGACATCAGGAACCTCAAGGGGCTTTTCTTCGATATCGACGATACCTTCTCCACGCACGGCAAGATCCGGCCCGAGGCCTATCAGGCGGCCTGGAGGCTGTACGAGGCGGGCAAGATTCTCGTCCCCCTCACCGGCAGGCCCGCCGGCTGGTGTGACCACATGGCCCGCATGTGGCCCGTGCATGCCGTCGTCGGCGAGAACGGCGCGTTTTACTGCCTGATGAAAAACGGCAAGATGCACAAGCACTACACCTTGCAGGACCACCACCCCGCAAAGTACGGCGAGCGGATGGCGCGGATCAGGCAGGAGATTCTGGAGTGCGTGTCGGGGGCCGGCGTCGCAAGCGATCAGCCGTGGCGCCAGTTCGACTTGGCCATCGATCACTGTGAGGATGTCCCGCCGTTGTCTCGCGACCACATCCAACGCATCGTGGACATTTTCAGGAAACACGGGGCGAACGTCCGCGTCAGCTCCGTCCACGTCAACGGCTGGTTCGGCGAGTACGATAAGCTGACGGCGGTCCGCCTGTTCGTAAGGCAGGAGCTGGGCATGGACCTGGACGCCCACAACGCGGATTTCGTCTTCGTCGGCGATTCCCCGAACGATGAACCCCTGTTCTCGTTCTTCACCAAGAGCGTCGGCGTGGCCAACGTGCGGGACTATGCCTCGTTTATTAAGACCGGGCCGGCCTATGTCACCCGAGAGCGACACGGCATGGGTTTCGTGGAGCTGGCCGACCACATCCTGGCCGCCACGTAAGGCCATCGGCGTTCGCCGTCCGGCGGCTAACGCATCAGCCAGCGTTCGATGATGTCGTCCACGGCGCCGGGCAGGATACCGAGCATCCAGGCCAAATCCACCACGGTCGGCCGCTTGCGTATCTCGTGCATGTGCAGCATGGCGCGGCGCACGCGATCGGGCGAACACGCGATGCCGTCGCAGGTATGGGCGGCGCCGGCCCGCCGCAGGCAATCCTTGATCTGGGTCGGTGGGCGGACGAGGGGCCGGCCTCGGTTCACGAACTCCCGCCAGAGGCCACCTTGCTGCATCTTTTCACGCATGGCCTCGACCACGGGGATCTTCTGTTCGTACTGCCGGCCCACGTGGTCCGCCCGCGGGCTCCAAAACGCCCCGTCCATGTCGGGCAGAGGAACCGGTTCCGGGCGTTCCACGTGGAGGACCTTCTCGTAGAGCACGGCGGCCACGATCGTCCCCACGCCCACCTGCCGCCCGTGCAGATCGTGCTCCTGCCCATCCAGGGCGGACATCATGTCGAGCGTATGGCTGAGCAGGTGCTCGCCCCCCGACGCCGGGGCGGAAGTGCCGATCATGGTCATGGCGATGCCCGAATATAACAGGGCGTTGACCAAAGCCTCTATAGCCTGCGGCCGGCGCTCGCGGAGATGCTCGGGGAACTCGAAGTAGTACGCTTCCAGCGAATTGATGAGCTCGCTGCAGGGCCTGCAGAAGGGCTCTGCGTTGAACAGGTGATTCATCACCCAGTCGGCCGTGCTGACGGGCTTGGCGATCGCATCGCCCAGACCGGCCGCCGCCAGCTCGAACGGCGCCGCGGCCATGATGGACGGCGCCGCAAAGACGGCCACGGGCGCGCGGGCGACCAGCAGCGTCTTGACCCCGTCTATCGCCGGGGCCACATTGGCCGACGTAAAGCCGTTCATCGTCGGCGCCGTCGCCAGGACCGCGAACGGCACACCGTGCTCGAACGCCAGCCACTTGGTCAGATCGGTCACGACGCCGCAGCCGACCGCCAGGGCCGCATCCACCTCCGGAAAGCGCGCGTTCAGGTCGGCGAAGGTGACATCGTCGCAGATGGGACTCTTCCCCGCTCTGTCGGGTACGATGAACTCCTGGCAGGACCATCCCTGCTGCCGGAGCGATTCGGTGGCTTGGCGGCCCGCGATCGCCCAGGTCCGCGTGTCGGCCAGAACGGCCACGCGACGGCCCGAGACGCAGGATGCCAGATCGGAGGGCAGATGCGCAACAACATCCTCGGCATACCGTAGGATCCGGGTGTCCACGGTATGGATCTGTCCGCACGAGCAGGCGAAGGTGCGACCGAGCAGTTCCTCTCGCTTCAACATGAGTGCTTCTTTCCCGACGACCCGGGCGCCGTCTGCCGGGGACTACATGGTCTTTTCCAGAACGATGGTCTGGCCCGGGGTGAATTTCGCCGTCGTTGCGTCCTCCGGGCTGATCCGCATCTCCGATTCGTCCACATTGTGGGGTGTGCCGGCCTTGACGTGAACGGATCGCAGGCCGCCGTACCACCATCGCGCATCGTTGGCGTACAACAGATCGCCCGGCTCGGCCGCCATCCGTTCGAGGGCCTGCCGGGAGACGCGAACCACGTTTTGCCCGGCCAGGGTCTCATCCACGCACACCCTTACCCTCACCTTCTTGCCGGGTCGGCGATTTGGCTCACCGCCTTTGAACTGGCGCATCGCGTCGATCTGGGTGCCGCCGACCAACCCCACTAGGGCGGTCGCGGCCTTGGGCTTCGTAAACAACGTCACGACAACGCCGAGCACGCCCGATGCCAGCAGGCCGAACAGGGCCCGCATGAACTTATAGGCGTCCGGTCCCATGCCCATGTTAAACGGCCCGACCAAGGCATCGGGCCAGATGAACGACAGGCCGATCAGGATCGCCCCTCCCGTAATGGTGACAAAGCCCGCCGTGGGCGTATACCGCTTCCAGAGGATACCCAGGAAGATGGCCACCAGCACCGGCGGCGTCACCGCTGCCGTAAACATGCCGTGAGCCCCGTAGATCGTATCTTTCATGAAGATGGGCACCAGCGCCAGACCCAGGGCGGCGGCGCACAGGCTCGTAATACGGGCCGTGAGAAGATAATGCTTGTCGCTGCGGTCGGGCCGGATGTAGGGTCTCCAGATATCGTTGACGAAGATCGCGCTGACCGCATTGATGAGGGAATCGGTCGTGCTCATCAGGGCCGCCGTCAGCGCGGCCAGGACAAAGCCGAAAACGCCGGGTGCGCACAGAAAATGGGCCGCCTTGACGAACGCGTCCTGCGCGCCGGTCTCCAGCTCCCCGTTGGCGACCAGGGCCTTGGCGATCCACCCCCCGCAACTGGTGGCGATCGCCGCCAGGGGCGCCAGGACGAGAATCCAGCACACGACCATCCGACGCGACTCGGTCACACTCTTGAGGGAAAGGAACCGCATGATAAACCCTTGATGCATGAGCATGAGGGCGCCGGTGTTGGCCAGGCCGTCCTGCACGTAGATACCGATGAAGCTGAAGTTGGGCGGGTGATTGAATTCCGAGAAGGCGTACTTGTGCGACTGCGGGAGCAGCGACCAAAACCCCTCGAAGCCGCCGAAATGGTAGATCCCGGCCGCGAACAACCCCAGGCCGGCCAGGAGCAGGATGATCCCTTGGGCCAGATCCGTCATGATGATGGCCGTCTGTCCGCCCACGTAGACGTACAGCGCGACGGCCACGGCCGTGACCGTGGCCCCGGTCATGGTGTTCCAGCCCAGCAGCGTATGCAAGGTTCGGCCCAGGGTGATCAGATTGATCCCCACGTATCCAATGATGTACAGCAGGATGATGAAGGTGGCGGCGATGCGGGTTTTCTTGTCGAACCGCGCCTCCATGTATTCGGGGATCGACTGGATCCTACGGTAGTAGACAATGGGAATCCATATAATAACAAGAATAGGCATCCAGAACCAGTCGTTCAGGTAGGACTGGGTGCTGCTGATGCCGTAGGTGAATCCGGCGGCGCTGTACTTAATGAAGCTGTAGCTGCCCACCACGGTGGCGATGCACGAGAAGGCGATCAGCCACCAGGAGAACCGCTGCCCGCCGAAGAAATAGTCCTTGGTGGAGGCCGTGTAGCGGCCGAAATACAGCCCGAATCCCAGGATCGCGACGAAGTAGCTCAGGATAACGGCGTAGTCCAGAGCGGTGCCAATCGCCATGGCTGTCATGGCCTGTCTCCGTTCGGCCAGAAGGGGGCCACAAACGTGAACACGCACACCAGCGCCAGCATCAGCAGGTACCCCGCGATCAGCGTCACCATGAGGCGACGGTCCTTGGCGAGCCGCAGGTTGAGGTATCCCCCGCGGAGCCCGTACCAGATCCCAATGAAGCACAAGATCGCCCCAATGCCGTACTGACAGACGATCGGCCAAACCCGTGACATGTCCATCTGTTCGATCTCCCTTTCATTCCATTGCCGGCGGTGCGCCCACCGTCATAGGATGACACTGGAAACGCCCCGGAATACACAACCGACGCGATTGACTCCGCCGTCGGCCGCGGGGCCTTGCGCTGACCGGATCGTTGCTTCACGCAACCGGTCTCTTTCGGTTCGCAAGCGACTCAACGGTCTGGATTATCCGTCGTTTTACCTCTTCGGGCAAGTACGCCCCTCCGAGATTGCCGCCCCGGCCGGCGGTGAGGCCGCCGTCCGCTCCTCTCTGCCAAGCCAAGCTTTCCCGTGCGGTGTACAACGCCTGGAAGCACGGTGCGCGCCGCGGATCATGGGACATGCGGACCGTCGACTCCTCCACCAACGGTCCGGTGTCTCGGCCGTCGACGTCGAGACGGGCGTTTCCGGCTCGTCTGCCTTGCAGTCAATCCACGCCGCATCGTTCATGTACGCGCGGGCGTACTCGTAGGTCATGTAGCCGTCACGGCCGTTGCTGTTGGAATTGCGGAAGATCAGCACGCCGCCGCCGGCCTGCGCGGGATCATCCCGATAGCCCACGATCAGCACGCTGTGCCCATCGAACACGCCCTCCGGCGGGGCCATCGCGAGGACGTCCTCGTTCCACTGCACATTTTTGGGCCAGCGAAAACCCCCGCACACCGGCCACCGCCGACCAAGCACCTCCTTGATCGCGGCCAGTTGCTCCTCCGTAAGTCCCGTGTTCGGATCCCACTCCTTGATCCAGTGCAGTCGCAGTCCCTCTTGGAGCAGCCGGCGGGCGTTCTCCTTGGCCCGGTCACTCGGCGTCAGGGTCGGATCGAACCGGTCCCGGTAAGGCATGTCCGACTCGGGGCACACGCCGTGAACGGAGAAGCCCCGCCAGAGATCGGAGAAAAAGCTCCCATCCTGCATCCGGCCCGCCACCTGATTCGACGCCCAGTTGAGAAACTCGACGCTCAAAAGTGGCCGTTCGCCCGTTTTGCGGGCCAGCGCATACTCGAGAGCACCGGCCACGGTAAACACCGAGCAGGTGCCGCGGCCGCCCTGAAGGCGGGGCTCGAATCCCCACTGCTTGAAGGCCGGTCGAAGGTCGACTTCGGCGGCCGGCGCCTCGGCGCACACACAGCGCGGCAGGAGCGGCGCGATGACCAGCACGTGCGACAGCAACAGCCCGGTCATGCATACGAGACGGTCCGCGCTCGAACGGGAGCGGTGACAAAGGCGGCTGGTCGTCATGGAAGCACCCTCAATGTCTCCGGTTCAAGCTGTTTGTCTTGCGCCTCGCCGCCACGTCTTCTACAGTCCTCGGCCCGTGGATCGGCGCAAGACGCAGCGCTCGCGGAAGCACCACGCCCAATCCAATATGGTGAATCGCCGCCCTTGTCAAGGGCATTCTCCCTTCACGCGCCTCCAGTTTTCCGATGGGTGACTTCAGGGGGTGAACATTGAACCCGGCCGCCGCAGAGGGTATGCTGTGACGGCGGGATAAACTGCCGGCGGATGTCCCTTAGAGTCATGAAGAACGCAGTTGCGAGCCATGCCCATGACGCGGACCTTAGGCATAACGTTGGCTGTGGTGTTTGTCGGGACGGTCTTCGCCGGATCACCGGCTCCGGTCGCATCGTGGGATTTTGACGCGGCGTCGGACTTGCGGCAATGGGTGCCCAACACGCATCTTACGAACGTGGTCATCAGCGACGGCGTCCTTCGCGCCGATGCCGTGGATTGGGATCCCTTCATCCTGTGTCGAGGCATTGAGATTCCCGCGGTTCCCTGGCAGTACGTCGCAATTCGGCTCCGCGCCAGTAAGCCCGGGATCGGCGAGCTGTTCTGGTCCGGTGAGCTGGAGGGTCAATACGGCGGCTTGACCGAAAGCAAAAAGGTGCGGTTTTCGGTCACCGGCGGCGAGGCCTGGCAGGATATCGTGCTCTTTCCCTTCTGGCACACCGAGCACGTTGTCCGCCAGTTGCGGCTGGACGTCTACGAGGGGGCTCATTTCGACGTGGATTGGATCCGCGTTCACCCATGGGGCGAGGGCCAAGCCCCGACCCAGGTGTATAGTTGGGGTACCGACGAGATAGGTCGCTGGCGGATTCACCCCGAGGCCTGTGAACTCTTCGCCCCGCCGGTCAGGATCGACGTAAGCGACAAGGCCTGGATCACCGCCGAGCTTGCCTCGGACCAGGAGGATACGGCGGCCATCCTCTGGGCTCAGAGCGCGGCGCCCGGCCTGCAGAGCGAGGACTTCCCCCTCAAGGGCGACGGCCAGATGCACACGTACAATCTTCACATGGCCGCCAATCCCGCCTGGCGCGGCGAGATCGTGGCGTTTGGTATCCGGCTGCCCCCGACCGCGAGTATGAAAATCCATTCGATCCACCTGAGCGATGAACCCTCCGGGCCGGGCGAGTTGGAGGTCCGCTACTTTGGCTCTGAAAACGGCGTCAATCGATCGGGTCGGCCCTGCCGACTGCTCGCGCAGGTCGCCAACCGTGGCGGCGCGGTTCAGGGGATTCGCCGCGTCCACCTGGATTTGCCCATGGGGCTGAAGCTCGTGGCCGAGCCGGACCGGCTGTGGCACGAGGGGATCGCGCACGACGAAACGGCGTGCTTCACCTGGGACGTCCTGGCCGAAAAGCCCGGTCGATTTCCCGTCCGCCTTTCGTTCAGCGGCAAGGGCAGACTCCCCGCCGATCAGGAGGTGTGGCTCGAGTTTACAGAGCCTCCTTCGGTCGTCCCCGCTGAGTATGTGCCCGTGCCACGTCCCATTGACACCCGCCTGGATGTCTGCGCCTTCTACTTCCCCGGATGGGAGACGGATCGCAAATGGGACTGCGTGCGCCGGGTGGCCCGCAATCGCAAACCGCTGCTGGGTTACTACGACGAGTCCAACCCCGAATGCGTGGACTGGCAGATCAAGTGGGCCGTGGAGAACGGCATCTCCTGCTTTCTCGTGGACTGGTACTGGGTGCAGGGCCGCCAACAATTGACGCATTGGTTTGAGGCCTATCGCAAGGCCCGGTACCGGGACTTCCTGAAGGTGGCAATCATGTGGGCCAATCACAATCCGCCCAACACGCACTCGATGGAGGACTGGCTCAACGTTACGGGCGAGTGGATCGAGCGTTATTTCACGCTCAAGGCTTACTATCACATCGACGATCGGCCGGCCGTGTTTATCTGGAACCCGGCCGGCATCCGCCACGATCTGGGCGGCTCCGGCCCCGTCAAACGGGCCCTGGACGCCTCTCAGGCGATGGCACGGGCCGCCGGATTTCGGGGCATTACATTTGTCGCCATGAACACCGGCTTTGAGGCCGGTCACATGCGGACCTTGCTGGACGAGGGTTACAAGGCCGTCACGACGTACCATGAATGGGGCGCGACCATTGACGGTGGGGTCTCGCGGAAGCGATTCCATTATGATGATGTCGTCCGCCACAGTCCGGCGGCCTGGCGGCGAAAACACCAGGCCGCGGGACCTTTGGACTACTATCCGCTGGTCGATACGGGCTGGGACAGTCGGCCGTGGCATGGCGACAAGGCCATGGTCATCGGGGGCCGCACGCCGGAGGCGTTTGAGCGACTGCTACGCGAGGCGAAGTCTTTCTGTGAAGAGACCTCCAAGTCGATCCTGATCCTCGGTCCCGTCAACGAATGGGGCGAGGGCAGCTACATCGAGCCCTGCACGGAGTTTGGGTTCGGCATGGTGGAGGCCGTTCGCAGAACCTTCGGCTTGGGGGAACCGCAGGACTGGCCCGCAAACGTCGCGCCCGCCGACGTTGGCCTGGGACCCTACGATTTCATACCGGGCGCGATCGAACCGGCCGCCCATCCGAGCCCATGAGAACGACGAATGAGAACGACGAATGAGGAGGCGACTGAAGACGTTGACAAACGCCGGACTGGCAGATACAGTCGATGAGTCGTTGTCCGATCGCACGAACGTCTGCGAGAGGGGGGCAACGTCGTCTCATCCGACGCATGGGGACTGACACATGAAGAAGTTCGGATTGGTGCTCCTCCTGGCCATCGTGGGGGCGGCGGGATGGCAGGTGTACCGCCGCGTGGCCGATGCACGGCTTCAAAAAGGGCCGGGACGGTCGGCGATGCCGGTGGCCGTGGAGGTCCAGCCCGTCCGGAAAGGGCCCATTCGAGACATCGGGGTTTTTACCGGCTCTCTGGAACCGGAGACGCAGTTCATCATCGCCCCCAAGGTCACCGGTTGGCTCAGAAAGCTGTTGGTCAACGTGGGTGATACGGTGGAGCGCAATCAGATCGTGGCGGTCCTGGATGATGAGGAGTTCGCCCAGCAGGTGGACCAGGCCCAGGCCGAGCTGCAGGTGGCCAAGGCCAACGCCGCCAATTCCGCAAGCGACCTGGACATCGCCAAGCGCGAATACGAGCGGGCCAAAGCGCTGCGGGAAAAGCAGATCGCCTCGGCCTCGGAGCTGGACGCGGCCGAGGCCGCCTTCAACGCCAGCCAGACGCGATACAAGGTCTCGCTGGCTCAGGTGGACCAGAAGGAGGCGGCCCTCAAGACGGCCCAGTTGCGACTGTCCTACACCCAGGTTCGGGCCTTCTGGGAAAACGGCAGCCCTACGCGTGTGGTCGGCGAGCGTTTCGTTCACGAGGGCGCGCTGTTGCAGATCAACCAGCCGATCGTCTCGATTCTCCAAAACGACCCGATGACGGCCGTGGTCCACGTGATTGAGCGGGACTACCCCAAGGTCACCGTGGGTCAGCAGGGCGCCGTGACCACGGATGCCTACCCCGGCGAGACCTTTTCCGGTATGATCGCCCGTGTGGCGCCGCTCTTGAAGGAGAGCAGCCGCCAGGCCCGGGTCGAGGTGGAGGTGCCCAATCCCGACCAGAAGCTCAAGCCGGGCATGTTCGTCCGCGTCGAGGTGGAGTTCGCCAGGCATCCCGATGCGACCCTGGTGCCGATCACGGCCTTGGTTAAGAGAAACGGGGCGCAGGGCGTCTTTTGGGCCGACGAGAAGGAACGCACGGCCCGGTTTGTCTCAGTGACGACGGGCATCATAAACGGCGAGCTGGCTGAAATCACGGACCCCGCGATCTCCGGGCTCGTGGTGACGCTGGGCAACCACCTGCTTGAGGACGGCTCGGAGGTGGTGCTGCCGGACGGCTCGGACCGCGATGGCGGTGCACCCGATGCACCGGCCGCTGTTCGCCCGGGGGCTGCCCAATGAAGATCTCCGGTGCCGCGGTAAAGCGCCCCATCTTTACCACGATGGTCACGCTGATCGTGGTGTTGCTGGGCGTGGTCTCCCTGCTGCGGCTCGCCATCGACCTGATGCCCGATATTTCGTATCCCACCCTGACGATCTCCTGCGAATACGAAAACGCCGGCCCTGAGGAGATTGAAGAGATCATCACGCGTCCCATCGAGGAGGCCGTCAGCGCCGTACCGGGCGTCGAACAGGTGACCTCGGTATCAACGGAGGGCCAAGGCACCGTGCGGGTGGAGTTCACCTGGGGCACGGACCTGGATGCCGCCGCCAACGACGTGCGCGACCGCCTGGATCGCGTCATGCGGCGGCTGCCCGACGAGGCCGAGCGGCCCACGCTGCGGAAGTTCGACCTGGCCAGTTTTCCCATCCTGATCCTCGGTGCCTCCAGCAACCTCGATCCGGTGCAGGCTCGGCAGATCATCGAGGACCAGATCAAGTACCGCATCGAGCGTGTTCCCGGGGTGGCGGCCGTGGATATTTGGGGTGGGCTGGAGCGCGAGATTCACGTCAGTCTCGACCCGGCCAAGATCAACGCGCTGTCGATCCCCCTGGATGCGATCATCGCCCGCATCCGTGAAGGCAACGTCAACGTGCCGGCGGGCACGGTCGAACGGGGCAACCTGGAGATCACCCTGCGCACGCCCGGAGAGTACACCGACCTGCGGCAGTTGGAGGAGACGGTGGTCGCGGTCCGGCAGGGGGTGCCCATTCAACTTCGGGAGATCGCCCGCGTGGAGGACTCCTGGCGGAAGATCACGCGGATCGTACGGGTCGATGGGGCGCCGGGGATGCGGTTGTCCGTGAGCAAGCAATCGGGCAAGAATACGGTGGAGGTCGCGCGCGGCGCGCTGGCCGAGATCGCGCGGATCAACGCCGAGCCGCTGGGCGTCAAGATCGTGCCGATCATCGACACCTCGGATTACATCCGCCGCTCGATCACCAACGTCGGCTCGTCCGCGGTGTATGGCGGGGTGTTGGCGGTGGTGGTCTTGCTGTTCTTTTTGCGCAGCTTTCGAAGCACCCTCGTCATCGCCACCGCCATTCCCGTGTCCATTATCGCGACGTTCGCCTTTTTGTACTTCGGCGGCTTCACACTGAACATCATGACGCTGGGCGGGCTGGCGCTGGGCATCGGCATGCTGGTGGATAATGCGATCGTGGTGCTCGAAAACATTTTCCGAGTTCGTGAATCCGGACAGCCCCTGGACCAGGCGGCCACCCACGGAGCCGAGGAGGTGACCGCGGCCATCATGGCCAGTACGCTGACGACGCTGGTGGTGTTCCTGCCGTTGATCTTCGTGAGGGGCATGTCCGGCGTGATGTTCAAACAGCTTTCGCTGGTGGTCAGCTTTTCGTTGTTCTGCTCGCTGGCGGTGGCCCTGACGCTGGTGCCCATGCTCTCGGCGCGTCTTCTGCCGGCCGCGTCCGGCGGCGCACCGGGCACGCCGAGGGTGTGGCATCGGATATCCGACGCGTTCGCACAACTCTTCATCGCCCTGGAAAACCGTTACCAGAGCCTGCTCCACGTGTCTCTTCAGCATCGGGTGCTGGTGGTTCTGCTGGCCGTCCTGGCCCTGGTTGGATGTCTGCTGTTGACGCCGTTCATCGGCGTGGAGCTGATGCCCACCACGGATGAGAGCGAGGTTCGGGTCGATGCCGAAATGCAGGTCGGGACGCGGCTGGGCGTTCTGGATGAGAAATTCCTGCTCGTCGAGAAGATCATTAATGAGTCGGTTCCGGAGATTCGCAATATCGTCACCAGCGTCGGTGGTTCGCGATGGCGCGGCCAAGGCGGCCACACCGGGAACATCCGAATCGCCCTGGTGCCTCAGTCGCAGCGCTCGCGGTCCAGCCAGGACATCGCCGATGACCTCCGCCGCCGGCTCAGCCGCATCCCCGGCATGATCGTGCGGACCCGCGCCGGTCAGGGCTTGTTCATTCTCCGCATGGGAACCTCGGAGGGTGATCGCCTTCAGGTGGAGATCCGCGGACACGACCTGGAGACCGCCGACGCCCTCGCCGAGCAGATCAAGGACCTTGTCGAGAGCGTGGACGGCATGGCCGATGCGCGAATCAGCCGCGAGTCCGGGAGCCCCGAGGAGCTGGTCGTCATCGACCGGCAAAAAGCGGCCGACATGCACCTGACGGTCTCCCAGATCGCCAACGCCCTGCAGACCATTCTATCCGGCACGCGGGCGGGCTACTACCGTCAGGCCGGCGATGAGTTCACCATTCTGGTCAAGCTGCGCGACGCCGAACAGATGGACCTGCGCGACATCCTGGACCTGACGATCAGCAATGCGGAGGGCCAGCCCGTCGTACTCCGGAACGTCGTGACGCTGACGCCGCGCAGCGGTCCGGTACTGATCGAGCGGAAAGACCAGGAGCGCCTGGTCAGCGTCATGGGGGAGATCAGCGGGCGGGACATGGGGTCGGTGCTGTCCGAGATACGGGACAAGCTCCGCACGATTCCGATACCCTTGCAGTTCAGCATCGGATTCGGCGGCGATTATGAAGAACAGCAGCAGGCGTTCAGGGAGCTGCTGCTCAGCTACGTGCTGGCGCTGATCCTGGTCTATATGGTGATGGCGTGCCAGTTTGAATCCCTGCGGGATCCCTTTGTCGTGATGTTCTCCGTCCCGCTGGCCGCCATCGGGGTCATCCTGGCCCTTCTGGTGACGCATACGACGTTCAATATTCAGTCGTTCATCGGTTGCATCATGCTGGAAGGCATCGTCGTCAACAACGCCATCCTTCTGGTGGACCACACCAACCTGCTTCGCCACCGGGACAACATGCCGCTGCGCCGGGCCATCGAGGAAGCCGGCCGACGGCGGCTTCGCCCGATTCTGATGACGGCCCTGACCACCGTCATCGGCCTGACGCCCCTGGCCCTGGGGCTCGGCGAAGGCGGCGAGGCCCAGGCACCCATGGCCCGGGTGGTCATCGGCGGCCTGCTCAGCTCGACGCTGATTACATTGGTATTCGTCCCCGTGGTATACTCGTTCTTTGAACGATACAAGCCGAAGACGGTGTCTTAGCCGCCGGGTCCGCCCGAAATGGCCATGGGATATCCTGCAGGGAGTCGTATGTTGCACGGAAAGACAGCTTTCGTCCTTCGGGGCATGATCCTGCTCGTATCAGTACCCGGGTTGGTCTCGTGTTCATCGGTGAAATCGGTCCCCCCGGTCGGTCCCCCCAGCGTCCGCGTTGAAACGGGTTCACCCGCCGGCCCCCCGTTGGGACAGTCGCCGCGCGGCTCCGACCCCAACGCCGCGGTCCGCGCGGAAGGTCCACTCAGGCTGGGGGTCCAGGACGCCATTCTTCTGGCGATGGAGAACAATCCGTCGCTTGTGGTCGAGAAGATGAACCCGCAGATCATGCGGACGTTCGAGCAGCAGGAGCGGGCGATCTTCGATCCGGTCATCAGCGCGGAGGGCTCCAGCAGAAGGACCCTGGCGGACCGGCTCGGCCGGGCCGGCAGCAGTACGGAGAGCTCCACCGTGGATGCCGCCACCGGGGTCATCTCCCTGGCCAAGCTGTTCCCCACGGGCACGACCGTCGGCCTGGAAGGCAGTACGACCTACACGGACTCCTCGCTGTACAGCGATACGTTTACGGCCAACCGCCTCGGCCTGACCGTCACCCAGGCTTTGCTCGAGGGACGGGACGTGCGGGCGAACATGGCCCGCGTCGATCAGGCCAGGCTCGACGCCCTCATCTCCGAGTATGAGCTTCGCGGTTTCATGGAGCTTCTCGTGGAGCAGGTCGAGTCGAAGTTCTGGGATTATGCGCTGGCCCGGCGAGAGATCGAGATCTACACGGACTCACTCGCCCTGGCCGAAAAGCAGATGGCCGAGATAGAGGAGCGCATCACGTGGGGCAACCTTGCGGAGACCGAGCTGGCGGCCGCCCAGGCCGAGGTGGCGCTGCGACGGGAGAATCTCATCAACGCCCGAAGCAGCCTGGCCAAGGAGCGGTTGGAGCTGCTGCGGCTTGTGAACTCGCCGCTGGAGATTGACTGGGATCGCGACATTATTCTGGAGTATGATACCGCCCCGCCCGAAGCCGATCTGGACAGCGTGGAGGACCACGTGGACGTGGCCCTGCGGATGCGGCCGGACATGAACCAGGCCCGGCTCCACGTGCAACGGGGGGACCTGGAGATCGTGCGAACCCGCAACGGGCTGCTTCCTCGCATGGACGCCTTCATCACCTTCGGCAAGACGGGGTACGCCGAGACGTTCTACAGGGCGGCGTCCAACGTCGGCGGCGACAGTTACGATGTCTCGTTCGGCCTGATTTTCCAGGAAGCATGGGGCCATCGCGCCGCGCGGGCGGAACACACCCGCGCCGTCGTCGGCGCCCGACAGGTCCGGGAGGCCCTGAAGAACCTGGCCCAGCTCGTGCAGGTCGATGTCCGCTCCGGGTACGTGGAGGTCCTGCGGGCCCGCGAGCAGATTACCGCCACCGCCGCGACCCGCAGTTTCCAGGAGGAGAAACTCCGCGCCGAAACCGAGAAGTTCCGCGTCGGCAAGTCCACGTCGCTGCTCGTCGGTCAGGCTCAGCGGGACCTCGTCGCCAGTCAGATTGCGGAGATCGAGGCATTGGCGAACTACGTGAAGGCCTTGGCGGCGCTCTATAGAATGGAGGGTTCGCTCCTGCAACGACGAGGCATCGCCGCCCCCGGCGGGCAGCCCGTCACCCTCGGTTCGCGCATCGAGCGGGTGCGTTGACAAGCGAGGCCCTGCGGGGTATCCTGGAACCGTTGGTTCCCAAGGGCCAGCGGGTTCCGTGCCAAGCCCTGTGGGACATGCGATGGCGGAGGGAGAAAACATCGCGGGTGAGATCACATCGTTTGGTCAGGAGACTTGCCATGCAATCAACACATCCTCTTCGTGGTATCATGGCGGCCTTCATCGCTGCAACCGCGTTGGCGTGGTACGCGTTCGCCGCGGCGCAAGAGACGGCGCCCACGAGCGCCGCCGTCAACCTGGCGCCTGTCGCCAAACCCTCGACCTCGAGGGTATCCGGGGACACCTCCCTGGCGGCGTTGAACGACGGCTACGCGCCCGACACGTCCCACAGCCGTGGCCGCGGGTCCTATGGCAACTGGCCTGCACGCGGCACGCAATGGGTGCAATACGAGTGGACCCAGCCCATCAGCACCAACAAGATCGACGTGTACTGGTGGGATGACCGCCGGGGCGTTCGGTTGCCCAAGGCGTGCCGTCTGCTGTACTGGGATGGGCAGGCCTTCGTGCCGGTGAAGAACGCATCGGGGCTGGGCGTCCTGAAGGATCGCTACAATACGATCACGTTCGACGAGGTCCGCACGACCCGACTGCGACTGGAGATCGACGGGGACGGGGAATACTCGACGGGTATCCTGGAATGGAAGGTCTACGACTCGGGCCGTTCACCGGCCTTCGCGCCGGTGGTCGAGGCCGGACCGGACCGCGTGGTCATCCAGGGAGGCAAGACGTGGCTCAGTGCCGTGGTCAAGACCCTTGACGGCAAGGACACGCCGATCATCTGGAGTAAGGCCTCCGGTCCGGGCGAGGTCCGCTTTGTGGACGCTCGAGCCGCACAGACGACGGCCACGTTTTCAGAGGCCGGCGCGTATACCCTCAAGGTCACGGCCGGTACCGCGCCGCTGACCGCCTCGTCAACCTGGACCGTGAAGGTTCAGGCTCCGCCGCCTCCCGCGCACCTGGAGCCGGTCTATGCCAGGCATTACCGAATCGACAGCCCTCTCTGGAGCCAGCGGGCCAAGGCCCTGATCGTCAATTGGATCCCGCACTGCATACGTAAGATCTCCGACCCGGACCTGCGGGAAGGCGGCATCAACAACTTGATCGACGCGGCGAACAAGCTCGCCGGTCGCGAGCACGGCCGTCATCGCGGTTACGTCTTCTCCAACGCCTGGGTGTTCAACACCATCGAGTCCATCTGCGTCGCTCTGATGATCGATCCACAGGGCGATGCGGACATCGCCCAAGCGCAGGCGGACATGAGACAAACGTTGGAGGATTGGATTCCGAAGGTGTTGGCCGCTCAGGAGCCGGATGGGTACTTGCAGACGGCCTTCACGCTCAGCGACCGGCAGCGCTGGTCGCCGAGACACCGGGGCGACCATGAAGGCTATGTCGCGGGGTACTTCCTGGAAGCGGCGGTCAGCCACTATCTCCTGACGGAGGGCAAGGACACCCGGTTATATGACGCGGCCAAAAGGCTGGCCGACTGCTGGTATGACCATATCGGCCCGCCTCCCAAGCAGGAATGGTTCGACGGCCACCAGGCGATGAAGATCGCGCTCGTGCGGTTTGGACGCTTCGTCAACGACGTGGAAGGGACCGGCGCGGGGGACAAGTACATTGCCCTGGCCAAGTTTCTGGCGGACTGCCGCGGGGGCGGTACGGAATACGATCAAAGCCACCTGCCGGTCGTCCAGCAGTACGAGGCGGTCGGCCATGCCGTCCGCGCCTCGTATTCCTACGCGGGCATGGCCGACATCGCCATGGAAACGGGCGATGTCGACTATCTCAGCGCCGTCATGTCCCTGTGGGATAACATCGTCAACCGCAAGTACTACGTCACCGGTGGGATCGGCAGCGGCGAGACCTCGGAGGGATTCGGCCCGGACTATTCGCTGCCGCAGAACGCGTACTGCGAGTCCTGTTCCAGTTGCGGCCTGATCTTCTTCCAGCACAAGCTGGGCATGATCTGGCACGAATCGCAATACGCCGATCTCCTGGAGGACACGCTGTACAACGCCCTGCTGGGCTCCATCGATCTGGAAGGCAAGAATTTCTATTACCAGAACCCCCTGGATTCGCGCGGCGATCGATACGACTGGCACGGGTGTCCCTGCTGCGTGGGGAATATCCCCCGAACGCTGCTGATGCTGCCGACGTGGATGTACAGCAAGACCGACGATGGGCTGTACGTGAACCTTTTCGTGGGAAGCACCGTGCACGTCGGTGAGGTCGCGGGGACCGCGCTGGAGATCACGCAGACGACCGACTACCCGTGGAGCGGCAAGGTGGAGATCATCGTCAATCCAACGGTGGAAAAGGAGTTCAGCATCTGCATCCGCCGGCCGAACCGCAGCGTGAGCGATCTCTACGATGTCCGGCCCGCCTCCGATGGCCTTGCATCCTTGGCGGTGAACGGACAGGCGGTCTCTCCATCCGTGAAGAACGGTTACGCCGTCATCCGCCGCCGGTGGAAGAAGGGCGACCGGATATCGCTGGTTCTGCCTCTGGAGGTCCAACGAGTCAAGGCCATCGACCAGGTGGAGGCCACACGGGGACGGGTGGCGTTGCGCCGAGGACCGCTGATCTACTCCTTTGAGAGCATCGATCAGAACATTGACAACATCCTACCTGCCGATGCGCCGCTGGCGGCGCGGTGGAGGCCGGACCTGCTCGAGGGTGTCGTGGTGATCGAAGGCACGTGGGCCGATGGTTCGCCGCTCGTGGCGATCCCGAACTACGCCCGCCACAATCGTTCCGCGGACACAGACCGGGCCGAGGGTCGCCGACGCGGGACCCGCTCATCGGTTTGGGTCAGAGACCGCTGATCCGGAAAGGATTTCTTCATGGCCTGGAAGCACTGTGCCGCCGTTGTTCTGTCGGCGTGGGTTGCCTCTGCGCCGCTTCGGGCACAAGGCGATGTCGTATCGGAGCCCCCGGCGGTGACGGCTCCGCCGGAGGCCTTCTTCGAGAAAGTCCGTCCGCCACACCGGCAGGCCGCCCGCGACTTCTACCGCAAGTACCTCGATATCGGCGGCCTGCCGGTAGTCGCCTCGGCGGCGGTGGCGGATGCCGCCTTGCATCGCACGCATGAGATCGTCAGCCACATGCTGGCCGGTCGCCCCGACATCATCGAGGCACTCGTCGAACGCGACATGTACCTGACGATCATCGGCGCCGAGGAGGTGTATACCGATCTGCCCGAGAACCGAAACGCCCCCAATCCAGACTACCTCAACGAGCGCGTGCGGGGCACCGGTGGCTTTCCAACCAGCTTCGGCGAGGAAAACCTGCTGAGTCTGCCCCTCGACCGCTACGACGATGAGAGCATCGCGGTGCATGAATTTGGCCACACCATCGACAGCACTCTGAGGCGGATGGACCCGACGTGGGAGGAGCGCAAGCGAGCCGCCTATCGGAACGCCGTCGACAAAGGGCTTTACAAGGACACCTACGCCATTAGTAACGCGGCCGAGTATTGGGCGGAGATGGTTCAGGCGTACTTCGACTGCAACCGGGTCAACAACTGGAATCACGGCCCCATCGGCCGGCGCGAGCAACTCAAGATGTACGATCCGGAGGGTCATACGCTGGTCGGCGAGACGTTCAACCTCGGGCCCGATCAGGATTGGCGATACCGACCGCTGCGTGCACGGCCTTGTGTCATCAGGCCGCCCGCCCGGTTCGGCGTCGATCCGTACTACACGAAGTTCACCTGGGCCCGCGAGTTCGTTGTGGTTGGGCGGGACGCCGACGATGACGCCCTGCTCGGGGCGAACGATATCATCCGCAAGATGTTCGCCTACCGCCATGACATCCTCAAGGCCCTGATCGCCGACGGGCTGAAGCTGGTCGTTCTGGGGCCGAGGGAAGGGCTCGCCGATCTTCCTGAGATCAAAAGTACCGAGGCCGACGTCGATCACGCGGCGCGGTTCCTGGACTATACGCCCGGGGTCAAGATCCTCGTGGTCGGGCAGGAGAACGTGTTGGGCGGTCCGGACCGTGCCGAAGCCACCGAGTGCCAGGTGATCCGCGTCTTTGCACGGGCCCTTTACCACGTAACCGGGCGGCGGCCCGTCGAACCGGACTGGGACCAGCGGCGGGATGTGCAGCAGTATGAATTGCGTGTCCAGCGGATGGACGTCCGTTTCGATGAGAAGCTCCGCAAGGCCTATGACGCCGCTCTCGACGCGGGGCTGTGGCGAGGAACGGCCGCGGCCCACGACCGCGTGGAATACTGGTCGGCGGGCGTGCTGGCCTACTTCGATGCAACCGGCCAGGGGGTGCCGCCCCACGACGCCCCCCGACCCATCACCACCCACGAGGCACTGCGGGCCTATGATCCGGCACTTTTTGCGCTGGTGGACGAGACCATGGGCTACCATGGCAAGGTCGATTGGCGTCTGAACGGGCCGGGCCGCTGACGGCGACGCGAGGAGACATCATGCGAACGATAGCGTACGGGACAATGGTCCTGCTGGCGGGGGTGACATCAGCCTTTGCGCCGTGTACCCAGGCCGCAGAAAAGGGTATCGGGGGGTATTGCGATGCATCGGCCGAGCGAATGGCCGTCGCTCCGCAGCCTCGCCGCTCGCCGGGGGCGGATGCCCGCGTGTACAAAGCGCGAATCGATCCGCACTGGTTCGCGGAGAATACGCACTTCTGGTACCGCAACGATCTGCCTGAATCGAGGTGCGAGTTCATCCTGGTCGACGCGGTCAATGGGGTGCGCAAGAGCGCTTTCGATCATGCGAGACTGGCCGATGCCCTGGAAGCGGCCGGCGTGGCGGATGTCCGGGCGGATCGTCTGCCGATCGAGAGTCTGGAATTCAATCTTGTGGACCACGCGCTCATCTTTCGCATCGGCGAAGACGCGTGGCGGTGCGATCTCGAAACGTACACGTTGCAGCCGTTGGGGCCGGAGGAGATTGCGAAGCGGCCGGCGGCCTCTATGGAGGACGTACCCCGAAGGAGTACCCGAACCGGGCCGGAGAGCGCCATTACGTTTGTGAACCGTACCGGGGACGACATCGAGCTGTACTGGCTGGACACCGCGGGCCGCAAACACGGTTACGGCACGGTGGCCACCGGCGAGCAGCGCACCCAGCACACCTATGGCGGCCACGTCTGGCAGGTCGAGCATGATGGGACCATCCTGGCCCTGTTTCAGGCCGACGACTATCCGATCCGCGCCGAAGTCACGCCGGGCTCCACGGTGCCGCGACGGGCCCCGTCACCCCGCGACGGCGCCCGGCGGTCCCGCGATGAGTCCCCCGATGGAAAATGGTCCGCCTTCGTTCGAGACGGGAACGTGTACGTCCGCGCAACGGACACGGGGGAGGAGGTGCCACTGAGCCGGGACGGCGATTCGGACAAGGGCTATGGGATGCTCGAATGGGCGCCCGACTCGCAAACCCTGGTGGCCTGGCGCATGGAGCCGGGCGACAACAAGGAGGTCTACCTCATCGAATCTTCTCCGCCTGGAGGCGGTCGCGCGGTTCTCCACACGCGGCCATACGACCTGCCGGGCGACAGGTTCACGAGCTACGAGCTGTATCTCTTCGATCCGCAGAACCGCAGCCGGATCAAGGCGGAGGTGGATCCTGTCGATTTCGGGCGGCCACGCTTGCGATGGCACACCGACGGACGTCGCTTCTTCTACGAGAAGATCGACCGCGGCCACCAGCGGTTCCGCCTGATCGAGGTGGATTCCCACACCGGTCGCTCGCGCTGCATCATCGACGAGAAGAGCGACACCTTCATCTGGACGGCTCACACGGAAAGCGTGGCGCTCAATCGCGTCAACTGGGTGGGAGGCACCGAGGAGATCATCTATGCCTCCGAACGGGATGGCTGGCGGCATCTCTATCTCATCGACGCCGAGCGCGCCGAGGTCAGGCACCAGATCACCCGCGGCGAGTTTGTGGTTCGCGGGATCGACCGCATCGACGAGGACCGCCGGCAGATCTGGTTTCGCGCCGGTGGCATGAACGCGGGGCAGGACCCGTACTTTATCCATTATTACCGCGTCAATTTCGACGGATCGGGGCTGGTGGTCCTGACCTCGGGCAACGGCGATCACACGATTCAGTATTCGCCCGATCGCACCTATCTCATCGACACGTATTCGCGCGTGGATAGGCCGCCGGTTCACGTGTTGCGGCGTGTTTCCGACGGCCGGCTCGTGTGCGAGCTGGAGCAGGCCGATATCTCCGAGCTCGAGGACACGGGCTGGCGGGCGCCCGAGGTGTTCGTCGCCAAGGGCCGCGACGGCAAAACCGACATCTGGGGAATCATCTGCCGGCCAAGCGATCTGGACCCGCAGAAGAAGTACCCCGTCGTGGAAGACATCTACGCCGGTCCGCAGAGCGCCTACGTCCCCAAACGGTTCAGCAGCCGTCGGCCGTATGCCTCGCTGACCGACCTGGGCTTTATCGTCGTGAAGATCGACGGCATGGGCACGGCGCACCGGTCCAAGGCGTTTCACGATGTCTGCTGGAAGAACCTCAAGGATGCGGGATTCCTGGACCGTATCCGCTGGATGCAGGCCGCCGCCGCGAAATACCCATACATGGACCTCGACCGGGTTGGGGTCTACGGCACGTCCGCCGGCGGCCAGAACGCCGCCGGGGCGGTCCTCTTCCATCCGGAGTTCTACAAGGTCGCGGTCGCCTCCTGCGGTTGCCACGACAATCGCATGGACAAGGCCTCGTGGAACGAGCAGTGGATGGGCTACCCCGTCGGTCCGCACTACGCCGAGTGCTCCAATATCGACAATGCCTGGCGCCTGCAGGGCCGCCTTCTGCTCATCGTCGGTGAGATGGACACCAACGTGCCGCCCGAATCAACGATGCGGTTCGTCGATGCCCTCATCAAGGCGGACAAGGACTTTGATCTGCTGGTCGTTCCGGGAGCCGGACACGGTGGCGGCGGGGCCTATGGCGAGCGGCGCCGCCGCGAGTTCCTGGTGCGTCACCTGCTCGGCGAGGACGCCCTCGACTGAACCGGTATCCCCAAGCCGGCCGGTCGTGCGCGACCCATCGGCCGGTACCGATAAGAGCCCGACGCCTTCGATTCATGCAGGATTCCGCTGTTGGAAGGGCCGCACGGGCGTCAGCGCAGTCCTCTGGCCAGCATGTAGTAGACCTCGTTGGTGCGCATCTCGCTTTTGAACGCCGGGATCGTGGTGCCCTCGTCGATCAGCAAGAACTCAATGCCGGCCATCTCCGCGAAATCGGCCATGTGCTCCTTCGTCAGGGCCATGCTGAAGCCCGTATGGTGGGCCCCGCCACCAAGGATCCACGCCGCCGCGGCGGTCTTGAGATCCGGTTTCGGCTCCCAGACCACCCGTGCCACCGGCAGCTTGGGCAGGTCCGCATCGGGAGACACCACGCGGCACGGATTGGCGATCATCCGAAACCGGTTTCCCATGTCCATGACGGAGACGTTGATCCCCTCGCCTTGCGGAACATTGAACACCAGCCGGGGCGGATCGGCCTTGCCGCCGATGCCCAGCGGGTGCACCTCCACGGCCGGCTTGTCGCAGGCAATCGACGGACACACCTCCAGCATGTGCGCTCCGAGGACCTTCATGCCCGCCGGATCCAGGTGATACGTGTAATCTTCCATAAATGACGTGCCGCCCTTCAGGCCGGTCGCCATGACCTTCATCGCCCGAACCAGGGCCGCCGTCTTCCAGTCCCCCTCGGCGCCGAATCCGTACCCGTCCGCCATCAGGCGCTGCACCGGCAGCCCCGGCACCTGCACCAATCCGTGCAGATCCTCGAAGGTCGTCGTGAATGCCTTGAAGCCGCCTTCCTCCAGAAACCGTCGCAGGCCCGCCTCGATCCGGGCGGCCTCCCGAACCGGCCCCCACTGAGGCTTTGGCACGTCGAACCGGTAGTCCTCGGCGTACCGATCCATCAGGGCCTCGACCTCGTCGTCGGGCACCTCGCGGATGGCCGCCGCCAGGTCGCCCACGCCGTAGCCGTTGACCGAATAACCGAACTGCTTCTGCGCTTCAATCTTGTCCCCCTCGGTGACGGCCACCTCGCGCATGTTGTCGCCGAACCGCGCGACCTTCATCCCCTGCCACTCGTGCCACGCGCAGGCCGCCCGTATCCATGTGCCCAGCGACGCCGCCACCGCGTCGTCCCGCCAGTGCCCCACGATCACCTTGCGGTCCTTCCGCATGCGGCTGCAGATGAACCCGAATTCCCGATCGCCGTGCGCCGACTGATTCAGGTTCATGAAGTCCATGTCGATCGTCGACCAGGGAATATCCCGGTTGAACTGCGTGTGCAGATGCACAAAGGGCTTGCGCAGCAGCTGCAGACCGGCAATCCACATCTTCGCCGGACTGAAGGTGTGCATCCAGGTGATCAGGCCGACGCACCCCGCCGCCCTATTGGCCTCGTCGCAGAGCGCCGATATCTCTGGGGCACTCTTGACCACGGGCCTAAAAACGACTTTGCAGGGGATTTGACCGGACCGGTCAAGGTACCCGGCGATCTCTTTCGAATCCGCATCCACCTGCTTGAGCGTGTCCTCGCCGTACAGATGTTGGCTGCCGGTGACGAACCATACTTCACGTTGTTTCAGGGTATCCATTCTTGTTCCCATCCATCAGGTTGCATGTCTACTACTCGATGACGACCTCCTGCACGCCCGCGGCCCACTCCTTTTGCAGGGTGATCTCGATCTTGAGGCAATCCGTCGTTACGGGCTTGAAGGTCACTTCGTTGAACCGGTCGATCGCGACAGGATAAGGCACCGTATTCTCCACGGGTTTGAATCCACCGTCCGCATCGCGATACAGCACCTGCCACGACGCCGGCAGACGGCAGGCCCCGCTGGCCGTGTCGTCGAACCAGTACACCTTGACCTTGGAAAGCGTGTGCTTCTTGTCCCATTCGAACTGCAGCCACTCGGTCGTGCCCTGGTGTGGCCAGAAGTCCAGTTGCAGGCCGGAGGTGTCGCGCGAATTGACCGGAACGATCTGGTCCTTGACCGCGTCGAGCGAGACGTGCACGAACGAGGCCGTCGTCTTGCTCAGATAGGTCAGCGTGTCCGCCGGCTTGGGCCGCGCGCCTTGGGGTGTGCGCCCGGGCCAGACGGTCATGGGGGCGGCCCCCCGGTGTGCCCAGGCATAGTACGGGATCGCCTTGAAGGCCCGTCGCGAATCCGGAACGATGCGACCGTCCAGCGTGCGCTTGGCCGTTCGGGCCTGGCCATGGATCGTCACCACGCCCCGCAGAAGACCGGGCTCGAAGGTCGTCTCAAACGCGGCGTCGTCCGGGATGTACATGTCCAGCACCCGGCCGCCGTTATCCGGCCCTTCGAGGCAGTACACCACGGGCCCGCGCTGCAGGGCGACCTTATCCTGGTTGGTCACGACGTTAGGATGGGAAATGACACGCCGAACGGGCATAGCCAGGGACAGATCGATCCGGTCACCCTTCTTCCAGGTCCGCTCCAGGCGCACGTAGCCATTCTCTGTTTGGACGGGAACATCCTGACCGTTGATCTTCAGCGAGATTTGTTTGGGCATCTGGCGCACATAGTGGTAAAGGTCGCTCGGCACCGGTTGCCCCTGGGCCCAGCCCGGGATCCGCACGAGGACGGCAAACGCTTGTGCCTTCTCCGGCTCCAGGATGATGGCCACCTCACCCTTCCAGGGATAATCGGTTTGCTGGCTGACCTTGACCCGGTTGTCGGTCGTGGCGATCTCGGCATGGCCGCCTATGAACAGGTTCACGTAGATGTCGTTGTCCTTGCACGCATAGGCAAAGCCCGGCACCGACGGGATGAACCGGGCGATATTGGACGGACAACACGCACACCCGAACCAGGGACTGCGGCCGCTGCCCGAGGATTCGAGCACGTTGGGGTAGAAGAACCGGTCGCCCTCCAACGACACACCGGACAGGGCCGCGTTGTACAGCGTCAGCTCCAGCACGTCGATATACTTCGCATCCCCGTGCATCAGAAACATGCGATGGTTCCACAGGATGTTCGCGACCGAGGCACACGTCTCACAGTAGGCGGTCCGGTTCGGCAGCTCGTACGCCCCTCCAAAACCTTCGTGTCCGCCCGCCGCGCCGATACCGCCCGTGATATAGAGCTTCGTGCCCACCACGTCTTTCCAGATCGTGCCGATGGCGCGGACGTAGTCCATGTTGCCCGTCAGCGCCGCCACGTCGGCCATCCCGGTGTACAGGTACGCCGCACGGACCGAATGCCCCACGGCCGTGGTCTGTTCCACCACGGGTTTGTGGTCCTGACCGTAGGTTCCGTACAGTCCCCCGCGGCCGTCCGGCCCGCGCCGGCCCAACCGGCCCCGCTGGTCCAGGAAGAACTTGGCCTGCCGGAGGTACTTCTCGTCGCCCGTGACACGGTACAGTCGGCACAGGCCGATCTCGATTTCCTGGTGCCCGGGCGGGTCGGTGCGATGGTCCTCGTTGAACACCTGGCACACCAGGTCCGCGTTGCGGATCGCCACGTCCAGAAAGGTCCGGTCGCCGGTCACCTGATAATGCGCCACGGCCGCTTCGTACATGTGGCCCATGCAGTACTGTTCGTGAATCCAGGGGATGTTGGTCCACCGCTTTTCAGGCTGCCTTTCGGGAACCGAATAGAACGTGAACAGGTACCCGTCCTCCCACTGGGCGGCGGCCATGATCCGGACCAGTTCGTCGAGGTACAGGCGCATCATGCGGTCCGGATGGACCTGCAACGAATAGGCCGCCCCCTCCATGACCTTGTACACGTCCGAGTCGTTGAAGTGCGTTCCCTCGAACGGTCCCGTGCGGAGGCTGGCCGCCTTTTCGAAATTGCTGATGCGATCGGTCTCCACGCACTTTTCAAAGGCGTACGGGATCGTGACCGTTCGGCTTGTCTCCAGCCGGTCGGCCCAGAAGGCATCTTCGACGGTGACGTGGTTGAACGGCACGGGTGCGATGTGGTAATCCCGACCGAGCCGCGTCTCGGCGGCCTGGACGGCACATGTCAAGAGCAGGATGGCCGCCGTCACCCCGTATACTCTCCTCTGTATGTACTGCATGGTTCGCCCTTTGCTGTCAGCCTTCGCGAGTGCTGATCCCTCACCGCGTGCGTGTCGGGATTTGTCCGTTCGTTTCAGCCTTGCCGTCGTGTTACACCACGTCATCGACCACATTCTGCAAGCACCCCTTCAGCGGGAACATAGAGGGCCCGAGAAGTAATCTCCTCCCGGGCCCTCGTTGAACGCGACAGCAAGGCACACTATCTCATATCCACACAACCCGGCTCGTTGGGCGTCGTACACAGCAGCCAATCCGCCGCCAACTGGGCCAGGTCCACGATATCGACCACACAGTCCCTGTTCAGATCGGCCCAATAGACGCCCCACACGCCAGCATGCACGCGATTGAACACACCTTTTTCATCACTCGCCCTCCGCAGAATCGTACCCTCGTTTACCGCACCATCGCCCCTGGCGGGGCAATATCATACTGCCGGTACAGCCGGAAACTAAAGCCGCCCTCCGTCGCTCACCCGCCTGCCTGCGGACTTTGGTTTACCACCAGAACCACTGGCCCCATTCCAGACGGTAATCCATCCGATTGAAGGCCCGCCACTCACAGTGCCCGTCCGCATACCCGATGTTGCCGCCGCTCGGCTCGCGGCTGATGCCGTTACCGGCGGGATTGGTCAATGTCCGACGGCTCAGATGGTTGGTGGTGTCGGCGATGCCAAAGGCCGGATATGCGCCACCCGTCTGGATGTCCGTAAAGTTCCACCGGTTCCGGTCGCTGATCACGGCGTCCATAATCATGATCGTCGACGGGGCGTTGGTCAGGTTCGGTATCTTGCTGATCCACACCGCGTCCTCTCCCGTCTGGAGCTGCTGCGGCAGCCTCGAGGTGCCATTCGGGTTCAGTCTGTCAAACATGTAGATATAGGAAAGCACGCGGTAGTAGTTCTTCTGTTGGTTTTCTGTCAGGACCGACTCATCGCGAAGGGACAGCGGCGCGTTCAGGGGGACCCCCCAACCGAATACCCACTCGTACTGCCAGTACCGGGCGTCGTCCGATTTCTTCCTGGGGTTGCTGGGGCAGAAATACACCTTGTGGTCGATCCCGGAGGCCTCCGAAATCTGGTTGGTGCACCAGAAACTCACGTCCCAGAACCAGTACCCGTCGCCGGGATCGGGGACCTTGCCATTGTTCTCCTCCGCGAAGAGGATCACTCCCATGCATTGCTGTCGGATATTGTTTCGGCAAATGATCCGGTAGGCCTGCTCCTTGGCACTGCTCAAGGCAGGTATGATAACGGCCAGCAGCAACCCGATAATCGCGATCACCACCAGCAACTCGATCAGTGTAAACGCTCGCCTCATAATCCTCATAGTGTAGTTCCCTGACAGTCCCTCATCAATTTTCCGTGGCGAGGCCGCACCATCGAACGGTAGCATTATAAGCGCCATCGAACGCCATTTTGCGTTTTATTCTAACCATTTCGCGAATCGCGGCGCGGCACCCGGCGCCACTAGGCCCGGCTGTGAAGATGCCGGCCGGCCTGGCGGTTTAAGAGATTCGTCCCGGCGAACTAAGGACTTTCCCGATATCGTGCCCTGCCTCTATGGGTTCTCATGGTCCGGCATAACGGCGATGAACGGGCCCATCGGCCAGGCCCGACGTTGGCCGCCGAACGTTGCTTCTGGTTTTTCGGAGTTGGGGAGAAAGGCCTGCAGGTGGAGACCGCATCAGGTCTCCACCTGCTTCTACACGGGCGCCGAGGCCGTATCGAGCGTAGGCGCGGGGCGTCGGCGGCGTGTGTCCCGAATCCGGCGACCCGTTCAAGGGCGAAATGAGCCGATACGCGGGCTGCCCGCGATTGACGCGGGACTTGGCCGGCGGTACAGTAGAGTGTCCGCCTTGACCGGGTCACGACGGCTGTCAACGGTACGATCGAGCCGGTATCCTTCATCGGGTGTCGAGGGTGGTGTTGGCATGCCGAGAGGTCGTGACTTTCATTCGCGAAGACGTAAATGACAGACGACACGATGCCACAGAGGGGAAAGACCGGCCGCGGGAAGAACCGCCGCAAGGGGCCCTCGAGCAAGACCCCGCAGGTCCGGGTCTCCGCTGCGGCGCCGGTCGACCGGACGCTCAAGGACGATCCTACGCTATCCGCCGACCCGGTCCAGCCGCCAAGGCAGGGCGCTTCGCCTCAAGCCGCGCCGGGCGCATCGAGCCCCACGGCCGTCGATTGGTTCGATACGGTGCCGGTCGGCTGTTTCCTCCTCGATGGGGAGGGTGTCATCCGGCGCGTCAATCCCGCCGGCGCGGCCCTGGTGGGCATGGCCGAGCCATCCTTGCTCGCCAGACCGTTCGTCCTCTGCATCGACGAGGCGGACCGCGACGCGTTTCGTCGCCATTACGCCAAGGCCCTGAAGGCCGCCACGTGCATCCGCGGGGATTTCCGGATGGTCCGCGATGCCGATGGGGGACCGCTTTTTGCCGAGCTGACTGTGGACCCGGTACCCGGCGCCGACGGGCCGCCGGACACGTGCCTGGTCACCGCCATCGACATCACCCGCCACAAACAGGTCGAAGAGGCCGTTCGAGTCGAGCAGCTTCGATTGAAGAGCACCCTGGATGCGATGCCCGATCTGATCTACATCGTCAGTCCGCAGGGCGATATCGAGTACGTCAATCCGGCGATGGCGCGGCAGTGGGGTCCCTGGGAGGGCAAGAAGTGCTACCAGTATCTGGGGGGCACGCACCAGCCCTGTTTCGGGTGTCGCTTTGGCGAGATCCTGGCCGGAAACATCCTACACACCGAATGGGTCAACGAGACCAACGGCCGTATCTACGACTGCACCGATGCGCCGCTGGCCAGCCCCGATGGCACCGTCTCTAATACGACAGCGCTGGTTTTGCTCAAGAAAACCACAGAGCTAAGCCGATGAACTCTTCAAACGCATACAATTTGGAGAGTGTGGTTATGGATTACGACCAGTTGGCTTCTTTTGAGCCGGCACTGGCGG